>Ga0187878_1001743_pt1 | contig 20525 bp, 19 predicted proteins | sample June2016WEW_17_1_FD_132979 | JGI IMG/M metagenome (GOLD analysis project Ga0187878, IMG submission 132979) | Peatland microbial communities from SPRUCE experiment site at the Marcell Experimental Forest, Minnesota, USA - June2016WEW_17_150 | ecosystem: Environmental > Terrestrial > Soil >...
CCTGGTCTTGCAACATCAACTATGTCGTCGCCGACAAGTTTGACGCTTAATGTACGTGGTAATTGCCCTGGAGGTAAATCTTCAGGCTTTTCCTGTAGCCGAAGGTCTTGTGAGTCTATGAATGTGGATTCTTCTTGGACAAATTCGAATGGTCCATCTCTTCCACAGTCAGGAGCTTGGCATATGACTGGTGCTTTTAGGAATTGTCCTGTTTGTTCAATATGATTCATGGTTCCGCAGCGTTTGCATTTGAAGGCTGCTTGCAGGACCATTGGTCGGACGGGTGTGGCTCTGACAATTATGCCTTCAACCATGACTAGTTTTGCCATTTGTCTTGAGCCGAGTTTTCTGAGTTGCTCTTTGCCGAGGAGCTGTACGATTCTGACTACGACTTTTTCTATTTTTTCCGCGTATTCTGCGTCCTCAATGCGGAGTTGTTCATAAGCTCCTTTTCCTGCATGCTGCAAGTATTCTTCTGGCTTGTTTAGTAATAGTTCAGCGAGTGCTTGGTCGAATCCGTAGAGTTCCTCAAAATCGATTGTTATTGATCCTTTTCCTGTGATGGCTAACTGAGCGATTCTTTGGCGGTACTTTTCTTTCTTAAAGAACTCTTGGAAACGCTGCTGTGGGTCTACTGTTTCTAGTTCATTAGTCATCTTATTTTTCTCCTTCATTTTCTAGGATTTTTGTTTTCCACTCGGAGATTATTTTTACCAGTTGGTCGTAAATGAGTTTTTCTTCGCTTGTGAATTTTTTTAGAACTTGCTCAGTTTGGGTTGGAGCGGAAGATAGGGCCACTATTTTTTTTAGCCTTGAATTTACGATGTCGCGTGCTAGTTGTTTTGCTCTGTGGTATTCTTGGTATTTTTCCGATTGCTTTGAGGCTTGATCTTTCAAGTCGAAAATGAACCTGCGAAGTTTAGGGTAAAAATCGTCTGGAAGCTCAGAGATTTGACCTGGAATTTGCACGCCTTCTTTCCATTGCACCTTAAACAGTTTGGTTGCATCCAAAACATCGTCTTCTCGGAAATGAACCATTCCAGCGTTCGCTAACTCTTTTGCCACCCAAAAATAAACTTCATACTCGTTTCCCTCATCAAAAGGACCAACAGTTAATCCAGCAAGCTTGATCTCTGGACAGTTTCTGTTAGCAACAATTTTAACCAATGAGTTTTCAAAGCAGAAATCTAAAGTGCAAATTTTCGCTGCCAACTCCCTTTTCCCTCTCAAGCCCCGATTGTTTTCCCCTTTTGCGGGATTCAACAGATAATAACAAGAACAGTTTTAAGCGTTTGCACTAGAAAAAACAATGCTAAGCTTACATGTTAGCGCTCAAAAAAGTCTATCGCCCTATTTATGCAGTCTTACGCTGTTACTGTTTCTATACAAAATAACAATTGAAAAAACTTGTGCATTGAGAATATTTTTTGTTTATGGCCATAGTCCCAGTGTTTTTATGGCGTTCGCAACTCTTCCCACACCCAGCATTAACGCGCCTGTGCGCATGTCACTCTCTTCCTTCTCCGCAATAGCGACCACGTCGTTGAATGCTTTGGTCATTCTGGCTTCAAGTTTCCTGTTGACTTTTTCCAGTGGCCATTGCTCGCGAGTTAGGTTTTGTACCCATTCAAAGTAGCTTACTGTTACGCCGCCGCTGTTGGCTAAGATGTCTGGAATTAGGCAGATGCCTTTTTCGTACAATGCTTTATCGGCTTCAGGGGTGGTTGGTCCGTTTGCTGCTTCAGCGACCATTTTTGCTTTGATTTTGTCGGTGTTCTTACAAGTGATTTGGTTCTCCAGCGCCGCAGGAATAAGCACGTCGCAAGTTAATTCAAGTAGTTCCTCGTTAGTTATGTTCTTGCAGCCCTTGTAGTTCTGGACAGATTTGGTTTTTTCTTTATGGGCTAAAACATCCGCGGGGGTTATGCCGTCTGCGCAAAATATTCCTCCTGTTGAATCGCTTACGGCTATTATTTTGCAGCCTACTTCTTGCGCTGCAACTGCTGCATTGTAGCCGACGTTGCCGAAGCCTTGAATGGCTACGGTGGCGTTTTTGAGTTTGAGGTGGTTGTTTTCTGCGGCTTGTTTTACGCAGTGGATTACTCCTCTGCCTGTGGCTTCCGTTCTGCCTTGTGAGCCTCCGATTTCGACTGGTTTGCCGGTGACGCTTTCGGGTATGCTGTAGCCTTTCAGTTGGCTGTAAGTGTCCATTATCCATGCCATGGTTTGTGCGTCAGTGTACATGTCTGGCGCAGGAATGTCACGGTGTGGTCCAAGGTACTCGAAGATTAGGCTGACGTATCTTCTTGTTAATCGTTCAAGCTCGTGTTTGCTCATTTTTTTAGTGTCAACGCATACTCCGCCTTTTGCTCCGCCGAACGGTAGGTCAGCGATGGCGCATTTCCAAGTCATCAACATTGCCAATGCGGTGACTTCGTCGAGAGTAATGCTCGGATAATAGCGGATTCCGCCCTTGAACGGTCCACGCGCGTCCCAATGTTGAACTCGGACGCCGCTGAATACGCCGACTTTTCCGTTGTCCATGCGGATGTCGATGCTGACGATGATGGAGCGTTTTGGCAAGCTTAGCATCTTATACATGCCAGAATCCAACTGTAACTTTTTGCAAGCCAGCTTAAGTTGAGAAAGAGCGACAGTTAATGGTGTGTGTTCTTCAGCCATAAATCGAGCCTTCTATAACAAGTGTAATTAAAGATGGCTAGATAAGATTTGCCTTCGCCCTGTTTTTGTGTGTTTTGTTGATGCTTTTGTATACCGATTCTTTTTTCTAATAGCTTGTTGCTTCTTGGGATTTTCAGTTTTTGTCTTTCTTTTGTTTTTAGTTTTTTTTGTTCTCTCTCAGGTACCTGCCGGTAGGTTAAAATATATACGTTTTGTCGGTACATTTGTATATACAGGAGGAGAGCGTTTGCCGAAATCGCTTAAGTCTTTCAGGTTCAACCCTCAAGTGTATGATAGTTTCAGACAGTTAGCTTCTAGAAACGGTTATACTGTGACCGCTGCTCTTGAAAAGTTCATGGCGTCTGCTGTTGGTTATGGGTTTGTTTTTCCTTCAGCAGCTAAGACGGAAAACGTGGAAGCTGAAGCTCGTGTTATGCTGGTTTGGCTCAAAGAAGGTAAGTACTGGGTTAATCTCGGTGGCGGAGAAGAGACGAGCACTAGGGGTCGTCTTCTGGTGCTTTTGCCGAATGTTGAAGCGGTTGATTTGAGGTTGGATATTGAAGAAACGTTGAAGAAGAAGCCTTAGCCCTGAGGTTGAAGCAGGTAGCACACGCCTTTAAGGCAGATCAAGATTTTGAGGCTGGAACTTTAGCGTTAGTGAAGGGTGAGTGGTTGGTTGTTATTTTTGAAGGTCTTCGAGGTCAAATACTAAGTGTCCTTGTCTGGTTAGTTGTTCTTTGTCAGTGATGTGTTTTGCGATAATGACGTAGTTTTCTTTTTTGTGGGGCCATTGGAAGTGTTGTGCTTTGGTTTTTAGGTTTTGGAGTATTCTTTGGCAGTCTTGTTTGTTGAGGTTGCTCCATTTTGTTTCTATGAATGTTGCAGTTTGTTTTTCTTCATCGATTGCGATTAGGTCTATTTCGTTGTTTTTGAACCACCATTTTCCCATGGAAGTGAAGGTGAAGGGTAGCTTGTGGTTTGTTTTCATTTCAGTTAGGAGTTCGGTTGCGATTTGTTCGAATGCGTGTCCTATGTAGCTGTTGTAGTCTTGTTTGATTTTGTTTAGTATGTTTTCGCTGTTTCCTGCTTCGAGTTCGGTTTTGTTGGGAAAGACGTATTTAAACCAGAAGTTTAGGTAGTTGTCTGCTATGCTGTATTGACTTTTTCTGGGTTTAGGCGTTATTCCTATGGGGTGAGTTCTTCTTATGAAGCCTAAATCTTCTAGCACGCTTGCGTATTTTGAGAGCATGCTTTTGTCTACGCTGGTTTTGTTGAGTATTTCGCCGTATGTTTGGGCTTCTTGCGCGATTGCTTTTAGTATTATGGCGTAGTTACGTGGTTCTCGGAGTTCTTCACGAAGGAGAAATTCAGCTTCTTCGTACAGGAATTCGCCTTTGGTCAGGATTTTTTGTTGCACATTCTGCCAGAAGCTGTTTTCAGGATTGAATTTTTGTAGGTATGCAGGTATGCCGCCTATGCAGGCGTAGACGTGTATTATTGTTTCGAAGTCGTATTCTGGAAAAAATGATTTTAAGTGGTGTATTTTGAGCGGTTCAAGTTTCCATTGGGCTGTTCTTCTTCCGTATAGTGGGCTTTTGTAGTTTAGCACTTCGGTTTCCATCATTGTAATAGATGAGCCGAGTAGGATGAGCATGGTGGGTGTGTTTTTGAGGTTTTGGTCCCAGATTTTTTGGAAGATTGATGGAACTGCGTGGTTTGCTTCGATGAGAGCTGGGAATTCGTCAATTATTATGATGGTGCGGGTGTTTTTGTTCCATTTTGTGAATTCGGCGAAGAGTTCAATCCAGTCTTTGACGGCAAGTTTAGCGAAGCTTTCGTTTTGGAGGTAGAGGCTTATTCGCTGTTTTAGTTCTTGAATTAGTTCTGTTTCGGGTCGTTGATCGGCTAGGAAGTAGATGTGAGGTTTGTTTTTTGAGAACTGTATTGCGACTTCTGTTTTTCCAACTCTTCGCCTACCGTATATGACCACGAGTTCGGCTGTTTTTGTCTTGTAGTGGTCTTCAAGAAAATGGAGTTCTTGCTGTCTATTGACGAATAGTTGAATCATAAGTAGGATACTTACAGTTCAACTATTTAAGTCTAATTTAAGAGCATATGCTAGCTTGCATCCGTATTCGCTACAATGCTATTATTATTAAAAGTTTTTTAATTTTACTATTGTTAAAAATCACAGGGAATTAGGGAAAAAGAGGTTATTTTAGGTGACATGTACCCTTTCAAGGGTGGGAGCATGTGACCAGAAGTTGAAAGTTTTGTCTAATAATCTGGAAATATTGCGAGTTTGCCTGGTGGCGGCGCGTGTGAGGCTGCTCGGCATGCTAGTGCCAGAGCCATCAGTTGATCATCGTGTCTTCCCTGTGGATGCCAGAACTTAAGGTGTATCCGTTCCTGCGCTGTTTTAGGTTGCATGTATTCGTATTGTTGCTCGTTCATCTGTGCGATTAGTGTTTTGTCGTCTCCAATTATTTTGAGGAGCTTCTTTTCCATGAGGAGTTTGAGGTTGTTTAGCATGTTTTCTTTTTCTATTTCAGTGAAGAATACACCTTCAACACCGTATATGTTGGTTCTGTTTAGTTCATCGACTACGGCATCGCCTATTCCGCCTTTGTCCACGTGTAATCTTTCAAACTTGAAGACCTGATGCGCCCTAGCCACGTATCCAATGACTTCAGGATAGTTTGTGCCCAGTGGAAGCTGGCGTTTATGCACTAGCCTTATCTCGCCGGTCTGGAGCCTTTGCACAATGACCAGTACGCTGTAGTCGATTTGCTTGCCCAAGTCTAAGCCAGCGTAATATGGTCCCGTGAGCTGTTCTTGTTTGGCTTTTTCTATGTCTTCGATGTAGGTGTTTGGCGAGTCTGGGTTCCCTAACTCGGTGTCTACGCAGGCTATGATCAGGTTCATGGGGAAGAACGCGTGTGTTGATTCTATCCATAGGCCTTCAACCTCTCTTTGCCACTCTTCATGCGTCATTACTTCTTTCCATTCGTCAAGTTGTGTCTGGCTGACAAGTGGGCTTTGGTAGCTTGCGTAATGGTGTACGCTGTAGCGTTTTGTGTCTAGGAAGGCTTTACGAAAAACGTGGTCAGATCCCATAGGTGTGCCGCTCATGACTAAGCATGCGTTGGGTTTTGTTAGCATCATCATTATTTCGCTCGTTATCATTTCGCTGGGAACAATCGATGCTTCGTCAATGAAAATATAATTTGGGTGGTAGCCTCTGAGCTTGTCTTTAGAGCATGGCAGGGCAATGAGTCTTCCGCCTAACGGTGGTTTTAGTTTTATTATTGTATGGGTCGTTCCTGGTCTCTGAACCTTCTGTTTCAGTAGCGGGTTAGCCATGATGGTTGAGTAGCAGTAGTCAAACATGATCATTGATTGGCGTTGGGTGCTACTTACGATTAGGCTTTCTATTTTGGGTTTGGTGTATAGGAGCCAGAGGTTTTTTCTGCTGAACACTAAACTTTTACCCCATCCTCGACCGCAAACCGCTACCTGCTTTGGGCTAATGTCTCGAAGAAGCTTCTGGTGTTCAGGCGCTTGGGCAAGCCATTTGTCGCCGCACATTAGAATTGCGAAAAAAACAGGGTCTTCTATAAGTTTGGTGGCGACTTCTTTTTTGGCTATGAGTTGCCCTATTGTGTTTGGTCTCTGTAATAAGCTCTCACAGACCGAAGCTGTAAACTCTAGGTCGCTTGTTATCTTCTCAATGAAAGTCTTCTCTTCCAAAACCCAAATTCACTCCTTACGCGCCTGCGCATCTTGCCGTCGGCATAGTGCTTGATAAAGTCGTCTAAGGTGTCTTCATTAAATTGTGAATCCTCGCCTTTTTTAGCTAGAAGCTTGTTTAAGGCGACCGCGTGGTATGCAAGAGCATTGGCTGCCCGGATTCTTTCCAACGTTGAAAGTGCTGGATCGTTGAACATTTTCTTCAAATCAGCCAGCAGTTCCCATTCCATTGCTATGAGCTTGTCGACATTTTCTTGATCTTCAGGCATAAATTTCTCCTTGGAATCATCAGATAATTTTCAAACTGTTGCAGTGTCAAGGCTGAGCTTTAGCTATTGTTAGCTTTCTCTCAGTATTGGAATCCTATATTGCAGCGTTTGCACCTTTTAAATAATCGCAGAAACGACATTGCAGAACAGGAGAGGGTAGAGTGAAAGTAAAACGCCACTTTGGCATGTTTTTTAGCCAATAACGGAATTCATTTTTAAAACTGAAATGCTTGATAAAAATTGAAGCCAAAAAAGATTTCGCTTTACGACCTCCACACCAAGATCAAGGTTTGAAGTTGCCCTTCCCTGAACCCAAAAGGAGGGGCGGTACGATGGGATTTGAACCCAAATGGGTGCGGGTTCACTTAGCGAAAAATCGTCAAGAGTCAAGAAATCACTGGGAAACATGTTGAGCAATCTCTTCAACCTACAGGGCTGAGTGGGGATTTTTGACGCTAATTTACCAGTAAAAATGATTTTTATTAAAAGAAATCGTCACCGAATCCTACAATTTCCAAAATCTTTAGTCACCCTTTTTTGTTGGGCAATCTATATGTTTGCCACTTCTGATCCACATAATTATTGCGTAATTCAAAAGCATGAAACTGGCAGCAATGAAAGGGTTTGAGCAGAAAATGTTTCAAGTATTCGCGGCGTAATTAATCCTAGAGAATCTAGTTTTGGTCTTTCAAGGATTGAATTGATTTTGCCTGGTGATATGTTCCTGATTACCTTAGCAAAGGGAACTGACGGACACACTTCGACATCGTTGGACTTGAGAAAACTCATAACTTTCGAGCGTTAATTAATTCACTTTTGATTCCTATACTAGTGAAATAAGGGCTAAACCGGCTAAAATAGCAACTATTCCAATTTTTTGATTGCTCGCCATTCTTTCTTTCAGAAATAAGTATGCAAGTACAATTGTTACCGCCGGATACGTAGCCGCTACAGGACCTACTATGGACACAAATTCTGTCGTTATTCCTACGTTATAAGTTGCGAATCCAAGAGTGTCAAGTGCACTAACAATGACTAAGAATAGAAATGCCAATTTTGTTGAGAGGGAAATTCTTGTTTTCGAAAGTCCAACCCAAGAAAACAAAGTCGTTGTTGCAACAACCCTAAGAAGAAAGAGCGCCATAATTGGTCCTGCTATAGCGACTACGGGTTTAATTAGAGCGTAAGCAATTCCCCAGGCAATCATCGATATTATGCCATCCATAACCCCGTTATACCTCACATGTTTTATGCTCTTTTTCAGTTCTGCTAAATTTGTAGATGTAAGAAAGACGCCAACAAAAACAACTACGATGCCAATGATTTGTAAGAGCGTCAGTTCTTCTTTAAAAAGAAAAACTGCTAACAAAGTTGTTATGACCGCCCAACTTGCGGAAATAGGGGAAACTAAGGATACTTTGCCTTTTTGAAATCCCCTATACAAAAAAATATAGCCAGTAATTCCCAAAACCCCAGCCGCTACTGTGATCGACACAAAACCAGTTGTTATTGCCGGTATTTTGGAAAATAAAACTGCAAAAACAAGAATTGGACCTAACGATACGGATAGATTAAACACCAAAGTGGTGGCGTAACCTATTTTGTCTATTACTTTCTTCGCAAAAAAATCAGCTGTTCCCCAACTCAGCATAGAGACAATTGCGAACAGAATTCCTATCTCTAAAGTCACGTTTTAGCTGCACCAGTTCTAATCAGCTATTAAAGATGGACCTTGATTTAAATTCTATTGATTCCATTATCTGAAGTAGTATTAATCGAAATGCCTCAAAAGTGTTATTTATGCAACTTAATAATTATGTTTGATACCTATGGAAAGAGATTATGGCCGAAGAATTGGTTATCAGGGAAAATTAGAGGAGATATCCCTAGCGATATGTAAAGATCTTTGTCTTGGCAATTTCGTTAAGAACAAACTAATTTTAACAGGTTACGAAGATTATAATTTTATTTTAGAAACAACAAACGGCAAATACTTTGTGAAAGTTTTTGCAAATTCAAAAACAATTGGACATTGTAATAGGTATATAAATGTAATGAAAACTGTACTTGCAGCCGGAGTCAAAACTCCTAAACTCATTAAGAACGGAACGGTCTATTTGAACAAATTGAAACTAAATGATGCCAATTTAAGATTTTGTCTGCTAGAATATATAAGCGGCAAAGATTTGTTTAGCTTGTCAAAAACACTAGTCGATGATGAGATCAGGTCCATCGTCAACCAAGCCGCGTTGATTAACTCCATTGATATTAAGCCACCTTTCATTTATGACCCTTGGGCAATCACAAATTTCAAAAAAGAATTCAAGAAGAAATCAAAACACCTTTCGACCGAAGATCTAAGTATGCTAAAGCTCTTAATTGAAGAATTCGACATTCTCAGAATACATGAACTGCCACGTTGTTTTGTACATGGCGATTTAGTACGAACAAACATTATGAAAGATAACAATGGTGAAATCTGGATAATCGATTTTTCAGTCTCAAATTATTACCCGCGCATCCAGGAGTTATCTGTCCTTGCAAGCGATCTCTTGTTTGATCCTAAGAGTAAGGAAGAAAGTGAAAGAAGGTACAACATAGCTATTCGTGAATATCAGAAAAAATGTCCATTGATCAAAACAGAGTTAACAGCGCTTCGCACATACATTAAGCTAGCATTCGCAATGCACATCTTATTGACAAGCTATGAAAAGGCTAATAATCAGAATTCTTCAAAGGAGAATGAGTATTACCTTCGTCTGGGTAGAGCGGGTCTTAAACAGATGGCTTAACCAAATGTGTTCTAATAAATTAGAGCTAACAGAAAATAGTAAAAATGATAGCAAATATGTGTGAGTTTTAAAAGTTAATCAAAATTATAGTCCAACGAGGTAGAGAAATAAACGGTTCAAATTCATACGGTCAATGATCCCATAGATCCAACTGCCCTAGGGATCACTCTTTCTCATGAACACGTCAATATTAATTTTGAATGTGCTTGGATTCCTCCGCCAACTGGAAAGGAATACCTTAGAGATTTAGAAGTTACTATTGAAAGGATCAATGAGATAAGAAATAATGCCCATTATGTCAAATCTAACTTAGTTTTGCAGAATGAGATTGCTACCATTAAAGAAATCAGTTATTTCAAAAAAGCAGGTGGAAATTCAATAGTTTCATTAACAAATATGGGCATTGGTCCAGATCCATTATTTCTGCAACGCGTTTCCCTATCGACGGGTATAAACATAATTGCTGGATCTGGTTATTACAGACGTATCGCACAAAAAAATTCAGTTGTCTCAAAAAAATCTGATCAAATTGCACGTGAAATTATCCACAGCATCAATACTGGAATTGGCAATACTAAAATTCGCGCCGGAATTATCGGTGAAATAGGCACTTCGAGCCCTTTACAACCCTTTGAAAAAGAATCGCTAATAGGAGCTGTAAAAGCTCAACAAGTTACAGGAGCAGCACTTAATATTCACCCTGAAGTCTGGGGACATACGCATCTTGATTTGCTTGACATTGTTGAAAACGCAGGTGGTGATTTGACTCGAACAGTTTTAAGTCACATGGACGAGCTTACTGATTCAGATTATCACCTTAAAGTAGCTGAACGCGGAGTATATTTGAGCTTCGATACATTTGGCTCAGAGTTCGTTTGCGATGGTACCTCGGAGCCTAAAGATGAAGATCGGATCAGTTGCTTGCTCGCATTGTTAAAAGCAGGTTATAAAGATAAAATCGTGCTCTCTCATGATATTTGCTACAAGGTGCAGTTGAAGGAGTACGGAGGAAAAGGATATGATCATATTTTAGTTAATATTATTCCTCGCCTCAAGGAAATGGGCGTTGGTGATTCCGAAATTCGCAATATGTTGGTTGATAACCCTGAGCATATTTTAGCTTTTAAATTGCAAAAATAGGAGTCCCTTTTTTCTCAAGATCCCAATTAGCTACCTATTAGCTGAGGAAACTCGGCTCAACGTGGTTCATTTCACGATACGTTCAATAAGGTAACAACAAAGAAAGAAATCCAATTAGAAGAGTGATTATGGAAAATGCTAAGTAAAGTGATATTTTCCTTTTTTTAGAATAATAGAGTTTATGCTTGGCTGTTTCTCGTTCTCCAAATTCCTCGGGTGCCGTGTCCAATAATTTATCCAGTCCTTCTAAATTAACCGATATAGCTGCAAACAAAAACGAAGACACCATAACGAGACTAGCTGATAGAGCTAATACCAACCTACCCGGATGAGCGAGGGAATTGTCGAAAAAAAGTGCACGCGAGTAAAAGTCAATCGCGGTTGCGATAAATATGCCTGCAAGCAACGTGTAATAGTTTGCTTTCAACTTGAAGATTAAATCCCTCGAATTTTGGCCCCACTTCTTCAATTTACTTGACAAGGTGAATCATCCTTTTTAGAATCAATAATTCCACATTACACATGAACTCTCACAATTCTTATTATAAACTTCGCCCAAAGCTTAATTGCTGAAAACTAGAATGCTTATTTTTTCCTTTTTCTAAAATTAGTGGTTTATGCATTTCTCCTTTGCAACCTTAAATTCCTTTTTTATTTTCTCTAATTCTTCTAAATCCTGAGCATCTGCAACGCGTTTCAAGAAATAGTTTTCCTGTTTTTCAAATTCGTTCTTCTGTTTATTACTCTTTGAAGTAAATTCTTTTTTGGATTGCTCAGCAAATTCAGCGCTGGTTTCTTCTTTTAATTTTTCAAACCACCTCAAATTATTTTTTGCCGCTTCAACGACTTTATCTTTTTCTTTTTTGAAATGTTCCTTCACTTCTCCTTCCAATTCCTTTTTGCCATATCCCAATAGCTGCAGATTGTTTTCTTTTCGCACCAATTCTTCTTTTATTCTCTTCAATTCTTCTAAATCCTCGGTATCTGCAACGCGTTTCAAGAAATAGTTTTCCTGTTTTTCAAATTCGTTCTTCTGTTTATTACTCTTTGAAGTAAATTCTTTTTTGGATTGCTCAGCAAATTCATTTCCGATTTCTTCTTCCTCGATCCACTTCAGATTGCACTTTTCCGCTTCACAGATGTTATCTTTTTCTTTTTTGAAATGTTTCTTCACTTCTTCTTCCAATTCCTTTTTACTGTATCCCAATAGCTGCCGATTGTTTTCTTTCTGTTTTATCCAAAACTCTAGCAACGTGCGATGAATTTGATTTGCTTTTTCCAAGTCAAAACCCATGTCGAGACCTACTTCAGCCTGTAGGTAATCATTCGTTTCTTCATCGTAAACTCTGTAACAATTAGTCAAGACCGTTACGTCGCTCCCGTCACCTTTCTTGTCAGTAGCCAAGAAGTTACGCTGGCGATAATTTTTGTCTATTATCCTTAAGCAGTCAATCTTGGATTGGTCTCTTTCATATTCATCAACAAACAACTCCAAATAGTTCTTACCTATTGCATCCTTTTCAGAAATATTATACATCCTTTCACAATTACCCGTCCAAATGACAATTTTAAAATTTCTGTCGCATGCCCACATCGAATAGGGTGCATCTTTTAATATTGATAGTTTAATCTTGTCTTCTCGACTCATTGGCGTAATGGTCTTCAATCTGCTGTTCAAATCGCAAATAATTCCATTCAATCGTGCAATTTCTCTAATATAGTCTTCTTGGGTCCAATCTTTGTTTTCCAATTCTTGATCCCTTAAATATATTCACTATCTGTTTGATCGACAACGTACTTTAACGGAGGGGTATTACTGAAATATGCTACTTGGTTTTTGCTACTTAAGATTTGCTATTAATCAATTTTATCAAATCTTTATAAAGCGCAAACCTCAGAATTCGTTAACCTTATATATGAAAGCACAGCACAAAGAAAACTCGATAGGTAATATTATGACAAATACGCGCAAAACTGCGTTAGTAACGGGAATGTCGAGAGGAATAGGAAAAGCAATCTGTGAGAAGCTCGTGAAAGAGGGTTATTTTGTTTACGGTACGTATAACACTGGTGAAAAGGAAGCTAAAATAATAAAAGAGGCACTCAAATCTGTCGAGATTTTTCAAGCAGACTTTAGAGAAAGAAAACAAACGTTGGCAGTGATAAATAAATTAAGTAAAATTCAATTTGATGCGGTTGTTAATGATGCAGGGATGTTTGAAGGCGAGATTTTTGATAATTTTGATTTTAAAATTTGGGATGACATACTCGCTGTAAATCTTACTACCCCTTTGTTGTTTTCGGTTATGCTTCAAAAAAATATTAAAGAAAACGGAAGCATCGTAAACATTGCCAGTACAGATGGATTTCAGGGATCATTCGCGAGTATGTCTTATTCGGCTAGCAAAGCGGCCTTGATGAATGTAACAAAAACTCTCGCAAATAATTTAGGAAAGAGAAACATCAGGGTTAATGCGATTGCACCAGGTTGGATCAACACAAAAATGGCTACAGAATCTTCATATCAAGCTGCCAAGATTACTCCATTAGGCAGAAATGGTAAGCCCGAAGAAGTAGCAGATCTTGTATACTACTTAATCTCAGGTTCTTCGAGCTTTATAACTGGAGCTACAATTGTCATAGATGGTGGATACACTTGTGTCGATACCATTATGAAAATGGAAGCTGAAGAATTCAAGAAGAACTGATAAACAGAATCCAGATCAGGTGAACGCTGGTTTGCAGGTCGGCTAATAAAAAATGTGTCTATAGTTAGAAACTGACTAAATTACCTCAGAAAAATGTGTCTGAATAAATGTAGTCAGTTCTCCTCCAAACACACTTCAAAGTATATTAAAAACACCACTTTGGGACGAATACGATGAAGATATTGGGATACGATGAAGTAGATTGGCAACAAGCATTGGAATTAAATCTAATCGGCTTTGATTGGTACCTTACACCAGATTTAGTGAAAAACATCCTGAAAGCAGACAAGCGCGTTCCAAAAGGCTTCGCTATTTATGCTGTTGAAAAAGGGTCGGTTCTTGGGCAAGTTGGCGTGCTCGTAGACAAAATACAAACAACAAACGGCGAGGAAAAACTCGGTTATCTTTGGTGCATTGTTACGCGACCGAACGAGGTTAAGAAAGGAGTAGCAACTTTGCTAATTGAAGAAGCTCACGCAAGGCTCAAAGCCGAAAATGCGCGATATTCATTTCTAGGTACTCAAAAATCATTGATCGCTCACAACCTATTTAGAAAACTTGGATATTTCGATTTGATAAGCTACAACACGGGCTTTAAGGCATGTTCTGAGATTAAGTCAGGTTCCAGGGAAGTTGATTTTAATCCCATCTGTGATGAAAAGATGATTGCAGCAATATTCTCTCAATATTCTCAGAATCTTTTGGGATTTGTTCATCGACCAAAAAACTTTGTGAGTATTCGAAAAGCTTGGGGGTGGATGCCGCTTGATTTAATAGGTCTGTTCCTAAAAAACAACAATATGGCTGGATATGTCTTAGGGATTAATGAAGGCGGAATAGTCAAAATTAGAGAATTATGTTGTCCAAATTCCCAAGACATCTCCGGATGCATATCGGCTCTTGAAAGAGAACTAAAGCCCAAGCACATACTATTTCATTTCATATCAAGGAAAAGCATTATTTGTTGTCTCGAAAACCGCGGATTTAGGTTTATTAACCCAACCTACAGCACTTACATGATAAAAGATCTGAAAGAAAAACAAAAAATTAGCGACATCCAGAGATCATTTGGCATCGAAAGCAACAAATTCCAAATGACTTCCATCGACTATTATTAGTCCTGCTTGTTTGTTGAATCCTGTCAAATCATGGATGACTGTATTTGTAGGTACACTGTTCTGAGGTTAAATTTTTTAGCAAATACCTGATTGGATCGCAAACCTTTGTTTTTTTGCCAAACATGTTCCCTGTTTCGTTTGTAACTTCACCGAGGCAATAGCCAGCACAATGATATTTTGCTGAGCAGCCCTTGCATCCCGGCATATTGTCGGCACATCTTGAACGCAAATTGTTAATTTTGGTTTCGTCATAAACTATTCTATTGTTTTCTTTATCCCATTTTCCATATATTAGGGCTGACATTGGGCTATTAACCTCTCCAAACAAAGCCATGTCGCAGGCTGATACATAACCATCTGTCGTCAAATGCGGCACAGGCAGACAAGCTCTGCAGCTGTAGTTCACTTCCTCGTCAAAGTTGCAGGCAAGAAAACTCCCGTAGAAAATACCCTTCTTATCTGCAAATTTCTTTGCCTTAAGGAACCTTTCTGCATATTCCATAAGGCTCATACTATCAGAAACCTCTTTTTCCCCGACACTCGGAAAAATGGGGTCTGTCCAGACGTGCTTGACCCCGAGACTATAAAAATACTCGATACTATCTTCTTGATTGTTGACATTTTCAGAGGTTATCGTTGACCTGATTCCTGTAATTCCTCTACAATTTTGTGTTAAGCACTTAACGTTCTCCTCAAGTAATTTTGACGTAGGCTCGCCTTTCTTGGTTCTGCGATATCGATCTTGTTCTTCTGGCAAGCCATCGCAAGAAACCCAGATAATGTCTATGTTCCTAGCAAGCCAATCTCGGATTTCTCTTCCAAAAATGCCATTCGTCTGTATTTCAGCAGTTAACTTGTCCCCCACCGTGTTGTGGGCATAATCTCTTATCTTCTTCAGTAGATTAAACGCGCAAGTTGGTTCTCCTGGACCTTGAAACCTAATGTGTTTTTTCATATCAGTGAGAAAATATTCATCCATTCCAAGTTTTGCAAATTCAAAATCCAGAGTCTGATTAGCATGCTCTGACCTGTCGACATAACAGTAACTGCAGTTTAAGTTACAGTTGCTTGTGACAAAGAACGAAATCATTTGCTTCCTGAAATGCCCCAATCTGGAATTTCCCTCATTAACACCTCAAACTAACTAGTCTAAGTGTCAGACATAGTATTTTTAAGTCTTACCTAATTTTGATGACTCGTGTAAACAAACTCCGCTAAGATTGTTTTAATCGGAAGGATAATTTGCGAAAAAGGTAAATGTGCATTTGTGATTCATATTCGATTATACGGAAATTAGAATAAGGAAACCAAAGAACCGTTACGAATTTGAGCAACTTTTGAGACTTAGAAAAAAGATCTTTGTCGAAGAACTGAATGTGCCTCTGGAATTGGAGGTTGATGAGTATGATTGTAACGCAATTCATTTTGTTGCTGTGGTCAAACGCCAAATAATCGCCACGGCAAGGCTGATTGTCTCTGAAAACAAAGGGAAAGTAGGCAGATTCTGTGTTTGAAGGAATTTAGGAACAAAGGTATAGGCTCCAAATTGTTGAATGAAATGATCAAATTTTCAGAAGAAAATGGTCTAAAACTTCTATTTTCTGGAAGCTCAAACAAAGGCCATACCCTTCTATGAAAAAATGGGTTTTAAAATAAACAGTGAGGAATATCTTGAGGCGGGTCTTCCACACAGGAATATATTTCTCGTTCTTCAGGGTTTAGCTTGATTGCATTAAATTCCCTGAACATTCTCTGGCGAATCGACGATTTCGGGTTTCCAGACAATAGAGATTCATACCCGCTTGGGAGTAAGTCTGGTCCGACTTATGCCCAAACATTCTTTGAAGGTTTCGAATCAAGTTCGGCTCGGCTTGCACTAAATTAATCTTAAAGGTTCCGAACCCATTTGGGTCTGGGACCCCAGCGGCCCACACTCCAGAACTGAATAAGTACTATTTCCTCAAACTTTTCCCATTTTTTATTATTTGACTTGGGATCGGTTCTGAACCGAACCTAGTCTAAGAGCTCCAATATTCCCGAAACGGTGTATGAGAGCGTGTGCAGTAGTAGCCCGGGATTAACTGGGGCTCGGGCATGAACCTATATGTTTTTGGCCTCGGGAAAATAGAATATTTCCCTCTTTTTTCTATTTTTTTAAGGTTTCAGATTTTTAGTTGGGAGGGTAACGGGTAAGTTTGGTTGAGACTCAAGCAGTTTTAGATGCTCAACCTAAGAATCTTATTTGTAATTTTCGTGCCCCTAACTTAGAGGAGTTTCAGCGCTGGAAGGTTTACGTTCAGTGGGCGAAAGACAACGGCATGGATGTCTGTCACCTGACGCTTAGCTTGACTGATTCTTTCATGAAGGGTATAGAAGGTGCAGTTGAGGTTCGCAACGGAAAACAGGTCGTTAACATTCAGCAGAATAATGTTTTTCAGTATCAAGTTTCCAAGCCCCGTCAAGAACCGTACGATTTGGGTTGTGTAAAGCGGGAGTTTCAGAAAACATTCAGTAGTGTTCTTTTTGAGGCCTACGTTCTCAATAAAGCAAGAGATCTCACGCGGGAATTCAGCTATCGCGACTTTTTAGAGTTGAAGCATGACGCTTTCCGCCGAATCATACTACGTTTGAGACGCAAAGGCAAAATTGTGGCTAATCCTCAACGAACGGTTCCAAGGTTTTACTTTTTGGCTGAGCGCGTTAGCGAATACTCTGCAGATAGGAGAACAACACAGCAAAACATTTGTTTACAATCGCAAACACATGAGCCCGGGGAAGCCCTATCTGAGCATTTGCTCGAAGCCTTATAGTGTTTTGTTATTTCTGTTATAATTGTTATTTTCTGAAGTTTCGGCACTAAACAATAATGGGAATCAAACCTCTGAAGAGTTCAATATGCATATCGCACTAAGTATATGATGCGTTAAGCATATGAAAGGTAAGTTGTTATTTCAATCCTTGGAGGAAAGTGAATTTTGGGCTGGGGCAGTCAACAAACTTCCTGGGCTTTTGCAAAACGAGCATGTTTGTCATTAGGGCGTTTTTAATAACAAAAAGCAAGATTTTCTATTTTTGTAATTAGTTAGTTGGAGGAGATTTCTATGACATAATTATTTTTATTTCTCATAATCTTAGTATGATAATTGAAGTTCACTAAGAAAATAAGAAAAAAATATAAATCATACCTATCATACTATGATTAGTTAGTGATGATAAATATGCAGACAAGCTTGGAAGCATACATTTCGAGAGAGCTCATACGAATATACAAAGATCACACTCTAGTCGCCACGAACGAAACCCTTCCAGGAGGCGTGAAAATTGACTTCCATTTCAAAGACAGCGACGGAAAAGACATTTTTGTTGAAGTTAACTCGAACAAAATAGATCGTTCTACGTCAAGCAAAATTCTCAATCTCTATTCATCGATATCTAACATCTATCCAAGTCTAAAGAAATTTGAACTCGTAGTAGTTGGGCCTGAAGTGGCTGCACCAGTAAGAAGAGAGCTTGAGCGACTTTCCATTCGACTCCTAACCTTTAGGGATCTGGGAATAACCCGAAAAAAGCTTGGGCAAATCAAAGAAGACCTCAGGCAAATGCGTATAAGGAATTTGTCGCCCGACGAGGCAAGATTGGTTGCTAAGTGGGAAGCAGAAAAGAGAAGTACCCTTCGAGCAGTCGACATTCAAAACGCATTAAACTGCAGTCTTAATTATTCGTATGTTCTTTTGCATAGCTTGGAGAAAAAAGGATGGCTTGAGAGAATCAAGAATGGCGCTTACCAGTTTGTGCCGGCGGGGTATGGCTTGTACCCGAACAAGGTTCCCCCCGCCAATCCCTTTGCTGTGGGAGCAGTTATTGTCATCCCTTATTACTTTAGCTATTATACATCAAATAGTCATTATGGTTTCACCACTCAAATGCCGTTCACTTATTTTATTGCAACGACTAAAAAGAAAACAAAAGTTGAGTGGCAAAGTGCTTCTTTTGAATTCGTCACTCTGTCGAAGCGAAAATTTTTCGGTTTTGTAACAGTTAAGGTTTTTGATATTGAGATTTGCATGGCTTCACCAGAAAAGTCCATTGTTGACTCGTTCGATAAGCCGCGTTACGCTGGGGGAATTGAGCAGCTCGCGAGGGTTGTTTGGAGAGGCCTTCCTCGGATTAATCAGGATTTATTGGTGGATTATGCATTGAGGATGAAGTCTCATTCTTTGGTTCAGCGTTTAGGGTTTGTGATTGATTTTCTTGCAAACGAAGGCCTTGTAAAGCCGCTTTCTTCGGATCTTAGACAAAAGCTGAAGAGCTATGTTGGACAATCAGTGTTTTATCTTGATTCGCGGAAACCAAAGAAGGGGGTCTTCTTCAGTGAGTGGAACATTATGAATAATGTTTCAAGAGTGCAGTTGTTGAGTGAAATTGAGGTTCGGTGATAAAATTGTTGGAAAGAAAGTTTGTTGATTTTTATGCTAGGTCTTCTGAGGTTCCTCTGGATGTAGCAGAGAGAGATGTAGTTCTTACATATGTTTTAAAGGTCCTCTCTGACTGTGTTTTACCGAAATTGTGTTTCAAAGGAGGAACTTGTTTTAAAAAATTGTTCTTCGGAAATAGCGGCAGATTCTCCATGGATCTAGATTTTACTAGCGTTGGTATTCCCGTTGAAGAACTTAAGAAAGGGCTGACTGCAGCGTTGAACGGGACGGAGCTCTACGGGTTAAAATTCGAAGTCACAGAGGATAACACCAAAAAAGGAGTTGGTGAAGAAAATGAGTCTTATCTGGCAGATGTTAGTTATTCTCATGACTGGAATTCTTCAGATTTCACGCTAGAAGTAAGCTACAGAGAAAGCCCAATCCTACCTCAAGCTGAATTGCCGCTAGCTAAGGAAATGTATTTTAAATATCTGGAATTTGCGCCTTTTCTAACACGATGTCTTCAGAAGGAGGAACTACTTGCAGAGAAAATAAGGGCTTCATTTCAGAGAATTCGAAGCCGAGACTTATATGACATCTATTTATTCTCAGGAAAAAGCATCGACAAAATCAAGTTGAAGAAACTTGTAGTGCTCAAATGCTGGAATGTTCGTGACCCCTTTAATCCAGATTTGTTGTTTGGAAGAATATCTGGTCAGGATTACGATTGGGAGGACCTTCAGCGTTTGGTTAGAAAAAAAAGTTTGCCTCCACAGGCTACAGTTGTGAAAAAAGTCCTTCGGGAATACTCTTTTCTTAAAGACTTAGATAACGATCTTCAGAAAATAGTCAAAGATTCCAAAGCACATAAAGAGCAAGAATTTGTCAACGCTTACAAGAAATCGATATAATGCTTTTAGCTAATTGCAAATTTTTAAGATGCAGGCGAAGGTTTTTCATTTTTTGGACCTTGAAAATGTTAACTATGTTGTCTGGTGTCACATGCTTTGTAACGCGGATTTTGCCTCCTCTGGAGACCACGTGACCCGCTGGACATGCGATCTTAAGATATCTTCATCCAAGTCTATTCATCCAGATGGCTACTTATAAATTATTTCTGGGAGCTGTTACCAGATAACGGGTCGAAAATGCTTAATTCTATTTATTGTCTTGCCACATAACAAACGTAGTGCAAGTTTTGGCAAATATTTAACGCAGTTACCCATAAACTGGGACACTGTATTAAATTTTCAGCCATGACAGGCGCTACCAGATTCCCGTTGACAGCCCATTTATAAACAGCTTGTCAATGCACTTCCAAGCCCTTCATAAACACCGTCAAAGAGTCGATTATCACAATCATAACAAAAATCACAAAACCAACTACTTCCGAGAGTCTCTAGAAAAGGCGGGGGTAGTGGGCTATTGAAAGTTACAGTTGCACAAGTTTTTCTGGGCTGGATAATGCTACGTGCGAAGCGTAGACGCAAAATTGTGGCTAATCCTCAACGCACGGTTCCAAGGTTTTACTTTTTGGCTGAGTTTTTAGCTAATAGTTGATGTTTCTGCATGCTTTTGCCACTTTTTGGAACAATTTTGCCTCAAAAAGTGACCTGTGTTGGTTGGTGAAAAAAATCGGTTGATTCTAGTC
>Ga0187878_1001745_pt1 | contig 20500 bp, 10 predicted proteins | sample June2016WEW_17_1_FD_132979 | JGI IMG/M metagenome (GOLD analysis project Ga0187878, IMG submission 132979) | Peatland microbial communities from SPRUCE experiment site at the Marcell Experimental Forest, Minnesota, USA - June2016WEW_17_150 | ecosystem: Environmental > Terrestrial > Soil >...
CGATCAGCACGACCATATCTACGTTTCCGACTTTGGCCTGGCAAAGTCACTGGAGTCCGATCTGGGAATGACGCGGACGGGGCAGTTTCTAGGCACACCCCGCTACATGTCTCCGGAGCAGGCGGAAATCGGGCATGTCGACCATCGCAGCGATCTCTATGCATTCGGATTGATCCTATGCGAACTGGTGACCGGCGATCTGCCGTTCGAGCATGCTGACTCAACGATGCAGATGATGTACCAGCGTGTGCACGGGACGCCAAAGGATCCCAGAGAGCTCAATCACGATCTGCCGGAGTACCTGGTTCGGATCATTCAGAAATGCTTGGAGCGCGATGTCACTCTGCGTTATCAGAGCGCACGCGAGATTTTGGCGGATTTGGATGCGGGCCACGCGCCGGCACTGACGCACCACAGTTGGGCAGCCGGGGCGGCGACCGCGGTCCTGCAAAGACCGAGGAACGCCTGGCTGGCAGCGGCCGCAGCGCTTGTCGTGCTACTCGGTATTTTCACAGTCCCCAGAGTGAGGCAGGCGGTGTTCTCGGGTACCGCCAAGACGACCACTGTTGCACCAGCTGGGCCGGCCAATTCATTGGGGATTCTTCCGTTCCACAACGCTTCCGGAGATGCCGGCCTGGATTGGCTGGGTTCCAGCCTGGCGCAAATGCTGAGCGCTGACATTGGACAAAGCTCCAGCTTGCACGTGGTTTCGTCCGACCGGATACACCAAGTTGTACACGACCTGCGCATCGCCCCCGATACACCTCTGGATGGGCCGACTCTGAGGCGACTATCTGAATTCAGCGATGCCGACGTTCTCGTCTCAGGCGAGTATGCAAGATTTGGCGATCAGATTCGGATTGACGCATCGATCAGAGACCTGAAACACGACCGCACAACCCAGGTGAAGGCGGAAGCGCTCGGAGAGAAAGAAGTAGTAGCGGCCGTGGATCGTTTAGCGCAAGCGATCCGGGAGAATCTTGCCTTGTCGTCATCCGCAATCAAGGAGCTAGAGACAAGATCGCTGCGGCCTTCCACCCAGTCACTCCAGGCGCTTCGCTATTACAGTGAAGGCATGGAGCAGGTACGCCAGGGGAAAAATCTTGAAGCGCGGAAACGGTTCATGGCTGCCATGGAAGCTGATCCGCAGTTTGCGCTGGCGTGCGCGAAACTGGCTCAAGTCAATGCCAACCTTGGTTACGACAACGAAGCAACGCAATTGGCTCGCAAAGCAGTTGAGCTGAGCGAGAATCTCCCTGCGTATGAAAAATTCCTGATTGCGGCCATCGGAGCCCAGGTCGCAAATGACGCGACCAAGGCGGTCGAATCCTACGAGAATCTTGCGAAACTCCTCCCCGACGATCTGGACATTCAGTTTGCCCTGGCAGGCGCTTATGAAAGCGCTGGAGCTTACGACAAGGCGCGTCAGAGCTTGGCCAAGGTTCTGGCGCAAGATCCAAGATCAGTGAATACGCTACTCGCCAGCGGCCGGGTGGAAATCATGAGCGGCAACCCGCAGGCCAGCTTGGAATACCTGAACCGCGGTCTGGCTCTGGCGATTCAACTGGAAAACGACGAGGAGAAGGCTGCGATCCTGCAGGCCACGGGTGTCGCATACAGGAATTTGGGTAAGCAGGATGAAGCACTGCGTCACTTCCAGCAATCATTGGAGATCAAGCAACGTCTGGGCGACAAGCGTGGCATGGCAGTCAGCTTCAACCAGATTGCGCAAATCCAGGATGAGCTGGGAAAATCAGATGAGACATTGAAAAATTATCAACAGGCATTGCGTCTGCGGCGTGAAATTGGAGACAAGAAAGGAGTGAGTGATAGCTTGATCGATCTCGGTACTTTCTATCATGATCGCGGTCAATATGAGCAGGCTTTGAAGCTGTGGAAGGAGGCACTCCAAATTGCGCGGGAGATAGGCAGCGAGAGCAACCAGGGGCTGTGCTTGAGCAATATCGGCAGCGCCTATTTTTTTGGAGGCGAATACGAAGATGCTCTCACCTACTTCCAGCAAGCATTGCTGTTGCAAGAAAAGTCGCACCTGCCGGAGGACTTCGTCCTCACTGTCCATAACTTGGCTGAGACTACCGCGAAGATGGGACAGTATGACCAAGCGCTTCGTTACTACATGCGCACTCTCGACCTCTATCGTGGCACTGGTGATCAGCGTGGCGCCGCGATCGAGTCCTACAGCATAGGGACCCTGTTCGGATATCAAGGTCGCTATGGAGCAGCGCTCAATGCGAAGCAGGAGGCACTCGGGACCTTCCAACGATTAAAAGATCGCAGCTTCTGGATGGCTGAAATTTCGAGCGGCTACGCTTTGGCTCTAGCTGAGGCGGGTCGCATCGACGAAGCCGAAAAGGAACTCGACCAGGCCACGGATTTGGCTCGCGAACTGAAAAACGATGCCCTGCTGGCTCAAGCTCTCAATTACCGAGGAGAGTGCTTCTTCTATCGTGGTGACTTCGCGTCCGCTCGCAGTTCTTATGAGCGCGCCTTGCAACTTGCATCGCGCAGCAAAGACCAAGAGAAGGTTTTGCTTTCCCGGTTCAACCTAGCCAAAGTGATGGTCAAACAAGGCAATCTCCAGCAAGCTGCCAGTTCGCTGCGCCAACTGGCCGGTGAGGCGGACAGGCTGGGGTTGAAGTACCTGTCGGCGGAGTCTTCCGTGTACTTGGCGGAAGCGCTGTTGCTCTCGAAGAATTATGCCGCAGCCCAGACAGAACTGGAACACGCCGCGCTCAAGGCAGACCAGTTGGAATTGCGAACCGTACTTGCCCAAGGTCAATACCTTCTTGGCACGGCCCTGCGCCTCAGCGGAAAGCTGGAAGAAGCTTCCGAGCACTACCGCTCGGCGCTGCGCTTGCTCGAGGAGATCCGCAAAGACGTGGGCAACGATGCGGTGCTGCAGCGCGCCGATTTAAGCCGCATCTACAGCGAGTCCAGCAAGTGGTCGCAAGGTAAGGGCACATAACTAGACGGGACGCGCTGGATCGCCGGTTCCAGGTTTTCTCTTTCCTTCCTAGTGCGCCGTAACCGTAAGCGATGCTGAGGTCGCATCTACAGCTGTGCCACTAACAAATGTAGTAGCTGTGATGGTAAAGCTACCGGAACAGCTCCTATTAGGGATGCGGAATGGAAAAGACAGGGTCGTGAGCGTCTTCGCGGGAAGGGCAAAGGGTGGAGTCGTGAACATAACAGTTTTGTCCTGCCCGCACGTGCGTGGCTGCAGAGGCCCCGCCAAATTGAATTTCTCAACGATAATTTGGGTCGCATTTGTGCACGACATCACCACGGCCTTGACAGTGAATGTGCCACCTACCGCTACCGTGGCAGGTGAGAACGTGATCGATACGTAGTGGCAGCTCACCGTAAGCGTTCCGGAAACATAAACGAACGAGTAGTTCAAGGCTACCGCGCCGGAACAAGTGATGGGATAACTTCCGACGGGGCTCGTCGTTGTGGCAGTGGTCGTGCATGCGGGGTTTGTCGTGAGCACACCTAAAGTAGTATCCCCATTTACAAATCCACTCGCGGTCCAAGTCAGGGGGGGATTTGGTGTGCCGAATGTCTTCGTGGCATTGTTTGCTGTAATCGTTGCGACAGCCTGGGTGATCGTCAATACACCGGGTATGTACATGATTGTGTAGTTGGGCGAGGACAGACCACCACAAGTGATCGGGTATGTGCCCACGGGGGTCTGCTGCGAGGCCGTGGTCGTGCAGCTCAACGTGCCGTTCAGAGAAGAAGGATCGTCGTTGTTCAAAAATCCGCTATAGGTCGCGGTCAGAGGCGGATTGGCTTGTCCGTATTGACGGCTCACATTTGCCGCGGTGACTGTCAATGGGGCTGGTATAACAGAGTAACTGGCCGTTTGAACTGCGGAGTTGCCTTTGGTCACGGTCGCAACCACGGTAAATGATTTCGTGCCTAGCGATGTCGTATCAAATTTCGTGCCCGAAGCCACATCCCCGATGCAAGAGCTCACATAACTACCGTTGCATATGTAGCTGGCGTTCATTGCCTGGTTCAAGGTATAGGTAGCGTTATTTCCGGGGGCAGTAATGGTAACGGTTGCTGGTGAGTCCGACTCAGTCACCCCATAGACGAACGCCCAATCCGAGAAGCCGTCCTTGGATTTGCCGGCCCCGGTGGGATCGGGGCCCCCATCAGTCCGAGTCGCAGAGTATGACCCCGGCACGTAGACGTTCTCCCATGTGTTTGCACCAATAGCTGCCTTCAGGAACCCGGGGTTGGTCCCAGGGTCTCCCTTCCAACTGGTTGTGATGGTGAAATAGGGATCGTCCGCTGGCTCTGGACAAGGGTTGCCCAATTCATCCGTGCAAACCGCTCTGTAGATGATGCCATCACCTCCAAGTCCAGTCACCGGAGCAAGTTGCGTTTCATAATACGGATTCCCTTGCGGTGTGCGTAGGGCCCAAGCTGGCTGCGATGTCTCGAGCGCCCCGACAGCCAAGCTGTAGATGTGGCTGTCATTGGGTACAAAGCCACCAGGGTATGTAAAGTTGATGTTGTACAGGTTCTGGCTGAAGATAAAGCTCGCCGTGCCACCGCCCGGCGACAATGTCTGCGTAATGGCGGGAATAAGGAGAAATGCGTGTGCTTGGCCGTTATAAAGCCCATCGCCTACTATTTCGCCGCCATCATTGATCGCAGTCGAGGTCTGGAACACCCAACCTGAATTCGCCGGAACCAGGTTGTTAAGGTCATACATTCCGCCGCCGGTGTACAGGAAGGCGTGATTATCACCACCGGTCGTGCTGGCATAGCCAACCACTTGACCGGAGTTATTGATGCCGTAGGCCCAGCTGTAGTCCCCGCCGAGGGTGCCGAGGTCATCGGTCTCTGGATCTATTGGACTATTGGCAGCCGTCATAAAGGCATGGCCGAACGGACTCCCGGCTTGTAGGTCGGAATAGCCGACCACTTGTCCAGCATTATTGATGCCGTTGCCCCAACTGGATTCCCCACCAAGCGTGAGAAGGTCGTCGGTCGCTGGATTGATCGCTGAGCCGGGAGCTGTGCGGAAGGCGTGGTAGGGATAATCGTAGCTGGAGGTAAAACTGGAATAGCCGACCACTTGTCCAGAGTCGTTGATGCCCGTGGCCACGCTGTACGTGCCACCAAGTGTGCCAAGGTCAACAAGTGGACCAGGGGAGCCATTCGGAGCCGAGCGGAAGGCGTGGTGGAGGGTCGCGGGCAATGGCGTCACGGACATACCGACCACTTGGCCGCTGGCGTTAATTGCCGAAGCCTCGCTATACCCACCGAGCGTGCCGAGGTCGTCAGTCGTTGGATTGATTGGGGAGCCGGGAGCTGTGCGGAAGGCGTGGTCGATTGAGTTTCCTGTCGGGTCGGACGTACCAACGACTTGGCCTGAGGCGTTAATCCCAGAGGCATAGCTGGACGTACCGCCTAGAGTCCCGAGGCTATCCGTGGCGGGATTGATTGGACTGTTGGTAGCCGTGCGGAAGGCATACGTGGCAGTGTTAGCGCTGTTTTGAGAGTTGCCGACCACTTGACCGGAGGAGTTTATGCCCGATGCCACGGGAGACGGTCCACCGAGCGTGCCGAGATCGATAATTATGTAGTGTGGCGGCGGTGTTTGAGCCAGGCCTAGAGGCGCCAGAAATAGCAGCAATAAAAATGCCGGCACAAGAGTACCCAAAATTCGGAGGAAGCATGGCTTGCAGGAATCGCGTGTTTTTCGCATTGCTGTTACCCTTTCTGGCTAGAACGCATCCCAACGTAATTCGTGCTTAGGATCCGGGTAGCGGACTGGATGAAATATTTGCCGAAGTCTCATGGTGAGGGGACCAACACCCCATGACGACCTCCAAAAGAAAAAGCCGACTCACCACTGGTGGTTTGGCGCAGCCACCTGCGGCAACTCGGCTTTCTCTAAGTTTACTTCGGGTCCTGGTGGTACTGATTAGAGACCCGTGGCTTTCCGTCGCCCGCTCGCGCGGGGTTTGGCGTGCTGACGTGGCTAGCACTGAAACAAAGAATTGTCAGTGACCTAGGTCCTACCGCAGTGTGATGCGGCGCACTCTCGCCCGGTGCCCTCCCTTCTGGGGGATGACGCACTTTCGGTTTCGATCGTGCGCGACAGAGGCGGCTCGGCTCGCACTCATAGAACCCACAGGAAAGAAGAAGAAAACCAACTTGCCACTCACCGGGCTTCTCATGGAAAGCATTGAGTCCACTGCCCCTTGTGACCGGGCTACTTTGTGGCTGATGCAATGCGAGACTCGTCGGCCCAGCAGATCAGGCCGGGGAGGAAGGCCACCGACATGTCAGGATGGTTTGGACGTACACGCACAGTGAATCCGTGTAGACCGCTGCGACTAACCGAGGTCTCCACGACATAGTTGTAATTGCCCTCCGCATCCCGTCCGGCTGCCTCCATCGCGACAGCGTGGCCTTCAAACAGCTCTCCTCGCATGTCGACGCGCCCTGCGTAAAGCTCGACGACCACGTCCTGCGGGCTCAAACGGCCAAGATGTACCTGGGCCCGAACCCGCATGGTTTGGGCAACCGGGATCGCCTTGGTCGGTCCGTTATCAACCCTGGCAATCCAGACATCCTGCCACTCCCTGCGAACGCGCTCCATCGCGGCCGACAGCTCACGGGCGCGATGGGCGTTGTTGGCCTCCAGCGCGCGGTATTGAGCGTGTGCCTTGGCGTAATAACCCTCGAAATAGTCGCGCACCATGCGATGCGTGTTGACAAAATGACACAAGGAATCCACGCAGTCCTTCATGCGCTCCACCCACTTGCGGGGAATGCGATCAACTCCGCGATCATAGAAGGTGGGAACCACATCGCGTTCCAGCAGCGCGTAAAGAGAGTCCGCTTCTACTTGGTCCTGATAGTTTGCGTCGGAATAGGACTCACCCTTTCCGATGGCCCAACCCATTTTCTTGGAGGTGTTGGGATCATTCCACACTTCATCCCACCAGCCGTCCGGCACACTGAGGTTCAGCACGGCGTTTGCGACCGCTTTCATTCCACTGGTGCCGGAAGCTTCATTGGGGCGAAGCGGCGTGTTCAACCACACGTCCACACCCTGCACCATCGATCGCGCGACCGCCATGTCATAGTCTTCTAAGAACACGACATACCGACCGAGCACCGGATCTCGACTGACCTCGGTGATTCTGCGGATCAGCTCTTTGCCGGCGTCATCCTGCGGGTGGGCTTTGCCGGCGAAGATCAGCTGTACGGGACGCGCTTGGTCGGTCAGAATCCGGCGCAAGCGATCCATGTCTCGAAAGATGAGAGTGGCTCTCTTATAGGTTGCGAATCGGCGAGCAAAGCCGATGGTTAGCGTATCTGGATCCAGTACCGCCTCAGCGGCATCGATCTCTGCCTGGGGAGCACCGCGGCGCATGCGTTGCTCGCGCACGCGACGCCGTGTCCAGGCGATAAGCCGTTCACGGCGACGCTCGTGAGTTCGCCACAGTTCCTCCGCGGGGACGGAATTGACACGGCTCCAGACCTCGCTATTCGCGGGTTCCTCGCGCCAGTCAGGCCCGAGATAACGCTCGTACAGCTGATTGAACTCGGCGGAGATCCAACTCTGGAAATGAACTCCGTTGGTGACATGGCCGATGGGAATCTCCTCAATCGGAACACCGGGCCAAAGCGACTGCCACATCTTCCGGCTGACTTCGCCATGCAGCTTGCTGACGCCATTTGCGCGAGAAGCCAGGCGCAAGGCGAGCGCAGTCATGCAGAACTCCCCGCTGGCTGGCGTGCGTCCAAGTTCCAGGAAATCCGCCGGCGAGAGACCCAGTTGTTGTGCGGTCTCGCCAAAGTACCCGTTTATCAGGTCGGCATGAAAGTAGTCGTGACCTGCTTCAACCGGGGTGTGGGTGGTGAAAACCAAGCTGGCTGAGGCCAGCTCACGCGCTTCCGCGAGGCTGAGGGAACGAGTGCTCATTAGATGCCATAGGTGTTCGAGGGCAAGAAAAGCGGAGTGGCCTTCATTCATGTGGTAGACCGTAGGCTGTAGCCCCATGGCTTGCAGTGCCCGGTAACCACCGATTCCCAGCAGGATTTCCTGCCGGATGCGCTTCTCGCGGTCGCCGCCGTACAACTGGTCAGTCAAATCACGGTCTTCAGAACGCGCATTCGAGGGTATGTTCGTATCGAGCAGATAGAGAGGCACACGTCCGACTTGCACTCTCCAAACTTGTGCGAACACATGCTGTCCGGCGAGGTCCACTTTGATCACGACGGGGCGCCCGTCTGGGCGATATGCCACACTTATCGGCAGATTGTCAAAGTCGTTGTCTACGGAGGATTCCTGCTGCCAGCCGGATTGGCTGAGATATTGACGGAAGTAACCTTGCTGGTAGAGCAGTCCGACGCCGACGAGCGGCACTCCCAGGTCGCTCGCTGATTTCAGGTGGTCGCCAGCAAGAATGCCGAGGCCACCGGCGAAAATCGAGAGGCATTCCGTTAACCCGAACTCGGCTGAAAAATAGGCGATGAGCGGGACATCGACGGATCTTGCGCGGTTCCTCTGAAACCAGGTCGACTCCCCGGCGAGATAACCTTCGAGATTCGACTCAACTCGGCGAAGGTGCGCCAAGAACGCGTCGTCGTCGGCCGCCTGTTCCAGCTTCACCTGTTCGATGGTGCCGAGAAGGAGCACAGGATTATGTCCTGTTTTTTCCCATAGATCTCGGTCCAGACGCCGGAACAGTTCAATGGATTCATGGCTCCAGCACCAACGAAGATCGTAGGCCACTGTGCGCAATCCCTCGATTGTGGGCGGCAAAGACGGTACTACACTGAAAGTGTGAACCGGTCTCATGGTTTGTGCCCTCCTCACGCTTTGAACGCTTTTTACTCTTCGGCGTCAGGCCGGTCAAGCTAAGCCTTTGTGAATTACACGTGGAGTAGTAACAGTAAATCTCTCTAGACACCGCAAAATTGTTGTTTTCAATGCAGGGAGGCATTCGAGAGTTAGCTGGTTGTTGAAAGAGTTGGATAAACGCTGGAGCTTTATCGGAGGCGCATTTTACGAATGAAGGAAAGCCAATACTGGCATCCACGTCGGAGGTGGACGGTTGCGGGCCCTCGATGTCCAGCGTGCGGGCGCCTCCATTGTGCGAGTTCCCTCTGACTGTGAAGCAGTGCCACTATGGGTTTTGCGTTGACCATTCCGGCTGTTTTATGTTGTCCAATGTGGCGTGAAGTAGTAGAGTCTCACCCGTTCAGCAGGGGGATCTTCGATGAACCCACTTCCTATGCGATGGCGTTGGTTGCTTCTTGCCGCGCTGCTGTGCCTGGCTTGCCGACCCTTCGCGGTTGCCGCGGACGAGCCGACCCTAACCAAGGAACAGATTAAGCAGTTCCTTCTCACCGCCAAGGTGGTGCACCATGAGGTGGCCAAGAAAGGCATCACTCACACCTCGCGGCTTACGCTCTCCGACGGCACCATCACTCACGACGCCTCTTTCCAACCTATTGATGAACACAAACCCAAGATGGAACTTTCCAGTGGCATCGAACTAAACTTCGTGGATTCCTACAAGTACAACATCGCTGCTTATGCGCTGGCTGAGTTGGTGGGCATGGACGACATGCTGCCGGTATACGTCGAACGCAAATGGGGAGGCAATGTAGGCTCGCTCAGTTGGTGGTTGCCGGTGAAGATGGATGAGGTGGAGCGCCTCAAGCAGAAACTAGAACCTCCGGATGCGGACGCCTGGAACAATCAGATGCGCAAGATTCGGGTCTTCGATCAATTGGTCTCCGATTCCGATCCCAACCTGACCAACGTGCTAATCAGTGCGAATTGGAAGATTTGGAGGATTGATTTCACCCGCGCCTTTCGCCTCAGCAAAGAACTGAAAGACCCCAACAAGAACTTGCTACATTGCGACCGGCAGTTGTTGGAGAAACTCAAGATGCTGGACGCGAACGTGCTGACAGAAAAAACCAAGAACTATCTCACTAAGGATGAAGTGAAAGCGGTGATGGCGCGGCGGGACAAGATTGTGGCGTATTTTCAGAAGCTGATCGCTGAGAAAGGTGAGAATGAAGTGCTGTACTGAAAATCACGTGAGGACAGAAGCACACTGCACCGCTCAATTGGGGGGTACCTTTGGGGGCTGAGGATCTGGCAGGACGACCAGTATGAGGGGCACAGCGGAGACGCTGGATGGGATGCCCAGCTACTTCCCGATGAGTAGGAGACAAACATGGCACTGAAGATGACGAAGCGCGAAGTGGAAGGCGTGTCCGTGGTGGCTTTGGACGGTCGCATCGTGCTCGGCGAGGAGAGCAATGCTCTGCGTGAGAAATTGAAGAGCCTGATCGCCGAAGGAAAGAAAAAAATCGTCCTGAATATGGACAACATCAAGTATATCGACAGCTCGGGGCTAGGGGCATTGGTCGCGGCGCATTGCAGCGCGAAAACCCAAGGCGCATCACTACGCCTGTGCCATCTCGGCAGCAAGTTCCAGGAAGTGATGCAGATTACCAAGCTGCTGACGGTATTCGAGGTCTGCGATACGGAAGCAGCCGCTGTCGCCAGTTTCTCAAAGTGAGTGCGATTTCTGCTCCCGAGTCCTGGGCCGCACTTCCGCGGCCGCTCGCCATAAGACTTCGTCAACCCGCGTGCAGCATTCACCAGCGCCGTTTGTGCGCTGACGAATCCGGCTTGGGCGCGGATCACCGTCAGATGGATTTGCGCTTTTGCACTGCCATGGCGCACTGGACCAACAAGCCGGGGCGATTCTTGCTAGCCGTGCCAGCGTGTGGGCATCGAGCTGATCGTCTTTTCGGCTACCTTGTGCAGTCTCTGCTTGTTGTAGCTGGGGCCGGCATCCACGTCGGAGGTGGACGGCTGCGGGCCCTCGATGTGCAGCGGGCGGGCGCCTCCGTTGTGCAAGTTTCTTCTGGTTCTGAAGCAGCGCTCCTATGGCTTTTGCGCCGCCCATGTTGAGGGTTGTGCAGTGCGGCGTAAAGGAGTAGAGTCCCATTAATTAGTGGGGGATCCTCGATGAAGCCACTTCCTTTGCGTTGGCGCGGGTTGCTTCTTGCCACGCTGCTGTGCCTGACTTGCCGACCCTTCACGGTTGCCTCGGACGAGCCGACCCTAACCAAGGAACAGATTAAGCAGTTCCTTCTTACTGCCAAGGTGGTGCACAGTCAGGAGGCCAAGAAAGGGATCGCTCACACCTTGCGGCTTACGCTCTCCGACGGCACCGTGACCCACGACGCCTCGTTCCAATCTATTGATGAACACAAACCCAAGATGGAACTTTCCAGCGGCATCCAACTGAACTTCGTGGATTCCTACAAGTACAACATCGCTGCGTATGCGCTGGCTGAGTTGGTGGGCATGGACGACATGCTGCCGGTATACGTCGAACGCAAATGGGGAGGCAATGCGGGCTCGCTCAGTTGGTGGCTGCCGGTGAAGATGGACGAGGCGGAGCGCTTCAAGCAGAAATTAGAACCGCCGGATGCGGACGCCTGGAACAATCAGATGTACAAGATTCGGGTCTTCGATCAATTGGTCTCCGATTCCGATCCCAACCTGACCAACGTGCTAATCAGTGCGAATTGGAAGATTTGGAGGATTGATTTCACCCGCGCCTTTCGCCTCACCAAAGATCTGAACGAGCCCAACAAGAACTTGCTACATTGCGACCGGCAGTTGTTGGAGAAACTGAAGGTGCTGGACGCGAACGCGCTGACAGAAAGAACCAAGAAATATCTCACTAAGGATGAAGTGAAAGCGGTGATGGCGCGGCGGGACAAGATTGTGGCGTATTTTCAGAAGCTGATCGCTGAGAAAGGTGAGAACGAAGTGCTGTACTGAATCACGCGGCCATAGAAGCACACTGCACCGCTCAACTGGGTGAGTACCTCTGGGGGCTCAGGTTTTGGCAGGGCAACCAGTCTGCGGGATGCAGCGGAGACGCTGGAGTGGATGCCCAAGTTTGAAGGCGGTTTGCTGTTTTCGGTCCCTGGGTCTAGAGAGCATTGTATAACCTAGCTGATTCCTTGATTCCATTGGGACGAAATTGGGTTATGCAACAGCTTCTAGTGTTTCTTGCTGTACATCAGATTTTCCCGGTGATTCGGTGATAAGGAGAAAAACATGATCAAGAAGCTACTTATTCTGTTGTTCGCGTTTGTAGTTACCATCCCGCTGGCGAGGGCTGTGTTTGCGCAAGAGGCTGCTGCCCAGGCGAAGAAGGAGGCGCGCTGGGAAGGTAGAGTTATAAGAACCGATAAGGAGCACTCTACCCTAACTGTTCGTAAGGAGGGTTCGACGATCGAGAAGACCGTTCAGTACGACGCCTCGACGAAATGGGTCAGTCAGTATCACGCGGACAAGAAGCTCAATGACATTGACGCCAGCCAGGTTAAAGAAGAAGACTACGTGATTTGCAAAGGCACTTTGGATAAAGATGGCAAACTCCACGCAACTCTGATCTCTAAGCGGCTCTCGCATTCCCCCGCGTCGTAGACACATTTGGTCTTGTAGCGCGAGTGGAAACGCCCGGATCGCTTGGAGGCATCGAGGTTCACTTCGTAGCCAGTGCGCGGAGCCTTCATTCATTGGAGGGCTCCGCGACAGGGCTCTTGCGTGAGGTCAAACACGAACCGCCACGTCAAATGCGGTCCACAATGCCTAACCTCGAAGAGCGGACAGCCATGGGCTGTGGAGATGGATTTGCTCCCCAGGGACTCCAGGCCGTCTACGTGGCGACCGTTGCCACATTTGCGGATTCCTCTGTGCGTATCTTCAGCGTGTGGACTTGTGCAACTCTGGCGACCTAATATGCACCCCAAAGATGCCGTCCTACGAAACTCAATGATCTTGCTCAAATCCGGCAGGGCTTGGCTATAGGAGGCAAGAAAATGGTCCGCCCTCCTGTCTGTGTTTCTCCTCACCGCGCTTGTCTTTCCATTCTTCTGGTTCTGTTGTCGGCGGGGCTGGCGTGGGCACAACCAGCCAAGGCCCCAGCGGAGCCGCCGGAAACCGTCGTTGCCATCGCCGACGTCCACGGTGACTTTGACGACTTCGTCGCCATTCTCCAGCACACCGGTCTTATAGATAAGCAGAACCATTGGACAGGCGGCAAGGCAACGTTCGTCCAGGTCGGAGACCTCTTGGATCGCGGCCCCAAGCCGCGCGAGGTCATGGACCTGATGATGGCACTCGAGAAAGAGGCGGCCCAAGCAGGCGGCCGGGTAGTAAGCCTAATCGGTAACCACGAGATGATGAACATGATGGGTGACCTGCGCTATGTCACTCCCCTGAGCTATGCCAGTTTTGCCGATGGCAATTCCGAGAAGCGGCAGAAAGCTGCATATGACGAGTATGTGAAATGGCGCGGTAGTCACACATCCTTACTAGCCGAACTGCCCCAGCCCATGGAGTTGACTGAGGCCGAGTGGATGGCACGGCATCCGGCAGGTTTCATTGAGCAGCGTGAGGCCTTTGGCCCCAAGGGAGAATACGGTGAGTGGCTGCGAGGACGTGCCGCCCTGGCCGAAATTGGAGGAGTCATCTTCTTGCACGCGGGAATTCATCCTGACCTGGCCAAGACGAAACTTGATGCGATGAATCACCGGATCCACGACGAAATCAAGACATTTGATGCCTTGAAACAGTATCTGCAGAATGAAAAGTTGATTCTGCCATTCTTTAATTTGCAGGAAATCACCAATGTGCTTCAGGCGGAAGTCACCGTTGAGCTCAAGTCGCGGGTCCTCGCGAGCGATGAGCGCCAGGCTAAGATCCAGGAGTTCTTGAAGTGGGGAGATTGGCTCAGCGTCCGGGTTGATGGTCCGCTGTGGTTTCGCGGTTATGACCAGTGGAGCGAAGAAGAGGGTGCACTGCAGGTGAGCAAAGTCTTGGAAGCATACAAAGCGACCCACATTGTGGTAGGGCACACGGTGCAGAAGGGTCGTCGCATCCGGCCGCGCTTTGGCAACAGAGTGTTCCTGATCGACACCGGCATGCTCAGCAGCTACTACACTGGGGGCAGGCCTTCAGCTCTGGAAATCTGCGGCGGTGCCCAATTCATCGCTGTGTATATGGACCAGCAGGTCGTGCTTCTGGATTCTGCTGGGTCTTCCCCTCAAAACGGAGGGCTAGGGGAACCTCCGGCTGTGCGGGATAGGGCAACGGTCTCGGAAAAGCTGGACGTCTCACCCGCCAACCGTATCTGTTCCGCAGCAACAGCCATACCGCAATAAGACTTGAAGGTTTCGAAAGAGGGTTCTGCGGATGAAACGGTGGCTTGACCGGGTTCTCAACGTCGACCCCGAAGATCTGGGGCGCGGGCTACTCCTGAGTTCGTGTCTATTCCTGATCATCAGCACCTACGTGATCGGGAAGGTGGCACGTGATGCGTTGTTCCTGGGGAGTTTCAAGGCAGTACAACTCCCTTATGTGGATATCGCCAGCGGCATTCTGGTGGGTTTCGTGGTCGCGGGCTACTTACGTTTGGGGCGCCGGACTTCCCTGCAGAACCTGCTGATCGGCAGCCAGATCTTTTTCTCGGCAAACTGCGGGCTGTTCTGGGCGCTGGCGCATTTCTATCATCCAGTGTGGCTCTATCCAGTCTTCTACATTTGGGTGGGCATTTTCGGAGTGCTGGCGCCGACGCAGGTCTGGACGCTGGCGAACTACCTGCTGACGACGCGGGAAGCGAAGCGCGTTTTCGGGATGGTGGGGGGAGGCGGGTGCGTAGGTTGGATCTTTGCCGGGTTTGTCTCGAAGTCAGTGGCGGGTACGTTCGGCACGGAGAGCTTACTGCTGTGCATGGTGCCGCTTCTGTTGATTTCTGCCGTGCTGGTGCATGTCGCGTGGGGCACAGGCCGATTCAATCTCACTGAGTCGAGAGAAGCGCGGGCGGAGGCACCCGGAACTGGGCAGAAGGACGTTCAGGGTAGCCTACGGCTGGTATTCTCCTCGAAGTATCTGCGGGCCCTGGCGGCGATTATCTGGATCTCCTCTTTCGTGACCACGCTCACCGGATGGCAGTTCAAGGCGATTGCCAAGGAGTTCTTCGTAAACAAAGACCGTCTGGCAATGTTCTTCGGTGATTTTAATTTCTACGTCGCAATCCTAGCGGCGGTGTTCCAGTTACTGCTCACCACGCGCTTCCTGCGGCGCTTTGGAATTCGCACCATGTTATTCGTGCTTCCCCTCACGGTGTTCCTGGGCTCGAGCGGCTTACTGATTTGGGGAACCCTGGTCGCGGTGGTTTTGCTGAAAGGCGGCGATCAGGTACTGCGTTACTCGCTCGATCGGTCCACCGTGGAGTTGCTTTACTTGCCGCTGGCGCATCGCGTGAAGTTGCAGGCGAAATGGTTCATCGACACGGTCATTTGGCGACTAGGAGACGGTTTGGCGGGCCTGGTCGTGCTTATTTTTGCGACCTATTTGCACTTTGCGCCGCAGCAACTCAGCTTTATTGTCATGCTGATGATCGCGGGGTGGCTGGCGGCAGTCTTCGTCGGGGGCAGGCAGTATCTTGCCGTGCTTCAGGATTCGATCCACCAGCACGGCCTTAGCGCCGAGCAGGCGTACGCCCTTGCGTTGGACCGCTCCACGGCGGAACTGCTGGCAAGCAAACTCCAGGTTTCCGACCCCCAGGAAATTCTTTCTGCCCTCAGCTTCTATGAGGTGGAACGCGCCAGGACTCCTCATCCGGCTGTCCGGGATCTCCTCCACCACCCCTCCAGCGAGGTGCGGCAGAAGGCGCTTGCCATTCTCTCGGCATCCGGGGACACATCGATCTTGCCGACGGTAGAAGGGATGCTCAAGGATCCGGAGATCGCAGTGCGCACGGAGGCGATGCTTTATTTGGTGCATCACAAGAATGTCGATCCGCTGCTGCTGCTTCAGGAATTGCGTGAATTTGAGGATTTTTCCGTTCGCTCGGCGGTGGCCGCGTACCTGGCCCGTCCGGGGGAAGCGCAGAACTTGGAGACCGCAAGAGAAATATTGGAGGAGATGGCTGGGGAAGAAGGCGAAGCTGGGCAAAGAACGCGACGGGAAGCCGCGCGGCTTCTGGGGGAGCTCCCCGACTCTTTCGATCCCTTGCTTTCGCGCTTGCTGCGAGATCCCTCAAGCGAGGTGGTGCGCGAAGCGATTCGCTCCGTGGGTCTGCTGCGAAAAGAGGCTTTGGTTCCGGAATTGTTGAAGCAGTTTCGTGACCCGGCGCTTCATGAAAATGCGACACAGGCGCTCGTGACATTTGGGGATTCGATCGTCGGACTTTTGAGTGACCGCCTGGGAGACCCGGGCGCGCCGACGGAGGAACGCAGAGAGATTCCCATGGTCCTGACGGGCATCGGAACGCCAGCAGCCGCACAAGCGTTGCTGGAAAACGTGATGGAAGGCGACGCGACCCTGCGGTTCATGGTCATCAGTGCGTTGAACAGGCTCCACCGTGACCACCCGGAGATTCCGCTCGACTTTCAGATGCTGGAGACGGTGTTGGCGGCGGAGATCCTGGGGCACTACCGTACCTATCAGATCCTGGAGGCCGTCTCTGGTCCGGGAAGCACCGAAGATGTGGTGGGAGGGGCGCTGCAGAGCTCGCTTGAGCAGGAATTGGAGAGGATCTTCCGGCTGCTGGGCCTGTTGTATCCCCGGGTTGATTTGCACGCGGTTTATCTTGGACTGCAATCCAAAGACAGAACCGTGCATGACAACGCGCTGGAGCTCCTGGAAACGGTTTTGAAGTCGGCGTCACGCGTCACGCTTATGCCGCTGCTGGATGGGCGGGTGAATGCGAAAGAGCGCGCTCGGCTGGCGAACCGGTTGGTGCGCACGAAGTTAGAGAGCCGCGAACAGGCGGTCAAAGAACTCGTTTCCAGCGACGACCCGTGGCTGAAATCCTGCGGCGCATATGCGATTGGATCCTTCCGCATGAAATGCCTGGCGAGAGAACTGGAGGACTGTCTAAACCACGCAGACCCGCTCCTGCGGGAAACCGCGCGCGCCGCAAAACTCCGGCTCGAAGCGGATGAGGCGGATACTTGAACGAGGTGCCGCTGGGAACACCATCGCAGGCCAACCATCCACACCAACGGTGAGGTAGCCGAACGTCCTACCAGTTCGGGATGTTTTCCCGGTGAAATTATCACGGTAGGCGCAGATCGATGCCCGTCACGTACAGGATGCCACGGAAAACAATCAGCACACGGACAAACGGGATCAAATCATCTGTTAGACGTTCATTGACTTGCAATAGGCGTAAGCCTATGCTTCGCCGTAGATGGTGAATGGGAAGGAGATCTTCCCATGCCGGACCAGGCGCAATCGCTGGACTCCCTCATCGGGCTCGAGTTCTCCCACTACCACATCGTCAAGAGGCTAGGCGGTGGCGGAATGGGAGTCGTTTATAAGGCCGAAGATACCCGTCTGCACCGTAATGTTGCACTGAAATTCTTACCTGACAATCTAGCAAAGGACCCACAGGCATTGGCGCGTTTTCAGAGAGAAGCGCAAGCGGCCTCGGCGTTGAACCATCCCAACATCTGCACCGTTTATGACATTGGCGAAGCGGAGGGGAAGGCCTTCATTGCCATGGAGTATTTGGATGGCGCGACGCTGAAACACCTGATCAACGGGCAACCGATGGAGCCGGAGCGTTTGCTGGATCTGGCGATTGAGGTGGCTGAAGCGTTGGATGCGGCGCACAGCGAGGGGATTATCCATCGGGACATCAAGCCAGCGAATATTTTTGTGACCAAGAAGGGGCACGCGAAGATTCTTGACTTCGGGCTGGCCAAGCTGGCACCCACAGTACCGCGCGTGGCAGAAAGAGTCGGCGTGTCCGAACTGGCCACGGCCGTAACCAGTGAAGAGCACCTGACCAGCCCGGGCACGGCTATCGGGACGGTAGCCTACATGTCGCCCGAGCAGGCCCTAGGCAAAGAACTCGATGCACGAACGGACCTGTTTTCCTTTGGCACGGTGCTGTATGAGATGGCGACTGGGGGTCTGCCATTTCGAGGCAACACATCGGCCGCTATTTTCGATGCCATCCTGCATAGAGCGCCGACCGCGCCGGTGCGACTGAATCCCGAACTACCGGAGGATCTGGAGCGCGTCATCAACAAGTGCTTGGAAAAGGACCGCGACTTGCGGTACTACACCGCAGGGGACTTGCGGGGAGATTTGAAGCGGCTGAAGCGGGACAGCAGCTCGGGGAAAGTGAAAGCGGCGAGCCCGACCTCCGTCGAAGAACAAATCCCTTCGGCTAGAATTTCCAGCGGCCGCCAGAAACTTGCCTCCTCGCCGGAGATGGCGCCTGCCCCCGGGGCCACTCAGACAAGCCGCCGCTTCGCGTATGCCGCCGGCATCGGACTTGCTTTGTTGCTCGCCATCGTTGGACTTTTTTGGTATCGGAAGGAGTCCTCTGTGCCGGCCGCACGGCCTTCCATCGCGGTTCTGTCGCTCAAGAATCTCAGCACCGAGCCGGACAGTTCCTACTTCAGCGACGGCATGTCTGATGAAATCTCCACGAAGCTGTCTAAAATCAAGGGTGCTGATGTAGCTTCGCGCGACGCCGTCACGGCCTTCAAAAGCGCTGACAAAAGCGCCGCCGAGATCGGACGTCAATTGGGTGTGCGCTATCTTCTCGAGGGCAGCGTCCGCAAAGCTGGAAATCAAGTCCGCATCAATGTCCAGCTAATCGATTCCAGCACCGGCTTTCAGACCTGGGCCGACGATTTCACGGGCGACCTGCAAAATGTCTTTACTCTCCAGGAACAAGTCGCGCTAAAGATCGCGGAGGCTCTCAATCTCCATCTGAGTCCGCAAGAGCAGCAAGCGGTTCAGCGCCGCTACACCCAGAATCCACAAGCCTATGAACAATTCCTTATTGGCCGGCAGTTGGTTTTCATTGAAAATTCGGCCCAGGGCCTTGATGCCGCAATGAAGCACTTTGAGGCGGCCCTCAAATTGGATCCCAACTACGCTCCGGCCCTCGCCGGTCTCGCCGAAGCTGAAGGTATTTACCATCGCGACTATGACACCTCTCCTGTTCGTCTCCAACGCGCCGAGCAGTGCGCCAAGCAGGCGCTTGCCATCGATTCAGAACTTCCAGAGGCACATGTCGCACTCGGTCGTGTTCTGGCTGAGAACTACCAGTACGACAGCGCCGCGCACGAATATCGTCTAGTCACCCAGGCGGAACCCGACAACGCTTTGGCCTGGGACGAATTGTCTTGGGTGCTGGGCTACCAGACTCCTCCTCAGGCAGCGGACGCAGAAAAAGCCGCCCGCGAAGCTATTCGCCTCAACCCATCCCGCAGCGCCGCGCATTACCACCTCGGCCGGGCGCTCTATCTTCAGAATCGCTTCCCGGAAGCGATGGCCGCCTTCGACAGCTCTGAGGAGTTCAAAGGAGTTTACGACTTTGCGAATATGGGCCGTGCGCAAGCTCTGGCTGCTCAAAAACGCTACGAGGAAGCAATTGCCACGATTTTGAAGGAGGGCGCACCAAAGACCGCGATCGAACTCTACTGGCTGGGTTCTTTCTATGCGGGCAGTGGTGACAAAGAAAAAGCTCTTGCTGCCATGCAAAAATCATTTGATCTCGGCTTTCGCGATTATGCCGCCATTGATGCCAACCCAGCTTTTTCTTCACTCCGCAACGATCCGCGCTTCAAACCACTCCTCCGCCGCTTCTCTAAATAACTTTAGTGGGCTTTGATTTGTCCGGTGGCCATTTGACTATCTGTTGAGAGATCTATAGGGCTGTATCGGCAGTGCTCCGGCAGCAGACTAAATCGCATAATCGGAAGCTGTGTTTGGCAGACGTGACAAGAGGTTCCGGCCCCTACCTGGCGCTTGCCATCCGCTTCCCGAGGGAATACGTTGTGACTATCGGCTCTTTCCCTAACGGATCAATCGACAGTCACATCTGTGTCCCCGACGCGGTTGTGGCGGGAGAGTGTTATGGCTCTTAACATCACCAAAGGCTCGGTGGATGGAATTACCGTCATCCATCTCAGCGGTGCCATCTTATTTGGCGAAGAGTCAAAATCTCTGTTCATTCAGGTGAAGGACTTGTTGAACAAAACTCCCCAAATCGTGCTCGACCTGAGTGATGTCACTCGTATCGATAGCGGCGGCCTGGGTACTCTTGTGGCTCTTTACGCGTCGGCCCGAAAGATCGGCGGTGACATCAAGTTTGCCAACCTCGGCAATCACGCAAAAGAGGTGCTGCAGATTACAAGGCTCGTGACAGTCTTTGAGATATTCGGCAAGAGAGAAGACGCGATCGCATCTTTCGCACTGACCACGGCAAGAAGATAGCCAATCGCAAGCCTTCCCCTTCGAACTACTGAGCATTGCATAATATAGTTACATTGGAAAAAGGTCGGCCTGCTGCCAGAAGGCCATGATCAGAGTGGGGCGGCGACGCATACGTTTCAGGGCGCGGATGGCGTGCAGGCTCAG
>Ga0187878_1001752_pt1 | contig 20459 bp, 18 predicted proteins | sample June2016WEW_17_1_FD_132979 | JGI IMG/M metagenome (GOLD analysis project Ga0187878, IMG submission 132979) | Peatland microbial communities from SPRUCE experiment site at the Marcell Experimental Forest, Minnesota, USA - June2016WEW_17_150 | ecosystem: Environmental > Terrestrial > Soil >...
GAACGCCAGCTCGCCGTGGGAGAGGGCCGCGTCGATGAAGTCGACGACGCGCGGCCGCGTGGCGAGCTCGGCCAGTCGGTGCCCGGCCATGGTGTACGGCGAGACGACGCGGCTTGCGCCGGCCTGCATCAGCCGGGCCTCCGAGTCGGCCGTGTTTGCTCTGGCCACGACGAAGAGACCGGGGTTGAGCGCCCGCGCCGAGAGGATCACGTAGACGTTGTGGGCATCCGAGTCGATCGTCGTGATGAGGCCCTTCGCCCGCTCGATCCCGGCCGCCAGAAGAGTCGCCTCCTCCGTGGCGTCGCCTTCGACCTCCAGGAAACCTTCGCGCCTCGCTCGAGCCAGCGACTCGGGCAGGATGTCGATGACGACGACCTTCCGACCGGCGTGGACGAGCTCGCGCGCAACAGTCAGACCCACGCGACCGTAGCCGCACAGGATGTAGTGGCCCGACAGCTTGTTGACCGCGTCTGCCATCCGTTTCGCCTCCTGCCGTCCGCTGGTCGCCTCGACAACAAGGTACTCGGCCACGATGCCGACCGAACCGAAGATGAGACCGACGCCGGTAAGCGACAGGACCATGGTCCAGACCCGGCCGGCGTCGGTCAGCGGCTGGACCTCCCGGAAGCCCACGGTCGTCAGTGTGATGACGGTCATGTACAGGGCGTCGATCAGTCGCCAGCCGGGATCGATGATCAGGAACCCAGCCGTCCCGATCGCTATCGCTCCAACGATGACGGCGAGCCATACGCGGACGTGGGTGGCGGTTATTGCCGGGGCCGCCGACAGGGCCGGCCATGTCGCGCGGCGGGTATGGACCGGCTGCCGTGTCGTTCCGCCTGCTACGACTGCCCTTTGGCCCGACCGGTCCGAGTCGCCCACCGGGTTCACCTCGCTCTGGCAGATGCCGCCGCGATTCTAGCCGGGCCAGTTGCCGCCGGCCGCGCGGTCGCGCGTATGATCCCGGCAATGAATCGCGGGCCGCCCGACCCGGATCGTGCGAAACGAGGTGCCGGATGACAGCCGAGAAGCCTGCGCCAGCCGCCACTCCCACCCTGAAGATGGTTGTCGGGGGCCAGCAGGTCGCTGCGGCGGACGGTGCGACATTCGACGTCGTCAGCCCCGTGACCGGAGACGTGATCGCGCGTGTTCCGCGGGGAGGGGCGGAGGACGTGGATCGGGCCGTCGCGGCGGCCCAGCGCGCCTTCGATGGGGAGTGGCACACTTGGAGCCAGACCCGACGCGGCCAGACGCTCGGCCGGTTCGCAACATTGATCCGCGACCACCTGGAAGAGCTCGCGGCCATCGAGAGCCGGAACATGGGCAAGCCCATCAGCTCTGCCCGGTGGGAGATTGGCGCCGTGGCCAACGTCATGGAGTATTGGGCCGGGGCCGCGAACAAGCTCATGGGCGAGACGATCCCCGTCTCCAAGCCCGGCTTCGACTTTACCTTGCGGGAGCCGATCGGCGTCGTGGGCCTGATCGTGCCGTGGAACTTCCCGCTGATGCTCGCCAGCTGGAAGATGGGCCCGGCGCTCGCCGCCGGCAACACCGCGATCCTCAAACCCGCCAGCTACACGCCGCTGACGGCGATCCGCGTCGCCGAACTGGCGCTGGAGGCCGGCTTCCCGGCCGGCGTCCTCAACGTTGTGACCGGGCCCGGCAGCATGGCCGGAGCCGCGATCGCGGCGCATCCGGGCATCGGCAAGGTCGCGTTCACCGGCGAGATGGGAACAGGCCAGGAGATCATGCGGCTCGCCGCCGGCAACGTGAAGAAGATCAGCCTCGAACTCGGCGGGAAGAGCCCAAACATCGTCTTCGCCGACGCCGACATCGAGCGGTTCGCCGCCGAATCTCCGTATTCGGTCTTCGACAACTGCGGCCAGGACTGCTGCGCCAGATCCCGGATCCTCGTCGAGCGCTCGGTCCACGACCGCGTTGTTGAGTTGTTCGCCGCAGCTACTCAGAAGGTCAAGGTTGGCGATCCCGACGATCCGGCAACCGAAGTCGGGACGATGGTCAGCTTCCGGCAGCGCGAGACAGTGCTCGACTACATTCGGATTGGTCGAGAGGAGGGCGCGCGGGTGGTGGTCGGAGGCGGTATCCCGGCTGAACCGGCGTACGCGCGGGGCGCCTACATCCAGCCGACCGTTTTCGACAACGTCGGCTCGAACATGCGGATCGCCCAGGAGGAGATCTTCGGGCCCGTCGTGGCCGTCATCCCGTTCGACACCGAAGAGGAGGCGGTCCGCCTCGCCAACGACACGCCGTTCGGTCTCTCGGGGTCGATCTGGACCCGCGACATCGGCAAGGCGATCCGGACCGCCAGAGGGGTCCGATCCGGCGTGCTCTCGATCAACTGCAACTCGAGCGTCCACACCGAGGCCCCATTCGGCGGGTACGGGATGTCGGGCATCGGCCGCGAGAACGGGATGCACGCCTTCGACCAGTACACGCAGATCAAGAACGTATACGTCGACATCAGCTAGCGGCGGTCGATCGAGGGATCTCCGGCCGATCCTTCGGCCCGACGCCGAGGTCATACTGGAGGACAAGGCGCCCTGATTCTGGTGGCGCCGACTAGAGGCTGAGGGTGATGCTCGGGCAGGGGGTCGATATCCCGACTTGCCAGTTCTGCGGCGCAAAGCTCGTCTTCAGGGGCCAGACGAGTTGTCAGGCCTGCGGTCGGACGCTGGCCGGGCAAAGCGATTCGGCCCCTGCGGCGCAGACGGCGCCGCTTCCCGGGACTACGCCCCCTGATTCGTCGCCGACGGTTGCGGGTGCGACACCGGGCTTGGCTTCGGGTGCCTCCGCCTCGGTTGCCGCCGCTTCGGCTGCCGCCGCCTCGCCGGAACCGACGCGGTACTTCCAGTCGACCCAGCTACCCGCCGCGATGTGCCTACCTTCGGCGTCCACGTTGAACGACGCATCCGCCCCGGCCGCGAGTTCGGCCCCGGTCGAGCGCACCGTAACGCAGGCGAGCTCCCAGCCGATCGACTCGGCCGCGCCGGCGACGGCGCCGCTTGGAGGGCCCGTTACGGGGCATGCTTCCGCGGCCGACACGGCGAGGCTCGGGCAGCAGCAGCGGCAGCAAGGCTGGGGTCCACCGCTCCCAGGCCCCCATCCAGGAGCCAACGCGCACACGGCTCGGCGCGCGCCCTCTTCCTCTCGGGCGCGGACGGCTCCCCAGCCCGGGTCAACGCCGCCGCTTTCACCGGCAGCCGGCGGCGGCCCCACATCGCTTTGGGCAAGCCAAGGACAGGCGGGGCAGCCAGTACGGAGCGGCTACACGCGTCGCCGCCACGGCACAAACTGGAGCGCCTGGTTCGGCGCCGCCATCATCGTGATTGCGATCCTGGCCGTCCTGGGCAACTTCAGCTCCAATTCGAGCCAGTCGCCGGACCTGGGGAACCCCACCTTCGACTTCGGCGAGCCGGTGCAGGCTTACGCGACGACCGAGCCGGCGCCGGTGGTCTTCCCCACTGACGATCCGCTCGTCGTCGGGGGCACGCTCGGCCATGCTCGATCGCACCACACGGCAACGCTGCTTCCCGACGGCAAAGTCGTCGTGGCCGGCGGTATCAGCACCACCACATCGTCCGCCTCGACACTCGCGTCGATCGAGATCTATGACCCAACGACACGAACCTTCTCTCCAGGCGGCGCAATGTTGACCCCACGCTCGAACCAGACGGCCACCCTCCTTCCCGACGGCAGGGTCTTGTTCGCGGGCGGCAGAGACCAGACGGGCGCCGTTCTGGCCTCGGCGGAGGTCTACGACCCCACGACTTCCACTTCGCAGGCGACCGCCCCCATGATCGACGCCAGGACATCCGCTGCCGCTGTGGCTCTTGACGACGGTCGGGTGTTCATCGTCGGCGGTTCGGATGGGGTGAACCCGCGGTCGTCGGCTGAGGTCTACGACTCGCGGAAGGAATCGTTCAGCTCGGTTGGATCGCTGCCGGACGGCTCGGGCTTCGTCACGGCGGTCAAGCTCGAGGACGGAGGCGTGCTCATCGCCGGCGGCGACGCGGTCGGAGGGCCGTTGAGCACGGCTCAGGTCTACGACCCAACGAGCGGCGACTTCACGGTTGTCGCAGGCATGCAGACGGCGCGGACCGGGGCCACGTCGTGCCTCCTGCCGGACGGCACCGTCCTGGTGGTCGGCGGCTTCGACTCCTCGGGCATGGCCAGCTCCACCGCCGAAATCTACTACCCGAGCAAGCAGGCGTTCGTCTTCGGCGTGGTGCAGCTCGGCAGCCCCCGCTGGCGCAACACCACCACTGTTCTTTCGGATGGCTCAGTGCTGTTGGTTGGCGGCGTGGACAACGCCGGCAACGAGATCGACACCGTCGAGCGCTACTACCCGGCGAATGGAGCTGTGGGCGTCTCGACGCCGGTGGGAACGATGCAGTTGGGCCGGTCCTCGCAGACTGCGACGGCGCTGCCGGATGGCTCCGTGCTCATCGTCGGCGGCTCGAACGGAACGGTGGCCATTTCCGACTTCGACTTCTACAAGCCGGACTGAACCCCGGCCGATTCCTTTCCGGTTGGAGGACCGCGACTCGATCGCGACTCGACCGCACACGCCGCCTCGTTGGTGCGGCGACGGCCCAGTGCCTGCTCCATGGCCGTGCCCGGAGGCGAGCCGGGCCCTCGACCCGCTACACTCGCTGACGATGAGCAGCCAGATCAGCCGGCGTCCCGCTGGCGCGAAGACGTCATTCCCGTGGCGCGCCCTCCTCGCTCTGGCCGCCGGCAAGAGCGCCGCTCGCGCCACCCGTCTCGTCGGTCGTGGCGGCGGCACCGCCATCACCGGGATGGTTGCGCGCCGGGTGGATCCGCAAATCCTCGACAGGCTGGTCCGCATTCCCGGTGTCCCGGTCGTGGCGATCACCGGCAGCAACGGCAAGACCACGACCGCCCGATTCACCGCCGCATTGCTCCGCGGTGAAGGCGTCACGGTCTGCCACAACTCCGCCGGCGCCAATCTCATCCAGGGCGTCACCAGCCTCGCAGTCAGCTATGCCAACCTGCGCGGCCAGCTGCCCGATGGCGTGCTCGTGGCTGAGGTCGACGAAGGTGCGCTGCCGCAGGTGGCCCCCGAGACGCTGCCGCGGGCGCTCCTCGTCACGGATCTGTTTCGAGACCAGCTCGATCGCTTTGGCGAGATCTACGCCGTTGCCGATGCCATCGAGTCGGTGGCGGTGGCACTGCCCGCCGACTCTGCGCTGATCGTGAACGCGGACGATCCGATGGTCGCGACTCTCGCCGAGAAGCGCGAAGGGCGGCGCGTCACGTTCGGCCTGGCCATCAAGCGATCCACCGACGAGATCACCCGCGCCGCCGATACCATCCGCTGCCCCCGCTGCCAGTCGGACCTCAAGTACCGCTACGTATACCTCTCCCACATGGGCGACTACTCCTGTCCGAAATGCGGGTTCGCGCGGCCCAAGCTGGACGTTTCGGTCACCTCTCTCGAAGTGGTCGGCCTCGATCGAACGGTTCTCGAGGTTCGCACGCTGGCCGGCAGGCTGACCCTCGAAGTCCCGCAGTCGGGCGTGCACATCGCCTACGATGTCGCCGGCGCGGTGGCGATCCTCATCGGACTCGGCGTCCCGCTCGAGCACGCGGCCGAATCGCTCGCTGCGGTCGGTCCGGCGTTTGGGCGGCTCGAGAAGATCGACGCCGGCGGCAGAACCATCATTCTCGCCTTCGCCAAGAACCCGACCTCCTACAACACCACGCTCCGGGCGCTTGCCACCGAAGAAGAGCCGAGGCAGCTCCTCATCGCCGCCTCGAACACCCTCGTGGACGGCGAGGATTTCGGCTGGCTGTGGGACGTCGACTTCGAATCCATGGCCCCGAAGGTCGAGCGAGTCGTAGTGTCGGGCACCCGTGCCGACGAGCTGGCCAACCGGCTCCACTACGCTGGTGTTCCGGCGGGCAAGTTGAAGGTCATCGAGGATCGGCCGGCCGCCTTGACCGAAGGCCTCGCGCTGCTGCCCCCGGGGTCGAGACTCGTCGTATTGTCGGGCTACACGCCGCTCATCGAATTGCGGGACGAGATGCGGCGACGTGGCTGGACCGGGAGGTTCTGGGCCGTATGAGCACCTCGAAGAGCGGAAAGGCAGCGGTTCCGCACAAGCCACCGCCGCGGACGGTGGCAGTCTCGCCGCTCCCAACGGACTTCCAGACCGATCCCTCCGATCCGTTCCCGCTCGTTCGCGCGGTCACTCCGGCGAAGGCGCGCAGCGGGAGGGTCGCCGTGCCCGCGAAGTCGGAGACGCCCGCGAAGTCGGAGCCGCTTGCGAAGTCGGAGACGCTCGCGAAGTCGGAGACGCTCGCGAAGTCGGGGCCGGCGGTCCCGGAGCCCCCCGGACCGAAGCCGTCCTCCGCAGCTCCCGAGTCCACCCTGGTGGCTCCGCCAGTGCCGGCCGTCCACTCGGCTCGATCGGGCCACTCGCGCGATCACAAGCCGCTCCGCATCGCCCACCTCTACCCGTCGCTCCTCAACGTGGCCGGCGACGGTGGCAATCTCATCGCGATCAAGCGTCGGGCGCAGTGGCGGGGCATCCCCGTCGAGATCGTTGCGGTCGAGAAGGGTGAGACGCCGGACTTCCGCAAGTTCGACATCGTCCTGTTCCACGGCGGCCAGGACGTCGAGATGGCCGTCGCGGCCGAGGACTTCGCCCGCAAGGCGCCTTCGCTCCGCGAGGCGGTCGGCGAGGGTGTGGTCGTCTTCGCGGTGTGCGCCGGCTTGCAACTGCTGGGCCATCGTTACATCTCCAACGCTGGCGAGGAGATGCTTGGCGCGGGAATCCTCGACCTCGAGACTCGCGGCGGCCCGCAGCGCTTCATGCAGCACGCCGCATGCGAGGTCACGATCGGCGGGGTCACCGAGACGGTGGTCGGCTTCGAGAACCACTCGGGCCTGACCGAGCTCGGGCCGGGCTGCGAGGCATTCGGGCGGGTCGTCGCCGGTGCCGGCAACAACGGCCGCGATGGCCTCGAGGGTGCGCGCTCGGGCAACGTGTTCGCAACGTATCTCCACGGCCCGTGCCTGCCCAAGAACCCCTGGCTGACCGACCAGATCATCAGGATCGCGGTCGGGCGCGCCGAGGGCGTACCGGCGGCCAAGGCGGTCCTGGCGCCGCTCAACGACGAGTTCGAAGCCCGCGCCCACGAAATCGCCCTGGCTAAGGCCATGGCGAACCGCGGCAAGCGCACCGCTCTCGAGCCGGCCCGGTTGGTGAGGGCCCAGAAGCCCGGGTAGCGGCCGAGGCGGAAGACGAAACCAGAGAACATGGCCCAGCCACGGCTCCATCGTCGTCCGAGAGATTCGGGCGGTCGGCTTTCGTCGGGCCGTCGGGTGAATATTGAACGGTTCGAGGGCGTCGTTCGTAGATCGAGTGCCGCGATGGCCGAGGGAGACCGATGATCGAGATAGCCGGCGTGCAGCCGCGCGACGACGACCGTGTCGTCGAGATGCTGCTGGCGGGTGTCCCGGAGGCTCATCGGCTTGCCTCGGCCGTCCTGCGGGATCCAGTGGGAGCAGAGGACGCGGTTCAGGAGGCGCTGATGCGGGCCTGGAGCCGGCGTCGAAGCATCAGGTTCGAGCTGGGCGAGCCGCGCCGATGGTTCCTGCGCATCGTCGTCAACGTCTGCCGCGACGAGCTGCGCCGGAGGCGCCGCCAGCCAGTCGCCACGACCGATCCAGCGGTCACGGCGGACGAGGCCCGCTCATCGCTGCCCACATGTGACGACCTCGACATTGCCATCGGGCGTTTGACCGACGACGAGCAGATCGTCCTCGCCCTCCGGTTTGGGCGCGACCTGACCGTCCCGCAGATCGCGCTCCAGCTGGCTCTCCCCGAAGGCACCGTGAAGTCGCGGCTCCACTACGCGCTGGAGCACGTGAGGGCCGCGCTCGACGCCGAGCGTCGGGCTGAGGAGCAACGACGATGAGCGTTCCAGACCTCGAGACCAGGATCCGGGCCTACTACGACAAGTTCCAGCCGGACGACTCCACGCACCTCTTGCTGGCTTCTCAGAAGCAGCTCGAGGACGCCCGCCGGCCGCGAGAGCGGGTCCCGCTGTGGGGGTCGTTGAGGTTGGCCGTGGTGCTGGTCCTTGCCGTCGTCTTTCTCGCCGTCCTCTTCCTGCCGCGCGGCGGCCCGGTCGGGCCGGGGTCCGGCACGAACTCGCCCGGCCCGACGTTCAACTTGCCGGCGGCGCTCGACGCCCAGGTCGACGAAGCCGGGCTCATGCGAACGGGCGGCATGTGGGCGGTCCAGGGCTCGTACTTCATGACCTCGACCGACGACGGCGCGTCCTGGCGAGCAGGAACGTTTCCAAGCCCGGGCGGTCCTGTCGCTGTCGAACAGGTCTTCGTTCTTGATCAGGATCATGCATGGGCGATTACTTCCAACGGAATGAACGGAGGGCTTGCGAGCCCGACAGTCGCCGGCCAGCTGTTCGAGATGAACAGGACCAGCGACGGCGGTCGGACCTGGCAGACGGCCGCGGTGTCGGGCGGTTTCCGCTGCGACACGGCGACGATCTCCTTCCTCGACGCCGATCGCGGCTTCGTGATGTGCTCCTACGGTTCGACGCCGGGTCCCAACGGTCAGAACAACGAGGTACGCACCGAGGCCAAGAAGGGAGCCGGTACCGTCCTTCGAACCAACGACGGCGGCGCCACCTGGTCGGTGGCGGGGGCCGCGGCGGGCCTTGGATCCGGGTTCACCGCAAGCGACGCCAATACTCTGTGGTCCGCTGCCGACTTCGAGTCGTCAGACCTCACCGGCCCCGCGCTCCAGGTGAGTCGAGACGCCGGGGTGAGCTGGTCGCCGGTCAGCCTGCCTGGCATGTACGCGAACCCCATTCCCGCAGCGGTGTCGCTCGGCGTGGAAGCCGGACCGGTCTTTTGGGACGCGAACGACGGGGCGATCGCCATCGGCGTCTACGACTATCAGGCCGGGGGGACGCCAGCAACCTGGTTCTACCGCACGGCGGATGCGGGCCATATCTGGAGCCTCGTAGTCAAGGAGCAGGCTATGGGCCCGCCGATGGGGGGCTTTCCGCCTGGGGCGCTCGTCGGCAAGGAGTGGGCAGTCATCGGTACGCTGGCGGATGGCTTCTTTGGGTTGCTCGAAAGCAGCGACTTCGGGGCGAGCTGGACGGAGGTACCCGGGTTCGGCATGCCCCAGAACAGCGCCTTCAGTTGGGTCGATTTCACCGACCGGGATCACGCCGTCGCGATCGTCTTCGCGGGTTCGGCAGGGAACACCGCTTCTGCGGCACCGGGCACGTATACGCTCATGCAGTCGTCGGACGGCGGCCGGACGTGGCATCCTGCCAGCTTCGGCGACGCCCGCGCCCGGGTGTCCTCCAAGTCCGCCGACCCGGCTGCCGCCGGGAACCTCGCCGAGGACTACGAGACGATGGCGATCAAGGATTCGCCCACGGCCTGGAACATGCTGTCGTCGTACTCGCATCGGGCGTATGGAAGCGAGGCCGCGTTTTCTGCGGCCGAGACCGCTCTGGGCAAGCGGACCGACTACAGTGGCTACCAGCTGAGTCAGCCGACGCAGAGCCTCGACGTTCTTAGCCAGACGAACCTCGGCCCGGCCGTCTGGAACGACCTCAACTCGTTCGCGGACATCACCCGCGCTTATGTCGTGACGGTCGGTTTCCCCGGCACCTCGGAGCCGCAGGAGACGCTGGTTGTCGCGCCGCTCGCCGTCACGGGCGACTGGCGGGTCTGGGTCGTGAAGGTGCCGTAGGCGCAGCCGATCGGCCGATTCGGCGGGGCTGGCCGTCAGCTCTTGGCCTGCAAGGCGGTCTCCAGTTTCACGATCTTGTCGAGCAGCGTGTTGATCGCCTTGTCCTGGTCGAGCAGGTGAGCCTGGATCTGCTCGGACTCATGGAACGTGGCGTCGGCGTCCTGGTACGTCATGTCGGCGCGCTTGTCCGAGGCTCGGGAAAGGATGTTCTGGCCGACCATGATGACCGACAGCATGACCAACTGGATGAACGTCTGGCTGACCCATTGAATGAGCAAGAGCGGGCTCCCGGTGGCCGACGGCAAGGCGACGAGGGCGAGGAGCGCGAAGGCGTATGCGCACCACATCGTTCCGACGACCGTTGTGAGGATGAGGGCGACCTTGCCGTTGAACCCGACGTGCTCGTCGGTGGTCTTTGGCGGCCCGGCCTTCTTGCGGTTGGCGATGTGCGGATCCGGGACGTGCTGGAATGTAACGGTCATCGGTTCCCTCCTGCGAAATGGGTGATCGCATCATGGCGCACGTCGTTCCCGGATTGCGAGCTGTTGCGGCGGTCCTGTCCTCGATCGCGCCTGTCGCGACCGGTCTCTACCCCGGCCACGCCGGACTGCCCATTCCGCGCCGCCGGGCCTCGGCCCCGCCCATGCCGCGCAGCGGTGGAGCTACAACTCCTGGCGGCGGAAGGCAAGCCACGTGGCGATGAACATCACCGGGACGAGGGCGAGGTTGAAGAGCAGCGGACCGAGCCAGCTGCCCGCGTCGTTGCCGAGCATCAGGTCGAGCGCCGGTTTGCCGAGCGAAGAAGGCATGTAGTCGCCGACGACCGGGAACTGGCCGACGATCCCGAAGACGACCAGGGCCACCAGGCCGATACCGGCGGCGGCGATCGCGGATCGGGTGAGCGTGCTGCCGAGCAGCGTGATCGCAGCAAAGACCACGAGCATCCACCACATCAGCAGGGCCATTGCCAGGTACCCGCCGAGCGGGAAGACGGTGGGGTAGAGAAGCAGCGTGTAGAGATAGCCGAATCCGCAGCCGAGGACCACGGCTGCGCCGAGGGTGATCGAAATGGCGATCAGCTTGGCGGCCAGGAAGGCGGCGCGCGACGCCGGCTTGGTGAGGATCATCCCGGCCGTGCCGCGCTCTTTCTCCCAGGCAACCGTTCCCATCGAGAGCAGCAGGGCGCAGATGATTCCGAACTGCGACAGGTTCTTGAGGATCTGGGTCGCGGCGCCGTTGAGGCTCGGCCCCGGGACATCGATCTTCAAGCCGCCGGCCTGGCTGCCGACCGCGTCCAGCAGCTCCTTCATGTAGCGGTCGGTCAGCGGACCGATGATCCCGAAGATGACGAAGACCGCGACCACGGCGACGAAGCGGTTCGTCCGGAACTGCTCGCGCAGCTCCTTTGCCAGCAGCACGCTCACTCCCATCATCGCCGGCCCCTCGCATCCAGGCCCCACGCCGGGACGGCCACGGTAGGCGCTATCGCCGGCCCGCTCTCAGCAACGAGGCGCAGGAATACGTCCTCTAGACTCGGCCGCGCCCGCTCGTATCGGACCAGGTTGACGCCGCTGGCGACTACCAGCGGAAGGATCGCCGGACCGGCCACCTTGGGGTCGGTGACGAAGACCCGAACGGTGTCCGGCGTCGTCTTGACGTCTCCGGCCCACGCCTGACCTCGCATCGCCGCCGCCAGTCGGTCGATGGCTCCCGGCTGCTGCGGCTCGGGCTCCAGCTCGTAGACCGGCTGGGCGTAGCGGTCGAGAAGCTCGTCGATGGGTCCCTCTACGACCAGGTGGCCTAGGTTGAGGATGGCGACTCGGTCGCAGACCCGCTCGACGTCGTTGAGGATGTGCGTGCTCATGAAGACCGTAGCGATGCCCCGCAGCTTGGAGATGATCTCGAGGATGTCGCGCCGGCCCTCCGGGTCGAGGGAGCTGACCGGCTCGTCCAGGAAGAGGACGCGTGGCTGGTTGATGAGTGCCTGGCCGATACCGAGTCGCTGGCGCATTCCGCCGGAGTAGCCGCCGATCCGCCGGTGAGCGGAGTCGGTCAGGCCAACGATCTCGAGAACCTCGCCGACACGTTGCCGCAGCGCCGCCCCGTGGAGGCCGTGGAGCTGCCCGACCATGGTCAGCAGCTCGCGGCCGCGCATCCAGCCGTAGAAGCGCGGGTCCTGGTCGAGATAGCCGATGTTGCGCGCCAGCGTGCCGCCGGTGCCTCCGATTCGGACGCCGGCCACGGTTCCCGATCCGTTCGTAGCCGTGGCCAGTCCGGTGAGCAGCCGAAGCGTCGTCGTCTTGCCTGCTCCGTTTGGGCCAAGGAACCCGAAGATGGTTCCGCTGGGCACGGTCAGGTCCAGGTGATCGAGGGCCACGACGCCGCGGCCGTACCGCTTGGTCAGGCCGGTCGTAACGATGGCAGCGTCGGCCTTCTCCGGCAGCGCGGGCCAGGTCGCCAGAATGCGGGCGATGGAGTCGGCGGGAGCCGCCGCCGGACCCTCGATCTCTGCGCCGCGTGAGTCGTCTCGGCCCACGAAGAAGTAGGTCAGCGGCCCAAGGATGTTGACGAAGGCGATGACGAGGGCCCACAGGATCTTGCTATCGCCGCGGACCCGCCGATCCTCCTGGAAGAGGTCGTACAGCGCGTACAGCATCAGGCCGAGCTGGACGATCAGGATCGGCACGAGCAGGGCGATGATCGCCGGGTCGATGGAGGTGTTCAGCGAGAGGTTCATTGGCCTTCAGTGTCGCAAAGGCCGCAGCTGGCTGCCGGCCCTGCGCGACATCCAGGCCGGGCCGGCGTCCTGCCGGCCGCGCTCACGCCCCGATTTCGCGGTTGATCGTCGAAGTGTCCGGTAGCGGCAGGTCCGGCCGAACGCTCGCCACCCAATCGCGGATGGCTCGAACGCTGGTCTCGAAGGCGATCTCGGGCCAGGGGATCCGATTCGGGGCGAAGGGCCGGGTCTCCAGCGACTCGTTGGTCACGCGCGGCTCCCCACCCACGATCCGGGCCTCGTACGCGACCACTACCACGGCCGCCTGGACGCGCGAGTAGAGACCCACGATCCGGCCGGGGTCCACCTGTAACCCGGTCTCCTCGAGCGTCTCTCGAATGGCCGCCTCTCGGACCGTCTCGTCGATCTCGAGGAATCCACCTGGCTGGGCCCATTTGTTGTAGCCGGGGGCGATGCCGCGGCGAATGAGCATCACCTCGCCCCGATCGTTGATCGGCAGCGTCGTGACCACCAGCCGCGGATTGACATAGAAGACGAAGCCGCAGCCGGGGCAGGCCAGCCGGTCGCGCTCCTCGCCGGTGATCGGGCCGAACTTGAGCTCTCCGCCGCACCGGGAGCAGAAGCGGACCATCGGCTCCAGCCAGTCGGGGACACCGCCCTGGCCGAAACGGACCTCGCTCATCCGAATGTGCTCCACCGGCTCATGACCGTCCGCGGAGACCCGCGTTCGACTCGTCCTCCTCGATCGCTCTCGTCTGGGTTTCGCGGAAAGCGAGGAGGCGGGCTCGCAACTCCGGATCGCCCAGGGCGAGAATCTCGGCCGCGAGCAACGCCGCATTCTCGGCGCCACCAATAGCGACCGTGGCGACGGGGATGCCCTTCGGCATCTGGACGATCGACAGCAGCGAGTCCATGCCGCCGTTGACCTGGGTCGGGATCGGGACCCCGATGACCGGCAGGATCGTCCTGGCGGCGACCACGCCGGGAAGGTGCGCCGCACCGCCGGCGCCCGCGATGAAGACGCGAATCCCGCGTTCGGCGGCGCCCTCGACGAAGCGGAACAGCAGGTCCGGCGCCCGATGAGCCGAGATGGCGTGGAGCTCGCATGGAACGTCGAGCTGGCCGAGCATCGCCACGGCCTTCTCCATCACCGGGAAGTCCGAGCGGCTCCCGCAGACGATCCCGACGCGTGCCTGTGGCTCCTTGACGGCCATGCTGCACTCCATCCTGCTGGTGGGCCGATTATGGCGTCCGGGGGCGAGGCGAGTTCAATCCGGCCGCTCCGGCGGCCCTCCGATCAGCGGCCGCCCATGCGGATCATGATGATCGAGACCTCGTACAGCCCGTACATCGTCACGGCCATCACGATCGGGCTCACCAGGTCCGCCCCGGGCGTTATCACCGCGGAGAAGATCACGATACCCAGCAGGGCCATCCGACGCGACCGGCGCAGCAGCGCGGAGTTGATGATCCCGACCTTCGAGAGCAGCACGAGGACGATCGGGAACTCCATCACGATCCCGAACGCCAGGAAGAGGATCGTGACGAAGCCAAAGTACGACTCCGCGGACAGCATGAGATGGATGTCCGAGGTCTGGAAGGTGAACAGGAAGCCGGAGGCGTAGGGCAGGATGAAGTAGGCCACCCCGACGCCGACGCAGAAGAAGAACAACGCCAGCGGAACCCACGGCCGCGCCGCCGATCGCTCGCTCGACGTCAAGCCGGGCGAGATGAACCGCCATAGCTGGAAGAGGATGACCGGCATCGCCACGATCACGCCGCAGGTGACGGCCACCTGCAAGTCGATCATGAATGGCTCGGTCAGCCCGAAGGCGACGAGGTATTCGCCCTTCGGCAGGGGCGAGATGAGGATGTGGATGATCTGGCCGGAGAAGATGAAGCCTAGGATCGTGCCCGGCAACAGCGAGAGGGCGCAGATGACCAGCCGGTTTCGCAGCTCGATCAGGTGACCTGATAGCGACAGCTCCATCTCTTCCGGGCGAGGCGCGTCGTTGTGGTTGCGGAATGGCATGCGGAGCCGGAGACGGCGACGTGCCGGACCGGCGGCAACCGGCGAAGCGGTGCTATGGGGTTGGGAGTTGGTATCCGTGGTCAGTCCCAAGTGAAGGCTCGCCTCGTCGCGATTCGGTCGGGTCTCGCGCGGCCTTCGTTGGCCGGCGCAGCGCTAAGTATGCTCGGAGCGACGGATGAACAGGCGGAGCCGGGGCCGTCGGTGCCGGTCGATCGGGCCGGGTGGCCGGCGACGGTGGGTCCGCGACGCATTACGCGTCTAGCTCGACCTCGCCAGCGCCGTCGACGGCATTGACGATGTAGACGCGCGGCTGGAGCCCGGTCCGCTTCTTGTACTGGGCCAGCACTGCCTCTCGGAGGCCTTCCTCGGCGCCACGCTCGACCAGGCTGACGGTGCACCCGCCGAAGCCCGCCCCGGTCATCCGGCTGGCGACGACCCCGGGCACGGCAACGGCGATCTCCACCATGGCGTCGAGCTCGGGAGAGCTGACTTCGTACAGGTCGCGCAGCGAGGCGTGCGACTCGGCGAACAGCCGGCCGAGGGCCTCCAAGTCCCCGTCTCGCAATGCGTCGACCGTGGCAACGACGCGCTGGTCTTCCTTGACGACGTGGTCGCAACGGCGGGCCACGACCTCAGGCAGGCGGTCGCGGTTGCGCGCCAGCATCGCCTCGTCCACGTCGCGCAGGCTCTTCACGCCGGGCTCGCGCTCTCCGATCAGCTTCGCCCCGAGCTCGCACTCGGAACGGCGGGTGTTGTAGGCCGAGGCGCCGAGACGGCGGGGCGAGCCGGTGTCGCAGACGACCATCGAGAGCTGAGCCGGCATCGGTGTGGCCTGGAAGGTGTTGGTCCGGCAATCGATCAGCAGGGCGTGTCCGGCCTGGCCTGCGGCGCTCGCGAACTGGTCCATGATCCCGCAATTCACGCCGACGTAGAGGTTCTCGCCCCGCTGGGCGATGGCCGCCATCGCGCCAGGGTCGGGCCGCGGTTCGCCCGGTACCGCCAGCGCCCAGCTGGACGCCATCTCCAGCGCTGCGGACGAGCTCAACCCCGAACCCATCGGAATGTCCGAGCTCATGGCGCCCCGAAATCCACGAATCGGGAGGCCTGCGTCGCGCATCGCCCAGGCCGTTGCGGCGATGTAGTCGATCCAGGTTCGAGTCCCACCGTGAGGGGCAAGGCCCTCGAACGAGAACGACCTCGTCTCGTTGAGATCGGCGGAGATCATCTCGACTTCGGGCCGGTCCCATGGCTGGAAGGCGATCCAGAATTCGCGATCGATAGCGGCCGGGAGCACCAGCCCTTCGTTGTAGTCGGTGTGCTCGCCGATAAGGTTCACGCGTCCCGGAGCTCGAACCAGGAGGGTCTGACGGGACCCGCCGGCTGGCCGTCTGGGGCCGTCGAGCCTCGCGAACAATGCGGCAGCTCGGTCGGCGGCGCTTCGGGAATGCATAGAGGTGTCGTTCATCGCCTCGGCTCAGTCGCGGCACGGTGCGTTCTGGGGTTGACAACGGCCTGTGCCACGGCCCCGCCCCAGCGCGGGAGCCGTGGCACAAGGTCGAGAGAAGGGAGGGCCGGCCTTCGGTCCGACGCTTCCGGCGTTCCTCTAGCCGACGGGGTGTTCTGTTGTGCTGGTTGTCTCGGGCGCATTGACCGCTGAGGACGACGCCGCCGGCTGCACGACGCCTGGCTGAGGGGCGTACACCGGTGCGTCGTATTGCGGCGGCTGGGCAGCCGGGGCGTACTGGGCCGGCGCGTAAACGGGGGCGGCATAGGTGGGCTGGACGGGCTGCGCTGCGTAGTACGACTGGGCCGGCGGCTGGGGCTGCATCGGTGGCTGGGCGGGCGCGGGCTTGGCCGGCGTCCCGATCAGCGTGTCGCTGATCCCACCGGAGGCCTTCTGGAATTCTCGGCTGCTCTTGCCGATCGCGGCACCGACCTCGGGCAGCTTCCCCGGTCCGATCACGACGAGCGCGATGACCAGGATGATCAACAGGTGTGCGGGCGAAAGTCCTGCCATTGAGCGGTTCCTTCCTTCTCTTCAGTCAGCCTGCTGGGGGCTGACCAGGGTCGTTTTCTGGATCGAGGCCCGCAACTGTTCCGCGGCGGCCTCGGCGGTGATGTCGCGCTGGGGCTCTGAGAGTAACTCGTAGCCAACCATGAACTTGCGAATGGATGCGCGCAGGAGCGGCGGGTAGAAGTGGGCGTGGAGCTGCCAGTGGTCTTGGGAGTCGGTTCCGAACGGCGCCTGATGCCAGCCCATCGAGTAGGGGAACGGCATCTCGAAGAGGCCGTCGTAGCCGCGGACCAGTCCGATCAGCTGCTCGGACAGCGAATCTCGCTGGCGGTCGTCGAGCTCGGGCAACCGCGCCACTGGGCGGCGGGGCACGACCAGGGTCTCGTACGGCCAGGCGGCCCAGAACGGCACCACCACGAGCCACTCATCATCGGCGGCGATCTCTCTTTGGCCGCCGCTTTCCTGGGCAACGTAGTCGATGAGCAGCCGGTTGCCGGTCCTCTCGAGGTAGCGGCGCTGGCTACGGTCTTCCTTGGTGGCCTCCATCGGGAGCGCGCTGCCGGCCCAGATCTGCCCGTGCGGGTGCGGGTTCGAGGCCCCCATCGCCGCCCCTCGGTTCTCGAAGACCTGGATCCACTGGTATCGCTCGCCCAGCGACGTCGACTCGGCCGCCCACACGTCCACGACGTGGCGGACCTCTGACGGGGTCATTTGAGCCAGCGTCACGTCGTGGCGCGGCCTGAAGCAGACCACTCGGCACGTTCCGCTCTCGGCCTCGGCCCGAAGGAGCCCGTCCTCGAAGGACGCCGGAGCTTCGTCCGGCTGGAGCGCCGCGAAGTCGTTGGTGAAGACGAAAGTCGAGTCGTAGGCCGGGTTGCGGATGCCGTTCACCCTGCTGTTGCCCGGGCATAGATAGCAGGTCGGATCGTAGGCCGGCAGGTTCTGCTGAGGCGTCGACTCCTCTCGTCCGAGCCACGGTCGGGCCGTCCGCTCTGCCGACACGAGCAGCCATTCGTCGCACAGCGGGTTATAGCGGCGGTGTGGCTGCGTCGGGATTGCCCCGGCGGACGGCTCCTCGATCATTCGTCCCCTCCGTGATTGAGGCCATTCGCATCGTGGCCCTCGTCGACTCCGTCTAGGGTCGTCTGGCGCTCGCCAGTCCTCGGGTCTACGACGATCAGCCTTCTCACGACCGCGGCCAACTGGGCGCGGGCGGCGGGTTCCAGGCCGGAGTCCGTGATCACGGTGTCCACGTCCGCGAGGCGTGCCACCGAGCTGATGCCGATGACCCCCCACTTCGTGTGGTCCGCGAGAACGATGAGGCGGCGTCCCGACTCGATCAGGGCGCGGTTGGTCTCGGCTTCGAGGATGTTCGGCGTCGTCAGGCCCGAGCGCGGGTCGAGGCCGTGGGTGCCCATGAAGACCGTGTCGACGTGGAGCGAGCGGATCACATCGACCGCGAACGGGCCGACGAGGGCGTCGGATGGGGTGCGTACGCCGCCGCTCAGGATGACGGTCTGGTCCGAGCGGCCGTCCTTGTAAAGGGCTTCGGCCACCGGGACGGAGTTGGTCAGGACGGTCAGGCCCGGCACGTCGACGAGCCCGCGGCCCAACTCGAACGTCGTCGTGCCGGCCGAGATCGCGATGGCGGTGCCCGGCGCGACGAGCGATGCCGCGGTCGCGGCAATGGCCAGCTTCTCGGCCTGCATCAGCGACGACTTGGCGGTGAAGCCGGGCTCGAACAGGGCGCTGCCCTCGATCGCCGCCGCGCCGCCATGCACCTTCTCGATGAGACCGCGCTCGTGCAGCAGCTCGAGGTCGCGCCGCACCGTCATGTCCGAGACGCCCAGCGCCGTGACGAGATCCGCGACGCGCACGGCACCATGCTCGCGTACCTGCTCGAGGATCAGCGCTTGCCGCTGGCGGGCCAGAGCCGGCCGCCGAACCGCAGGGTCAGCGACCCGCGTCTCCTCCGGCGTGCCTTCGGCCCGATAAGACTGCATCTCTCCTCTTCTTCATCCTCGTTCCGCTGCAAAAGGATCGGCCGCCCTGGCCGACCCCTCTCATCGTGCCCCAGGCTGACGCCCAAGTCAACGCATTCAAACAGAAATCCACGGAGGGTTGGGTACGGAAACCCTTGACACCCGGCCGACGATGGCCCGACAATCGCTAAATCCTGTTGGTTCCTGTTTGAACCACGGTCGGCTCAATCGGCCTAGACAGGGAGGAGATGGCACCTTATGGATGGTCTTCAGAACAAACCCGGAATGCTGACGGGTGCGCAAGTCACCCGGCGTGAAGTCCTCAAGAAGGGACTCGTGGGCGCGGCTGGCCTGACCGTCTTGCCGGCGGTCCTCGCGGCGTGCAGCACGTCTTCGTCGACACCGACGCCGGCCCCGGTAGTCACGCCGGTTCCGCCGACAACGGGCCCCGTAACCTCCGCACCGGCGGCCTCTCCGACGGCGGCGACCTTCCTTGGCAAGCTCACGGGGACGCTCAAGGTTGGTAGCAACCACTCGGACGCCTCCGACCTCAAGGGCATGACCGCCATCAACGCCGCCTTCGCGACGCTGACTGGCCTCACGCCCACGATGAACACCGTCGACCACGGTACGTTCCAGGACCAGATCAACAACTACCTCAACGCCACCCCGGACGACGCGTTCTGTTGGTTCTCCGGCTACCGGATGCGGTTCTTCGCTGACAAGGGCCTGGCGACGCCGCTCGACGATGTCTGGGCCAACGTTTCGAGCAACTTCACCGCCGGTTTCGCCAACGCGGTCGTCGGCAACGACAAGAAGGTCTACGGCATCCCGGTCGACTACTACCCGTGGTGCGTCTTCTACCGCAAGAGCGTCTGGACGGCCAAGGGCTACACGGTCCCGGCCACCTGGAATGACTTCCTCACCCTCTGCGCCAAGATGCAGACGGACGGCCTCACGCCGATCGCTTTCGCCGACAAAGACGGCTGGCCGGCCATGGGCACGTTCGACATCCTCGACCTCCGCCTGAACGGCTACGATTTCCACGTCGGCCTCATGACCGGCGCGAACAAGTGGACGGATCCGAAGGTCACCACCGTCTTCCAGACGTGGGCCAAGCTGATCCCGTACTACACCAAGGGCTATGCCGGTCTGACCTGGCAGCAGGCTTGCGACACTCTCGTCCGCAAGACCGCCGGCATGTACTTCCTTGGCCTGTTCATGACGGGTGAAGTCGCGACGGTCGATAGCACCGCCGTCGCCGACATCGACTTCTTCCCGTGGCCGTTCTTCGGCAACACCTATGATGCCGAGCAGTCGCTCGACGCCCCGATCGACATCATGATGGTCAGCGCGAAGTCGCCTTCGCTCCAGGCAGACCTGGTCAACGCCAAGGCCTACATGGAGTTCTGGTCCAAGGGCTCGACTCAGATGCTCATGTACCAGGCCAACAACGGCTTCATTCCGACCGCTTCTGACGCCGACACCACCAAGTTGGACGTCCTGACGCAGAAGGCTGTCCAGATCGTCAGCAAGGCCCAGAAGATCACGCAGTTCCTCGATCGCGACACCCGGCCGGACTTCGCTGGCGCGAACAGCATGCAGAGCTTCCTGCTGAAGTTCCTCAACAAGCCGGACCAGGACCTCACGGCATTCCAGAAGTCGATCCAGGACTTCTGGGACGCGCTGCCTGCATACGCTGGCAAGTGACCTAGGCCTGGCAGCAGGATAAGTTTCGATGGCCGAACTAGAGCCTCGGGCTCAGGCCCCCGCCCCGGCAGTCGCCGGGGCGGGGGTCGTCACATCCGAAAAGCGAAGGCGGCGCTACAGCCTGCTGACGCGCCGCGACAAGTTCCTGATCGCACTCATGGTGGGAGTGCCGTTCGTCATCTTCGTGTGCTTGATC
>Ga0187878_1001756_pt1 | contig 20433 bp, 24 predicted proteins | sample June2016WEW_17_1_FD_132979 | JGI IMG/M metagenome (GOLD analysis project Ga0187878, IMG submission 132979) | Peatland microbial communities from SPRUCE experiment site at the Marcell Experimental Forest, Minnesota, USA - June2016WEW_17_150 | ecosystem: Environmental > Terrestrial > Soil >...
CATAGTTTCCTGGGGATTTATAGAAAGGGCTTTTTGATATTCAGTTTCAGCTTTTGAATAGTTGCCATTTAATAAATACATTGACCCTAAATTCTTATGGGCCAGAGGATGGCTGGGAGATGTAGCCACGGCATTCTTCCAAAAACTCATTCCATCTTTAAAAACCGGCAAATGGAAAAAATTAATCATCATTAGTATTCCAATAATTGCTCCTCCCGCAATTTGATTTAGCTTAATTAAATTAATTTGGGAAAAAACAATGAAAAAACCAGCCATAGATAAATAGACCCGGTGTTCCAAAAAATCAGCCGGATAATTGGGATCCGGACGGATAAATGACGGCAACAAAAATATCAAGAACCAGATAGTTCCGAACAATACCAAGCGATTATTTTTATTTTTCGACAACAACAGCAGTAATATTAGAACCGCGAAGGAAATAACACCCAAAGTAAGATTGGAGTCAACTAGGGTAGGTAGAACCGACAGTTTAACCGGGATTAGAATCTTACCCAAAAACAACAAAACCGCAGGTAAGCTATCAAACAAACTCTTGGCGATAGACGGTAAAGAATATTTAATCGGATTAGTGAAAGCGACTCTGCGTAAAACTAACCATAAACTAACTATAATTCCCCAACTAAAAAACCACAGGATACTGGAGTTGGCCAACTTAATCTTACGTACAAAAAGCCGGTAAAAAAGAATTAAGGGGAGAATAAAAATTGCCGATTCTTTGGTAAATAAAGCTAACGTAAAAAAAAGTAAATGAAGCCAAAATTTGTCGAAATAAATAAATGCTAAAAGCACAAAAATCGTGAGAAGAGAATCATTTCTCCCGGGTATCCAAGCTACAGCCTGGGCCAAAACCGGATGCACTGCAAATACGGCAGCAGAGAAAAAACTTAGTTTTTCAGAAATGCTGATTTTCCTTAAAAATATATAAACCAGAATAGTGGCCAGAAGATGATAGATGATATTAGTCAAGTGAAAAAAGAAAGGATTTGTTCCGGAAAACACCGCATCGAACATAAAAGACAGGGTTAAAATCGGGCGGTAATAAGCTTGGGGCCCATGAAGCGCGTAAAAGGCATCAGTTGTAAAAGCTCGGGGAATATTCCCCAGGTTTTTCAGGAAAGGCATACTATCTAAAATTAGAACATTATCATCAAGATAAGAAAAACTGAAAAAGACCGTCCATCCGTAAGTCACTATTATCAACAACACTAAAGTCCAGAGTATAATACGCTTATGCACATAGACATTTTAACTCTATTCCCCCAGATGTTTAAGGGACCATTCGAGGAATCAATTATTAAACGGGCCCAGAATAAAGAAAAAGTAACCATAAAAATTCACGATTTAAGGCAATGGGCCAATGATAAACGCGGCACCGTGGACGATCGGCCATATGGCGGCGGAACGGGAATGGTACTTAAAGTTGAAATCATAGATCAAGCCCTTAAGGAAATTACAAATGACAAATTACAAATGACAAAAGTAGTTTTACTAACGCCACAGGGAAAAAAGTTTAATCAAATAAAAGCTAAAGAATTATCTAAATTGGAAAACTTAGTCCTGATTTGCGGACATTACGAAGGCTTTGACGAAAGAATCAGAGAACATCTGGTTGATGAAGAAATCTCCATTGGAGATTATGTCTTAACCGGCGGGGAGCTCCCGGCTATGGTGGTTACCGATGCAATCGTGCGCTTAATTCCGGGAGTGTTGGAAAAAGATGATGCGACAATAAATGAATCATTTAATGAAAATCTTCTTGAGTATCCCCAATACACCCGTCCGGAAGAATATCGCGGTTGGAAAGTTCCTGATATTTTACTCTCCGGTGATCATACTAAAATTGCCAAGTGGAGAAAAGACAAGTCAGTGGAAATCACCAAAAAGAAGCGCTCTGATCTCACATCTGGCTAGCAATTTGGTCAACAATTTCTCTCCAGGTACTATACCTAATCCCCAAGACTTTCTCAGTTTGACTTACTTTTAGCCCACCGTACTTCGGATATCTAACCGGATTATCAACAGTTTTTAAAAATTCATCCAAAGACGCTTTCTTGGCTACACCGGTTACTCCCCTGGTTTTCTCAATAAAATAGGAAATCAAATCATAAGGTGTCGTTGTATTGGGACAACTGGCGTGGAAGATACCAAAAAACTTACCATCGATTATTTTTTGCAGTGCCGTTGAGATTTCATCAATAAAAGCAATAGAAATTTGCTGATCAGCAAACAAAGGATAAAGTTTCCCTTCGTCAAACAATGACAAGGGCTTTCTTAGGTAATCCAATTTAGCGTCATATTTGGCCCGCACCGGGTAGATTAACCTTAAGATCGTTACTTTATTTCTAAATTTATCTTTAGCAATCTTTTCTGCCAATTTTTTGGTATAACCATACCAAGTTAATTTTTGACTGGACTCATTTGGAATTTGGGCTTCACTATAAGGGCCGGGGTTATCACTGCTACCGCTAAAAACCATATCGGTAGAAATATGAATATAGCGGGTAATTGTCGTATCTATATTCTCAACCAGGTTTTTAGTCCCCATGACATTAATTTTCCAGCAATCACCAAACTCATTACGTTTCTGTTTTTCGGCTTCGCCGACATTGGTGTAGGCAGCAAAGTGAATTACCACTTCAGGATTATTCTTACTGAGATACTCCATTACTAAAGTGGGGTTAGTAAGATCAAATTCGGGATATGCAGGAGTCAGCAGTTCATATTTATTGCTGCAATCATCAACAAATTTCGACCCCACCAGACCATTAGCACCGGTAACCAATATTTTCATGGAAATTTTTCAGGGAATAAATCTCTTAACCGGGGATTCTTTTTATCCCTGTCTGAAATGACCGGATTTTTTACTGGCCATTTGATGGCCAGATCAGGATCGTCCCAAGCAATGGCCCGGGCATCACTACCAGAGTAGTAAGAGTCAACTAAGTACAGATAATCTATAATCTCCTCTCCGTCAACGCAAACGGAATTGGCTAAACCCTTCGAGATATATAGGGCCTGGCGCGATTCTTCAGTAAAGTGAAAAATTTCATATTTGGCAAAAGTGGGAGAGTCAGGGCGGATATCGGCAATCGCCACAAACATTTTTCCCCGCATAGGGTAAATCAATTTATTCCAGTTTTCGGCATGCAGCCCCCGAATCACCCCGGGAAGCGACCGTGAGTGGTTAGCCTGAACAATTTTAAATTTAGCCCCAATTTCCTTCTCTAAATCATTTAAACGAAAAATCTCGCGGAAAAAACCTCTGCTATCAGGGAAAGTCGGCCTTTCAATCAACAACAGACCCGGAATACTAGTTCTTCTTATAAAATTATCGTTCATTTTTGTCCGGTTTTAATATATAACTTCTCCGCTTCAGTTTTTAGCGGCTTCCACCACCACTCATTATTTTTATACCAATCCACAGTTTTTGCCAGCCAGGTATCAAAATCAAACTCCGGCTGCCACCCTAACTCTTTATTTATTTTGCTCCAATCAACCGCATAACGCCGGTCGTGCCCCGGCCTATCTTTAACAAATTTAATATCAGATTCCGGCTTGTGCATCAATTTTAAAACCCTACGGGCTACTTGCAAATGATTTATATTTTCAGTCATTCCCCCTACCAGATAAGTTTCACCCACTTTACCTTTGTGAACTACCAAGTCAATTGCCCGGGCATGGTCATCGACAAATAACCAATCTCTGACATATTTACCATCTCCATAAAGGGGAACCGGTTGACCCTCAATTAAATTGGTAATCATTCTGGGAATAAATTTTTCCGGATCCTGATAAGGGCCGAAATTGTTAGAGCAATTAGTGATGGAAATAGGTAGTCCATAAGTATGGAAATACGCCCTGACCAAGTGATCAGAAGCGGCTTTGCTGGCTGAATAAGGACTATGGGGATCATAAGGAGTGTGATCGTTAAACTTTTGGGCACCTTCAAGAGGCAACGCCCCGAACACTTCATCTGTAGACACGTGATGGAAACGTTTAACCCCGGTTTTAAGTGCTGCATCCAAAAGCACCTGTGTCCCTATCACGTTGGTAGTTATGAAAACCTGTGGGCCTACAACAGAACGGTCCACATGAGTTTCTGCCGCAAAATGGACAACTATATCAACATCTTTAATCGCCTCCCCAACCGCTTTAGGATTGCAAATATCACCCTGAATAAACCGATAATTAGGACTGCCCGCAAAATCTTTAGTTGAAGACAGGTGCCCGGCATAAGTTAGCTTATCTAAGTTAACAATTTTGTCCTCAGGGTAATTTTTTAGCCAGTAGCGGATAAAATTGGAACCGATGAACCCCGCTCCGCCGGTAACGAGAAGTTTCATAATATTATTCCTGATCCTCAGTGTAGCCCTTTTTCTTAGCCCAAAAGTTATTTGCCTTAAATAAACTGGCATAAGTTCCGGCATCAGTCCAAAATCCTTTTAATTCTTTCCACTTTAGTTTTCCTTGTTTTATATAAGCATTATTCACATCCGTAATCTCCAGTTGACCTCTATCCGAGGGTTTAATCTCCCTAATGATATCAAAAACCTGATTATCATAAACGTAGAGTCCGGTAACCGCATAGTTTGATTTTGGGTGTTTGGGTTTTTCTTCAATATTGATAATTTCCTTTTTCTCATTAAAAACCGGTACGCCGAAACGCTCCGGATCGGGAACCTCCTTAAGGAAAACCATAGCCCCATCTTTAAAGGACTTAATTTCTTCCTTAATATTAGCGTCCGTAGTATTATCTCCTAAAATAACAGTTATAGGGCCACAGTCAGAAAAATCTTTAGCCAATGCCAAGGCATCGGCAATTCCCCCATCCGGTCTTTCTTGAAAAGCATACTCTATATGTTTAAGGCCTAATTCTTCGCCGTTTCTTAATACCCTTAAAAAATGTCCGGCATGGGGTCCACTGGTAACTACTAATATTTCTTTGATACCCGCATTAACTAAGGTCTCAATAGGGTAACAAATCATGGGTCTATCGTAAATCGGGAGAAGATGTTTGTTTGTGGCCCACGTTAGCGGGTAAAGTCTCGTTCCCAAGCCTCCCGCCAAAATAACGCCTTTCATAGAATGAGTCTATTATATCGTCAAGTATACTTATCTGCAACCTTGGAAGCGCCCCAGCTGTCAGGCTTAGTCTTAGCCACAAAACCATTACCATTAACCATGCCCACCACTTCCCTGATCATCTCCCTGGTTGGTCCCAATGGCCCCACATCGATATGGATTTCCAAATCATATTTTGCCGGGGTTATAGCCTTTCTGATATCAGGAACGATCGTTTGGGCCAACTCCAAAGACATCAAAGTCTCATTATAGATTTTATCTCTTAGGACCGGGATTCCATCCTTTTTGACTTTGCGCCAAAAATACCTGGCCCCCATCCCCCGACGGTGGATAATTATTGCCGAGACATAGTCAATTTGGTCCACTTTTCCTACCCTTTTAGACTGGGAATCAGTACCGATAACTAGGCAATAGTAACTACCGGGCATGGCCTCTACAAAAGCGGCAATTTCCCTAACCATATCTTCAGAACTGACAGTTCCCAGGCTGGGACTCTCAAATTGATAATCCATGAGGCCAATTATACGATTTTCGGCAATTGTTGTATAATAGCCCTTAAGTTTAATGCCTATGGCCAATAACGGAAAAATCAGAAAAGTAGTTATCGCCGCCGCAGGTTTTGGTACCAGATTCCTCCCCGCTACCAAAAATCAGCCCAAAGAAATGCTCCCGATTATCGATAAGCCAATTATCCAGTATTTGGTAGAAGAAGCAGTCGAGAGCGGAATTGAGGACGTAATTCTGGTCACCCGGATGGGCCAGTCGGCAATGGAAAATCATTTCGACAGTAATTTTGAGTTGGAACATCTTTTAGAGCAAAACGGTAAAACAGAGATGTTGGAAAAGGTCAGGAACCTCTCCAAAATGGCCAATTTCATTTACGTCAGACAACACAAACACTTACCTTACGGCAACGGGACTCCCTTAATTACCGTTAGAGATTTGATTGGCAAAGATGAAAGATTTGTTTATATGTTTGGCGATGATTTAGTTATGTCAAAGATCCCTTGTGCCAAACAATTGATTGATTATTCCAATGCCAGGGGTAACGCTCCGGTTGCTGCCGTCCAGGAAGTCTCAACGGAAGAAGTCCACAGATATGGCATCTATAAAATGACTGAAGGTAGTCCCGACCGGGTGGCTGACGCTATCGAAAAACCCAAACCCGAAGAAGTAAAACCCCCATATCTGGCCCAATTTGGCAGATTTGTTTTAAACCGGGATATTATTGATATCGCCTACGACCATTATGAAAAACAGGAGCTTGGCAAAGACAACGAATTATGGTTGATTGACTGCATTATTGAATACGCGAAGAAAAACCCTGTCTTTGCGGCCAAAATTGAAGGTGAGTGGATGACTACCGGCGACCCCTTAAGATATATGAAAACCCAGGTCAGATACGCCCTACAAAGAAAAGACATCGGAGAAGACTTTACCAATTTCCTTAAGTCCCTCAAACTCTGAATATTAAAGCAAAAAGAGTAACGAGTCCCAGGGTAGCTACGACAATATACTCAATTATTACTTCCGGATATAGATCATGGTGTAAATGATGGTGGATTATCCCCCAAGCGACATAGAAAACTGCCACGACAATGGAAATCAATATTTCAAAGGATCTATCATAAGAAAAAACCGCAAAAGCCACAATGGCAGCCACAAACATCCCAATTAAGGGAAAGTAATGCGGAAAATGTTTTGTAATGTCTTTCACTTTAAGTTAACTTGTCCGGCCTTCAGTATAATTATAATCGCTAAAATCATGCCAAAGAAAGCCAAATGAGCAAATGTTCGTCCACCCACCCGGGTAATTTTCTTTCTGTAAATAACTACTCCGTCAATTACCAAAACCACCAATAAAATACTTACCATTCCCAGGGAAAGGGCCTTAGTAGAACTGAATGGAGAAATCATACTTACGGATTGGGGAACAGGTGTCTGTACGACTACAGGCACCGGACTGGGAACATTATTGTTTATAGTTTGAGCCTTAGCCACAGGAACCAGCGGAACCGTATCGGTATACCGGCTGCCAAAAAACTGGACGATGATCGTGGTATCAACACCGGCCAATTTTCCCTCGACTACGGCGATTCCAATATCCTGATACTTGGGCGAAAGTAAATTATCCCGGTGTGAAGGCGAGTTCATCCAAGCGTTGACGGCGGAGGCAGCATCAGAAAAATCCCGGGCCAGATTCTCACCGGCATACCGGTAATTATATCCAAAATCGGAAAAAAATTTCCAAGGCTGGGTGCCATCAGGAGCCACATGAGCCCAGTAGCCCTTATTTAACATATCGGCCCCCTTTGCCTGTGCTGCCTGATCCAAAACTGAACTTTCTTCCAGCGGGGCCAAACCATTTTCGGCTCTCTTTTCATTAGTTAATCTGATAACTTCGCTGGGGAAAATATTCGAAGCATAACCTAAAACCGACGGGGAAATCCGAGGTAGTACTGTAAGAATTAACTGGTAGAGCAAATAAATAAGAATGAGAAAAGTCAGACCTGACGGATGAAGAATCTTTGCTTTATGATTATTAGACTGGCGGGGAAAAAATATATGGGCAACTCTGTGGGCTAGCTTCATTACCATCAATCTTAAACTTTTGCTATCTTGTCTTCAAGAAGATACTCTACCAATTACGGCGGTAGATGTTAAAAAGGATTATTACTAAGGCAAAAAAGATACTGGTAATCCCGGCAATTCTGGCAACTACCGGTGCAGGCAATAAACTTTTGCCATTAATTTTCCGCTTCGTCAAACCAATTGCCAAATATAATATTACCGAGGCTACAAAAACATAAGGCAGATACTTTTCATATTCCGAAAGCAAACTGGGACTACCTTCACCGGGATTAGTAGTTGCTGCCCCCAAAACTTCATTTCCCTTATCTACTTTCCCCAGCTCCCCCATTAAAGTTCCTCCTATTTTTGCTTTAATATCAAAATATGTTTTAACTTCATTTGAGGAAACACTATTACCATTCTCAGCCTGGCCCACAACCTGGGTAACGGTATAATAACTGCCCGGCAATAAAACATCTTTATCTGTTAAAGTTGTGCCGAAAGTAACTGTGGCAGTTTTACCGGCAGGTAAAGTGCCGATGTTTACCTGAATCTGGCCCAAATTATCGGACGCAGTATTAAAAAGATTTTGTGTCAGGATAGTATTATACGAGGGGACATCGGAGGTATTTTTGACAGTGACATCAAAAGTAACCGTATCACCCTGATAGACAAAACCATTAACATTATTTTTAGCTGTAATTTCCAAAACCGGCTGCCTTTGATCACCCAGATTATTGGAATTATCAGAAGAAGAATTATTGGAAATACCCGGATCCGTCGGCATAGAAACCGGGGCATTCGGGTAGGCAAAAACGAGATTACCCGTCCAGTCGCTTAAAATATTAATTACCCCCAAGAACCAATGTCCGCCCAAAATATTTACATTAACCATATTTATCAGGTTGGCTATTGCCGTAGCATCACCGGTTTTTACTTCAACATCTCCGGTAACATTACCCACATTGTCACTCCCGGAAGTTGAATTTAAATTAATATTATTCTCAACTACAGCCTGATTATTATTAACAAACTCGGGTGCCGGTGAGGATTCCGGGATAGGAGAAGAAACCAGAGAATTAATCGCGTACAGTTGACTTATTTGATCTTGCTTTTCGATTGATCCCGGATTTTGCCAACCGATAACTGATCCGTCCCAATTACCTAATTTATTTACTATTAGGAAAAACCAATTATCCGAATACAAATTTAGATTAACTAAAGAATAGCTGTCGGTTAGAGCGGTCGCATCTCCGCTCTGAGCAGTTAAATTTCCCCCAACCGCGGCCAAGTTTATATCTCCGCTTTGCGCACCGGCATTCAAATTATTTTCCAGAACAGCCTGATTGTTATTTTCCGGAGAGGAACCGGTCGGATCCGGTAAGAGTGAGGGGTTTAAAAAATATCCCGGGTTGGGCAAAATAATATCTCCCGAGCCGGAAGCGGTAATGTTGATAAAACTCGCCAGGAATTTGGAATCTAAGATATTAATATTAACTAAATTGATAATATTTGCCAGGGAAGTTGAATTGCCCGATGAAACATCGGCTCCGCCCGCCGTGCCCATTTCATTACTGCCCGAAACCGAATTTAAATTGACATTATTAATCAGCAAGGCCCGGTTAGTATTTTGAATCAGGGAAATAAGACTGTTATAATCGGATACCTGCGCCTCATCCATCTGATTCCACTCGGCATTTAAATCAATTTGTCCGCCATTTTCCAAAGTATCTATAAAAGAGGTGGCAAAATCACTGCCTACAACATTGATGTTCAGTAAATTAAGCAGGTTAACCAAAGCCAGGGCGTCTCCGCTCTGCAAAGTGGCACTACCGGAAGCATCGGTCAAATTATTGTCTCCGCTTTCCGCGTCGGTATTAACATCGTTAGTTACTACTGCAGAATTATCATTAACAATAGCCTCCGATGTGGGTGTGGGGGAAGGACTATCAGTAGCACTTAAGGCACTCTCACTCGAAACACCAACATTGGGGTCGACGGAGGGCGTCGGCAAAATTGTTTCCTCCGGAGTATTTGTCGGGACATCAATCGGAGTATCGGTCGGACTGGGATCAGCTAACGGATCCGGCGAAGCTGTGGCCGTAGGAGTATCTGTCGGAAGCGGATCATCAGCATAAATTACCCTCAGGGCCAGGGGGGTAAAAATCACAAACACAGCTACAACCAGAACAAAAATTTTGTTTATTAAATATTTCTTCATTAATCTTCCTTCCAAGGGGGGCGCCCGTATGGTACCCCCCTAACTCACACTTCGTCAAAAACAGTGATCAGTTAATAATTAAAACTTCACACTGGTATTGACCAAAGTAATGACAGTTGAATCAGAATGAACACTTCCTGATGTTAAGCTGCCATTGTTTGAACCTCCAAACGCTGTTTGGGAAACATTCCCAGAAACTCCAGTGGTTGTGGTACTGGTCGTTACAAAAGCAACGTTGCTACCACCTTTACCGCCGACATTGGTATTTACAGCTGTACCCACCAAAGCTCCAGAAGTAACACTTCCTGATTTCAAAATACTTGATGTATTTGAACCTCCAAATGCTTTTTGGGAAACACTTCCAGAAGCTCCACTAGTATAAGTTGCGGTATTTACCACAGCAAAATTACCACTGGGTATAAAAGAAGCAAAGACCGGAGCTGCTACAGAAAGCAGCAATGCTCCAGCTCCTATTAACCCTACAATTTTTTTCATATTATTTATTCACCTCCTTCCCATTTTTACAAACATCAATAAGTAATTTTCAATAAAAAAGCGGTCTCTATTGCGAGATCGCTTCTGTTTACAGCCAGCGATATTTAATCAATTATATAAATATCTATTTAATTATCCGTGATCAATATCACTGATATTGTGTCTTGTCTTAGTTATTTTGCGTGAAGCAATCTGAGTAATCTTTCCATCCTGTACAAAAATTTCCACACTTCCCCAACCGTCAAGTGAAGTTAGAGCAGTTGTAATATCATTCATTATCACCCCGTTACCCTTAGTCACCGCTCTCATAATTAAATTAATTATTGAGGCAGGAACACAATAATGACTTTTACCATAAATAAACCATAGCTGTCAAGAAGCCGGCTCTGCAACCACAACAAAACGTTGACTGTCCAAAAACCCGGTACATGTATATAAAGTTAAAGTTTCTTTATCCTTAGGCAGCACATATTCCAAATCGTTCGGACTTACAGTATCCATTTTAATTACTTGATAATAATAAGTTTTCTTGTCACTTCCCAAAATTTCAATTCTGGCTCCGATCTTAATCCATCTGATTGGGCCAAAAATACTATCTTTGTTGTGACCATAAATCACCATATTACCCTTGTCTCCGATACCGACTGAAGTTGCCAAATGACCGGCAGCATTATCAAAAATCGTCCACACCCCATTATTAATAACCGCCTCTTTAATGGCCACGTCCACCCCGATAGGGTAAATTTTTATATACACCGGTTTAACTCCGGTAGTTGAAACAATCTGGGCCAGGGTTTTAGTATTAAAAGACAAAATTCGGGCTTGATGAAACCTGTAAAGACCAAAAACGGATATTAAAATGAGGCCCGTGATAATGAGGAGATTATTCTGAAGCTTAATTTTTGGCTTTGGCTTGAGCATTCCTCATTATACCCGCTGAAATGAGTAGTGCGCCAAGGGTAAATAAGGCGTAATAAATATTATCTTCAAGGACACCTGTACCGGCCATAGTCGAAGCCCCTAAAACCTGTGAACTGCCGCCCATTCCCCCGGTACATACTTCATTAGATAGGGCGCTATCGGCACAACCGTTCCAGGCCCTGACAGCAAAGCAGCCGCCGGACAAACCATTAATTGTATAATTGTCAACATTTCCCAAATTTAAAGCCGAATAAATGTAATTCTTGGAAGTCGGACCATACTCAATACTATAACCATCGGCATTCCCCAGAACTTTTTCCCAAGAAACATTTACCGCATTGGCTCCTGTTGGTTTAGCACTTAATAAATAAGGAGTATTCGGTTGCGAATCGTTGCAGACGGGGGAACCAGAATTACTGGTACCAGTAGAGACTGATGCTCCTGTTTCTACAGGCTGTGGTGTTGAAGTCGCAATTGGTGTTTCTATCGGTGTAGGTTCAGGGCTGAGAGTAGGCGATTCTGTCGGCGTGGTAGTAGGAGTAGGTGTATGAGTACACTTGGGCCTAGGGGATGGGGTAGGTGTATGGGTTGGTGTAGGTGTGAATGTATGATAATTATAATTATGAGCTGACACAAAAGAGGAACTATTCATAAAAAACAAAAAACCAAAAACAGCTATAACCAAGGAAATCACCAATAACTTTTTAGACATTGTGGCGCATTATAACCTCTGATATATCACCTGTCAATAAGAAAGCGAAGGAAACATTAATATCCCTGGGGATGTAAGGAATGCCACTTAAACGCGGACTCGATAATCTCTTTCAAACCGTATTCAGGCTGCCAGCTCAAAACACGCTTTATTTTTTCATTGGCTGCGTATAGAGAATCAGCATCACCCTCCCGTCTGGGTCCATATTTAATGATCCCGCTGAGCGGGATCACTTGATTAATCATATCGACAACTTGTTTATTGGAATAGCCCTGACCAATTCCGGCATTAAAAAAATCACTTTTACCCCCGTTAAATAAATATTCCAGGGCTTTGGTGTGAGATTTAACTAAATCTAAAACATGAATATAGTCCCTGATACAGGTACCGTCCGGAGTTTGATAATCGTTGCCGAAAATGGTGAATTCCTGTTTGTTTATTACTGCCTTAATTGCTAAGGGTATGAGGTGACTCTCATTAGGATGGTCCTCACCCAAAGAGCCATCCAGAGCTGCACCGGCAGCATTAAAATATCTAATAGCCACAAATTTAAATCCATAGGCCCGATCTAAAGTTACCAGCATTCTCTCAAGCATATATTTCGTTTCGCCGTAGGGGTTTAAGGGGTCTTTCCGGTCATCTTCTACAATCGGCAATTTTACCGGATTACCATACACTCCCGCGGAAGAAGAAAGGATAAAATTAGCCACTTTATGATTAATCATCACCTCGAACAAATTAATCGCCCCGGTTAAATTATTACAGTAGTATTTAACCGGGTTAGCAAAAGACTCTCCCATCTGAATAAAACTGGCCATATGTACTACCCCATCAAACCGCTCTTTGGCAAAGAGCAAGTCCAGTTTCTCTTTTTCGGTTACCAAATCTATTAATTCCAAACGGAAATCTTTAACTGCTTCTTTATGACCCTGAGATAAATTATCAGCAATTACTACGTCATAACCGGATTCGGCTAAGTGCCTGACCATAAAGCTGCCGATATACCCGGCCCCTCCGGTAACTAATATTTTTTTATTCACAATAATTCTAATTTCTTAACCCAGATTTTAAACTGTCCGGTTGCTTTAGGCAATAATTTAACCATTAACAAAATTGCCAATGATGCCCCGAACGTATCGATAAGCACATCTCTTACTGTGGGAGTCCGGGTGGGGGTAAAACTCTGGTGCAACTCGTCACTGGCGCCGTAAAGCAGCGGAATTATAATCGCCAGCCAGTAACACATCACTTTTTTTATACCGCTGTTAATAAGCGCCCGGTAATTTAGCAACGCAAAAATTCCGTATTCCAAAATATGAGCCAGTTTTTTAGCTATAAAATCTGTCCAATAAGATTGGCCAACTTTAGGAACCGCGTGGGCAGAAAAATTAAATATGATAAGTGCCCAGACTATTACCGGTAACCAATATTTAACTATTTTGATGCAGACCTTCATCCTTTTTTAAATTATATTCTGATTTGCCTTTTTTGGCTAAGGCCAATCCGGCTCCGACTATAAAAATCCCGCCACAACTAATTAAGATGATGGGGATAATGGGCGGACCTTTAGTATCAGTTTTTCCGGCTGATGCACTGCTATCACCTGATAAATCTATATTGTTTATTCCCTGAACCTCAGGTTGGCCGGTTGCATCATCTGCTAATAATATCGAGGGTTCAGGGCTTGGCGTAACAGTTTTGAGAGGTGTTGGCGATGCTGTTTTAGTTGGAGTGGGTGTAGCGGTAGGAGAAGAAGCAGACGAAGGTGACGACGAAGCTGTGGGGCTAGGCGTTGGGGAGGGAGTTGGAATATCTATTGTTATATCATAAGGGTCGCTAGGCGCATAACTCGATGCCGAGGTATATCTTCTTATCCTCAGTTTGTAAGCACCTGGGCCAGAATAGTCCGTAGAGCTGGGTTCTCCGACCTGTGCTTGAAAAGTAGCTGACGCGGTACTGGTCGAAGATATAATGTCTACCGGAAAATAGGAGGTACCAGAAGGGCCAAAATACCATTCATTTCCATTGTACGTCTCCCCAAAATAGTTGGATGTTCCCTCTTTAAACAAATCAGCTCTTAAATAATTTTTTCCAGGATTTGCCCCCAATACTGAAACTGTTAGAGAAAAAGGGGCAGATGAAATGGTAGGAGGATAAGAATCAACTGTAACAGTTACTGCAAAGATTTTTTGGGGAAATAATAATGAAAGAAAAATTAAAAACACCAAGACCTTCTTGGACATTATTAAATTGTAACCCGTTCAACATCAAAAATACTGTTTAAAGAATAGTGGTCGGTAAAAGGAACATCGTGGCCATTTTCCGTATATGGGTCATTCATTATATAAGTCCCGTTTTGATAAGATTTGATAACCAAAAAGTGAGTGCTGAATGGGCCGTAATTAATTCCCACTATTACCGGACCACCGGCAACCAAATCCGGGCTAAGGGAATTGGCAATAGTCGTGCGGGTAATATTAACTCCCTTTACAGAAATTGTTCCTCTATTTAATAATGCTGTGCCTACCGAAAAATTATCCGGTGATGAAGTCGCAATATCAGGCGGCAAAATATCCCTGTGCCCCAAATGACTGGCTAGTATAGACACCGAGGTTACCAGACAGCCAACCCTAACGATATTACAGGGCCCATTGCAATCATTACTGCCATTTATTAACACGGTTCCCCATTGGCTATCTCTTTGGTTGTAATAACAGCCCCAGTCATCACAAAATGTCTGATTGCTAAGTAGAGATGCACTACCGGTAAAATTAGCCAAACTGGCCAATTCCGCTTCGGCCTGGGCCAAAAGCTGCTGGTATGTTTGCTCACTATTTTTAGTTTGGGAAAGTAACGCATTCTTAGCTAATTTCTGATTATTTAAATCAGCCTTTTGATTATTTAATTGAATTTGCAAGGTCTCTTGCTCGGTTTTCTGACTTTTATAATTTGTTTGGGCCATTTGCCATTTTTGCATAAGAGTTCGATCTGACTCCTGGACAACCTGCAAAGAATGAAACCGGGTAACCGCCTGATTAAGATCAGAGGCGGAAAAAATTAACATAAAAGCATTGCCAAACCTGGCCATTTTATAAGTTTCTACTGCCCGGGAGGCAAATGCCTGAGTGAGAGTATCCAGAGAACCCTCCAATTGGTCAATCCGGCCTCCTAATAAGCTGATTTCGTCCTCTGTCTGGCTAATTTTGGCCGTAGTTAATTGGATCTGGACATTAAACTGGGCAATTTGGTTAGATAAAGTCTTGGACTGTTCGGACAGGGAACTTAATTTATCCGAGTAGCATGTAATCCTATCAGTTAAAGATTTATCAGCGCACTCATCAGTTTGGGCAAAAACCGGAATTGTCCCTAAAAATAAATTTAAAAAAACAGACAGAAGTAAGATTAAATATTTCATTTAGTTTGGCGGGCTCGCGAAAGCGCCATCATGCTTCCCGCCAAAGCTAGAATGCAGCTGGCAACTATCTCCACCCCCAAAACCATGGCGAATAAGATGAAAATATTCGAAGGTTCTTTAGGTAAAACCGGAATCTCGCCAAAATAATTGAGGAGGCTGGGGGTTAAATAGATAAAAAAGATAAAAGCCAATAACCAGCCAATAAAAGTTCCGATTAAGGAATAAATAAAGGCTTCCAAAACAATCGGGCTCCGGATAAAGTTCTTAGTCGCCCCTATTAACTCCAAAATTTCTATTTCGCTTTTTCTGGCACTAACCCGCATACCAATAATAACCATTAGTATCAGGAAGGAAGTTAAAGCTAAAATCCCTACAAAAACTCCACCGCCCAACCGCAAATAGAAAGTAGCAGTCTTTAGGCGGGTCACTACATCCTGCAAGCTTTTTTCTCCCCCCAAAGAAGCTGTATAGCCAACTTCAGACACGATAGGTTCTTTTTTAACCTCTTCAATAACTGTCGAAGCAAATTCAAGATTATTTACCGAGAATTCCAATGAAGCCGGAAAAATTGAGGGGCTAACCAGTTCCGACAACAAAGGATTATCGGAGGTAGCATTTTTATAAATAGACAAAGCTTCTTCTTTGGAAACATATTTAACATCTTTAATTCTGGAATCGCCGGCTAATTTATTTTGCAAAGCCGAAACCGCTTCCGGAGTAGCATCACTTTTTAAAAAGGCGATTACCTGCGGCCGGGTTTCAAAATACTTAAGAACTTGCGAGGATGAATACACCAAGAGCGCTACGATTGTACCCACGAAAAATGTTAATGATAGTACAAAAACAGCAGACAAGGCCTGGAATGGAGAACGTTTTATATAACCGGTGGCAGTTTTAAAACTAAGAGCAGACATAATATTATTATACTTCCTCTAGAACCCTAGTCTTTACTTTTTTATCTTCACCTTTTTCCTTAACCAGTTTACCGTTTACCAGATGAATAATCTTCTTATTATATTTATCAATGATCATTTGATTATGGGTAGCCATTATCACCGTTTTACCTTCTTTATTGATCTTCAAGAGTAAATCCATAATCCCCAATGATGTCTCCCAATCTAAATTTCCGGTAGGTTCATCTGCTAAAATTAGCTGCGGATTAACCACCAATGCCCGGGCGATAGATACTCTTTGCAATTCCCCACCTGAAAGTTGGGCCGGAAATAGCTGGGCCCTTTTTTCCAGATTTACCCATTTTAAGATATCGTCGAGCCTTGATTTCCACTCCCCCTCTGATAATCCCACTACTGCCAGGGCAACTTCTATATTTTCTTTAACTGTCCGCTCCGGTAAAACTTTCAAATCCTGGAATACCGTCCCAATCTTTTGTCTTAAAATCGGCACCTGTTTATTTTTTAAAGTAGTTACATTTATTTCATCCAATAATATTTCGCCTGAATCCGGTAAATACTCCCGAAGAATTAACTTTAAGAGCGTGGTTTTACCCGATCCCGATGGTCCGGTTAAAAAGGCAAATTCGCCTTTTTTTACCTCAAAAGAAACATCAGAAACAGCTTTTATATCTCCAAACGACTTGGATACATTTTTGAAAGTAACCATTATTGAAGAACCTGAACTTTTCCCACATCCATCAGCCAACCCGCTTTCTTGCCCGATACTGTCAATCCCCAAACCTGAACCTTTTTACCCACAAAACTTTGCAAATCTATAACCGTTGAAGTCAGATAAACATAATGGGCAGGACCGCCCGGCACTATCAAATGATGAGTCCCTTCTCCGCTAATACCCCCTTCAACCAAATCACCGGTGGCAGTATCTTTGAGAGCGGCAGGATTATTAATACCGGCTTCGTCTTTAGTTACCTTAATTTCTACCTGTGAAGCTCCTGTCGCTTTACCCAAAACCTTTCCTTTAGTAAGAAAATATCCGGATAAAATCCCCAACCCAATCAAAACTACCGCCACCCCAACCATCCAAAGAGGAAACTTAGGTTTATTTAAATTATTCTGGGGTTCCATTTGATTCAATATATCACCCTGGTCAATTTCTAGCAAGTTCCTTTAATTCTGCCTCAATAAACACATCTAAATCTCCATCCAAGACAGAATCCGGATTTGAAGATTCCACCTCAGTCCTTAAATCTTTTACCATTTTATAGGGATGTAAGACATAAGATCGGATTTGGGTTCCCCAGGAGGCCGGCCGGTACTCACCTTTGATATCTTTGGTTGTCTGTTTGGCTTTTTCCTGCTCCAGAAGCCAAAGTTTTGACCGCAATATATCCAGGGCATTTTTACGATTTTGCTCCTGAAATCTTTCCGACTGGGCAGAAACTACAATTCCCGTTGGTTTATGAATAATTCTGACGGCCGTTGAAACTTTCTGGACATTTTGTCCACCTTTAGAGGAGGAATGAAAAAATTGCAGTTCAATATCTTCATCGCGAATTACGATATCGGGCAAGTCCATAGCTTCAAATTCAGGTAGAACTTCAACCAAAGCAAAAGAAGTCTGCCTCAAATTATCAGCATTAAAGGGAGATTGCCTGACCAGGCGATGGGTCCCCGCCTCATTTTTAAGATAACCATAAGCAAAGCGTCCCCGGACACTAAAAGTAACACTCTTTATCCCTGCCTCTTCACCGGAATTATAATCTATAGTGTTAGTCAGCCATTCTCTATTTTCACAAAAACGTAAATACATCCGATAAAGCATTCCTGTCCAATCCATGGCTTCAGTACCGCCTTGACCCGCATGAATAGCCACAATTGCATTCTTACTGTCATAGGTTCCTGATAAGAAAGAGGTTAAAGTTAATTTCTCCAATCTTTTCTCCAATCCGCTAATTTTCCCAACATTATCCAAAGCGGCAATTTCAGCGCCTAATGTTTCTACTTCGGAAATTTCTTTATTAGCATCAGCGAATCTCTGCATTACCCCCCTGGCATTATCCGGATCTTTCCATAAACTGGGATCTAAGGTTAGAGCCTCCAATTCCTTTAATTTGGCTTTCTTATCCGGTAAGTTTAAGGACCGGGATAAATCCTCATACTTTTCCTGTAAATCGGCAAGTCGGCGTTTATTGTCTTGCATATTTTTAGTTGTGGGCGCCAAGAACTTTAATTAACTTGCTTCGGCCAAGCTCGAGGATGTTAACGATTGGTTTAGGAGGGTTTTTCCAACCAATAATTCCAATCAACATATTTTTTCCGCTCATAAATAAAAAACCTTCCAAAGCTAGGGCAAAAACAAAACCCCAGAAAAAACCGAAAAGCGCACCTTTAAACGACCAATTCAAATAATGCCTCCTGAGTTGGGCAATCATCACCACCAGCAGAAAAACTAAAAATATGATCCCTCCGGCTTGCCAATAAGATGGTGAAAAAGATATCCCGGCAAAGTTAAAATTAACTGTTTTAAACAATATTTGAAGGTAAGACAACATTAATTTATTGTACCACTAGTCTTAATTATTGGGGCGTCGCTGTGGGGGAAGGGGAAGCAGAAGGACTAGAAGAGGCCGTAGCCGTAGCGCTCGCTGTAGGTTTGGCTGTGGCACCTTTTCTTAGACCGCTGACAATCAAAACGTCCATGGTTTGAGTTGTAGAAGTTTGTGTGTCTACCTGTTGATATATAGAATCAAGACTACCGGTTATTTCCTGAACTACGCCTTGATCAAGCGTAGAAGAAAAAGTTACGGTAGTTATGGTATTATCCTGGGTACTCGAATTACCAACCTTAACATTTGTATAACCTAGGCCCTTCAGAACCCCTTGTAAATAAGCAGCCTCCCCGGTAATGCCGGTACCATTTTGCACTTCAACTACGACCTTAGCCCGACTGGCAGCCAAGGGAGTTGCAGCAGGTGTTGGACTAGGGGGTTCGGTGGCGTTCTCCATTTGCAAGCCTTGACCTTCGGGAGTAGGGGAAGCCGTCGGTGAGGCACCTTTATTCTTAGACAAGAAGAAAATCAATCCCCCGGCTAAAATAATAATTAACACTACAATAAATACCCAAATGCCGGACTTAGATTTTGATTTGGGTTGCGACAAAGGGAAACCAACATCCGGGGCATTTTCAGATTTGATTTCCTGAGCAGGAGTACTTTCAACCGGCCTGTTTTCTAAATTATCATCCATTCAGCCAGGAGTATAAGTTATAAAATCCCCCTTGTCAATTATTTCCGAATTTTTTCCATCAATAGTGAGTAAAAACGCAAATTATGGATCGTTGCCAGCCTCATGGCAGTAATTTCTTTAGTCCGAAAAAGATGGGCAATATACGCCCGGGAATAATTTTGACAAAGTAGACAATCACAAGCAGTACTTACCGGGCCCTGATCATAGTAATATTTTTCTTTATCGGGAGTATAGAATGAATAAAATTTTTCGGAATTTACATTAATTTGATCAATCGAATCAGCATTATAGATGTAGAGCCGGGCATGCCGGGCATCACGGGTAGGCAAAACACAATCAAAAATATTAAAGCCCATTTTGGCACAAGTAACAATTTCATCCGGTTTACCTACCCCCAGGCCATAAAGAAAATAATTTTTAGGAGTGTTGTCGGCAATTGTCTGTGCACTGGCAAAATCAAAACTGCCGTCTTTATTTATGGGCCAACCACCATAACCCAAACCATCAAAACCGATTTTAACCAATTCTTTGGTACAATATTCTCTTAAATCCTGGTATTCTCCTCCATGGACAACCCCTAAAAGATATGGTCTTTCCTTTGGTATTAACTTTTTTTCTCTGCAGCATTTTTCATATTCAACCTTTGATCTTTTGGCCCAGTCTAAGGTCCGCTCAACTGAGATTTTAGCCTGGGTTAAATCTACGTTGGGGTCGGTAAAATCATCTAATACCACTACCATATCGGTTAACAAATTCATTTGGAAACGGATAGATTTCTCAGGAGTTAATAGCATTTTTTTCTCCCCTACCGGGTGGAAAGTTACCCCCTCATCGG
>Ga0187878_1001762_pt1 | contig 20384 bp, 26 predicted proteins | sample June2016WEW_17_1_FD_132979 | JGI IMG/M metagenome (GOLD analysis project Ga0187878, IMG submission 132979) | Peatland microbial communities from SPRUCE experiment site at the Marcell Experimental Forest, Minnesota, USA - June2016WEW_17_150 | ecosystem: Environmental > Terrestrial > Soil >...
AATAATCTACTTATGGAAAGGGATATATGGATTCACAACGCTATTTACTCGAGTCAGCGGTTTTCGACGAAAAGATTTCGCTTGCTGAATTAGAAGAAGCAAAATCTTTGCAACGAGTCCGTGAACTAAAATATGAGAAAGCCAGGTTTCAGCTAGACTGGCGAATTCAAGAATCAAAAGAAATTCCTGTTGTAAAGAAAGTGTAAGTCATTATGCCTGGTGATCTTAGAGATACAGATTTCCTTTTCCCAATGCATTATGACAACAGGTACGAGCCTGGCACAAATACTTTTGAGTCCCGGCCGCTTAATCTTGACCAGATTTTGCATGGGATTTCGCGTTCTGAAAGAGGATGTCCTCTGACAGAAGACGAGATGACTCAGTTGAAGGCTTACTTGAATGCTAAAAATCTTCTGAACAGAAATCCAGGGGAACAAGTTATTCAAGACACCACCAGAAAATTTTTCAAAATGCAGCAGTCCGCCAGAAAGGTAGCCGCTAAGTATGCCCTCAGATCTTAATAAACTAATGGAAGATTTACAAGTGAAGTCTGGAAAAATCAAGCAGGATATCCTTGATTTCTTGGCCCTATATGAAAATTTAGTCCGGGAAGTCAATACTCTATACATAAATGAGCAGGTCGATGCAGGGGGCACAGAAGAATTAGCTGAGTTTTATCGACTTCTCCAAACCATTAAAAGAAACCGGGATGTTATAGGCTCAGTGGCACGGGGATTCAATAATATAAGACCTACTACAGGATTTCGTTTCGTCGAGGAAGAATTGGAAAATAAAAAGGAAAGTCGAAAAAGAGAAAAAGAAGAAAAACAAAAAGTAGAAAAGAAGAAAAAGAAAGCGGTGGCTGATAAAGCAGCGACTCCGCAGGATACAGAACCTCTTGTATCCATTAAAGCACAGGAACCGGAAGAAGTTTTTAGCGGATTTAACCCATGAAACCGATAACTTTTAAGGGCCAGAATACAGTTTTTGCAAAGGATCAGCCGGAATATTTTCCGTTGCCAGCCTTTAAAACTGAAGATGGCAGGGTGGTATCTTGTTGGAAGCTTTCTATTTTGGAAAGACTCTATTTGTTACTTAGGGGCAGATTGTGGTTTCAATCTAAAACCTTTAATAGACCCTTGCAACCACAATTGTTAACCGTTAACACTCCTATAGCTCTGAAGAAAACTGAAAGTGGACATTTCTATTGCGTATTTAAATAAAGAAAAGTGAGTATAAACTAATGGCCAAACGAATTCGTGTTGTAACAGCAGGAGATCAGAGTCCTGTTCCACGTCCTATAGTAATTGCTACGGATGCCCAGGCAACTCCAAATCCCAGACTTACTCCCAATGAGGTTGCGGTTCGTCGCTATGCCACAACCACGACTTTTGGAGGTTTTGGTCGACGTACAGCCGGTTTTGACGTCATGGACAGTCAGACGTCCCAGTTTTATTCTCCTCAATTAAGTTCAGATTTCCTTGAAAAACCCCAGAACGTTCGTGAACGCCGGGCCTTCTGTAGGTTCTTTTATAAGACCAACGAGCTCGTTCACAGGGCCATAGACATTCACACGACCCTTCCTCTGTCCAAACTCCGTCTCGTGCCTCCACGGGGCAAGAATCCGCATCAGAACAAGTATGTGATGGATTTTTTTGAAAAGATGTGTGATCATATAAAACTATTCCGGTCCCTGATAGAAATCACCCTCGAGTATAATTTATTTGGTAACAGCTATAATTTCATAGAGGATTCTGGAGATAGTGATGAGGAGAAAACCCCTGAACAATTGGAAGAAGAGAAAGCAAAAGCTGCTGAAAAAAGTCAATATCTTGAAAAGAAATTTGGTATTAAAGATGCTAATCCAAACTATAAAGGTTGGGACAAGATTATAATACTTCCTCCTGACCAAGTCCGTATAAGAAAATTGCCTCTGACTGATCAATTTGCAATAGAATATGTTCCGGATTCCCAGACTAAAGAGTATATTGTTCAGGGAGGGTATACTATTCCGGGTACTGAGGGGGAGAAACACAAGATTTCAATGCCGGCATCTCTGCAGAATAAAGTCCGTCAAAGTGGTATAATTCCCTTGGATACGGATCCTTATACAGGGTCCTTCTGTTTTCATTTAGCAAGAAAAAAATCTCAATATGAACCCATGGGAGATTCCATGATAGAGTGCTGCATAAACACTCTCGTACTTATGGATAAACTCCGCCAGGCTCAAACATCAATTGCTTCCAGACACATGACACCCATGAGAATAGTCTGGGCGGACCAGCTGAATGAGGGAGGAGTGGATAATCTTCGTGAGCAAGTGGATCTGGCCTTGGTAGATCCGGACTATTCAATAATTTCAAACTATGAAGTGCACTGGGAAGAAATGGGGACCACCGGCCGTCTCCTTGATTTGACAGCAGAGAATGAAAATAATATGAGTCGTCTTCTTTCAGGTTTAGGAGTAACTAAGGAAGTCCTAACCGGTGAAGGCACTTATACAGGTAGTCATATTTCTTTGGAGATTATGAACACTGAGTATTTACTTTATAGAGAAATCATTCAGGATTTTGTTGAAAATTATATTTTTAAACCTGTGGCTAAGAAAAAGGGTTTTGTCGAATTGGATGAGTATGGCAACGAAGTATTATTATATCCAAAATTAAGCTTCTCCAGACTCGCAATACGAGACAATGATCGGTTCTTCGATGCAGCCTATCAGCTGTATCAGAAGGGTTCTATTTCAATAGATCTTATACTCGACATACTAAACATAGACCCAGTTTCCACCAAAGAGAAACTGGAACAAGATCTCTTTTCAGTAAACGACTCAATGTTCAATGAATTATTGCGAAATGTTTATACTAATGCTGCTACAGCCATGACAGAACAAACTGATGTTGTGGAAAAACTGGCTAAATATCTGAAACTTGGCATGGTGGAACCTGAAGAGGCTCCTCCAGGATCCAAACGGTTCAGCAGTGAGGAAATGAAAGCCCAGGCTCTGAAGCTTACTAAGATCATGCGGCATTTCAAGGATCATCCGGAGTTAATGGATAAAGTTTTCTCTAAACTTGATAAAGAAGGAGAGAAAAAATCTTAAAAATGGTTATACCCTTTTCTTTTTATATTCGTAATATTTCAGCTTTTCTTCCTGAGGTTAATATCAAGAAAAAGGTATATCAGGATCCCAAGCTGAAACCTCCACGTAGAAATCCTTCTATAGATAATAAGACGAACCAGTCAGATTATATGAAAAATTATATGACTGAGTATCGGGAGAAGGGAAAAGATTATCAAAAGGTCCCCGATAAAGTAAAGCAGTTTCGAAGAGAACAAAGAAAGCAGTTGCGGGAAAAGATTCGGGCTCGGAAACCTGTTGAGGCAACTTTAATAGATCAGGAACTTACTTTTTGGAGGAATGCTGGAAAGACGGTGGATCTCGACGAATTTCAAATGATCTGTTCTCGACGGGGTTTCGAAGAGGAGAGTTGGAAAATTTTGGCCGAAGAATTAATCGACGAAAATTTGTTATAATAATCTTCTTATACAACCTGCTTAAAGAGGTTTCCTTTCGAGTCTCCTTTTTTTAAAAAAAGAGGAAAAAAAGTATAATGTCTAAGAAAAAAGGTCTGGGCCAGCATTTAAATAAATCTCTCGAAATAATTGATGATCTTGCAGGAGCACTGCGTGAATTCCATAAAATCCCAGTTAAAAAGGGCCTGCATTCAAATAAAGTGGATGACCCCCAACTTAATAAGCTGGTGAATGATGCCCTTGAAAAGGCTTTTAATCTTTCGATATTGGTTGAAGACATGCGACAGCAGATTACAGGGGCTAAACCCCCAAAGGCGAACAGCAGGTTTGCCAGTCAAAGAGTAGTTGAAAAGTTCCTGTCTCTCTAATAAACTATTAATATTTGTGGAAAAGTGATAACCTATGAGCTTAATTCTTTTGCTCCCAAACATGATTCGGGGATACATTTCCAATTTTCCGGAAACAAAAAATAATGCTTATAAGTATTTCAATTATGATAACCGTGTAGTTCAGGAACGGGTTCCCAGAGGGGATGAAAAAGCCCCTTATACAGGATCAAACCAGTTCACTGATCAGGATTATGAAAACCTGGTAGCGTTTGCTCAAACTAAGATTGATCGTTACCTTGCTCGATATAGCATGGATGTAGCTTGTGATGATGCACTCAACCTGGCAGTCAGGTCCTTCGCAAATGGAAGATTTGACGGCAAGGTGAATGCAGGTCGTTATGAGGTACTGCTGGGGGCTCTTCGGGCCCGCTGTGGTGTGAGTCAAAAGAAAATAGAAAAATAAATTTTAAAAAATTTTTTAGAAAGGTAGGCGTACATTATGGCTATTAAGAATGCGAAAGAATTATCGGAGCGTCTTGATAAGATCGCTGAAGAAGTTCAGGCAGTAAATCCGGCAGTTGCATTGCAGATCGATATGATCTCTGATGTGATTGATGGCAAACGTGAAGCTTCCACTCTTAAGTTTGACGCGGACGAAGCACGTTATATGCAGAACCGTTTCAACTATGACGTTCGTAAAAGGGATGCTGATGAGCCCTTTATGGCCGATTATGGCAAGAGCAATTTTGAACAGGTGATCGATATCAGGAAAAACCCTGTTCCTATAAAGAAAGCTTCGATGCCGTATCAGAAGGTTGAAGACGAGAAAAAGCCGACAGACGAAAAGACGACCGAAGAGAAGAAATAAAGAACCCGGAACTTTTTTAAATTCAAGACCTTAAAGAGGTTCTACGGCAATCCGTTCCCCTTTTTAAGGTCTTCTTTCTTTTTAAAGGAGTCGAACCCAAAATGCCTGCAATATTTCCCAGCATGGCTTCGCCAGAACAATTCCGCCCGGGTGAATACGTTAGAAAATTTATTACGGATTGTAATGTCACACCCTTCTGTGGTGTTATAACTCATATTGTTCCTGCAACCAATAAAATATGGGTGCAATGGCCCATAGAGCATTCCCAAGAGAGCCCCGAAAACCTTATCAAAGTCAATACCTTTTGCTTTGGTCTTCCTACAGGAGTGACCGACAGAGGTTATGATTCTTATGAAAAGGCCCTTTCGGAAAAACTTTATGGTCGCATTCCCAAGGAAATACGGGAAACTGATAAAGTTGCCCTTCGAGTGGCCCATACATTTGCCACTGAGGTGGTAGGTAAATTAGTCACGGATATCGTGACCTGCAAAAATCAGTCCCTTTCAGATGTCCAGGCCTATAACAGGATTTATGCTAAATATGCAAATATCTGCTCTGATTATATCATGAAATCTTCCATCAAAAAAGTTTATGCACATCTGGAACAGGAAAAGACTGCAGCAGATTTAAAGCACAAGGCCATTAAACTTATTCTGGATGCCCAAAATTTTTATAACCGTGTACCGGACATGAAGGAAGTGATTGCTAAACTCGAAAAAGTCTTAGCGAAAGCTTTTAATATAACGGACAAAGAACTTGTTGATGCAGGATTTCCTAAAGACGTTGAACTTTTTACCAGGAGCTAAAAGTCAGAATGAGCTACATTCACAAGTATGATGCTGATGGAAAAACCGTCTATCTTATTTCAGACAAAGCCTCTAAACCTTCCGGTACTTTCAGTATCAAACAAGAGTACTGGCGAGGCAGGGCAGTAGGAAGATATAATACTGTTCTCGGGCAAATAAATAATCTGAGCTGGACTAAAAAGGAAACCGCTGAAGAAGAAGAGCCTACGGAAAAAGAAAAGATTATTCGGGCATCCAAAATAGCATCTTCCTTCCTCGACCGTATAAAGCAATAAAAAAAGGATGTTCGACAACTCATGCCAATGTATCGCTACGGAGCCGCCAGTGTTGTTCAATCGTCCATTACAGTAGATCAGTGGACCGACAAAGTCTATAAGGATGCCTGTGCGGACGGGCAGTGCAAAATGCGTACTGCCAAAACGGTAATCGCAAAATATGCCCCGGATAAATACCTTCTTAGTCACGCGTCGATCATAGCTGCCGTTGATGTTGATTTGGCTGATCCAAAAAACCCCAAATCCGGTTATTTAATCAAACCTGAATTCTCAAAGTTTATTAATAATAACGGGGATGCCTGGACTAAGGGTGTCATTAAAAATTCTTATAAAACTTTCATTGGTGCTGACAATTTTCTCGAACATTGCCAAATTTCAGAATTATCAAAAGGTAAGATTGTTGATGCTGCTCTCCGGGAAATCGTAATTGGTAAGGATAAAGAAGGTAAAGAGCTCACCACATATTATGTGGACATTCTTGTTGCTACAGATCGAAAACATGAAGATCTGGTTCGGAAAATAGAGGCAAAAGAATTACAGACTCTTTCGATGGGCTGCTTAATCCGCTTTTCAGTTTGTTCCAAATGCGGAAAGCAGTCAGCTGACGAGACCGAGGCCTGTGAACACGTCAGATTCCAAAAAGGTAACATGTTTTTTGATGATCAAGGTATACAGAGAAAAATCGGAGAGCTCTGCGGCCACCAGGATGATCCCGACAGTGTCAAGTTTATTGAAGCCTCTTGGGTCCGTCAGCCGGCCTTTACAGGGGCAGTGCTGCGAAGTTTTGTGAATCCTTCCGAGGCTATAATGGCAAAAATTGAGACTGCAGAAAAGATACCATCTTACAAGCGTCAAAATAAAGACTGGGTTAAAGCAGCTGCCAAAAAAGATAAAAAAGAAGATGCGCCTGCAGATGAACCACCCCCGGAAGAAGAAAAACCCGCTGAAGAACCTGCTGCAGAAACCCCCGCACCTGGAGCAGATGCTCCTATTACAGAAGCTCCTGCGGATGCTCCTCTACCTGAAGGAATGGATGAAGGAGAAGAAGAGGATACTTTTAAAACCTGGAAAAAGGACCTTAAAAAACAGGTACTCAAGCAGATTACTGATGAAGTACTGGATGACATGACTGACAAGGGTCCTCAAGGACCCAGAGATCTTGAGACTCTGGACGAAACTCTTATACGTCCGGCCAGTCTGGTGCTGCATAAAGTTTGGGGAGCACAAAAGACCTGGGACAGGTTCATACGTCAGCGTCTGGGCAAAGTTTTAGACAAAGCAGCCTATGATAAACTCCGTTATGGAGTACACATAGCTATGACCAATGCAGATCTCACCAGTCTGAAAGAATATGGGTATAACAGACGGGATTTCCTGGCGGTGCTATCTTTTATTGATTCCTGCCTGAAAAATCCCTTACCCATGGAAATAAAACGTACCATTGCCCAACTTCAGGGGACTCAGAATGAGCAGGCCCCCGAAATTATAGGTTCTCTGCCCCAAAGACTCGGGAGGTTGTGGACTGCAGGGGAAAAACGCAGGATGTTGGCATGGTTAAAATTATTGGATTACTATCCGGAGAAGTCCCCTATGAAAAAAACAATTTCGGAAACTGCAAAAAGTGTCAGCAGTGCTATTAAAAATTCTCTTTCAGCGGAGGAATCTGCCCCTTTAGAAGAATCTGCTCCTGCAGCAGCTCCTGAAGAGGAAAAGGATCCGGACGTTGTTATGCAAGAACATATCAAAACTAATCTCGATAAATATAAAAGATCTTTTGAAGATCTCTTTCCCAAGACCCAGATGGTAATACAGGGGATCGAGTATGCAGGGGCAGTCACGAAAGATAAAGTTAGGGTATCAGTCACTCTGCAGACGGTGCTATTGAATTTTGATGCTCTGCAGGTACTCGCCAATAAAGAAATAGGTGTGGAAGCAGCAGGGGAAAAAGTCTTCCGGGTTAATAATATTTATCTACCTAAGATCAAAGATCCAGCTCTTAAAGCATGAATACCCAACTAGATATTACTACCCAATTAGATGTCATAGCCTCTGAAATCGAGCCACAAGACCCTCTCATAGCATTGGCTCTTGATAAGATTGCTGACCAGTTGGAACGGGCGGCTAAAATCCATGATACGGTTGATATTGATAAGCATAATGATGATTTTAAAAGATTTCCTGATATTCATCAACCCACAGAGGTGCTCAAGAAAGTTAAGGAAGGTCTTAAGAACCCCAAAATTGAGCGGAAAGTGGAAGAGTATATTGATAAGGAATACAACACCTCTAGCTTTAACTTTGACATCAAAAAACTGGAACTATCCGGGTCTACCTCCAATGTTGAAAAAGGAAAAATCAAGATATACCTTACTTTTGATTCTAAAGGAATGCCAATATCTCCATGGTGGATGGAGGACCATCAATTAAACACTCCTTCCAGAACTGACAGGAGCATTTTACTTTTGATTTTTTAAAAATTGGGTGGTTTTATGAGGGTTAATTAGAACATTAGAAACAAACGGTAGGGAAAAGGACAACTTATGCACAATTTATATTTAAAACATCTGGTTAAAAATACACTGGGAAAATATATGGCTAATATTTTTATCTTCAAATGTAATGTTTGTCAACACTATACTAAAATCCCTATTGACCCGAATCAAATAAAAAATGGTATTCATGTAAGGTGCGCTACTTGTAGTTCACCATATTTAATAAAAAGGAGAGTTGATAGTAAAAAAGTATTTAATGGCGCAATAATGGGTGGAATTGCAGGGGCAGCTTTGGGAGAAGTGCCTGGTGCAATCATCGGAGGAATAATTGGTGGTATATTAGGTGCTGCGGACTCGACTGCTGCAACGAATGACGAGGTTTAAGGTTTAGAACATGTTTTTGCAATGGGTAAGAATGAGTTTAATACAGCGGTCAGTGTCCCTATGGAGTTGTTTTTTGAAGCGGAAGAGAAAAAAAAGAGTTAAAAAATTGCTGAAATTTAATTATCTATTAATATTATCAGAATTATGAAGAAAAAGGGCATTAAAACCCTTTTTTAAAATAAAATTGCAGTTCCGCAAAAAAAGAAAACTAAAAAAATTTTTTAGAAAGGCAGGAAACTGAATATGAGCAGACAGAGACTCAGCTGGGATGCAGAGAAGGTCGCTGAGATTCGTAAGACAGCGGATCCCTATACTATGAACCAGGAACGTCACAATCCTCCGGCATCAAAATATGATGTTGGTGATTCATATGCTTTTGGTGAAGAGCCCGATATGAAACATCGTTGGGAAGCTGAAGGCAGGACTGAAGATGGACATCCGGCTCCGCAGCCGGCAGCCCGTGAAGCAGTTGTACAGGCAAAGAAACTTGAGGACAAAGCTCTTAAGTGTCTCACCATTGCACAGCGTATGCTTCCAGGTGCAGAAGATATTAGTGTTGAGGATCAGGCCACTGATCTTATGTTCCTTCCGGAACGTGCTATTCTTGCTACTCTCCAGCGTCAATCAGATGTAGCGACGAAAATCGCCGGGGAAAAGAAAAAGGAAGACGAAGAGGAAGAAGTAGAAGCAGCTAAGAAATGTGACGATGAGAAGAAGGAAGAGGAAGTAGAAGCTGCGAAGAAAGAAGATAAGAAAGAGGAAGAAGAAGTTGAGGCTGCAAAGAAAGAAGAGCCGAAAAAAGATGAAACGACTCCTCCGGCAGAAGTGAAAAAGGCTGTTGAAGAGAAAAAAGAGGAAAAGAAAGAAGAGACGAAGAAAGAGGAAGTCGAAGCAGCGAAGAAAGAAGAGCCGAAAAAGGAAGAGGAAGAAGTAGAAGCAGCTAAAAAAGAAGAGCCGAAAAAGGAAGAGGAAAAAGTTGTGGAAGAGAAGGAAGCCTCAGATAAAGATCTTCTGGACATCCTTTTCGACCAAGTTCCCGAGCCTAAAGTCGGGGCCAAAAAATTAAGTGGTCTTGTAAAGCAGGCATCGAGTGGTGACCCCCTGGACAACCTGTGGGATGCTCCGCCCGACGTGTCTGCAGCGTTTAGATAAAAGTCGTTAAACAATTAAACTTAACAGAAAGTAGGTGAATTCTACTATGGCGACACAATTTCAAGCCAGCAACCCGTCCCCAGATAGTCATCTGGAAGTACTGTACAGGCAGACCTACAATAGCATTGGCAACATCGTTGAAAGTGCTACTCTCGGTATTTATGGTCTCACGCAGAACAACCGGACACTGTCCACGCAAGCTACTAAAAATACCCGTTTGGATTCAAATACTCCTACCGGAATATTGGCAGGTAGTGTAGTTGCGGTGGTGGACAACGGTTCAGATGCGAATGTGTGGATCGGCCCTTGTGTTGGCGACAGCACGACAACCTTTGATAAGGCAGTCGGTATTGCAGTCAATGATGCAGTGGGAAACCCATATTCGTCCAGTTCAGCAGTTGGGTCCGGAAAAATCGTTTATTGTCATGGCACCGGCACGGTTATCCGTACCGATCGTTATGAAGCAGTAGAAACAAACGGTTCGACTGATCCAGGGTATGCAGTTGGTGATAAGCTTTATGCTTCTCAGAACGGTTTACTCACGAACAAAAACGGTCTTGCCAACAGTTTTGCGGGTGACGCTACGTCATTTGCGACGTTGATCGGAATTCTTCTGAATTGCCCGAATGCAACAGATCGTTACATGCAAGTTCAACTTAGAATCTAAGAATGGAGGTGAAGTCTCATGCCAGAACAAATCAGCAATGAAGTAAAACAGCAGATTATCGGCGACTATATGAAAACCGCCGCTGGTCGTGCAAAGCTTGCCGCGTCTATGGTCCAGCCTTTACGGCTTCGTAGAGACTACACCTCCGTCGGCCGCAAGACCTTTTTGGTCGAGCAGCTCCCGGATGGTGCATTGCCAATCTACGATAAAGATCCTAACGTTACAGCTTTTGTCGTCGGTGAGGAAGGGCAAAATATTCTTGCCATTACGAAACCGAGAAGGGTTATATTCCCACTTTTTGAAGTCTCTTCTAACCCGGAAATTCCGCTGACCCAGATCAAAGAGCGTCGGTTCGACTTAATCGAACGTGCCCAAGATTTGGCGAAGGCCCAGATCCAGGCAGAGGAAGATACCCGTGTTTTCGACGTCCTCGATGCAGTTGCAACTGCTGGCTTCGACAACATTGGTGCCACGAACAAAGATGTTCCGTCCACAGCACCGGTAACACCGTCAGACTTGGCAGATGCTTTTGCCAGAGTTGAACGGTTTGACCTGAGAGTCGCCCGCATCTTCGCAAATGCCCTTGACTATTCAGATATTAGACGCTGGGGCAGGGATATTCTTGACGTGGAGTCACAGGCAACACTGCTCAAGACGGGTCTGCAGTCCATCCTTTGGGGTGCTCAGATCATCGTTTCGAGAAGGGTTCCGACTGGCTACATGTACGTGTGTGCAGAGCCCGAGTTCTTCGGCAGAATCCCCGTCCGTACCGAGCTTTCGGTCCTTTCAGCGGATGATCCGAAGAACCGTACCATAGGCTTCTCGTGCTTCGAGAACCTTGGTATTGGTTGTCACAACCCACTGGGTCTGTGCAGAGTTGCGATTTCTCGATAAAAGATTTCGATAACTCTTTTATATTCAGGCTGTTGGAAACTATCCAACAGCCTGTTTTTTTAACCTACCCACGATCCTAAACATATCACTATTAAATATACCTATAATAATTTCAACTCAAGTGATAAATTTGATCCACAAATTTCAAAAATTTTAAACATTTGTTGCACTCTGTGCCTATTTTTATATTATATTTAATAATATGAGTCATAATAAATTTTCTGATGAACAGTTGATAAATCTTCTTGTTAACAAAAAAATGACAGATCGACAGGTTGCTAATGAATTAAGGATTAGTAGAAATACAGTTGCTGCTCATCGAAGAAAATTAAATATTCCAATAAAAAATAAAAATCCTTCCTGGAAATATGTTTTAACTACAGAACAAGAAACAAAAATTCAATCTTTGTATGTTTTAGGAAAAAATGATTATGAAGTCTGTGAAGAAACTCACATTGGAAGAGCTCGTTTGCGAAAATGGCGACAACTCCATGGAATTAAATCACAAACAAATAAAAAAGGATTAACAGACGTACAAGCAAAAGAATGTTTAAAACAAAAAAAACTTGGAAAAACCTTCAAAGAGATATCTCAAAATTTTAATGTTAATCCTTCCTCCATTCGTCGTTTATTGCATAGATTTGGTTATGATTTTAAATCAAGGAATAGACCCCGCCCGGTTGATATTGAAAATTATAAATTAACCCCAAAACAACTCTCTGTGCTTATTGGGGATCTTTTTGGTGATGGGAATATTGCATCAGTTTCGGATCAAATGGCATATTATCAATGTTCCCATAAAACGGCTCAGGAATCCTTTGTTGTTTGGAAATTTAACATTTTGAAACCTCTCAGTAATAAGTTAACTTTTTTTGACATTAAAAATCCTTTACAACCGGATGCGGATCGCAAAGGATATTTTCATATGTCTACCTGGTCTACAAGAGAACTAAAATTTTGGAGAGATCAAATTTATCCTTCTGGCAAAGGAAATAAAAATTTAACTGTAAATTTAGCCAAATTGTTAGATCCTATAGGACTCGCAGTGTGGTATATGGGTGATGGAAGTCTGACTCGTAATCGGGCTTCAATCACTGCCGGCGTTTATCTTGATATGCAGCCTATTGTTGACATACTTAATTTAAAGTTTGGAAATCTTTTGAGAGCAAAATTATATGAAAAACAATGGACTATTTTTATTGAAGATAACGAAAAGTTTTTCAAACTTGTAGGACAGTATATTATTCCAAATATGGTTTATAAAGTCCCTGTGGGTTGTCAAAAATATTGCGTCCCTGATCTGGTAGATTTTGGTTATATATATGGAAATGCAGATTTTACTAAAAAAAAGTTTAGTTCTCTTAGTTTTGATCAAAAATCTTTTTTAGTTGAGGATACTGTTCAATTTTATCTTCATAGAGGATTTCCTTATCCAAAATATTCTGAGGAAGAACGACATAAAGATTTTATGCTTTTAATGAGTCATAATGCAGAAGTGGTAAACGGTGTTTTTAAGCCAAATATGAATATATTTGGTAATAAATTGTGCAATCATTTTTTTTCTCATCGTTTTAATGCAAAGCGGTATCATACTGATGCTCTATCTATTTGGGGAACATCAGAATTTTCTAAGTTTATTGAGACTAGATATAAAAATTTTAGAGCTCCTTTCTCAGATTCAACGATACGAACAGGAATTTCTCTTAGAGGTTTACCTCGAAATTTTAATCCTGCAATTGCCAAATATATTTATAATAACTATTTGCCTGATAATGGTTCCACATTAGATTTTTCGGCAGGGTATGGGGGTCGATTACTAGGATATCTAGCCTGTGGAAAGGGGTCAAAATATGCGGGAGTAGAGCCACTGTCTGAATCTTTTTTAGGATTAAATAGGCTTGCTGAGGATACAATACGATGGACAGATCTTTCAAAAGAAACCATTAAATTTATTCATAGTCCATTCGAAAAATTAACTTTTGAAGAAAATTTTGATCTAATATTTTCTTCTCCACCATTTTTTGGTCTAGAAATTTATGGTAACGAAGATACCCAGAGTATAGAACAATATCCAAAATACAATCTCTGGTTAGAAAACTTTTGGTTTAAAACTCTTAAAATTTGCTATGATTGTTTAAAACTTCATGGTTATCTTATTTTTTCTTTATCTAATTATTTAAAATATAATATTATTGAAGATACGATTCAATTTTTAAAAAATTTTTCGCTTGTTTCTGAGCCTGCACTGAAAGTATATTATCATAATGTATTTTTGAAATCAGACAAAAGTGAAACAATTTTTATTTTTAGGAAAAGCCAATAATTTATGCATCTTAAAGACATGGCAGAATATTTAAAGAATCATAATGTCCCGGCTTTATCCACACAGTTGCATATTCCTTTAAAATCTTTATGCAAGTATCTTCAAAAAAATGGTTTGGCTTTAAATATCATTAGACCAGAAAAAATAAAAAGAGATCGAATAAACAAATTAGATATTTATGGAAATGAACAATCTTATTGTGATGGCCAAAAGTTATCAGATACTCAATTACAAATTATTAGGGGTTCCCTCTTTGGAGATTCAGGTGTATATTGGTCCACAGAGAATTATACGGCGTATCTTAAATGTGAGCATTGCTGGGCACAGATAGGCTATGTTAAAGCTATAATCGAATTATTAAAACCCTTTTCTTTTAATCCTTATATAGATCTCCCCTCAATAAAAATTCCCGGGCAGGATTATCAAGTGGGTTTTAGCTGCCATGCTTCGGAAGAACTAGCTAGCCTCAGAAATCTTTATTATACTCAAAAAATTGAAGACAGCATCCATCTACAAAAAGATGTTATGCAGGTGCGGTTATGGGATTATTTAACTCCTATGGCTATAGCCTTTTGGGTCATGGACGATGGGAAGAAAAACGGCTCAGGCTTTGCTATTACAATCGGCAAACAGCCTTATTATAATAGGGATCGGTTGGAAGAATGCGTCTATAGTATAAATAAAAGAATGTGCATAGATTTTAAAGTTTTTGAAGAAAAAAATTGTTATAGCATTGCTGTCAGAAAAGGCTCCTATATTATAGAATTAATTAAAGATTTTGTTCTTCCTGAATTTTATTATAAAATTGGTTTGAAACCTAAAGATTGTGGATTATACTACAAAGAATTTGATTGGTACAAAAAATGGCAAATAGATCGGATGAGTTTAATCCACCCCCTGATTGAAAAGATTCCTTATTCAAAGCCCCTGTTTTTGAAATTAGGTGTGAATGAAAAAGAAAAATATACCCGTGCTGTTTTTTGCCAGATTATTGCTCGAGGGTTTCCCTACGTGACTATTTCTAATGAGGAACGGAAAAATTTATTTGAGAGTTTAAAATCTTCACAGGCGAAAATCTCTGAAGATTTCATCATAAGTAGTTCAGGTTCTTTTAACGCCATAGCTAATAGTTTCATGAATCATCGTTATGAATTAAAAGTGAAAAATAATAAAAGCCCTTATGAAATTTTTATTGATAAACCTTTATTGAAAGAAGTTTTGAATTTACAACTAAAATCTGGCCCTAATATAAACAATGGAAATATTCGGGCGGCTCTGTCAGTTTATAAAGGTCAGGGAGTTGGGCAGTTTAATACATTATATGCAAAAACCCTGCTGGATAAATATTGCGTTTCAAATGGTAATGTCCTGGATCCTTGTGCAGGTTTTGGGTCACGGTTAATAGGCTGCGTTGCTTCCGGTCGAAACTATTATGGTATTGAACCGGCTCCTATGACATATAAAAGTTTGGTTCAAATAAAGGAATGGCTGACAAATATAAATTCAAACAATAGTGTCACTCTTTTTGAGGAGTGTGCTGAAAACCATCTTTATCCAGCTAATTTCTTTGATATTGCACTCACCAGTCCTCCTTATTTTAATAAAGAAGAATATGCCTATGATGAAAAACAGAGTTTTATTCGGTATCCCACTTTAAATCTATGGCTAGAAGGGTTTTTAGGTCCACTTATTCAAAAAGTTTATTCTTCCTTAAAGTCAGGGGCGGTCTTTATTTTAAATATTGATGATATAGATACTTTTCAAATTGTGGATAAAGCATTAGATTTTTCTAAAAAGTGTGGATTTGTGCATGAAACAACTTATTTTTCAGCAGCTTTGAAACGCCCAGGGGCTAAATTATCTACGGAACCTTTTTTAATACTAAGGAAAAATTAGATTCATATGTTTGAGTGTTTATGCGGCAAGTCTTTTGAAAATGAAATTTCCTGTTCAAGGCATAAATCTTCTTGTATTGTTTATAGGGAATTTAAAAGAAATCAAAATAATAAGTCATCTGCATTTCTGATAGAAGATGTAGATCATGTCGTGTGCAAAATTTGTAACTATAAAGCAAGAGATTTATCCAGGCATTTAACTGAGGCACGGGCACCACATCCTTCATTGGAAGAGTATCGAAAACTTTTTCCGGATCAAAAAATAGTTTGCTCGGAAGTGAATGAGAAACGAAAACAGACCTGTATTAAATTGCATGGCAATCCTAACTATAGAAATTTTGAAGCTCAAAGGCAAGGGGCTATCGAAGCCTTTGCTTCTGATCCGACAATTATGGAACGAATTAGAAATACTAAATTTAAAAAATATGGAGACCCAACTTATGTTAATGCGGAGAAAAGAAAACAAACTCTTTTAAAAAAATATGGTGTGGATAATCCGATGAAGAATCCGGAAATTAAAAAGAGAGCCATGCACACTTATAAAGTTCTTTATGGTGATAACCCTATTCAACGTGACCCTGCCATCTCGAAACAAATTCTTATGGAAATGCATTATACTCAAAATTTATCTCTTCAACAGATAGGGAACCAATTAGGATTTAGTCCAGAAAAAGTGGCTTATTGGATGAAGAAATATGAATTAAAAGTAAATAAAAAAATTGTGGTTCCTAAATTTAAAGAATTTATAAGTCCGACTGAGACTGTTAAAGAATACTTTGCTTTGTGCCTGCAAAACGGGAGAGTTTTAAGTTTTTCTGAAACTGGGAAATTTTTGGGTAATAAAAAAAATCAAAGGCTCAAGCGCCTTTTTAATGCTGGGCGACCTTATCAGCATCTGAAAGAGGAATTAAAACTAGTGGCTCTGTCCCCAGAGCTCTGGCCAGAGTTTTTGGCTCAAATAGAAAAGGATTCTTCTGTATGACGCAAAAATGCCATCAGCGGGTCATGAAAGAGCAGAAATTGGAGGGGGACCTAAAGTCCCTACCCTTTGATCCTTCCACCTGCCCTATTGATGAGTACACCTTCCAGATAGAGACCTTTTCGGACGAGATTCGAAGTTTCCTGGAATCCTATGAATGGCTCGGTTCCGTGGGGGTGTCAGCTAAATGGTGCTTCACAATGCGGCTCAGGGGGGTCCTGGCAGGGCTACAAGTCTTCAACGAGCCTGCGGCCTATAGTAAGGTGCTGGGACCGGACACGATGAAAATGGAGTGTCTGGTGCAGCGTGGAGCGACCGTGTCCTGGGCCCACCAGCACCTGGGGAGCAAGATGCTCATGGCTTCTATCCGCTGGATGGTTCAGAATACCCCCAAACGGGTTTTTATCGGGTACTCAGACCAACTCGCCGGAGAAATTGGAATTATTTATCAAAGTTCTAATTTTAAGTATCTAGGGCATGATTTTGGCATAAACTTTAAATATAAGCATCCTACATATAAGAACGGGAAGGAGTTCTGTGCCCATTCCCTTCGGAGGACTAGTGTTTTAAAGTCCTGGTGCCGGCAGAACGGGATTACAGTGCAACCGAGCTGGATTAAACCCAACGGGTTTAAAGATCTCAGTGTGATTCCCGACCCTGTTAAACGCGGCTGGTATGATTGGGGAAACCAGATAATTAAAGAATCCACACGTACCTCTGTCCCTTCTAAGGGAAAATATGTCTTGGTTCTCGGAAGAGATCGCCGGGAGCAACGATACTTGAACTCTTTATTTACAGCGAAAACTTATCCTTATCCGAAACGAGATCCATGATAGGTATATTGTTAATTTCTCTCATGGGCTGCGGATTAGTATTTTTTTGCCTCCGTTATGCTTATGAATTTTATCAGTATAATAAAGGTGTGTGTCGAGGTTGTGGAAAACCCTGGGGCACCGTTAGCGAAACTCCCGTGCGGGACCTACAAGTCTGTATTAAATGCAGGCGGAAACTTTATCTTTTTTTCGTAAGTTCTGAACATCTTGAAATATGACCGATTCCCTACCTTGGCATGTTTATATAATTCGCTGCAGTGATAATTCTTTATATTGCGGAACTGCACTTGATGTTCAGGCGAGGTTAGAAAAGCATAACAGTGGGCATGGGTCCAAGTATGTTCGTTCTCGACGTCCTGCAGTATTGGTATGGAGCAAATTGTTTTCTTCCCGTTCAGAGGCCTGTAAATTTGAGTGCCTGGTTAAGCGCATGTCCAGAGAGGAGAAAGAGAATAACTTTATTTTTACGTGATTGGAGTATATAATAAAGCAGGTCTCTCTTTTTCAATTGCAGGTATAACCCATGAAAATAAAAAAGCAGGAAGAAGAATATACTTCTGACGAAATTGAAAAAATGCTTCAAAACATTGATATTCAGACTTTTTGGAATAAAGTGATAAAAAAGGTTACAATATCTGCAGATGAGTATTATCAAGCAAGGGCCAAATCGAAAGGAGTTCACCAAGTTTTTGTATGAAACCTATTACTTTCAAGCCTACCAAACCTGGTGATGGTTATACAACTTCCGAATTTAAGCCTGGTACTATTTTGTTAACTTATGATGTCAAAAATCCAGAAGCACAGCTCCTTCTGCAAATTGATGGAGACGATTTTTATGTTCTGGGAGTGAAGAATCGGGCCTTTATGCGAAACCCAGGAGAAGACTTCAAGTTTGTAACCTGGGAGGAGTCTTATCCAAAAGACCGCGTGCAAGAGGTTGAACGTTCTGATTTACCTTTATTCATGGATTTTAAACTGGACACTGATAGATTTCAGAAACTTCTTGAGAAGAAAAAATAAATTACGTATATTACGTATGAAACCTGTTACTCAGAATCTCCACTCTTTTGATGATGGGTATCGGACCTGGGATTTTAAGCCTGATGCTATATTGTTACTTACTGAGTCAGGGAATCCAGAAAAGCAGATTCTTCTTCAAATTGATCTAGACAAATTTTATGTTCTGGGAGTTAGAAATAACGCTTATGAACGGTCTCCAGGAGAAAGATTTGTGTATATTACCCGTGATCAGTCTCGTTCTTTAGAACAATTTCAAGAGATTGAAAATCGTTCTGATTTACTCTTATTGTTAGATTTTGAATTGGGTGATAGATTTCAAAAACTTATGCAAAAAGGATAAAAAAATGAGAACTAAGAGATCCTCCATTTCAACTCATTCATGTGTCCAATGCATTCACTGTCTAGCTCTAGATTACTGCTGTGATTGCCGAAAAGGCAATTTATATGAACCTATAAAAATAGAAGTTTTAAAAGAGGACGGAAGAGTTAAACGTTCTGTCAGGACTTTCATAAAGAAAGTAGAAAAAGCCCACCGGGCTGCGGGAAAAAGTAAATTACATTTCGATTGAAAATTTGATTAGAAGGAAAAATTAACAAAAAACACACTAAGAGGGGAAGGGAATTTTTTATGCGAAAAACTTTTTTTCTAACCACTGCAATTCTGCTGCTATTGCCAGCAATCATTTTGAGTGCGACGTCTACCATTAATTTTTCAACAACGCACCAGGTAATCGACGGTTTCGGCGGCAGCAGTGCGTGGTGTCCCGCATACGACGCTGCCACAGCGGACGCTCTATTCGGCAATGCTGCTAACCAGGTTGGCTTCACAATTCTTCGTCTCCGTATCGATCCAAATAACAACTGGGCCACTGAAAAGACCAACGCCACTATGGCAAAAGCGCGCGGGGCCACAGTATTCGCCACGCCCTGGTCGCCTCCCCCGGCGTATAAAACCGTCAACAACGTGGTCGGCGGCGCAATAAACACTGCCCATTTTGCCGATTTTGCGGCCTGGATGAAGTCCTTCTGGACTAACCTGGGCTCGGCCAATGTCGATATTATGTCCCTGCAAAATGAACCCGATTGGAGTCCGAACTACGAATGCTGCTCGTGGACTGCGCAAAACTTTGATGACTTCTGCAAAACCTACGCCCCCCAGATCGGAAAACCGATCATGATGCCGGAATCGATGAATTATACTTATGCAGTTTCCAATACAGCGTTGAACGATGCCACGGCTGCAGCGAATATAACCTACATCGGCGGACACTTATATGGGGGCATACCTGGTACCGCATATACATTAGCACTCAATCTTGGAAAACACGTATGGGAGACAGAGCATTATATAGATAATGATGGCGCCACTCAGTGCATGCAAGTTGCAAGTGAGATTATGGCTTGCATGAACAACCTAAACATGAGCGCCTATTGCTGGTGGTGGATGACCTATAACAACAACGCTACGGCTTTAATCGTGAACGGCAGCCTTACGCATAGGGCCTGGGTTATTGGCCAGTTTTCCAAATGGGTCCGTCCGGGATTCGTCCGCGTCGATGCGACCTATGCTCCGCAGGCCGGGGTGAATGTGGTTGCATTCAAGGGGAACAAGTACGTCATCGTAGCGGAAAATTCCAATACTACCTCGCAAAGCGTGACATTTACATGCTCAAACGCGACTATACCAAGCGTTACGAAATATACGTCGTCACAGACGAAAAACGGGGCGAACGACGGGACGATTACTGCGACGACCAATTCGTTTACAACCAACCTGGATGCGCAAAGCGTTACCACATTCGTCTCGACCAACACTGTTTCGATCATGAATCCATACCGAGGCGTTGAAAAGCCGTATGGTATCGCGACGACGAATGCCGCAGCGCATTTCGTGTACCTGATCAACGGAAAGCGTTTTAGCCTCAAGGGT
>Ga0187878_1001770_pt1 | contig 20317 bp, 15 predicted proteins | sample June2016WEW_17_1_FD_132979 | JGI IMG/M metagenome (GOLD analysis project Ga0187878, IMG submission 132979) | Peatland microbial communities from SPRUCE experiment site at the Marcell Experimental Forest, Minnesota, USA - June2016WEW_17_150 | ecosystem: Environmental > Terrestrial > Soil >...
AGGCAATAGAAGCGTTTGTCCGCAATGGGATATCACGAAAGCGACTTCGATACCGATACCGATTCCGACGCCGATTCCGATCATCAAAGCGATCCGAGAAGTCTCCTTAAGCGAACAGCATTGTGTTTAGCCCTGTGGTCATAGAGATGTCCTTTAAAAGCAAAAAGCTGCCACGGATTTCACGGATTCCACGGGTTTTATGAAGGCACTACCAAAAGGCGGTGTTTCTTGCAGCCTCCAGGATACAGGCAAAGACGATGGCATTATTTGGTGCGCCTCGATACGCGCATGCCATATGCATATAAATTCGTGAAATCCGTGGCTGCTTTTAAAGGGGCTAAACAGCTACGACCGGAGTTATTGCCGCTGGGGTGTATACTTTGCCGTGGCCATTCGCTATTATTTTGATCTTGTCAGTGGGCATCGATGTCCGGATTAGGAGAGTCAGCCATGCCTCCGAGACGGTGGCAGGTGCTTGGCCTGATGTTCCTGCTTGCATTTTTCTGCCTCGAAAGCTGCGGTTTGAAGGATCGAGCACCAAAGGTCACCGATCCCACGGTTGTAAGGGTGGGCGAAAAAAACTTCAGCAGAACTGATCTGGAGCGCTTTTTCGACAGCCGGTTAAGCGAGTTCAGGGGAACAGACAGCGCTGACCTGGCAAAGTCGGCCCTGCTGGACTCTTTCATTGAGGACAAATTGCTGCTTCGCGAGGCGGAGCAACTGAACATTGAGCCTAATTCACAGGCTCTCGAATCGATGCGAGAGAAACTGACAGCCAGCGGCGGAGGAAACAGCAGTGATCTCCAGCGTGACAAAGATCTCGAGCAGAGTATGATTGAGAGCTTAAAGATCAAGGAATACCTCCACGATCATTTGTTCAAGGGACTGTTCATAACCCCCGAGGAATGTGAAGCTTATTACAAAGAGCATATCAGCGATTTTGTCAGCAATGACGTCGTGCACGTGCGCGAAATCCTCGTAGACAATGTCGACCAGGCAAATAAGATTCAGGCATTGCTCAGAGCGAACCGGAACAGGAATTTTAAGGAGTTGGCCCGGCAGTATTCGAAGGCGCCGACTGCGGCTGATGGGGGTGATCTGGGAACGTTCCAGAGGGGTGAACTTCCCGAGGAATTCGAGAAGGTCATCTTTCCTTTGGCACCCGGCACGGTCAGCAAGATTGTAGGCACGCAATACGGGTATCATACCTTTTTCGTGGAAGAAAAGACTTTAGCGCACCAGCAGAAGTACGATGAAGTCGAGAACCAGATTCAGGAGAAACTGATGCTGGAGCGGCAGCGGGGGGCGCTCGACAAGGAATTGGCATCCTTGGCAAACCAGGTTCAGATCCAGGTGAATCGCGAAAAACTGGATTTCAAATATGTTGGCGCTCGGTTCGCCTCCCGTGGAGGGAAATCGCAATGAAAGGATTCGTATGGCTTGTAGTTTCAATGTTGATCTTAGGCACGGGCTTACAGGCACAGACCACGCCTGCAAAGGTGGTTGATCGCATCGTCGCCCAAGTCAACGACGACATCATTACCCTGTCTGACCTCAACCATGCGATGGCTCAAGTCAGGCAGGAGCTGGCCGACAAATACGCCGGTGACCAGTTGGAGCAAGCCGTGAAGAAGGAACAGGACACTGTCCTCGAAGATCTGATCCGCAAGAAGCTGATTCTGCAGAAGGCCACCGAACTCGGGATGGGATCGGGGATGGACGTTCAGGTGTCGACTTACATCGAACAATTGAGAAAGGATAATAAAATCAAGGACATGGACGAGTTCGAGCTCGAGCTCGAGAAACAAGGCATGACCCTGGCCGGCTTCCGCGAGGATGTAAAGAGGGAGATGATCATTCAGGATGTGATCGGCTACTTTGTCGACTCGCGGGTCACGCTTCTGTCCGAGGAGATCCAGCGCTATTACAACGATCATGCCAAGGATTATTCAACTCCTGAAGAAGTGACTCTCAGCGAAATTCTGGTGCCCAACAGCGCCGATGGTCAGGCAGAAGCCCTGGCCAATGAATATCGCAAACACCTGCTACAAGGCGAATCGTTCGCCGCGGTAGCAAGCCAGTACTCGAAAGGGAAGACTGCCGGCAAGGGAGGCGGCATCGGAACCTATCAGGTGGCGAAACTCGACCCACAGATTGCAGCTGCTGTTGCAGCTGTCAAGGAAGGCGATAACTCGCAGGTCGTCAAGATCACTGAGGGGTTCGCGATCTTTCATGTCGACGCGCGCAAGCCGTCTGTGGTTCGCCCGTTTGATGAGGTCAAGGACGAAATCAAGAACCGTCTCTACCAGCAGAAGCGCACGCCGGAGATGGAGAGATTCATCGCGCAGTTGAAAGAAGATGCCTACATCCAGAAGTTTAGCGAGCTCGGTGTCGGCAAATGAAGAAGTCAGCCCATCTAACTCCCGGCGAGTTCGAGTTGATGGAGATTCTCTGGCCGCTGGGAGAAGCAAGCGTTAAGGATGTCTGGGTGAGGATGAATCCGGGACGTAGTCTAGCCTATACCACCGTCATGACGGTCCTGGAAAAAATGTATCGGAAGGGGATCCTCGCGCAACGCAAACAGGGAAAGGCCTACCTCTACTCCGTCGTCCTCAGCCGGGAACAGGCGCTCGACGGCGTTGTCGAACACATCCGTGATGCGTACTTCGGCGGCTCCGGCGCAGAACTCATCCGCTTCATTAACCGGCACTATGCCACCGTCGCCCCGGATACGTCCAAACCAGCCGTCAACCAGGAGTCCAAAGCGAACGAGTCCTCGGCGTAAAGTCTGAAAATGCAAAGACCTCCAAGACCACAGAGAATCTGATACAGTTCCTTTGAGGCCTTGGAGGTCTTCGCGCTTTAGGTTATCGGTCTTTTGCCAAGCTCAGTCTCTAGCCAATTCGGCATCGCTTCAGAGATCCCTGGCATCGCGGGAAGGGACCGCGAAAAGCTCCTCATCGACACATCTCAGCTGCAAGACTGAGCTTGGATCACGGGAAATTACCACTAGGGATAATGCATTTCGTATGCCAACCTGACTTCGCTGACTGTCAATCCGACTAAATACAACTTTCGATTGATCTTACTATGTTTTCACTCCTTACATCCCCATGGCGGATTGATCGGGTACATTCAAATAGTTGGATCCCATCCGGGTTTTTTTGAACCAAAATCGAAATTTGGCGACAGGATACTCGCCTGGTCAGCTAACTGTCGCGAAACTCCCTGGTTGCTTCAAAAAACCGAGTGAGCAGCTTGGACCTGGACTTGGACCTCGACGTGGACTCGGACGGTCTTGTCCGAGGTAAACTTTCCAGACATAACATCTACCAGATCGCTTTTTTATTAGTGCATGTCCAGGTCCAAGTCCCCGTCTAGGTCGAAGTCCAAGTCCAGGACGAATGGTTAAGGAGTTTGGCGACAGTTAACTAGGTAAGCGCCATTTGTTCATGTCACCGGATCTTCAGGGGATGATCTCGTCGAGGTGGGTGGTTACAAGGTGTCCGAGTTCGAACAAGCGACAGAAGCCGTTGCGAAGTTTGAGTTGCAGGTCCGGCGCCTGATCTTCTTCCTTAAACACCGAGGCAATCTGTTGGACCTGGTCTCTCAGCTCAAAGTCCGACAGCGCGACGAAGATCTGCATCATTTCCACCAGCCGGTAGAGCGCGTTTAGAAGATGATCCTCGTCCGTGCCGGCGCGGCTGGAGGCGGCGGCAAAGCGCCCTTCCACCTGCCTGATGGCAACCGTCGCCGATGTGCCTTCGCCCAGAACCAGAGTCATCAGGCTGAGCAGCGGAAAGGCGGCGCGCAAAGCCGCTGCGGCCCGTTCAAGCTGCCGCGCCTGCTGCATGCGCGAGCGCACTTGTTCGTCTATGCCTTGAATGAGGCTCTCTGCGGAGTCATTGCGGGCGGAGAATTGGTGGCAGAGCGTGTTCATGTGATTGTAGAGAGCGAACGTGGCATTGACCAGGCAATCGTTAAATCCTTCAGCCCTGCGCGAGCCTTCTCGGAAGTACTCCTGACGTTCCATGATGAGGTTCCTGAGTTTTCCGTCCCGGTCAAGCGAAAGCGAAAGGAACCCGAACAGTTCTGCCACGTGATAGGAAGCGACCACAATCTGGGCTTCGACGTTGCCCTCGCGCTCCGCAAACAGTTCCAGATAACGGCGCCACAGGCGCATCAGGTATTCGCCTGATTTACCCTGTCCTGGTGGATAGACCATGGGCATAATTATTCCCCGCGCGAGGCTTGGATACAACTGCTATAATGTATTGCCCATGTTAAAGATCCGAGATGTTGAGATCAGTCCGCCTCTTGTGTTGGCCCCGATTGCCGGGCACACGGATTCGCTTTTCCGCCAGGCGATCAAATCGCTCGGCGGATGTGGGTTGGTCGTGTCGGAGCTGGTCAGCACTGAGGGAATGACCCGGCATCAGGATCGTACCCTTCACCTGACCCGTTTTGAGAAATGCGAACGGCCGGTTTCTATCCAAATCTTCGGCTCTGACCCGGAGCGGATGGCTGAATCTGCGGTGATGGTGCAGGACATGGGGGCCGACATCGTCGATATCAACGTCGGGTGCCCGGTGAAGAAAGTGGTAAACCAGGGTGGCGGCAGCAACCTCCTGCGCGATCTTTCCCTGCTTGAAAGGATCTTCAAGGCGGTCCGCAAGGCCGTGTCGATCCCGCTTACCGCTAAGATCCGGACAGGTTGGGACCGAACCAGCACTAACGCGATTGAAGTCCTCAAAATCGCGGAAGGATGCGGCCTCGAAGCTCTGGCGATACATGGCCGGTCACGCTGCGATTTGTTCGCAGGCCAGGCCGATTGGTCCGTGATCGCCTGCGTCAAGCAGGCTGCCAGCATTCCCGTTATCGGCAACGGCGATATCTTCGAGCCCAGCGATGCAGAGCGCATGTTTCGTGAGACCGGGGTGGACGGCGTGATGATCGGCCGTGGTGTTCTGAGTAACCCCTGGCTGATGCGGCAGTGCCATGAACATTTGTGCGGAAATCCCGTGCACGGGGTCACCTTGCAGGAAAAAGCCGATTTTATGCTCTCTTTCCTCCGCCGTTTGTCACAAGGCATTCCTCCAATTGCGGCGGTCGGAAAAATGAAGCGTATGGGAGGCTATCTCTCGAAGGGTATCCCGGGCGGCTCACGCCTGCGGGCCGACATCCACTCAGCCCACAGTTGTGACGAGATCATCGACTTGGTTCAAGACTACTTCACGAAGAATGCGTTTTGATTCCAGAAGCATTGACGCAGAGGACGCAGCGCAGCCTGCCATTACCAAAGCGCGGGAACCACGAAGGACGCGCCATAGGTATGTTCGTGTGCTTCGTGCTTGCTAAAGCCTCTGAACAAATTGGGTTGGGAAAATGCAACGTCACAAATTTGCTCTGCAGAGAGAGCTGAGAGGGGCATAAGAAGGCGCTATGTCCTCGTTGTTGAGATTTTAGAGTTAGGTGGAAATATTCCGTTTCTTGCGGCGCCAACCGAAGAGCGCGGCAATACCGATACTGATCAGGTAGAGGGCAATCATCGGGGCCGACCAGATCATGAGGTTAAAGGCATCTCCGGTGGGCGACAGGATGGCAGCCAAGGTAACCATGATCACAATCGAGTATTTGAACTTGCTCCACAGAAAATGGGCGGATACCAGTCCCCAAAGCGACAGGAAGGCTACAATCACCGGCAGCTCGAAGATCAAGCCGAAACCCAGGAGCATCATCAGCGTCATGTCCCAGTACTCGTTGATTGTTATCATCGGAAGAAAATCGCTGCCGAAACCTATGAGAAACTTGTAAGCCTGCGGAAGAACAAATGCGTAGCAAAAGATTCCACCGGCGACGAAAAGAACCACCGAGGAAACCAGAAATGGAACCACATATCTTTTTTCGCGCCTGTAAAGACCAGGGGCAATAAACTTCCAAATCTCGTAGAGAGAAAAAGGGATGGTCAGAAAGATGCCCGCGACGAACGCAACCTTCATGTAAAGGACAAACGCGTCGGTCGGGCCTGTGAAGATCAGGTTGACGCCCTTCGGGAGTGACGCGAGGATTGGTTTGGAGATAAAGTGGTAGATCGGCCGGGAAAAGTACCAGCAGACGATAAAACCGACGCCGAGATACGCAACGATGCGAACCAGACGTCGCCGAAGCTCGTCCAGGTGGTCGAGGAAGGACATCTTGCCGGATTCTTCTTCCGGCTCGGGCTGGTCTGTCTCGCTCTCCAGCTCAGTCGTGGCGTCCTTCATTGAATTTCTTTGGAACCCGGAGCGGTGGTTTTATGAAGATCGGCAGCGGTATCTTTCAGGAGGGAACTCATCGACTCCTTCTCCTTGTCCATTTGGACTTCCTCTTCCCACGTCCGTTTCAACTCATTGGAGGCTTTCTTGAACTCCGCGAGTCCTTTCCCAAGAGATTTACCGATTTCGGGCAATTTTCGCGGCCCAAAAATGATGAGAGCCAGGACGAAAATCACGATGATTTCTTGCATTCCTAAGGAGCCCATACGCTTGCCTGCTTTCCGACGCTCGAGGCCCGAGCAACTCTATGATATGCAGAAGTCTAATTTAGGGCACCTATCAAGTCAAGCAACCACTACTCTGGGGTTCAGTGAACACGACTGCTTTCCGGCAAGACTTCAGGTCTCCTAGGCGCCAAAATAGATTCGAAATTCGAGATTCGAAATTCGAGATTTTGGAATTTCGAATCTCGAATCTCGAAATCGGGATGTTTGTGGTATGATAGTTGCATATTTCGGTATGATCCAATATCGACGATTCATCATTGCCAGTTTTGTTTTGATGCTCTGCATCAGCGGCCCTTCGTCCGCTCCGATGATCCGGGCCGCCGCACAGACTCTTCCCGCGCGGCTTGAGGACCAGGAATTCTGGCGGATGACCGAAGAGTTCTCCGAGCCCGGCGGTTACTTTCGTTCGGATAATCTTCTCTCCAACGAGATGTGGATGCAGGCTATCATTCCCGAACTGATCCATCGCACGGAGCCCGGTGGCGTATATATGGGCGTGGGTCCGGAGCAGAATTTCACCTATATCGCCGTCTTGAAGCCGAAGATTGTCTTTATCACGGATATCCGGCGCGGAAACCTGCACACGCAATTAGTTTACAAGGCCCTTTTTGAACTCGCGGCGGACCGCGGCGACTTCGTCGCACGCTTGTTCACCCGGAAGCGCCCCGACGGGCTCATCGCCACCTCAACAGTGCAGGAAGTTTTCGCCGCATTCTCCTCAGTTTCGACTGGCGATGAGACGGCCTTCAAGGCGAATCTGAAGGCGATCGATAACCTGCTGGTAGAGAAGCACAAGTTCCCGCTTTCCAGCGCGGATCTTGAAGGAATCGAGTACGTGTACCGCAGTTTCTATACCTATGGTCCCGGCATCAGTTACAATTCGACGGGGCGCGGGTTCGGTTTCGGCGGGCGCGGCGGGAGATCCACAACCTATGCGGATCTGATGACGCAGACGGACGGAAACGGCGTCTATCGCAGTTTTCTGGCCAACGCCGAGAACTTCAAAGTGCTGAAGGAGCTCGAAGAGAAGAACCTTGTCATTCCGCTCGTCGGGGATTTTGCGGGGCCCAAAGCGATTCGATCTGTCGGGAAGTACCTGAAGGAACACGGCGCCACGGTTACCGCATTCTATCTATCCAACGTCGAGCAATATTTGGGCTCCAACTGGAGCAACTTCTGTCTCAACGTGAACAATCTGCCCCTCAATGAAAAAAGCACGTTCATCCGCGCCTCCCGAGGCTCCGGCGGCGGTCCTGGCGGCGGCTTGACGACGTCTCTCGGCAGCATGCTGTCCGAAACCAAGTCGTGCAGCGGTATTCAGTAGCTGACGCTCCCGCGACAAACACGTCCGGGTGGATCGCCGGCCACGGAGATGCTGCCTCACCCGCGCACGACGGTCCCATGAAATCTTCCTTTCACCCACTCAGCTTTAGGCGTGACAGAAGGCACGGATGTCGCTACTATCGCCGCCATGCGATCATTCCGTTTCAGCCCCGCAATTACCCGAAGGCCTGCATTAACGCTCGGCGACGGAGTGGTGATTCTATCTTTGGTAGCCCTGGTATATGTAGGAGTGCGCCTTTCCTTCCATGCGCCCGCGGTAATCTCCGGGCCAAGGATCTCGCTCTCTTTCGGCGCTCTTCCCTGGTACGCGCTGCTGTCGACAGGGCGGATGCTGCTTGCGTATCTGCTCTCTCTCTTGTTCACGCTGACCTATGGTTACGCGGCCGCACGGAATCGCACGGCGGAAAAGATCCTGATGCCGGTACTCGATATCCTGCAAAGCGTGCCGATCCTTTCATTCCTTCCTGTCGTCCTTCTCAGCCTTACTGTGATTCTGCCGGAAATGCTGGCTACGGAGCTGGCGGCGATCGTGCTCATATTCACCTCGCAGGCTTGGAACATGACTTACAGCTTCTACCAGTCGATAAGCACCATCCCCACCGAGTTGCGGGAAGCCTCTGCGATATTCCGGCTTGATCCCTGGCTGCGCTTCAAGACTGCTGAGGTCCCCTTTTCAGCTCTCGGGCTCATATGGAACAGCATGATGAGTTGGGCCGGCGGCTGGTTTTTTCTGATGGCCTCGGAGATGTTCACCATTGGTTCGCGCGATTTCCGGCTTCCGGGAATCGGGGCTTATTTGCAGACGGCGGCCGGTACAGGGAATATTCGTGCCGTGACGGCAGGCTTAATAACCCTCGTGCTGGTCATCACGCTCCTCGATCAATTTCTCTGGCGGCCGATCCTGGCGTGGGCGGAAAAATTCAAGGTGGAAATGGTAGCCGGCGACAATCCGCCGCAATCCTGGTTCCGCCACATCATGGCTCGCTCATGGCTGGTGCACCGCTTTACGGACCGGGTTGTTACGCCGGCGATGGAATGGATCGACTCTGGCATGAGGAGGCGTTGGGCAAATCGACATTCCATACAACAGCTGTACGCGGAAAAGCCGCCTTCCCGCTCTCTGTGGGTTCTGGGAGTTGTGGTTGGGACACTGGGGCTCTATGGCACTTATCGGGCCGGACTCATGTTGCGGCAGCTCCATGCAGGTGACTGGGCTGGTATTGGGCTGGGGACACTGGCCACGCTGCTGCGCGTCAGCGCCGCACTCCTGATCGCGGTTGCCTGGACGGTTCCGGTCGGCGTCGCTATTGGGGCCAATCGCAAATTAGCCAGCATCCTGCAGCCGATCGTGCAGGTGACGGCGTCAGTTCCGGCCACAGCCCTGTTCCCCGTCATTCTGCTTGCTCTTGTGCGGGCGCCGGGAGGGCTCAATATCGCCGCCGTCCTGCTCATGCTTTTGGGGACGCAGTGGTACCTGCTCTTCAACGTGATCGCCGGGACAATGGCCATGCCGAAAGATCTGCGTGACACGACCTCTTTGCTGCGGCTTGCGCGGGGCGACCGCTGGCGTACCCTCATACTGCCGTCCCTCTTCCCTTACCTTGTCACAGGCGCCATCACGGCCACAGGCGGCGCATGGAATGCGAGCATCATAGCCGAGCACGCGCAGTTTGGCAGCCGGAGCCTGGCCACGACCGGCATAGGCGCCACCATCGCGGCAGCCACGGGCAGGGGTGACTACCCGCTTCTGCTCGCGTCGACTCTGGCGCTGATCGCGACGGTTGTGACGATCAACCGTTTTTTTTGGCGCTGGCTCTATCGGGTCGCCGAAGAGCGCTATCGCATGGAGTGAAAGTATAACTAACTCAGTTCACAAATAGGTGGGACATTTGATCGAAAAAAAGGGGCTGGACGGAGGTCATGTTCGCATTTGGTGGCGATCATCGGTATCGGAATCGGGATCGCAATCGCAGTCGCAGTAGGCTTTTGCAGAGCCACACAACCGATTGCGACTGCGACTGCGATTGCGACCCCGATACCGATAGCGACGGGTTTTGTGTTCTCCTCTGTTTTTGGAACAGCCAGATGTGAACACAATTTATGAACTGATTGGTAACTATCGGAGTGATGTATGGCATCAACGGCAGTTTCGGCAACGGACGTGGACCTCCTCGAGTTGCACTCAATATTCAAGACCTACGGAGAGGGTATCCGAAAGTTTGTGGCACTGCAGGATATTAATATGAGGGTCAAGTCCGGCGAGTTCGTCTGCCTGCTCGGCCCATCAGGCTGTGGCAAATCCACGCTGCTGCGGATGATCACAGGTCTGAACACCGCGACTTCCGGAAGGGTGATCTATGGCGGAAGTCCCCTGGTTGGCATCAACCCCCATGCCACAATCGTATTTCAGACCTTTGCGCTATATCCCTGGCTCACGGTCGAGGAAAACGTGGAGATCGCACTCAAGGCCCGGGGTGTTCCACCAGGCGAACGCCGATCCAGAGCCGTCAAGCTCATCGACACGGTTGGCCTCGACGGCTTCGAATCGGCTTATCCACGCGAGCTTTCCGGCGGCATGCGCCAAAAGGTGGGCTTTGCGCGCGCAATGGCCGTCGAACCCGAACTCCTGTGTCTCGATGAGCCCTTTTCAGCGCTCGATGTGCTGTCCGCCGAGGCGCTGCGCGGAGAGCTGATGGAATTGTGGCTCAACAAATCCATCCCCACACAAGCCATTCTTATGGTCACACACAATATTGAAGAAGCCGTCCTGATGGCGGACAGAATCATCATCATGGATAAAGACCCGGGTCGCATCGTTTCTGAGATGAGCGTGAGCCTGCGTCATCCGCGGCGGCGGAAAGACACGGCATTCCAGGGCATCGTAGACAGAGTCTATGCTGCAGTTGCCGGCAAGACGCTGCCGGAGGCGGAGGAGCTGGGACATGCCCCCGGGCAGGGGAGGATACGCCGACTCCCTAGGGCGAGGCTCAATGCGCTCGCCGGGCTGCTCGAAAAGCTATCGGCGGAAGGAGGGCGGGAGGATATCTCCCGGCTGGTCGGCGATGTTGCCATGGAACTGGATGATTTCTTGCCGATCGTGGAGGCAGGCGAACTCCTGGGTTTCCTGAACGTGCAGGAAGGCGATTTACTGCTCGCGCCGCTGGGGAGGGCATATGCCGATGCCAGTGTTTTAGGCCGGAAAGAGATGTTCGCGGGCCGCGTCCTCCGTTTGCCCATCATCAGTTGGATCTATGAAACCTTGCAGCAGGACGACAATCAACGGGTCGCGAAGGAGTACTTCCTGGACCAGCTCCGGCCGGACTTCCACGACCGCACCGATACTCAGCTCGAGAGGGCCATCAACTGGGGACGGTTCGCGGAACTCTTCGCGTTTGACGACGACACCGGCGAACTCTACCTCGAATCCTGAGGGCTCGCGCTTGACGCCGGTGAGAATTTGGGCGACTGTTATTTCCCTTTGTGCTTTCATTTTAGGTAGTAACTTCAGACTCCAGGATTTTGGCCGGAGGTGGAATGTCGGGTATGGTCTCATTTGATGACGTTGCTTCCGCGGCGCGCTGCATCGAAGGCGTAGCCCACCGTACTCCTGTCGCCAAGTCGCGCCTGTTGGATGCGGTCTGTGATAATCAAATGTTCCTGAAGTGCGAGAACCTGCAGCGGGCAGGCGCCTTTAAATTCCGGGGCGCATACAACGCCATTAGCCGCCTGGCGGGAGCAGCCAGAGCCCATGGAGTTGTCACATTCTCCTCCGGCAATCATGCTCAGGCAGTGGCGCTTGTATGCCGGATTCTGGGCGTGGCCGCGGCCATCGTCATGCCCGACATCGCGCCTGAAACAAAGCTGGCGGCGGTGCGTGGCTATGGTGCCGAAGTTGTGCTCCATGATCCCAAGACCTCTTCGCGCGAGGCGCTCGCTCGCGATCTCGCGGCCGAGCGCGGCAGCACCGTCATCCCGCCCTTTGATCACCCCCACATCATTGCCGGCCAAGGAACGGCAGCGCTTGAGCTGTTTGAAACGGCTGGGACGCTGGATTATTTGTTTGTGCCTTGCGGAGGGGGCGGGCTGATCAGCGGATCGGCGCTCGCCGCTCGCCGCCTCGCTCCTGCCTGCAAAGTAATCGGAGTCGAGCCCGCGGCTGGCGACGATGCCACGCGCTCGTTTCACACCGGCACACTCCAAACCGTGCACAACCCTGACACGATTGCCGACGGCGCCCGGACCTCCTCTTTGGGCGAGCTGACTTTCCCGCTCATTCGCCGGAACGTGGACGACATGCTTACGGTGACGGATGAGGATCTGGTGCGCACCATGCACTTCGTTTGGTCACGGCTCAAGCTGGTGGTCGAACCGACAGGAGTGCTTGGCCTGGCCGCAATATTCAATCGCCGCTATGCCGTGACCGGCAAGCGGGTCGGGGCCATACTCAGCGGCGGCAACGTCGACATCGCAATCGCCGCCCGTTGGTTCGAGGGGATCAGCAACCAAACAACTTAATCAGACGTCTCGGAAATTGCACGATTACTTGCGAGTATATGAAATATAGACACTGCATAGAGGGGCCGATGGACCAAGGGGTAAAGGGCCAAAAACTGGTTTTTCCGCTTTGCCCCTCGACCCCGGAAGTTTGCGAGCGAAGCGGCCTAAGTTCGGAACCCCCTGACATGCCCCAAAAAGTCAGGAAAATCGCCGAGTTTTCGGGACATGGGTGCGAATTGTAACCTGTCCGCTTTTCCGCGCCGAAGGCGCCTTGGAGTGCGGCGGCATGACGCAGCTTTTGGTATCCCGAGATCAGAAAGCGGCGTCATGCCGCCACACTCCGAAAGCGGCCGGCGAGGAATGGCTCAAGATTCTGGGTCTGTTCTTATCGCCGGCCGCACAGAACGGACCATGTGGAGCTTGGCGAAAATGCGGACAGCTGTGCGTTAGGGCGTGTGAGGAGTTCTGAAGTTCTATCTTGGCGGTTGAATTGGACGTCGTTTTGCCGTCCCATTGCTTCCGTGGGTTTGGTGGTCGCCGAACTTGTCAAAGTGCTAGAATAAAACCTTCGATAGCGCGGATGTGGCGCGTCGGGAGGGGCTTGATAGACATGAAAAACATATTGATGGAGAGACCTAGCCCGCGATGGGCGGTATATCTTCCGGCCCTAATTCTGCCGCTGGTGCTCGTCCTCTCCGGTTGCATGAAGAAAACGGCTCAGGCAGAGAGGAGGATGGCCGCTCCGGTTCTGGTGGCCAAGGTGGAAACGAGGGATGTGCCGGTGCAAGTAACTGCGATCGGAACTGTAGAAGCCTATTCCACCGTGTCGGTGAAGTCGCTGGTTGCGGGCGCGCTGGATCAGGTCGATTTTATCGACGGCCAGGAGGTGAAAAAGGACGCCCTCCTTTTCACCATTGACCCCAGACCCTTTCAGGCCGAAATTGTGCGCGCCCAGGCAAATCTGGCGCGCGACACGGCGCAGAGGACCCAGGCCGAGGCCAATGTGGTGAGGGACCAGGCTAATGCGCAAAACGCGGTGGTCGAGAAACGCCGCTACGAGCAGCTCTATCAGAAGGGGGTCATCGCCAAAGAGGTCTACGACCAGTACAGCACCACTGCCGATGCCCTCGACGCGGCGGTTCGGGCCGACCAGGCGGCGGTGGAGAATGCGCGCGAGGCGGCCCGTGCGGATCAGGCGATGATTGATGAGGCAAAGCTCAATCTCGAGTACTGCTATATTCATGCTCCCATCGACGGCCGAACCGGGTCGATCCTGGTCAAGAAGGGGAATCTCGTTAAGGTCAACGACACTGCCTTGGTGGTGATCAATCAAGTGCACCCCATCTACGTGGACTTTTCGATACCCGAGCGGGATCTGCCGGCCATCAGGCAGTACACAGCGAAGGGCACTATCCGGGTGGAAGTAACCATTCCCAACGACGCCGGGCCTGCTGTGAAGGGCACCTTGAGTTTTATTGATAACACCGTGAACACCACGACCGGAACCATCCTCTTGAAGGGGGCCTTCGGCAACGAGGATGGGCGTCTGTGGCCGGGGCAGTTCGCGAATGTGACGGTCACACTGACAACGCAGCTGAATGCGATCGTGGTGCCCAACGCAGCCATTCAGACAGGGCAGGCGGGCCAGTATGTCTTTATCGTCAAGCCTGACATGACGGTTGAATCGCGTCCCGTCTCCGTAGGCAGAGTTATCGGTGAGCAAAGCGTGATCGAGAAAGGGCTGCAACCGGGTGAAACCGTGGTAACGGATGGTCAGATTCGCCTGGTTCCCGGCGCCCTCGTCCAAGTCAAGACGGCCCTTTGAACCGGGGAGCAGTCCCACATGCGCGCGGCGTGCATCCAAGCGCACGCAAATTATGAATTTCCTGGCGCCTTGGAGTCTTATCAATTAGCCTGTTGCAGATTCCAAGACTCCAAGGCGCTACGAGCTATTATCGGGACAGTCCATGAATATTTCAGAGTTTTTCATTCGCCGGCCGATTGCCACGACCTTGATCATGGCGGCCATTCTGTTTTTCGGCGTCTTCGGGTATCGCTTCCTCCCGGTTAACGACCTTCCTAACGTGGATTACCCCACGATCAGCGTAAGCGCCGCCTTGCCGGGTGCGAGCCCCGAAACCATGGCGTCGGCAGTGGCAACGCCGCTCGAGAAGCAGTTTTCGACGATCGCCGGTATTGACTCCATGACCTCGACCAGCAATCTCGGCCGCACGACGATCACAATTCAATTCAATCTCAGCCGAAACATTGATGCGGCGGCCCAGGATGTGCAGGCAATGATAGCGAAGACCCTGGGACAATTGCCGCAGGACATGCCAAGTCCGCCCACGTACCAGAAGGTTAACCCTGCTGATCAGCCGATTCTGTATATGTCGCTCACGTCGCCGACGCTCCCCTTGTCCCAGGTGGACGAATATGCCGAGACGCTGATGGCGCAGCGCATCTCCATGGTGAGCGGCGTGGCCCAGGTTCAGGTCTACGGTTCGCAGAAGTCCGCGGTGCGTGTCCAGGTGGATCCGAAGGCGCTTGCCGCACGCGGCATCGGTATCGATGAAGTATCGAACGCGATTCAGAAGGGAAACGTGAATCTCCCGACCGGGACCCTCTGGGGCAAGAACGAGGCTTTTACGGTGCAGGCGAATGGCCAGCTGACCACCGCCGCACAGTATCGGCCTCTGATTGTTGCCTATCGCAACGGCTCGCCCGTGCGGCTCGCCGACCTTGGCCGGGTGTTTGACAGCGTAGAGAACGATAAGGTCGCGAGCTGGTATGTCGACACTCCCGCCATTGTACTCGCCATCCAGCGCCAGCCGGGTACCAACACAATTGAGGTTGTCGACGGCATCCGGCAACTGCTGCCGTCATTCAGCAGCCAAATGCCCGCGTCGGTTGATCTCTCGGTTATGTATGACCGTTCGGAAGGAATCCGCCAATCGGTCAACGACGTCAAGTTCACGCTTTTCCTGACCATTGCGCTCGTGGTGTTGGTTATTTTCCTCTTCCTGCGGAATCTCTCGGCTACGGTTATCCCGAGCCTGGCGCTGCCGATGTCGATCGTAGGCACATTTGCCGTGATGTACCTGCTGGACTACAGCGTGGATAACCTCTCGCTCATGGCACTGATCCTGTCCGTGGGGTTCGTGGTCGACGACGCGATCGTGATGCTTGAAAATATCGTGCGCCACATGGAGATGGGGGAGCCGCCGATGACGGCGGCGCTTAACGGCTCCCGCGAAATCAGCTTTACAATTCTGTCCATGACCCTCTCGCTCGCGGCAGTCTTTATCCCGGTGCTCTTCCTGAGTGGCATCGTAGGGCGCCTGCTGCACGAGTTCGCGGTGACCATCACATCCGCCATTCTGGTATCGGGTTTTGTTTCGCTGACTTTGACACCGATGATGTCCAGCCGCTTCATCCGTCCCCCGGGGGAGCGGCGGCACGGGCGCGTGTACCAGTTTACGGAGCGGTTCTTTACGGGAATGTTCCGAAGTTACGAGTGGAGTCTCAAGAAGGTCGTGCGCCACCCGGTGCTTACCATGGCGGCCGGCGGGGTTGTTGTGGCCGCTACCCTCTATCTGCTCGTCACCATCCCGAAGGGGTTTCTACCCAGTGAGGACACGGGCAACATATTCGCTTTTACCGAGGCCGTTCAGGGAATCTCATTCGATGCCATGAAGACACACCAGCAAGCCGTTGCCGAGATCCTGCGCCGCGACCCCAACGTGATGAATTTCTTCTCGAGCGTAGGGGGCGGCGGCCCCGGCGGAGGCATCAACTCGGGCATGCTGTTCATCCAACTGAAGCCGCATCCGGAGCGCCGGCTCAATGTTGATCAGGTAATCCAGGAACTTCGTCCCAAGCTGGCAGTGGTTCCCGGCATGAATGTTTACATGCAGAACCTGCCGCCGATCCGCATCGGTGGACAGCTGAGCAAAAGCCAGTACCAGTTCACCTTGCAGGGTTCCGACACCGTCGACCTTTATCGCTATACCCCGATCCTGCAACAAAAGATGAGCCAGATTCCCGGACTCCAGGATGTCACGAGCGACCTGCTGATCAAAAATCCGCAGGCAAACCTCCAGATCGACCGTGACAAGGCGTCGGCGCTCGGGGTTTCGGTGAGCCAGATTGAAGATGCGCTCTACACTGCTTATGGGGACCGGCAGGTCTCGACCATCCTCGCGCCCAACAATCAGTACCATGTCATACTCGAACTCGATGACCAGTACCAGCTGGATCCGGCGGCTCTATCCATGCTTTATATCCACTCATCCGGGGGCCAACTGGTGCCCTTGAACGCCGTTGCGGGTGTCGCCCGCGGTTTCGGTCCTTTCTCCATAAACCACCTGGGCCAGCTCCCCTCGGTGACCGTATCTTTCAACCTCAGGCCCGGGGTGTCGATCGGCGATGCCGTAACCGAGGTTCAGCGGGTTGCGGCCAATACTTTACCATCGACCATCAATGCGAGCTTCCAGGGAACCGCCCAGGCGTTCCAGTCCTCCACGGGTGGGCTGGCATGGCTGCTCGTCGCTGCTATCATGGTGATTTACATCGTTCTGGGAGTACTGTACGAGAGCTTCATTCATCCCCTGACCATCCTCTCGGGTCTCCCGGCCGCGGCTTTTGGAGCCCTGGCTACGCTGACCCTCTTCCATAAGGATCTGGACCTCTATGCCTTCGTGGGTGTTATCCTGCTGATCGGCATCGTGAAGAAAAACGCCATCATGATGATCGATTTCGCTCTGGAGGCCCAGCGGAAAGGGGGGAAGAGTCCGGCGGATGCAATCTTTGAAGGTTGTCTGATCCGCTTCCGCCCGATCATGATGACGACCATGTCTGCGTTGATGGGCAGCCTGCCGATCGCGCTTGGTTTTGGCGCCGGCGCCGAATCCCGCCGTCCACTGGGCCTGGTGGTCTGCGGTGGGCTGTTGTTTTCTCAGCTCGTAACCCTGTATATTACTCCGGTCGTTTACACGTATATGGAGTCGTTGCAGGGGTTCTTGAGGAAGCATTCGCATCGCCGCGTCCACGTCGATGGCGGCGAGCCGGCATTGGCGGGAGGCGGTGACAGGCAGACGCTCCCTGGAGTTGTCCGCTCATTTCAGCCCGAGGACCCCAAAATCTGAGCCACGATGGCCGGGCACTCCTGACCAAAACCTGATGGAGTGGCAACACGTTTGCCCCGTCGCCCGCACCCGCGTGCGGGTCGCGGCGCCGCCACTTTTCTTCGAGCTGGTGATTCAAAACCTGCACGCTCGCCAGAGATTGCCCGGTCATAACACCGTCCTCCAGCCGGCCGATCAATCCGCCACTCACACTGATTCGCTCCGCGTTGCGCGACCCGCATCTTGACATTTCTAAAGTATAAGTTTAAAAATGTCATATGCGCTACATCCGCCGCTCTCTCGCCGGGCCCCTGCAGGAAGCGGCATCCCATTTTCCGGTTCTCATCCTGACCGGCCCGAAGCGGCCGAGTCCTTGAGCCGGCTGAAAAAAGCCATATCCGGCTATGAGGTCGATTCGATTCTCGTACATCTGAGGGCGATGTAGGCACAACCCCGACAGGCGTTCGCCCCGGCGTCCGCGCGGCAACCTGCCGAGAGATATCCAAGATAGTTTTGGGCTGAAAAATTCCCGTTTCCAAGAAGTGTTTCTGTGCCGGATGTTCAGGGAGAAGAGCGACTCGGGCATGGCGGCGTGGGGGACTGACAACGCCAACTGCCAGAGCATCATCTGATCAGGACTTTGCCGTCGTCAGTCCCCCACACCGAAAAAACTTCGCCTAGTCCGTCCCCGATCCAGCAGGGTCAATGACGCAGCCTGACCCGCATTCGATCATGCGAATTCCGAACGCCATAGGCGAGCCGCGCGTCCGGCCAGTTCTCGCTGTCGCTTATTCAGATGGTCGGGCGACCACTGTTCGGGAGCGATTTCATGAATATGTCGTGTCAGGAAGTACGCACTGCCGGCATAAGCAGGGAGTTTATCGAGGTACGACAGATTGCCCACTCTCCGATTCCAGGACGACTCGAGCAGGGTGAGATTGCCCAGCCTGTATACGCATGATTCCCAATGCTCTCTCGGAATCTGTTCCGCCCACTCTTCGGATGGATTCTCGGGAAGTATATGCTCTATGGTTGCCGGGTCTGTATCAGGATCACACGGACGCCCGGAGAAATCGTGCTCCAGGCGCGCGAGCATGTACTTCGCCAGCTTCTTCCGTTGTCCGGTGTCGAGCTCCAGCAGTGAAAAATCCTGTTCGAATTTCCGTGACAGGCTACTCAATTCCCTAATTCAATCGGAAGAACTCCATTCGCATACCCAGAATTCGGGAATTGAGTAGCCTGTCACCGAATTTTTCCAACCGTTGCATGAAACGGCTGAAGTCCCTGAGACAGTCGCCCATCCCAAGGAGGTGGACACGGTTGCAGGTGACACAAAAGTCAAAGATAGCAATCCGGTGTTTGCGGACAGCAGTCCTCAAGCGAGCGCTACTTTCCCGCTTTCTGTCCTTTGATGGTCTGGCGCGAATGCGCTCCTTTCGTGACATGGAGCAGGGATCCGTCCTGCCCGGGCAACCACACTTCCGCCAGCACGTAATCCGTCACGTACTCCGTATAGGACGGTTCGAAGTTCCCGACCACATCAAAGATGAGCTGGGGCTCGGCGAAGGGCGGGTTCGGTTGCGCCAGCGTCTTGAGGATCGTGATCACGACTTCACCGCCGTTCGGTTCCTGGCGAAGGGTGATCTGTTCGCTCCCCTTTCGGGCGATCCTGTAATCGCCGGCGGGGAACTTCTTGTCGCCCGCTTGGAACGTGAACGGGACCTTGAATGTTCCCTGGGCAAAGCAGACGCTGGCGCCTGCGACGAGGGTGAAAACCAGGGCGACGACGATCAAAACGATAGGACGTTTCATGTCAGTCGATCCCTTCCGTCATGACGGGGAAATCAGCGTCCCCGGAGGTCGGCACGCCGTTCTTCATCGCATCCTCCATCGCCGCGACGAACGTGTCGATCTCCTCGAGCGTCGTGTAGACGTTCGGGGAGATCCGGAGGGCTTGATAGTCGTAGACCTGGTTGGGGGGAGCTCCGCCGACGAGCGCAACGACCACGATCCTGTATTTGTCCATCAGGAATCTCGCCAGGGATCTGACGTCGACCCCTTCGATATTCACGGCCGCGACCGCCCATGTCTCGGCGGGCTCGCCGAGGTTCGACAGGATCTTGATCCGCGGATGGACCCTGAGCGCGTTCGCCCAGCGCAGGGTCAGGTAGCGTAATCGCGCCGCTTTGCGCTCGGCCCCGATGGCCTGATGGAAGGCCAGGGCTTCGCCGAGAGCCGCCCGGATGGCCCATGGGTGTGTCCCGATGGCCTCGAACTTGCGGATATCGTTGTCCTGTTGTTCCGGCGCGGCCTGCAACGGCCAGAATTTCGGGATCATTTCCCGGCGCATATACAGACAGCCGTTCCCGATCGGCGCCAGCAGCCATTTGTGCAGGCTGACGCCGTAGGCGTCGCATTCGAGGTCCCGCAGTTTGAACGGGAACTGCCCCAACGCATGCGCGCCGTCGACGATCGTGACGATCCCCTTCGAACGCGCCAGGCGCGAGAGCCTTTGCACCGGGAACATCTGGGCCGTGAGGTTGGTCACGTGACAGAAATGGAACACTTTCGTTCGCGGCGAAATCGCTTTCTCGAACCGTTGATAAAGATCGTCCTGGGTCGTTGGCACCGGGAATTGGAGGCGGGTCACCTTGATGCCCTCGCGCCGCATCCGCTGGTCCCAGGTCGTCAGCATCCGCGGGTAATCCTGCTCGGTCGTGATCACCTCGTCGCCCGCCTTGAGATCGATCCCGTTCTGGGCGATCTGGAGGGACTCGCTGGCGCCGCGCGTCAGGGCCATCTCCTCGGG
>Ga0187878_1001773_pt1 | contig 20312 bp, 16 predicted proteins | sample June2016WEW_17_1_FD_132979 | JGI IMG/M metagenome (GOLD analysis project Ga0187878, IMG submission 132979) | Peatland microbial communities from SPRUCE experiment site at the Marcell Experimental Forest, Minnesota, USA - June2016WEW_17_150 | ecosystem: Environmental > Terrestrial > Soil >...
GCCACCGCCGCATAAAGCGTAGTTGATTGGCTAGGGAAGGAACTGGCACTCTCGTTCCTATAGATGTAGCGCGGGTAAAGTTCGGCCAAGCCGGCATGATGGAACGGGGGCGGCCAGGCAATTAGCGTGGCGGCAAGCAGCATCAGCACGAGGGCGATTAGAGAGCCCACCAGTGTCGTGAGAACCCGGCGGCGCACTGCTTCGTTTTCTTGCTGGCCACCCCGAATCCAGCAGACGAAAAGCGCGGCGGCGTACCAGAACCCACCCAGCACGTTGTGCTGGATGGCGCTTTGGACACCCATATCCAACAAGCGCCACCGGCCCAGGAGTTGAGCCAAGTGCCTGATGAACCACAGATCAAATCCAGTTGGAGCCAACCACATTTCAGCCGGGATTTCCCTTTGGTTTCTCGCGCCGTTGCGAGTATACACCAGAGCGTCTCGCCCTGGGCCTTTCCTGTGACCGTGGGACCACTGTCATGGGAGAGTATCGGGACAGGAACTGTCAGGTTGTATCAGTTGCTCATCGCCCAGGGTGCATCTGAAGGCTGGGGGGCTGCATCGCCGCCGCGATGGCCGGGCAGGCGGTCCCCTGCGAGGTCGTAGCCTATTCGAGTTCGACTCCGGGGGAGGCGAATAAGGCAATTCTCTGTAAGGAGTCCGATGCGTCTTTCCGCCTGGCCCGTCCCCTCCTGCTTGACAAACTTACCCGGATTCTCCTACAGTCGCGCTCAGGCGGGTGAGCCTGAGAAGGCATCGAGCCTTCATGCTGGGCGCGTCGGCGGGTGAGACGTTAGCGCCGATAGTGAGCGTTAGCTTCAAGCCAGGTGCTACCGTGCAATTTGGCAGTCGGACGCTCTTCAGGCAAACCCATCTGCACCTCCCTGCAGGCTCATCTGTCCTTTTGAAGGATAAGAAGGTTCCGGGAGGCGTGAACCCACATACGGGCCCGGTCTCAAGTACGTGGCTTAGGCCCATGGCAGGTGTTTGGAATGCTGCACAAGGATTCTGAACTGTGGGATCGGGGCAAGCCAGGAGGGCGTCAATGAACATTCTGGTTGACAGAAGGCTGGGAATGCTCAAGCCCTCGACTGTCGCGGCAGTAAGTCTCACCCTGATGAGTCTCCTGGTCGGCTGTGGGGGTGGTCCGGGCTCCGGCAATATCAAGTGGCGCGCGATCATTCCTCCGAAGCTCACTGGCCTTTCGCCCACTTCCGGCCCTACGACGGGTGGGACGACTGTGGCCATCACGGGCACGGACTTCCAGAAGGGAGCCACCGTCGTATTTGGGGGTGTACCCGCGGCGAAGATCAACTCGGTGACTTCAACCAGCATCGAGGCGGTAACGCCCGTGCACGACCCTGGCAACGTCGACGTCACGGTTACGGATCCCGATACTGCGTCAGACACCTTGCTTGGAGCTTTCAAGTTCGAGGAGGGAGCCCCCACCATCAGCAGCGCCTTGCCGAATTCCGGGCCCGTCGGCGGCGGGACCGTTGTCACCATCACCGGGACGGACTTCCAGAGCGGTGCTACGGTGACCTTTGGACAAACCCCAGCAGCGGGAGTTGTTTTCAGCAGCGCCACCCAGCTTCTAGCCACGACCCCGGCCCACGCCGCAGGCATTGTGGATGTAATCGTCACAAACCTGGACGGGCAGAGCGCGACGGTCCCTTCCGGATTTACCTTCGGGACGGTCGCCATTGGCTGCGGGACCGATTGCGGCAACGTCGGCGATCCGTACGAGGGCGGGACTCTGCCGGCACACACCGACGTGACGGCTTGCGGCACGATTACCCCAGCGGCCGGAGAGTATATGTATTTGCCCGGCTCCATCGGCACCGACCCTACTGCGACATGCCTGACTCTGGACTTCACTGCCAACAGTGGGTGGGCGCTTGATCTCGGTGGGAATGCCGTCACCGGAGCAATCATCGTCAACTCCAATATGGGCGGGGCCACTATCCTTAACGGCGTGATTGCCTGCAACATCCCAGATACCACGAACTGTTTGAAGCTCATCGCAGACAATCGGATAACGACTCAGTTTCGGGCGCACCATCTGACGATTAACCAGCAGTACACGGGCGCTTCCCAGGCACGAGCGATTTATGTCTCTGCCGTTCCGACGACTGCCTACTCAGGTGGAGGTTCCGGTGCTGGAAAGCGGATTCGGATCGACCATATTTCAGCCGTGATGTCCAGCAGCCCGGATGATGTTACGACTCGGCGTCCGGTGATTTCCGTTGTGGCCGGGGCAACCTATGGACAGAGCTTCCAGGTAGACCATAACGACATAACCTGCCCGGCGAATGCCTGGTCATGTTGGCCAGTTTCTTTCTTCAACGTGGGAGACCTTATCGTAGACCACAACCGCATTACCATGAACTCCTTCGACGCGCACCACGCCTACGGCAGCGGGGTGGCTTGGGAAGCCGGCACGTACGCCGGGGCGCACAATGCGGAAATTGCCTTTAATGCTTTCGTGGTGAACAACCACCGCGCTATTCGCTTCTGGGGGTGCACGGGAGGGTTTCTGGGGCTGTCTATCCATGACAGCTCTTTCCAGCAAGTGAATCTTGGTAATAGATTCGGGGCAATCCACCTGGGAGAGATGGGCAGCCTCACGAACTTCCAGGACGCGGCGGTCTACTCGAACACACTTGACCTCGTGGGTGGGAACGGGATTTCGGTTTCGGGAGCCCAAGGAGTGACCATACTCAACAACACTGCTACTTGTTCTTCTGGCTGCCCTGCAGGCTACTACTTCGGCAGAACCGACGTTCCTGACGCCTCCTCCAGCCCCGCTGACATGACGGTGAGCAACAACGACGTGCAGGTTTTGACCAATGCAGGGCTTCCCGCTGTTATGGTCTGTGGGCCTCCAGGCAGTCCCGCCTATGCTTGCTCTGCGGGCGGGGCCGCAACATCGTCTGCAACCGTCAGCAATTCGGGTATAGTTGTAGGCAATGGGACGATTCGCTGATGGTAGTCAACGTTTTCACCGCGAGCGCCTGGGCGGGAGCAGGGATGGCCAAAGTGACCCGTCCCGTCATCTCCTCTAATGTAATACCCCCAAACGGATTAGGGCAACACCGCGATCCAAAGTGAAATTGAATTCCCCACGAGCACAAACATTTTCACTCTCGGCGTGTGGAGGGAGGTCTTGCACTAGAAAACGCCCCGCCGAGTGTAATGTAACATGCTGATAAATAAGGCTCTTAGATTGATTAGAACATTCAAGTAGGGAAGACTGCCTACGGCAGTCCGTGTGCTCCGAAAGGTGTGGATTGTGAGGGAAAAGGTGTCCGGAAACGGACAGTTGGAAGCGCGGACGGCATCCCCCAGGGACCTGTCTGGTCCGGGGGGTGTTGTTTGAAAACTCTCGGGCACGTGTTATGATGCGAACTCAAACCTTCCTGTTTTGTGTCGGAGGAGTCATGTCAAAGTCCAAGCTGAGCCTGATCTGTCTTGCCATTCTGCTTGCTCTACCATCGATGGCATTCGCCCAAAAAGCCGGCAAAGCTGCGCCTCCAGTGGTCAGTTCCATTGCGCCCGCCAGTGCCACGGCGGGCGGGCCTGGTTTTGCGCTAACTGTGAATGGGTCAAACTTCTCCACCGGTTCGATCGTGCTGTGGAACGGCAACAGCATATCCACCACTTACGTTAGCGCCACGCAATTGCAGGGTACGATTCCGGGCGCGCGGATCGCTGCCGCCGGCGTGGCCCAGGTTGCTGTCTATACCCCGGGCAGATCAGGCGGCACGTCGAATCTTGTGGCATTCACCATCAATGCTGCTTCGACCACCACGACTACCACCGGCGCACCGCTCGCCATTACGACCACGTCGCTCCCGGTTGGAACGGCGGGGACCGCCTACGGCCAAACCCTGGCAGCGTCGGGAGGAACTGCGCCCTACGCGTGGTCGGCGATCAGCGGGACCGTGCCGCCAGGCCTCACATTATCCTCCGCCGGCGCAGTCTCAGGCACGCCCACCACGGCCGGGTCGTATTCGTTTATGGCTCAAGTCCAAGACTCAGCTAGCGCCACGTCTTCGCTGATCTACAGCGTGAGCATAGGCGCCGCAACCACGCCGCCTCTAGCTGTCTCGACGGTCTCGGTTCCTGGCGGAACGGCGGGCACCGCCTACAGCACGAACCTGGCAGCCACCGGAGGCACAGCGCCCTACACTTGGAGTGTCGCCGCGGGAAGCACACTTCCTTCCGGGCTGGCTCTCTCGGGCGCAGGCGCGATCTCGGGAACGCCAGACATGCCCGCGACCTATCCGTTTTCGGTTCAAGTAAGAGACAGCGTAAACAACACGTCCACAATGGCCTATAGTCTGGCAATCGTCGCACCGGCGCCACCACCACCCCCAACAACGACCTGCAACAGCCCTTACGGCAACTGTAGCGACCCCTATGAAGGCGGCAGCGGCCCACCGGCAACCCGCACCAACCTTTCGGCTTGCGGGGTGATTACCCCATCCGTCGGGCAGTATTTGTATTTGCCCAGCTCCATCGGTACTGACCCTACTGCGATATGCATCACTCTGAACTACAGCGCGAATACTGGGTGGACGCTCGACCTGGGCGGGCACACGGTTACGGGCGCCATCGTCGTCAACTCCAACGTGAGCGGGGCTACCATCCTTAACGGAGTGATTGCCTGCAACATCCCAGATCCCACAAACTGCTTGAAGCTCGTTCCAGACAACCGGATGGTCTCGCAATTCAGAGCGCATCACCTGACGATGAACCAGCAATACACAGGCGCTTCTCAGGCGCGGGCGATTTATGTATCTGCCGTCCCCACAACCGCCTACTCGGGTGGGGGTTCCGGCGCTGGAAAACGGGTTCGGATTGACCACATTTCAGCCGTGATGTCGAGCAGCCCGGATGACGTTAACGTGCGGCGGTCCCTCATCTCTATCATTGGCGGAGCAACTTACGGGCAGAGTTTTCAGGTAGACCACAACGATTTGACCTGCCCGTCTAACGCCTGGTCTTGCTGGCCAATCTCATTCTTCAGCATCGGTGACTTACTGGTAGACCACAACGTCATCACGATGTATCCCTTCGACGTGCACCACGCCTACGGCAGCGGGGTGGCTTGGGAAGCCGGTGCGTACGCCGGGGCGCACAACGCGGAGATTGCCTATAACACTATCATGGTCAACAACCACCGTGGTATCCGTTTTTGGGGCTGCGCAGGAGGATTTCTCGGGCTCTCTATCCATGACAACTATTTCCAGCAGATTAATCTTGGTAACAGATTCGGTGCAGTCCACCTGGGAGAGATGGGAAGCCTTACGAACTTCCAGGACGCGGCGGTCTACTCGAACCTGTTCGACATCGTGGGCGGGAATGCAATATCGGTTTCGGGAGCCCAGGGAGTGACCGTATACAACAACACTGCGACTTGCTCCTCCGGCTGCCCGGCGGGATACTACTTCGTTAGAACCGACGTGCCGGATGCTGCCTCTAGCGGCGCGGACGTGACGGTTACCAACAACAACGTGCAGGCTTTGACCAATGCAGGGCTTCCCGCTGTCATGATCTGCGGGCCTCCAGGCAATTCTGCCCTCACTTGCTCTGCGGGCGTGACCTTCACGTCTTCTGGCACCAGCAGTAACTCCGGGGCGGTTGTAGGTAACGGGACGATTCGGTAACGGGAGTTAATATTTCCGACGCGGGGACCACTAGTGTTCCGCCGGGGTCCCCGCGCGTATGCTCGGCAGAACTCGAGGTTGCCCTTCTGCCATCGCCACTTGCTAAGCTTGTTGCACTCACAACCTGCCCCCCCGAAGCCGGTCGTAGAACCAACATGCAACTCTATTCGGACCCTTGACCATTTTCTTCACGGCACCAACCAACCACGCCGGCGCGAAGCTCACCAAGAACAGAATCCATGCCCACATCGAATAGCTTTTGAAACCGAGCGCCTTGCGAGAGTAAGTGCGCGCTCGCTGACATTCGAGCGCGTGCAGATGATAAAGGCCGTGCTTCAGGCAAATCCGAAAAGCACATTCGTCAATCAGCTCTGGCCGGGCGCTAAGCTGGGGGATATGGTTTCGCATGATCTCTAAGTTGCGGAAGAAGTGCTCCATGCTTCGCTCGCTGTCTCGGCTGCTCACGCTTTCGGCATGTACTCGCCGCTTGACGAGGACTTCATCGATAAAATAGACGGGATAATGCGCCGCGATCTGCATCCACATGAGCCAGTCTTCCCCGTGCTCAGGGGGGGGGAGGTCAAAGTTGCGGACCACGTCGAAGCACTCTCGACGCACCAGGGCGGCCGAGGGGGGAATCCAATTGCCAAATAGCAACTTCTCCACGACGAAACCATTGGAGATCGAATAGGTCTTCCGCAGGGTGGGCGAGACAACTCCCGTCGCGTTGAAGGAAAGAACGTCCGTGCTCACAATGCCATATTCCGGGTGCGCCTGCGCGAAGGCCGCCTGCCGCTCCAACTTCTTAGGAAGCCAAAGGTCATCACTGTCGAGAAAAGCGATCAAAGGGCCGCTGCCCGCAGCCAATCCCTTCCGACGCGAGGCCGACTGTCCCATGTTAGGCTGGGAGATGTAGATGATTCGCCCCCGGTATTTTCCCAGTCGCTCCTCAGTTCCGTCGGTCGACCCGTCATTCACGACGATGACGTCAAAGTCCCGAAAAGTCTGAGCGAAAACACTCTCGAGCGCCTCTTCAATATACTTTTCGCCGTTATATACCGGTACGATCACGCTGACCTGAGGCATTTGCCCCCCCCGGGCATTCGGTGTGCCCACGAAGGATCACTCCCTCGCGCCAGCCTGTCATGCAGCCCTTCGCTTACACCACAACCATGCACGCGAGTCTCGAATCCGATCGCGTTCGCCTTCATCCAATCCGAAGAACCACACGCAAGGAACATAGAACGCCAACCCGCCCGCTCCCGCCATGGCCAGGCCGAAGACTCGGTCAGTCGAAATGAGCAGGCGGACGATTAGGAGGCCGCCAGTGAAAGCCAGGGTTGGCAGCAACACAGGCACAATGCAAAAGCGAAAGAACTCCGAGCCACGCACGCTCAGATTGCGGAAGAATGCTCTAGGGTAGAACAGCACACCAACTGCTATTGCCGCGACGGTCGTTCCCAGGGCCACGCCGTAGATCCCAAATTGCCTCACCAGTGCAAGGCTGAGCGCAAGGTTTAGAACCGCCTCAGAACTGGTAAACCGCACAAGGCTGCCATGCTTGCTTAAACCATACAGCATATGCCCACCGACGTATTGGGTGAAACAAACGAACTGACCAGCCGCCAGGATGATCAAGACCGTCCCCGACGTCGCCCCGTACTCCCTTCCCATCCACAGCCGGATGAAATCGGGGCCAACCACGAGAAACGCAACGTTGATGGGGTATGCCACCAAGAGAACATATTTTGTCCCCCGCAAGAACAGCGAACTCAGCTCCGAGGTATGCCCCGATCCCTCTGTCGCACTCGTGAGGGGAGCAACAATCTGCGTCGCGGCATTGGCCATATCACGTAGGTATGCGATCAGTTTAAAGCCGATGACGTACAAAGCCACATTCTGAATGGGGAGGAATGCCGCAATGACGATGGTGTCCACGTTGTAGATGATTCGATACCCCACGCTGTTCAAGAAAGCGTACAAGCTGTGAAAGAACACCGGCCGGACAATATTCTGACCCGTGGAGCGCCACGTAGGCGCCATTCCTGGGATGAGGCGGTGTGCCAGAATCGCGCACACCCCATAGCCCAGGACGGACGTCAGAAATTGTATGATCGCCAGCGCAACCAAGCCGTAGCCCTTCAGGAGAAAAACCACCAGCAACCCCGTCCGGAGTAGGAGCGTCCCGATGTTGACTGTATTGAGCAGATCCCAGCGGGAAAGGGCTGGCAGCACCGTCTGGAACATTCCCAGGGTAAAACCCACGGCCATAGTGCCCGCTACCAGCATGAGGACAATCTGCGAGTCGCGCACCATCGAAGCAGGAATATGCATTCGCGGGAGTACGAAACCCGCTAGGAGGGCTGCCCCCACCAGGCACGCCAGAGCGAAAGCGGCGTAAAACTTCAGGGTTACGCCCAGCATCTGATTCATGGCAGACTGATTGTTTTCGGCGCGAAAGCGCGCCACAAACCGAATCAAGGCCGACCGTACCCCCACATCGAACACACCCATGTACCCCGTCAACTGCAACACCAGTTCCCAGATTCCGTAGGCGGTATTGCCCAACCGATGGACAATGAACGGGGCCATCAGGAAGCCGACCACAAGGTTGGCTCCAAGCCCGCCCCAGTTGAAGAGAACATTGCGCGGAATTCCCGCCTTGGCTTCATCCAGCGAACCGGCCCCTTTCGGCGTGCCAGCGCGCTGCTGTGCCACCGCTTGTTGATTTGTCGAACTCATCTAGACCTGACTGCGGAAGTCCGCGCCGCGGCCCCCCGCCGCCGACCCACCACCGGCCTGCATCTCGCTGAGTAACTGCAGCGCATGCTGCCAAATTGCGACGTTGCAGCGCTCAGTGGTCAGCGGCTCAGCCACGCGCCGAGCCAACTCCCCCATGCTGCGCGCTTCTCCGGGCCGCTCCAATAGATAACGAATGGCCTGCCGCAGGGCCGGGACATCGCCATATGGCACGAGGAGGCCCGTCTTCCCGTGTTCAATATAGTCGGCGCCCCCTTCGGGGTCGGTGAGAATCACGGGTTTGCCCATCACCATCGCATTGAGAATGGTTTGCTGGGCGCCGGCATGGAGAAGGGTTGCCCGCATCGGCATCACCACCAGCCTCGCTCCCGCCATCAGTTGCCGAAACTCGGCGGGCGATACGCTCACAACCCTGACATTTGAAGGGACCACCAGACCAGCCAGTAATTGCGGCCGATTCGTGGCAAGCACGCAAGGCACCGAGAGGTCAGCCACGGCGGAGAAAAAAAGTCCGTAATCACGGTCCGCATTCCCACCGGTGAAAACGTAGCCCTCGTCGCCCACCTCGAACGCATAACGTTTCAGGGTGTGATGGTGTGGAACGTAAAGAAACTTTTCGGGCGATACACTATAGGCTTGAGCATACCGCTGCCGCTCCACAGATGCCCAGACGATGCAGCGATCGACCGCGCAGAGGCAGAAACGCATCCAGGCGCGCTTCAGCGACCCACCCCCATACCACAGACAGTCGTACATCACGTGCAATGGCCTCCGCCGTGCCCACAGCCGCTGCAAACACGCAAACGCTAGCCCTTCGAGATCCCCAAGAGTGACAACTATCGCAAATCGTGATGCTCGGCGAAACAGGGCCCAGGCCCGGCGCAAAGAGCGACTCCGAAGAGCCAGCCCGCCTAGCCCCACCGTCTGGAGGCGACGTTCCCACCAGGTATCGCTGACCGCAGGCAAAATCTCGGTGCGCGCGGCCAGTTCCGGTGACAGGGCGACCCTCTCACAGGAAAGAATCCTCGCAGGCTCCTGCATCTTCACGTGCACTGGGTAAACTCCGGTCTCCCTTTAACCCGCACCGCCTACTTGAGCCCCGAGGGGCCCCCAGCCCCACCGCGAGCAGCGCCATTCGCAGTTTGTCCCTAAGGATACTCCGGCGCCAGCGTGGCATAGTAACTCTGCGCCCGGCGCGCGAACGCCTCCAGGCTGTACTCGATCACCCGGCGGCGATATTCCTCGGACATCCACGCCCGCTGTTGCGGGTCTTGCCAGAGTGAAAGCACGCGGCTGGAAAGCTCGCGGGCATTGCCGGCTTCGAAAAACTCCCCCTCCACCAACTCACGGTTGGCGGGAAGGTCGGTGACGACCGCGGGGATCCCCATGGCCATGTATTCGAGGAGCGAATTGGAGGACCCCTCGCTTCGTGACGTCAGCAAGCCGACATCCGCTGCGGCGAGATACGGCCGCACGTCTGCCTGGGCGCCGACCAGCCGAACGGTTTTCGCCAAACCCAGTTCCTCGATTCGCTTTGATAAGGCACTTCGCAAAGGACCTTCGCCTACCAGCAGGACCTGCGCATCAGAAAGCGCGGCTCGCACCAGGGCCGCGGCCTCGATGAGGGTCTGGGGATCCTTGACGGGAAACAACGTAGCCACCGAAACGAACACCGGCGCGGCAGGGGATAGTCCGAGTTGGCGTCGCGCCGCCAGCCGCTCCTCACTTGTGGGCGGTGAGAACTTGTCCAGGTCAATGGCGTTGGGGAGGATCTCAATCCGGTCTGGCGGCACACCCTCGTTATCCTTCAAGGACTCCCATACCGCCCGTGAGTTACATTGCCACGCGTGGGCCAGGCGATTGACCACTTTCAGGGCCCACCGGTCGGCGGCGGTTTTCCAGTGCCCGAAGTTCCGGCGCGCAATGACCACCCGAGGCACATGGGCCATCCGGGCCGCGACAGTTCCGTAATAGGTCGCGTCGCGGAAAAACGTCTGGACAATGTGCGGGCGTTGAAGCTTGAGCAACGCCGCGAGCGCTCTGACCGTCGCCCATCGCGAGCCGTGCCCCGGAGTCTTGGGAGCGGCCACGTGAACCGGGCAAGGAAAATCGGCCGCGGTCAGGCCGCGGGAGGGGCGAAGGAAATAGAGTTCCACGGCGAAGTAGGCAGGATCGAGCGCGGCGATGAATTTGGCGATCTGCTGTTCTGTCCCTCCGTCCTCCCAGGAATCAATGGAATCGATCACGAGCGCGATGCGTAACCGCTCCGGCGCATAGTCCGCAGGCAAGGAGGCGGTGCGAGTGCCGTGCTTCAGAGCCTGCGAGGCAATGTAGGAACTGAAAAGGCTCGCACTGAATTTTCCGCGCCGGCCGCGCAAGAAAGAAGTGCTGATGGGCAGGCGCGGCAACGACCAGGGGTCGAGCGAGCCGTTGAGCAGTCCCCTTCGCGTGGTCACGGCATAAGCGTAGCCCGCCGCGCGTGCCCGCTGCTCGATGCGCCAGTCCATTGCGCCCCACGGATAAGAAAACCCCGCCGGCGGCGCGGCCAGTCGCTCCGCCAGCTCCCGGCGAGATTGCTGGATCTCCCGCTCCACGGTGGAGGGCTCGGCACGAGTCAGCAACGTGTGGTGGAGCGTGTGCGAGCCGAAGGAGATGCCGGACTTCTGCATTGCGCTCACTTCTTCCCAGCTCAGAAACGCGCGCCCTTCGAGGGCGGCAATCGGCCCGGCTGATTCCTCGAGCCGCTCGACGAACGCCTCCGCCTCGGAACTTGGCCGGTTGAGTAGCAGGCGGCGCAGAGCGTGGAAAGTCATTTGTTCGGACGCCAATCGGGGGCACCAGGGGAAACTGTCGATGACGCGAGCCAGGCGCGGTTCGACTTCGTTTTTCCTGCCGAGTTCCTGGAGACACTCCCACAATTTCTCCTGCCAGAATCGGCGATTCGTCCCGATGAACCGGACTGGAAGAAACACCGTTGCCGACAACTGGCGGCTTTGGAGCAGCGGAAAGGCGTGCGTGAAATTGTCGTGCCAGGCGTCATCAAATGTAAGGGCGCAGGGTGGTCTGAGGCTGTTCTGGCGCGCGACGCCCGCTCGCGCCAGCTCCTCTAAAGGAACGATACGGTACTTTTCGCTGGTCCAGTCGAGAAACGCCTCAAACAATTCTGTGGAGGTGGCCATCTCCGGGTCGTAACAGGCTGTGCCTTCGGGAATCACACGATGGAACATGAAGATGGGCGCTCCCGACTCGCGAAGCCGTTCGACGGCGCCTCTGAACGGCGGCACGTTGGCCATAAGCTCGGCAAATCTCCGCTTGAGTCCGACCACCCGTTACTCCTTGCCGCTCGACGAGCGCCGACCCGCGCCATTGGCGGCACGCCGCGTCGAAAAGGACTTGAACATTCCCACTGGCTTCGTCCACAAAGGCTTGAATGCTTCCACCCAGAAGCCTCCGCCCAGGCCCGTGTGCATCAGCGCGTAAACGAGTGGGGCGGCAACCAGTTCGCGCACGCCATACCGAAGTCCCAACCCCGTCGAATACCACAGCACGACCGCCCCGTAGGCTGCGAGAGACGCGAAATAGAGCTTGGCTACGACAGTCGAGGCGAGCGATCCGAGAGCACCGAAGAAAAGCCAGCCCACAAACGCCGCGGGGATAAGCTGGGTGACGCTCGCCGCGTCAGGATGTTTCAGCATGAAGCGGAAGCGGCCCCGGCCGTAACGGAAAAGCTGGCTAAAGACCCCGAGCGGTGTCGAGCGGGGTCTGTAGACAACCGCCAGGCTCGAACTCAAGAAAGAACGCAGACCTGCTTTGTGAACTCGGTGATTGAATTCCACGTCCTCGCAAGCGTCGAATCCCTCATCGTGCATTCCCACCGCGTCGAACACCGACCGTCGGTAGAAAGCCCCCGCGCTGGTGGGATTCACAAATCCCTTGAAGTCCGTCACGTAAATGGTCGAATCCGGCCCATGGCCCAGGAATGTCGAGCGTACATGCGCGACCACATTCTGGAACCACGTGTTGCCGTGCGTCTCGAGGTGGGCAGGTCGGCAGAGGCAGTCCGCGCCCGTGTCCTCAAATAAGCGAACCGTATGGCGGAGAAACGCGGGGCCCGGTAACCGGCAGTGGCCGTCAATGAAAAGGATGAAATCCCCGCGACTCGCGCGCACGCCCACGTTTCGCCCGGCACTCGAAAGGCGACGCGGGTTAGGCAGGCAGAGTATACGCACGCGAGCACTCCGGGCGAAGTTCTCCACCACTTCCCTCGTCTGATCAGTCGATTCTCCGTCTACCACCAGAAGCTCATAACGATCGGCCGGGTAATCCTGCGTCAACAAGTCCTCAAACAACGCTCCCAGGTTGGCCGCCTCGTTGCGGACCGGAATCACCACGGAAACAAAGCGAGGTGACGCCTTGTCACCACTTAAGCCCGAGGCTGGAGGAAGTCCGGTCATATCAAGCATCCGCACGGTCTAGAGCGCCCGCTTCCGAAGCGAAGCCAGGCGTGGCCTGCGCCGAAGAGAGACTCGGAATCAATTCTCTATAAAGAGCCCAGAGTTGCTCGCTCTGTCGCGCGGGCGAGAAAGCTTCGCGAACACGCTTTTGGCCTGAACCTCCCACAGCCCGGGTGCGCGCGGGGTCGCGGAGAAGCCCAGCCACCGCGCCAGCGATCGCAACGGCGTCCGCCGGGGGAACCACAACCAAAGCGTCCTCGTCTCCCGCGATTTCCCTCACGCTTCCCACATCCGTGGCCACCACCGGGACCGCCGAGGCCAGCGCTTCCAGCACCACGTTGGGCATCTCCTCAGTCAGCGAGCAGTTCACGAGCACGTCAATTCCCGGAAGGAGGCTGGGGAACTCAGGCACGTGTCCCGCAAACGCCACACACTCAGCCACGCCGAGCCGGCTCGCCATTTCCTCCAAATAACTTCGCAGCCGGCCGTCTCCGAAGATAACGAATCGGACATCCCGAGACTGGTCTAGAAGGTGAGGAACGGCCTGAATCAAGTATGCTGCGCCTTTTTCCGGGCTCAATCGTCCCGCCAGGGCCACCACCGGGCACTCCTGCGAAAATCCAAATCGCTTCCGGACTTCCTGCCGGGCCCGCAACCGTTCTTCCGGGCTAAGGTTTCGAATCTCCACGGCGTTCAGCACAACCCGGATCTTGCTGCGCAGGCTGCGGCGGCGTGCGAGCCGAGAGGCTTGAGTTTGAGACAAGCAAACCACGCGGGTGGCGAGCGGCAGAAAAGCGCGATCCGCCCACTCGTAGGCCCCAACCTTCCAGTCCTCTCCCGTCCAACCGCGAAGGAAGCAGGCTACAGGGATGTGACGCATCAGGCTGGCGATGATCCCCATAAGGTCAGCCTGGTAGCCGTGCGTACATACAAGGGAAATCGCACGTTCTTTGAGAGATCGCAAAAGAAATGGCAAGGCGGCACAATCGCCGAGCGAGCCTGCGGGCAAGGCCAGGGCTTCGAGGCCGCGCTCTTTTGCGGCCCCAAGGAAGGCCTGACCTTCGTGCTCGCCGACCAAGGTTCCCAAGATTGTATGGGTGGAGCCCGACTGATCGAGTTGCGCGTATCGCAGCAACTGGCGCTCGGGGCCTCCGACGAAAGAACTAGGCCGGAAGTGAAGAATACGCGCGGGCTTCATTGCACCTCTGCTTGCGCCTCCGCATCCGCCGAGAGAACCTGCGATTCGCCGCCGCCTCTCACCGCGCATGCGTGTTGCCAAGCCCACTCTAGCGCCCCCGCCATCTTATCCCAGCTATAGCGTTCCACCACGAGCTTGCGCCCATTCTCACCCAAGCGCCGTTGCTCATCCGGAGACCCTAGTAGTTCAACCGTTCGTGCAGCAAAGGCCGACGGCGTATCAGCTATCAAAAGGTGCGCCCCATCTGTGACCGCCAGGCCCTCGGCACCGACAGAGGTGGAGACTACCGCTTTTCCCATGGCAAGGGCCTCCAGGATCTTGACTCGACTCCCCCCACCGATTCGGAGCGGAACTACCACCACTGCGGCTCGGGTCAGGAAGGGACGCACGTCAGCCACTTCGCCGACAACCTCTACCCCAGGACAGCGGGCGATCCGCTCCTTGAGCCCTGCCGGAGGGCGTCTGCCCACAATGCGCAATCGCGCGCTGGGGCTGGCTTGCCGGACCAGTGGAAAGATATCCTTGAGCAGGTAGTCCAGCGCGTCCAGGTTAGGGTACCAATCCAGTGCTGCCAGAAAGAGAATCTCGTCACTATCGCACTTACCTTCAAGCGGCACAAATTGGTCCACATCTACGCCATTTTCCACGAGCGAAGTCCTCTGCACACCCCAAGCGCGCACCTGCTCGGCATCCAGCTCCGTGACCACCGTAACCCAGTCGGCCCGCCGCAGAACCTCGCGCTCAAACGCCTCCATTCTTCGAGCCTGGAGACCAAAAAAAACGCGCTCGACAATTGTCTGGCTCTGCTGGGCTCGGCGGAACAGAATCTGCGACTCGATGTTGTGAGCCATAATCAACCTCGGAAGTCTCTCGACCACCCCGAGGAATCTCGCGTAAGGTGTACACTCACAGTGCACTAGATCAAACTGGTTGTCTCGCAGTAGCTCTCTCAACCGATTCTCGTAACGCTTGGTATAGTGCTTCCAAACAGAGTACGGATACCGGGAAAAGATATTGGCGAGCAGCCCTGCGTACAGGCGAGCACCCCGAGGCGCTGTGAACGGACGCACCAGGTGCAAGGAGATGCCCGCAGCCCGGGCCGCGACGGAGGCCTCGGCCTCTGCGTCCCCATAGCAAAGCAACGAGACTTTGTGCCGCCGGGCCAGGCGTTGCAGCAAACTCCAAGTACGGACGCCCCTCCCCGAGTTGGGCGGGTAGTGTAGCCACTCGTCGAGGACCAGCACTCTGAGACCGGGACCCGCGTCCTGGACAACTCTGCGCTCCGCCAATGACACAGCCAAACCCGCAATCTGGGCTTTTATCTGGGTCTCTTTCGCCGCGCTTGGAGACCCGGAAGCCACGAACTAAGTCTTCCCGTTGATGACAACAGTCGCCGGAGCCACCTGGAATTCGTCTTCCCGGCTTACCTTGTCGCCCAGTCCACCGCCAGCTTCCGACTTCTCAACCTGGTCCGCCACGAACCGATTGGCGGCCACGAAGCCTCCGAGCAAATACCAGTACGGGCGGTACAGGGTGTGGCCAACAGAGCTAATTGCCAATACCCCCAGCAGCATCGCGCCACATGCCACCGCAACCTGGTAGTTCAACCCGTAGGCAGGCTCATTTTTCAACTGAAGGACCGACCAAATTGATTTGATGATCTGGGTGAGGAAGTAGGCAAATACGCCTAAACCGACCAACCCCAGTTCACAGACTACCTGGATCAACAGGTTGTGAGGCTGCATCCACGGTCCGTGCTCGCGACCTGAGTAAACCGTGCCGTAGGCGGTGCGGAACTGGCCCGCGCCCACGCCCAGTATCGGGTGGTCGAGGAACATCCTCCAGCCTGCCTTCCAAATCCGAATCCGCAACTCATTGGAAGCGTCCAGTTCCTCCCCTTGTGCATACCGCGCGGGGGACAGGTAGCGTTGCTGATACTCGGCGGGCATTCCGATCCAAGCGGCACAGAGCAGGGCTACGAAGCAAGCGAAGCTAAGGACCTTGTGCTTCGAGTGGAACACATAGTAGATCCCGATAGCCACCAGGGCGAACATGCTGGCGCGGGAACCCGTGACAATCAGCGTGGCGACGGCGAGTGGGAAAACCAACAGAAGCAGCAGGCGGGCCGCGATCATGCGGGTGAATCGGATGGCTGCAATGAGGAACGGCAGCAAGCCTACAATCAATCCGGCTAGTGCATTGGGGTCGCCTACCGCGCTGCTCGCGCCGACCGCACGCGTGACGCCTTCCCCTTTACTAAAGACAATTTCGCCTTTCAAGTAGGAGTGCATAGCGCTGCCGGCATACCATGCCAGCAGTACAACCAGAACCCAGACGATGCTCCTCAGACGAAACCTGCTATCAATCAGCGTGGCGATAAAGAACAGGATGAAGACGAGTTTGGCGAGTTCGATAACCTGGTTGAGCGCGCCCCCCCTCCAGATCGCAAATGGGACAGTGAGGGTGGCGTAACCCAATAACATGAGGGCCGCCCGGAGGATGGGACTGGTTAGAGAGGGAGCCGTGGGCGTGGACGCCCGATGCACAACGAAAGACAAGAGGAGAAGTAGCGCGTAAACCAGCTCAATCCGAAAGGGCTCCAGTGCCGGGATGAGCTCCGCGGGCTGCACGAAGTGGATCAGGATAAGGACAAGTAAGCCCAAAAAGGGACGGAGCAGGCCAGCACCCGCAACGGCCAAGGCGAGAGCCAAAGCGATGATGACAATAGGGTCAGACACACTCATGGAATTGGAGGTTTTCTTCCCCCCTGCTCCCCATGTCTTGAGTTAGCCCCCAAGCGTGCAACCCCCTGAACAACCGTGCAGTGTCACTCACCGGAATAGTCGTCGGCCAAGCCGGGTTCAGCGCACCAGGGGATTCGTCACGCGGGAAATGCACAGGCGCGTTTTCCCTGAGCGCTCTCGCTCGATGTCCTCGACTTTCTCGAACTTCCATTGAAGCTGCACGCCGAAGTACTCGTCGAGCCTCTTCTGGAGCAGCTTCAAGTCCTCCTCGGCAAAACCTTCCCCCGGAACAAAGCGAAATCTGAACTCCGTGAAGGCCTCTTGAATGATCTGTATCTTCTTGAGAGTGCGACAAGCCTGACCGATGGCCCGGCTTAATAGGGACCCGCCCATGACGACGGTGCCATCCGCGAGCCGGAACAGGTCGCTGGTCCTGCCCACCAGCCCCTTGATGATGGGAAAGCCCCGTCCACACGGGCAGACCTCGGAGTCCACAACTGCGCAGTCATTGACCTGGTACCGGATCATGGGCATCCCGTAGTTCAGAAGATCCGTCACCACAATCTCGCGTAACCCTTCGATTTCCGCGTCCTTCACCGGCAGGTACTCGAAATAGACAACTAACGGATTCACGTGCAGACCCCGATGCTCCTCGCACTCGGCGGCGGGCAACCCGAAATCCCGGGTCCCGTAATGGTCGAAAACCGGGCAGCCGAGGACCGCTTCGATCACTTGCCGCTGCTCCGGGAAAAGCAATTCTGCCGTGCAGATCGCCGCTTTGGGCCGGACGTAAGGGCGCCCGCAGGCACGCAGGAATTCGCAGAAGAGCGCCAGGGCTCGCGGATAGGCGTAGACGATCCGGGGACGTAACTGGTTAAGGGCCTGCCGGTACGACTCTAACACTTTCTCACTGAGGTCGGACGTGGGAGCCCAAACCCTGCGCATCAGATGGCGGTCGTAAAGGCGGTAACGCCAGCTTGGATTCCGGGGCAGATCAAACGTCGCACCCCACAGGTAAAAGACTTTGTCCCCGGGAAAGAGCCCAGCCCAGCTATTGAACCGCCATTGGACGGCCACCTTCTCCCGCACGCACTCGGGATCGCGCAAGAGCGGCACCGGGGTGTCTGTAGTCCCTCCCGTCGCCGAACGTACGAGTTCCTCGGGCCGGTAGCGTCGCGACTGAATTTCGGCAAGGTGGTTGCGAAGGTCGTCGCGCGTCAAAGGTGGAATCTTCCTCAGATCAGCGGAAGATGCAATATCTGAGGGCCGCACACCTGCCTGGTCAAACCGCTGGCGGTAGAAAGGGCTGGAGTCGTAGGCATGAGCCAAGAGCCTGGTTAGCGCCTGCCATTGCAGCTCGCGATTGGCTTCCAACGACGAACCTTCTATCCTCTGATAACGATGCAGGCGGTCGCTGAAGCGCCCATAGGACCGGGGGTCGAATATGGGATAGATGACACGCGCGTAGACCCGGTTCAGCCACCGAGGCTGCTCAGGCTGCTTACTTTTCATTCCGCTCGTCCTCTCTCTTGTCACTAGACTTGATTCCGCCCCTGAGAACGGACCTCCCGGATATGCGATTTCAACCGAGTGGGTCCACGCCGGCACGCGCCGGCGCCGCCGCAACCGCCCCCGAGATGCCATGGGTCACGCCGCAGCGGGAGATGGTTACGCGTATCTTGCCGGAAGCTTCGGGTGGGATCAGGGCCACCCATTCCGTGGAGTGACTCATGTCCCGGCCGAACATTTTGGGAACCTGCTCTCGCAAGAAATCCTCAGCGGCCTGGCTTCCCTGCCCCGATTCCACCAGCCGAAAACGCAGGTGGTTGCATTGGTCCTGGACAATCTGCGCCTGACGGATACCCGGCATCTGGGAAATGAGATACGTGTTGACCGCCACACCCGAGAGCCAGCGCCCATCCGGAGTGTGAATGAAGTCGGTCACCCGGCCAGCCACCATCTGCATTCTCGGCAGGCCTCGCCCGCAGGGACACAAACCGTCGAGAGGAGCGCCCATGTCACCAATCTTGTAGCGGATAAAGGGCGTGGCTTCGTTCAACAAGTCTGTCACCAGGATTTCACCCACCTCACCCGGCCGGGCCGGGCGATCGCCCACGACGAACTCCACCAGCATGGTTTCAGCGGCGAGGTGCATCCCTTCGCGGGCCTCGCACTCGGAGGCAATGACACTGAACTCGCGACAACCGTAACGGTCAAACGTGCGGCATTGCAGCGTCTGTTCAATGAGCTGGCGCTCCTCCGGAGTCAGGCACTCGGCAGTCGTGATGGCGGATTCCAGCGGCGGGGGCTCTATCCCTTGCTTGGACAGATACTCGGCAAACATGAGAAGGGAGCGAGAGTAAGCCTGCAAAAACCTGACCTTCCGCTGGCGCAGTTCCGCCAGGAACCGGGCGAAGTTCGCCTCCCTCACATCGAAGGTGTTAAGGACGACTTCGCGGTAGAGCAGGGCGTTGCGCACGCGCCCCCAGGCTGACGCGTAAGGTTGAGCCTCCGGGTGCCCCCAAAGCAGCCCGATCCACTTGCCCACTCGCCAGCCGGACCAGTAGTCGTGCCGCTGCGTCATGGCTTTGCGTGACGCCCAGCGAAGCTTGGAAACCTTGAAGGCAATCGGGCTGCCTGTAGAACCACCCGTGAAATTATCCTCATAGCTGCTGGGAGGAACACCGCGCGCCGTCAATTGGTTCTGGTTCTGCCGAATGTCGTCCTTGGTGAGGACCGGGAGGCGAAGGAAATCGCCAAGCTCACGCAGGTCGTCAGGGCAGAAGCCCACCTGGCGGAACCGGTCGGCGTAGTAAGGGCAACGCTCGAACGCGAAGCGGACGATCCTCCGCAGCCTCTGCCACTGCAGATCCCGAATGCGGTCGGTGGACCAGAACTGGGTCTGCTGATATTCGCGGAAGAAAGTGTTGAGCCCCGGGTGATCGCGCCTGGCCCACAACGGGTAAATGATGTGCTGAATTGCCGCTTCTGCAATGGCGCTCATGTTGTTCCCAAGTCAGCCTGCGGGCGCCCGCCAGAACACTGGATTCCGGTACCCCGAAGTATGGCCGGCCCCGAGGCAACGCAATGCCCTGACGGCAGACTAAACGTCAAAACATTATTTCACGCCCCGGAGCTGTTCCCATTCTCGTCCCAGAATCTGGAGGACCCCGCGCAGATGACGGGGACGCAGGCGATGCAAGCGTCTCCAGATGGGATTCTGCAGCGAAAGCTGTCTCACCACCGCGCGCGCCCGCGACTTCAACATGGTCGCCCACCAGAAGAGGGTGTAACCACGTCGAGACAAATCCGCGCTGCTCTCTCTCAATTCCCTGGCCCTTTCGGGCCGCGGGTCCGGCGTTACGCGCAAGTCCGCCCCGAGGTAGGCAGGAATCAGTTCGTGCGTCAGGATGTGGGCGTTATCAGCCACATTCACCTTCAATACTGCCGTGCGACGCGCCGCCTCGCTCAGGCGCATCGGCATA
>Ga0187878_1001776_pt1 | contig 20299 bp, 24 predicted proteins | sample June2016WEW_17_1_FD_132979 | JGI IMG/M metagenome (GOLD analysis project Ga0187878, IMG submission 132979) | Peatland microbial communities from SPRUCE experiment site at the Marcell Experimental Forest, Minnesota, USA - June2016WEW_17_150 | ecosystem: Environmental > Terrestrial > Soil >...
CTTTCTTCAGGTCAGGTCTACGCTCCTGCCATAATGGCATCGTACAGCCATGCGCCGAGGCATCATCATACAAGCCCTCGGTAGAACTCTCCTCCTTAATACCGTAATAATAGAGGAGAGTTTAAAATAGTTTTTTCCTCTTTAGACGGGTTTTTAACCTGCTGTCCGTCGCATGATCATACACCTCCTTTCCTTAAAAAGCCTTCGTAGGCTTGTGATCATAAAACCTCGCAAATGTGTTTTTCCTTAAGGGAAGGCTCATGTCTCCAGATCAAATATCTTCTCGACCCAGCTTCCTTCTGATACTTCCCGTTCGGTATCAATCAGCTTTCTGCCGGCGTGCATGCTGCTGACGTTCAGGTCAAGATCGTTGAACTCCTCTTCAATTGAAGAGCTGCCATCAGGAATGGAAAATTCCTCATCGCTTGCTCGACAAACGAGGGCATCCTCTTTCAGAAGATCGTCTTTCTTTTTGGTCATATAATTCTCCTTTTTGGGTTTTAAAGTTTTTTATTTGAATTCACCGTTTGCTATTTCGTGTTTCAAGATTCCAGAGGTTGATGACGGTTGAAATACCGTACTGTCCCAGGTACCCAACCGGCATGACTCTCCGGATCAGGAACTAAGCCCAGGGCTTTCAATTCCCGACGTGCATGACGGTTTTCCTTTTCCTGCCGTTCATTCCATACTTGTTTAATACCGCTGTCCTGCATGACTACATCATCTTGCTGTTTCATAATGACACGCTCCCTTGTTGTTGAATATTGATGATGTAATGAAATTTTCTTTCCCCCCCTTCACTACTACATGGAAAATAAATCTTTTTTTCCTGCAAAAATTTTTTGTTGGAAAAAAAGATTTAAAAAAAGGGAAAAGAGGAAAATTTTTAAAGAGTAAATATTTTTTCCCCTTCCCCCTTTTTAGATATATGGAAAATAAATCTTTTTTTCCTGCAAAAATTAAATGCCTTAAATTGTAAAAAAGCTATCAAAAAATAGGGGAGAAAGAGGAAGAAAATGACCATTTGAGGTACACGGGACTGGGACCTAAATTTTGATTTCCCTAGGAATGGGCCCTCTGAATGGGGGTATATTCTTTCCCTAAATTTTGATTTCCCTAGGAATGGGCCCTCTGAATGGGGGGTATATTCTTTCCCTTATTTTAATAATCTTTAGATAAAAGATACTCTTTTAAGGTATATTTTTCCTTTTTCTAATCTCTTTCCCCCTCTAAAGATATTAACATGCTGTCTTTAAAGATCATTGCAGAAAACTTCCTGGACCGCTTCAGTAAAGAAAAATCCCGACGTACACTGGAAGAGATCCTGGAGTTCCTGGGTCCTGCTTCTATACATGTAAATCCGGTGGATAAGAAAAAAAGAGTAGCAGCTGAAAACAAAGCATCCCCACAGGACTTATCCGAGGAAGGTATTACCCGTCTGCATGAGAAACTTGATGCTGAGCATAAACGCAAGGTCAAGACCCGGGATGCCTGGAACAAGGCTTTTAATGAATCCCTCAGCCCTCATATACTGGATGCAGGTACCACAGACTCGGGGGAAAGTGCTCTTAAAGAAGATATATGGCGAATGCTATTTAACACCCTCTCTAAAAGGCTCGGAAAAGACCTTGCAGTCCAATATATAGACGATTTATGCTCCTTCTTTTTGCAGCATCTGGATATACACGTACGAAACATATCCGGGCATAAAGAACCCGGTAAGTATATAGATAAAAAGCCTACCGGGATCTTGCATGCTACAGGGGATAATAAAGCCGCACTGCGAGATCCCGGGGTAGAGTTTATTGGGGAGATAGTTGGACGTAACCCTACTTTTCCCTTTAACTATGACGTTAAAATTTCCGGCCCTGGGGTTAGCCCTGAAACCTGCCGTTTGGATACCTCAGCATCTCTTTTAAGGCTTCATAAGGGTCATAAATACCGTCTGGAGTCCACCTCTTATGAGGAGAAGAGTCACAGCATAAGAGTACTTATCCCTGAGGCAGAACGTCGGGGTACCCACTCCATGATCCTGAAAGACCAGATATTTGCGATGGCCAACAACGTGGTGAAGGACTTCCTGGAGACCGATTATAAAGACTCCATAGATAAAATGGGTGTTAATATCAAAGACACCGAGACCGAGATCAAAAAACTGGAGTCTAAAATCCAGGACCTACCTGAAGACGACACACAAATCGATAAATTGATGGATCAGAGGGATAAATTGCTTGCACGGCTGGAAGAATACTCTAAAATGGGGGTCCCCGAACTCAAGGGTGTAAAAGACACCTTTATGGAGCGTATTAAGCATCCTCTTTATAAGAAAATGTTGCGACATCCTATGACCTACAGGGACTGGGAAGGTGAGCACCCTCCCACGGTAGACCTTATGGACGTTCAGATAGGTCCTGACGACGCGGAGAGGCTTTTAAAGGACCTTTCAGAGTCCCTTACCAGTATGCATGGAGTGTCCCAGGAAGGGTTACCCTATAAAGATCTGGCCCCTCTTATGCTGGACTCCATACAGGAGGTCCCTGATCCGACCCAGAAGTCGGGTTGGCAGGCTAAGTTTTTCAACAAAATTAAAGACCTTGCTAAGGAAAAGAAAATTGATCTTCCAGGTACTGTGGACTCTAACCGTGTCGTCCCAGGTATCATATCCGACATCCGGAAGGTGGTGCTCCAGGACCCCAAATTCCGGCATCTGAAGGAGAACCTCACCCGTCATCTCATGCGGGCTATAAAAGCGGATTCAGAGCATGTGGAGGACGTTAAAAAGGCTTTGGACGACCTCTGGGGTCACGTAGGGCTTCAGAACATGCTCAGCAAGATATCTGCCGAATATGGCAGGTTTCCACAGATGCTTAAAGCTAAAACACTCACTCTTCCCGAGTACCGGAAACATGTAGAAGATGCCACCGTGGAGCATCTCCGCAAATATATCACCGGTGCAGGGGATCCTGTCATGGAGTCCCATATTCTGCCTGTCATGGATATTGTGGTGGCGATCGGGAAGGGTCTTGGGGAAAAGGACCCGCTTTTACAGAAACTTCAGCGTCTCATACTTCTGGAGATCTGGCACTTTGAAGCACTCAAAACCCCCGCAGGGGGGAGTGAAAGACGGAGCTGGAAGTTGGAGGAAAAGATTCCTGAGTCTTTAAAGCCGGACAAGAAAAATCCTCGGCAGGAAGAACAGGATGATGGTCAGGAGGTGGATACCGAGCGGTTAGGCCAAAAAATAGAAATGTACAAGAAATTTAAGAGACTTTTTCATATAGAAGGTCCTAACACCGACATAGGCCTTAAAATATATAATGAGCTCAAGACTCTCCTACTGAAGAGAAAAAAATGGGAGGACACCCAAGAGCCTAAGAAGAAACGTCGCAGAATTCCTGATCTCGAAGAGGTCGACGTGGGTGGACAGTCCGAGCTCCGGAACATACTTCATGAGCGGCATCCCGAGACCCAGAAATTATTGGACATATTTTAAAAATAAAAAAAAGAGCAATATTATGGATTATCTGGAAATCATGGCGGCAGCAGAAGCGGAACAAAAAAAGGACGGCGACCATAAACTCCGTCTTGACCCTGCCACATATAAAGAATTTGGTTTCGATGTGGAGTCTCTGCAGAATGGGAACATTCCAACAGCAGAGGATTTCAGGGATAAAATAACTGGGGCCCATAAAAAATTATCCAAAGACAAAAAAACTTTCAACCCTGAAAAATTCAAGAAAACCGTGGTTGACTTATACCGTGACCTCCGGGGCTTTTATTCTACTGGCAGGCCAAAAGATGATATCCGTAAAAAACTATCTGTTAAAGAGCAGGAACTGGCGGCTGAGAAAAAGCTCCTGGAATCCAAAGAAAAATTATTGACCGAATTATCTTCTGCCGAGCCTGCCCGTGCGATTTCTATTCTTGAGGAAGGTCTCACACGTCCGAGGGTGGAAGTCTTGAACCATGAAGACCTCTGGAAAGAAAAACGTAAAGATGCAGCGGCTGTTGATCAAAAATCCTGGGATGAGCTTTCAGACGAAGAACGTAAAAAACGTCGAAAGACCTGGTCGGAACTCACTGAAGAAGAGCGTGCCAAAAGATTGGAAGACCTTCATCTTTCTCCCGAAGAAAAGAAAAAATTCCTGGATCCTGAAGTGCACTATCCTAAAGGCCCGGAAATTCATCTTCCAGGGGACCTCGGTCCGCTCAAAAAGGAAAAGATTCCTGCTCATACTCCTGAAGAACAAGCCCGTCGGGAAAAAGAATTAAAAAAGCTTTCCCCGGAACTTTTTAAAAAGCATCCCGAGCTCTTGAAAGAGCTGGAGCCAGATACTATTGAGCAGTATGTTGGAAAACGCAAAGCGCCTAAAGATGAGAGTAAACCTGAGTTCGAACGTTCTGAAAAGCAACGCTGGGACGTTCACATGGTTGGCAGGTCCCGGCTTTTCAAAAAAATGAAGGACAGTATAAAAGTCCTGTCGGACCCAAAAACTGACAAAAATTCTGACGTCTATAAAAAGGCTCTGAGTACCACGAAAAAAGTCCTGCAGGAAGATATACAAGGTGTAAAAAATAAGATTTCTGTAATACAGGAAACTGTGCATAAGCTGGAGAACAGGCTCAAAACTGTAGGACTGCGGCCGATAAAAGAAAAAATCATTACCCCTGTGCATATTTCTCCTCTTGGAGACATGGAAGATTTAGTAGTTATTATGGAGACCATGAAGCAGCCACCTCCCAGAGTAGTTGAGGTTGACCGTCCGCATCATTTCGGATGGTTGTTCCAGCCAAAATTCTTAGTGGAACTTTTTAATCAACTCAATCTTCCGAAACCTGCCAAGCCAGGGGCCAAAAAAGATACTCTTGGAAAAGAGCCGGTTGAGCAGGAACATACTCAAAAAAGTGATATTGGAGAAGAGGTCCAGCCACTGATTCTTGAGACTGTGCTGCGTCTGTTCCACCTCACCTCTGATACTATAAATAGATTGACAGGGCCCAAAAATATTTTTGATCAACTTAATTTGAAAGACTATGCCTTTTCTACCGTCGATGAAGGCTTATTTAAGAAGTATGCAGAATTTCTTAAGCAGGTTAAAGGTCAACTTCCGGCTGATGAATATAAAAAATTGATCAATTTTGATACTGATAATAGTGTATTCTATCACAAGGATCTTCCAGGGCATCTTACAGAGCATCGGAAAAAACTGGAACAACTTTATGACCATCTCATGAGAGTAATTTCTTTGAATACCCGGATCTTCGAAAATAAATGGAATCCTATTATTAAAGAACTTGAAATAATCCAGGATTCCTATAGAAAAATGAAGAAAGATTTTAATGTTATTTCTAAAGAAGAGTACTGGCAGAAATGGCTCAAAGGTAAATCTGAGTTATTGAAGGAAGCCTTCGAGGACAATTATTATGATGAAATAGAAGCTGCAGACGCAGAATTGTCCGAATTTATTCCTTATTTGAGTGCGGAAAAGGGTTATAATAAATTTTTAAAATCTCTTACCGAGCTTAAAGAATTCCTCAAAAAAGAGGGACATCTCGAAACTAAAAATGTAAAAGAATTTGCCCTTAAATTAAAAGAAGCTGGCCCGCACGGTCTGGAATGGATTGATAAACTTGGACCTCTGATTGATCATACCTTGTCGTCCATTATAGAATATAAACATGACGTTGAAAACTTTACAGAAAAATTATTGAAAGGCAACATATTTAAAGAGAAAACCACTGCTCCAACAACAACAGAAGAGAAAAAATTGGGAAATAGTATGTGGCCTGTAATTTATAATTTAAAAAGATTGTCCTATATATTGCAAGCCTTCAAGGAAAGCCCTGTAGAATGGCGAAGTGAATACCCCCTCACCATTCCCCTGCAGCAGCTATTTGGAAAAATGAAAGACTTTTTCCAGAAATCTTATCCTGCAGAAGAATTTTTGAACGATTGGTTCACCGTTTCCGGCAGCAAAACATTAGCTACATCTAAACTCCAAGAGTCCTTAAAAAAGGATCTCGATCCTAAAGTGCAGAAAGAAATAGCCAAGTCTTATGGTAAGGAAAAGTTACAGGCCGAGCGTGATAAGTTTGATGACGAACTAGGGGAGGGCAATGAAGAACAGAAAAAATTAATGCGAGCCATAGAAGATTTGGATAAATGGGCAGAAAAATCTTTTGATAAATATGACGGGGCTATTTCCGAAGCTAAAGGAATTACAGAGGCTCAAAAGGCTGCTCTTAAAAAACTTATAGAAGAACGTAAGCATCTTCAGGAAAATTTTGAACACGCTCCTAAAGAGCACCTAACTTCCGAACGCATTAAAACTTATTTAAAACGTCTTAACGAAATTCATACTGGCCTTGTCAAACTTATGGGACAGTTGGACACAGCAAAAAACCCCTTTACCGATAAAGTTGAACCTATAGGTCACCTTGAGAGTAAGGCTTCTCGCGTTTGGAATATTTATAATGATAACATCACTCGTAATTTGAATAGAATCAAAGATCTTCAGGACAAGTCCAGGCGTTTGGAAAATGCTATTCTACAAAGAGATGAGTGGATGGATGAGGGTGTCCCGGAAGATATTCTTGAAGAGGCCCGGGAAATGTACCTGGCATATACCTGGAGAATTTTTGATACTGATTGGGCCCGAAAACCTAAACAGATTCAATCCAGATTTAATATAAATTATGATGACTATCTGGATATAAAAGAAGCCTTTGAAAAACTTGCAGGACATACTCTTCCTTCTACCTCAATGAATAGAATGGTGGAGGAAATTAAAAAGGATATTAAATATCTTAAAGAGCAAGGTCAGGAAGTTCCAAAAGGCCACTATGAATTTTTGAAAAGATTAAAAGGTGGTCCTTCCAAACCCGAGACTAAGGAACCTGTCACGGCCCAGGTATTACTCGATTTTCCAAATCAGATGGCCTTGAATGTTTTGACACGTTCAAGTAATGCACAAGTCCCAGACTCTGAAACCGAGATGATTTTCTCTTAAACCATTATGCCGACATTAAAATCTCATATCATTGCCATTGTAATTCTTTTTTTTACTGCAATAGCTGTATCTGCACCACCCCCGAAAGAAACCAGCAAAATTTATGATCGATTAATTCAAATCGTTGTTGCCAAATGCAATACTTGTTCTATTATACCAATATTTGAATTCCCAGCCTATTGCGGAGTAGATTTCCATGTGGATTCTTCCTTCGTGGTATGCCGGCCCGGATATGAGGGTGTAATCAACATGAGCAGAAAAACAGGAATTGCTATGGTTGCTATACACTCACTAACAATCAAAGAGCCTGATACTACAGATACTTATATTATGTATTTTTATAAACTTTATGATCAGAATACTGTCTGGAAGGAATGCCAGAAACCTGTTATTATTATCAATGGGAAATGTCCGCGTTAAAGAGGGAAAAAATCTATGGATATCAACCGAATTGCAGAAGATCTAGACAAAATTGCCGATGAAATTCAGCCACAAGATCCTGTCATTGCCTTAGCAATTGATAAAGTCAGCGATGGAATTTTTGGCCGGCCACCCATTAAAAATTATGCCACATTAGAACATCTCTTAGTTAATGAAATTACTCCTGCACTTACTGAAATTCATAACCAGTCGAGTGCTATTAAAGACTCTGCCGCCGCCCATAGAATAAGAACTCATGCCAGCACGGCACTTAAAAAAATACACGATATCATGCGTATTCCTCATTAAAAAATATATGGCACCCAAACTTTCTCCTGTTGCTAACCTAGTCAGACAAGTCAGTGAATCTATAAATGACTGGAATGTTTATCTTGCTAAATATGTCCATGAGCCTGCTAAAGGTAAAAAGCCAGCCCTAATGTATTGGATAACACCTGAAGGAAAAAAGTTTTTAATTACCGGACAATAAAAAAAGGTTTAAAAATTTTTAAACTTCAAGTATAATATAGATATGAAGAAGCTTTTAAAGATTCTGGTTCTGTTGGCAGCAGTCCTTGCTTGTATTTTTGGGGTCCTTAAAATTAAAGACCTAAATTGGCACCGGCATCTTGTTGACAGAATTCGGAATTTAAAGTAATGTGAGATCTGAATCTACATAAAATATTGGGTTTTTGTATTAAAGGTTTTTTCAGCGAGAAGCAACCCAATGTTCTACAAGAGACAGATCATAGCTTTCATCAAAAAAGTCGTTCGTGATGAACGACTCTGTGTCTTTCCTGCCAATATAAAACTTGTCACTACCCTCGCCGCTTCTGTTCCTTGCGAAGTTAAACTTTTTGACCTTTCCAAAGAAAATAATATGGTGATATGTTTCATCAATCTTAATAAACGTTATTTTACTCTGGAATTAAATAAAAATATTCTTAAAGCTTATCTGTTACATGAACTTGGCCATTGTTTTTCTCCTAAAAAAATGGGTTCTTCAGCAGAGCTGTGTGCTCAGGTGTGGGCTATCGAGAAAAGTAAAAAAATGAATATGCCTGTTATAACAAAAATTCTCGAAAATCTTGTTGAAGAGTGGGTTACAATGGGTTGGAAACATAAAAAATTAAGGATTTACATCCGGGCTGGAAGAGCCTATAATAAAATTAAAAACTCAAAATCTGAAATTAAAAATCTCCTGAAATCCTGCGGAAAACTCTAAAAATTTGTTCTTGCAAACTTGCCGTGCAATTCTTTTGCTTTTTTATCATAAACGTTTGCAGCTTCCCGGGCCGATTTAAAATATCCTAGATGATAAAGTTTTCTTTTATACCGGATTAATGCTCTGAATTTTTTCATTTCTTTATTAAAAGTTACACCTTTAAACCCTGAGGTGTTATCAGAGTATTTTCGCTGGTTACATCGGTTTTCCCCAGTAGTACACTGTCGAAGATTGTCTCGTGTGTTATTAAGACCCAAACCATTGATGTGGTCTACTATTGAGTTGGGGGGAGCATTAAGAATTTCTCTGTGCATACGAAAAAATTTAGGAGGAGGATTGAAATTAGTTCTTATAGCATAGTAAGTGTGCCGGCCCTTACTGGTAAACCATATATATTTGCTCATTTTTTCAAAATCTTCATCATCAACGATAGCCACTTTATTTCTGGGTAAAGGAATAGGTTTCATCATTCCCCGCCTCCACCTGCGTCTCCCCCATCCCCTGCTGATTCTCCTCCACTGGATTCTCCTCCAGAAGAAGAACTTTCTGTTGAAGTTTCAGTTGAGGAAGAAGTTTCTGGCACTGTTTCTTCAACCATCTCATTCTCTTCTATTCCAGAAATTTCCTTTTCGTTAACCTCAAGTTCCTTGTCCGGTTTTTCATTTTGTATTTCTTCAGGCATAGTCTTGGTTTCTTTAAACGATACTTTGGAAAAATCGGAAACTGGGGTAGAACTTTGATAATAGCCATAAGAATTATCATTTAACATCATCCAGTATAAATATGTCATAGGCCCATTATCCTGACAAACTTTATACTCGGAAACTTTAACGGCTTTGAAAGTTTTTGGATTGGAAATTTTACAAAAAATAAATAAGCAAAGAACTCCGACTAATAACAGATTAGAAAGTTTCATCTAGTCCTCCTTTTAGAATGTTTTTTCAAGTTCATTGGTTATGATTTTTTGAGTTAGCCAATGTTCATCAGTTTGTATATGATTTTTTCGCACCACTTTTGCAGTATATTTTTTATAATCTCGATAAGGGATCTCTCCAGCAATTCGAATTACATAATCCTCTACCTCATCTAAACTTGCTTTACAGTACTTTTCAAATTCTTTTTCGACGGTAGATTTTAATTTTTCTAATGTATTAGTTTTTGGAATATAAATATTAGGAACGATCTGCAAATCAAGCATGTCGGCATAATTTAAAGTATCTGCCCAATTTAACGCTGTATTGGTCTCATCCCAAATAGAGAAAAGATAAAAATAACTCTTTAAATGCTTATATAAGATTGAATGCTTGGCATAAAGATTTTCCCCGCAAAATCGCCAATTCTCCGGTATTTCGTGAGCAATCTGTGCATGAAAAGCCTTGATCCAGTCGCGGGATTCATGAGGAGCCGAATTAATTGATCTGGCATGGTAATAGTCAGAATATAGGTTAGAATTTTCTCCATCAAGTTTTATTGTAAGTACCAAAGTCAGATTCAGAAATTGATCCATACTAGAATGTACTCGATCATCTTTTGATATGTTAGGGGACCAAGGAGCATGAAAAGTTCTTGGGTACTTGATGTACTTTAGAAAACTATTTAATAAATCTGCACGTTCTAAAGCTTTTTGGACATTTTCTTGATAGAAGAGTTCACCTTTAATTCTCATTCCGGTGGGTAAAACAATATTGCCCCAGTGATCAAGTGTTTCACCTGCTTCAAAGTGTTCTGGTAAAATAATGTTTATAATGCCTGCTTTAGCTCGAAGTTCCTCACAAGAAATTTTTGTGGTTTCGGCATCAAAATGATGTTCTTTACAAAGACTGACTCCATTATCCAGATAATATCCACCATCTTCGAAGAGTGATCGATCTATAATATGGTGAGCGGCCGAGGCCGTTTTATCACATATAATGCATCTGTAATGGTCCCGGCCGAGGACAGATTCACGAAACTGGTCTCGAGTTAAGAGTTCCATAATTTTATCTCTTTTGTATATAGTCCCAACCCGCTATCAACCATCGTGCATAAGCATTGGCATCTTTATTATACCACCCGCAAGCATAAGATGAATTATTTTCAACTAGTAAAAGTCTATTATCAAGAGTTCTTCCAAAATCAACGGCCCCACAGAAATCAGTAGGAATCTGAAGATTTAATTCTGGGGCCGCAGGAGTATTAATTTCATCTCCTGAATACCAACCATTGCCAATAATTTTCCCATCAGCCATGTAATAACGCCACTCATCAGTGAAAGATACTATTTCAGAGCACCAGTAAGGTCCTCTCTTTTTCCCTTTATAAGTTCCATAAGTTCCAGTTGTAATATGCCCGATGAAGCGTTTATGTCGATCGGCCGGTTTAATGAATACCTTTTGCCCAAGAGGCCATTTATCTTGTTTCCATATTTTCCGACCAAAATAGTCTGATAGCCAATCAGGATAATAATCGGGGATAATTGTTTTGCCCAACTGAAACTCGCACCATTCTACAGATCCGGAGGGAACATAATCGGAAGGAATTTTTTCTTTTTTGCTAGCTCTCATTAAGGGTATTCTATTAAGACTGCAATACAGATTCAGAAGGCAGGCTTCGGAAGAAGCATCTCCCCTCATGAGTGCAAAACCTTTATAATGTCTGAGATCTAACATAATAACCTATTATATAGAGACTTGAGGGGAAATTAAAGTTCTATAATAATTTACTTATACTTAATCTCTAAGAGAGAGGAGAAAACTCCATGGATCAGATTGAAGCAAGCAACAGAGTGTTTCAGCAACAGCTTTTACGGTCTTTAAAAGATATAAGTGATAAATTGGGTGTGCTGGGAACTATACAAACCGAATTTGTATGGGCTCATTTGTGCTGTGGGAAAATGATCATACAAGGTCATTCCTCTGCCTGTCAGGTCTGCCCGGATGATGACAAGGCCATAAATTTTAAGGTTGAGGTTAAAAACATAGAAGCCCTTAAAAGACTTATAGATACAGTCAGGCTCAGTCGATAAAAATTTTTTTTAAAATAATAGTTGACACGGACCAAATTAAGTATTATATTTAGAAACATGATTAAAATTACTAATATCTCCGTCCTATGCTTACGACTCCTGTGTAGCTTGTGTCTTAGCTATTATTATCTAGACACACATGGGCGAGGAGATATTGTGTAATAAAACAATTAAAGTCTCCGCTGGTCAAACCTCCCGCCCACCGAAAAAGATGGACGGGAGGTTTCTTTTTTTGTAATTGCTCTTTGAAAAAAAATTTTGAGGACGGTGTGGCCAAGCGGTAAGGCTCGAGATTGCAAATCTCGCATCTCCGGTTCAATCCCGGACACCGTCTCCATTGCGAGCGTACCCAAATTGGCATAGGGATCAGGTCTAGGCCCTGAAGCTTGAAAAAGCATTAAGAGTTCAAATCTCTTCGCTCGCACCAAATTGCGATCGTGGGGGAATTTTGGCAGACCCGCTAGGTCGAGGGCCTAGTTCGTATAAACACGAGTGTCAGTTCGATTCTGACCGATCGCATTTTTAATAAAGGGTATGTAGCCCAATTTGGTAGAGGCAATAGGTTCAGGACCTATATGATAATGGTTCAAATCCATTCATACCCATTTATATACTGAGGGATGCCCGAGTGGCCGATGGGGACGGACTGTAAATCCGTAGTTAAGAGCCGCGTAGGTTCAAATCCTACTCCCTCAACTTTACGGGAGCATAGACCAACTGGTAGAGTCAACGCTCTTAAAAAGCGTGTAGTGGCGAGTTCGAATCTCCCTGCTCCCATTTTAATAGCATTGAAAATTAGGCCTTGAAATATATCTTCCTATTATGGTATAATTATGTATAGGAGGATATTTATGGCAAAAATATGGACAGATTGTCAGCTTGAAGTTGCTATTTCAAGAAATAAAAATTGGTCAGGAGTTTGTCAGAGTTTAGGTTTGATTTATGACGGAAGAACTATACAAATATTAAAACGAAGAGCGATCGATTTAAAAATTAATTTTTCTCATTTTTCTTGGAAAAGAAATTATGAAAAATCAGAGTTAGAAAACGCTATTAAAAATTCTACCTCTTACAGACAAGTGCTTATTAAATTAGGTAAAGCCAGTTATGGCGGTTATTATGAATATATAAAAAGAGCTATTAAGGATTGTAATTTTGATACGTCACATTTTTTAGGTCGTCATTCTAAAAGAATAAAAAAGCAAGAATCTTGTAATTTAGAAAAAATATTAACAGAACATTCGATATACCGTGGAACGACAAAGAGATTAAAAGAATATTTGATTAAACAGGGAATAAAAAAAGCTGGTTGCGAAATTTGTGGAATTACTACGTGGTGCGAAAAATCAGTTCCAACTGAACTTGATCATGTAAACGGTATTAAAGATGATAATAGAATAGAAAATTTAAGAATAGTCTGTAGAAATTGTGGGGGCCTTCTTCCAACTTTTTGCAGAGGTAGTAAAGGTTTGTTACCTAAAAAACCTTATATAAGACCTAAAAAATCAAAAATTGTTAAAGAAAGAAAAATAGAAAAGCAAAAATATTGTCTTAAATGTAACAAACTTTTAGGTAAACGTAATAAAACTGGTTTTTGCAACATTTGTTCAAAAACTTTACCTAGACTGAATAAAAGAAAAGTCGAAAGACCTTCAAAAACGGAACTTCAAAAATTAATAGAAAAGTGGCCCTTTACTAAAATTGGAAAAAGATATGGAGTATCTGATAATGCGGTAAGAAAATGGTCTAAGAATTATGAAATAATTCTTCCTAACCGGTTAGGGTTCTGGACTAGGCAAAAAACTGCCCCTTCAAAAGAGGAATTAGAAAAAATAATATTAGAAACGCCATTATATAAAGTTGCTAAAATTTATAAAACCAGTAAAAAATTAATAAAATTGTGGATAAAATCTTATGATTTAAAAGTTCCTGATAATAGATATAGAGCTTTAAAACAATGGGAAAAAGCCCGAGTGGTGAAAATGGTAGCCACAACGGTCCCAAACACCGTCGAGATTAAAAATCTCAATTCCAGTTCGAATCTGGACTCGGGCACCAAATAATCTAAAGGAGATAGTATGAAAAAACCCCTTGTCATAGGGCACAAAGGAGAGATAGGTTCTTTCCTAGTTAATGGGCTCCTTAAATACATGGACAAAGCTCTTGATATCCTGTGTTTTGATGTCAATGAAACTCAAGAGGAGGTTGAAGAGCGGATCAAAAAATCAGACGTTATTTTCTTGTGCGTCCCGGTCAAGCAAACTGTGAATTGGCTAAAAACCTATAAGAGTCTATTATCTGGAAAAATAATATTTGAACAAGCTTCACTAAAAGAATGGGTGTATGAGCAGACATCGAAGGACAATCTTGATCTCAGATCCATGCATATTTTATTCAGGCCCTCCGGAACTCCCAATTTAAGTGACCGAAGAGTTGCACTTTTTAAAAACCAATTTAATATATCCACCGCTATAACGCCTGAAGAAATTTCTAAAATCACGAAATCTCAAATTGTTTGGTTCACAAGTATTAAAGAGCATGATCAGGAAATGGCAGTTCAACAGGCATTATTACATAGAACTTTATTAACTCTTGGGGAATTGATATCGAAGGGAACTGGACGCACCTATATCAGTCAGAAAATTTTGGAACTTTGTGATCGCATAAAGGCAGGAGACTCAGAGCTATATGAATTTATTCAGCAAAACAGACATGTGTCAGACGCATTAAAAGATTTTTCGGATAATCTTAAAAATTTTGATATCCATAAATTTTTTCCACTTTAGTTTTAGCTGTTTTCTTTATATAATATAGACATGAGTATTACCACAGACAAAACCGTAGGTCCTTGCCGTCTCCTCCATCATTTTACAGACAACGAACTCATCACCGTCCGAATCTTGATAGATGCCGGCTCAGGGCAGGACCCTGCCAATCATTATGGGACCGCCCATTATATGGAACACATGTTCTTTAAGGGAACCGAAGATAAAACATATAAAGAAATGAATAAAATTATATCCCGAATTGGGGATGCGAATGCCTATACCTGTGAATCCCGAACTGTGTATTATATAAACTGCCTGGCCGAAGACTATGAAAAAGCGGTAGATATTCTTTTTGAAATGCTGACCCGCCCAAGATTTGATCCGGAAGAATTTAACAGAGAAAAAGGCGTGATATTGGAAGAAGTGCAGTCCGGTCTCGATTCTCCCCAGGCTTATTTTGGAGATGAATTCGGAAGAGCAATATTTGGGGACAAAAAGGGCCATAATACAGCAGGGACAAAAAATTCCGTGCAAGAAATGAAACTTTCCGATTTAATAGAGTTCCGGAAAAAATATTATAATTATATCACCTGGATAGTCGTAGGAAAAGTTAACTCCACCAGAGCCGCTGCAAAAATTAAAAATCTTGAATTTCCCAAACTTTCAGTCACCCCCAACAATAGTTTAGATGGTCTAGACGGTCTAATTTATTTAAAAAATCACCATCTATATCATGCTTCCAAACAAGCTGCTTTAGCAATGGTTACTAAAGGATTGCCCGCCACAGATATCCCCGGAAGTGGAATACTGTCCGTACTCTTGAATGCAATGGGCGGAGGCATGCATTCTCTTATGTTTGATCGTATACGTGAAGAGTTAGGCCTATGCTATAGTATTAACACGGTGTCTCAATCTTATGCCCGTGTAGGGGCCATAGTCACGGTCTGCTGGTTGGATGAATCTTGTCTCCCCAGAGCTAAAAACGAAATTATAAAAATAATGGATGACATTAAAAAAGCTGGAATTCCTGAGGATCTGCTAGAACTTGCCAAGAAAAATTATATTATTAATATGCTGCAAAACACACAAAAATCATCTTCCTATGCTCTGGAAGTATTGGATCCTTATTATTCCCAGGGACGAAAAATCACCAGTTATGAAAAAGAAAAAAAGCAAGTTTTGGCAGTCACCAATAAAGATATAATAGAATTCGCCCGAAGATATTTTGACAAAAAATGCTTCGTGATTATGACAGAAAAATGAATCGTTATGACATAATTTTAGAAGAGAATTATCCCCCAAAAGTACTTCCTATTTCAAGTTCTCTGGATGATCCCAATGCTTTTATATTAATGTGTGCAGATGGCAGGCAAATAGAAATTATAGCGAGCCCTGTAGATTTTAATACTTTGGAAATCAAACTTGGCGAAGATTTTGAGGGGAATATTATCGGAATTCAAAACATCAACAGAGGATTTTCTAAATCTTTTCCTATGATAGCAAAGCAAAAAAATTCTACGCTAGATATTCACATCCGAATCCCCGGAATCTTTTGTAGATAAAAGTCATAATTTTTTATCTACTTCAAATGCAAATGAAATAAACTATGATTGTCCGGGATTTTATGTTGTATTACTTGTTCAAATTCTTTAGTTCGGAAGGGAAGATCAAAATAGAGTAGTAAGTTTTTTCTGTTAAGCTTTTGCATTTTAGCCCCGGGTTTAAAATCAACCGCCAAATCTGAAGAAGTTGCTAATCTTGAGATTATAATTCCGTCAGCATTAAGACAATGCACATACATTAAATATGTTTGATATCCCAAATTCCAGGATTCCCCAGACAGAACCCATATTGTATTCGGTTTAACATTAAGGACCCATTGATAGATACTTGAATTTTCGGGTGAGGCTAATCCTCGAGAAACAGCCTCTTGATAATCACTAAATTTTTCTTCCCAAAATTGTCGTATATTAGTTTGCATTTGTTTTTTTCTTCAACAAAATTCTATTGTTTTACGGCACCTGAAAGCCTGGAAACCGAAAAATCGAGACCCATTACCAGTATCTCCTATCCCGCTGATCTATAATAAGAGTCATTCCACCTCCCCCAGAATGTACTTGGGAAAGGGAAGACGTAACTGCAGTCGTCGTAGGATATATTTTGGCCGGCTCATCCTTAAAATGATCTCCCCAGGAAGGGTCATAAGAAGGCTCTTTCCCTCCATCCCAGGGGCTTTTAATCCATACATATAAGCTGTCCCGTTTCTGTATTCGTATGTCACCCTCCAAGGCGTTCTTTTGCCCTTGATAGTAGGCCCATTCTATTGTTTGCTGCGTGTGGGTTTCAAGATTTTTAGAAGTGGCAGTAACTTTTGGGTTCGCTACCCTATTCTGTTTATAATCGAGATAGAGAGGTATGGATACAGCGGCTAGAACAGCACATATTATAAATACCACAATTACCTCTATTAGACTGAAACCACCATTCTTATTATGCATAAAATTTTTCGCCTCTTTTATCTATAGGATGCCGGGTCATAAAACCCATTTTTCGTATGCAATTGATGCGGGGTAATTCCAGTTTCCGGGCTATCAGTAATTTTATTTTTCCGTAGTCCTTTATGATAAAGATTAAATAGTTTCATTTTAGCCTTTATAATGGCATCAATTTTTGCCTGATCAGTGGGGGAAATCTTAAAAACCTTTTTTTCTTTTTTCATTCTCGTCGGCCTCCTTTTTTTGTTCTTCCCGAGCATATTGGACACAGGATTTTATACCTAGTGAAGGGTATAGTTTGCGTTCAAGATAGATGGTAAGAGCTATTCCTACCATTAAAAAAAGTAATATATTATGACTGATAATTGCAATGGCCCAGGCAGAGGCCGCAAAAAAGTTTCTCAAAATTATTTTGCCCTGATATTTATAAAAGATAGGAGAATTTAAAAACCAATCAAAAAGAGAGTATGAGATGGAGAGCCCGAGAAGAGTAATTAGAAACATAAGACCATCTTTGTATAATGATGGCATAGATGACAGCATGATATGCCCAACCCCTGATACAGTCAGAATACACATTAAAATTACTACAGAGATAATGCCTAAGATAAGTATTGGTCTACTGTTCATTTCAGGTCCTTTTTAATTTTAGAAGGAAGCTTAACTTCTGTAGTTTGTCGTTCTCTTTCTTTTTCTTCTTTAAGAAGAGCTTCAACCCGGTCTCTATAAACAGTGCTGTATTGCCCATAAGTATATTTTCCGTGATAGGCTAAAGAACCCACAAGTTCTTTAAGAATTTGTTTGTAAGAATCACTTTTCGTTTTGGTCATATTCCTCCAAATACCTCTTTTATGTTTCGGCCAGTACCTGTCTGATAATAAGTGCCATCATCCCTTTTTTCATCGTCGAAGCAAAGACTCTCGCCCTTATAGATTACACTGTCCACATATTGATTACACCCACATCCGATCGTTTTTCGATGAAGAACCTTAATTGCACCTTTTATGGTCTTCAAATGTGGCTCGACAGTTTCAAACTGCAGATCATCTCCTCCGCTGTGTGAAATGAGAATGACGGCTTCGTCGGAGTCAAGGGCCTGTTCGAATTCCTCCAGAGTTTCAGGATCATAGGTGTATGACTCCTGACATTTGAAGTTTTCTATCCAATCAACATCACATGTGCTCAGTTTCGGGTATTTTTTTAGCAGAGCCTCATGGTTTTCTGCGGCTTTTTTGTTTTTATATTCCTTGCCGTCCACGGTTTTATATACCGTTACGTCCTTTTTGACTCTGACTTCCACGTCTTCTTTTTTTGTTATTGTCTCCATAACTAATTCCTCCCTTTCTACAAACATATTATATAACTCAATGGGCAAAAAATTAAGTAGTATTTTTAGAACTTGCTAAAATATATTTTTAAAATAATAGTTGACACGGGCAGGTTTTTGTATTATATTTAGAATTATGAAATTCAAAACCTGGACATCTATGACCACTGCAGCGGCCCATTCATCGTGGGCAGTGCATGCCACGTCTCTGTCCGGGTAACCCGAGAGCTTAAAAAAAAATAAAAGGGCTTCCGTCCGGACTCGACAACCGGACGGAAGCTCTTTTATTTTTAGGGGTATAGTATAGTTGGGAAAATAACGGACTCCAAATCCGTAGTCCTCCGTTCAAGCCGGAGTACCCCTGCCAAATGTTCTTTGACATGTATATTTGCCACTGTATCCTAATGGTAAGGAACTATCTCGGTAAGATAGGAATTCTGAGTTCAATTCTCGGCAGTGGCTCCAAAAAAGTTGAATGGGCAGAGCCAACGCCGTTGAAGATTTTATTCTATGGAGGAAGCTCAGGACTGCTTTTCCCCCGCGAAGGAGACTTTCTAAACAAAAAGTCGTTTGCACTTCCAACAGCAGCAACTCCAAACAGACCAAGAGTGAGGGAAACTCGTTATAAAGGTCGGGGACCGGAGGCATCAGACAGATGTTGGCTAAAACAGAATCCTGGCTACTCGCTAATTCAATTATAATTTTTTATGGAGGTGTAGGATAATTGGCAATCCATCCGGCTTGAACCCGGACGTCCTTAACAGGGATTTGAGTGTTCGACCCACTCCACCTCCGCCAAAATTTGGGAGGTAATCAAGACCTATAGTAAGTTCGATTCTTACCTCCGCAATACTTTATTAATAAAAAAGTCCTTGTAAGAGTTCAAATTTTTTAACAACTTACAAGGAGTTCCAATATGAACTGGTTTGAAGACTATAAATTACTTAAAAAAGCCGTTGTAGAATCTTATTCTTTTGCTCAGATTTTAAGAAAAATAGGTTTAAGAGACGTAGGTAGCAATTATGGAACATTAAAAAAAGCTTTAAAAAAATTTAAAATTAATTTTGAAACCAATTTTAAAATAATCAATAATCTATATAGCAAAGGATTACCATTAGATAAAATTTTGGTAGAAAATTCTACATATAGTAATACAAATGCTCTTAAAAAGAAACTAATTAAAAAAGGTTTTTTTGAATATAAATGTTATGGATGTAATCGAACCGAGTGGGAAGGTCACCAAATACCTATTAAATTAGAACATAAAAATGGTGTAAGAACAGACAATCGCATAGAAAATTTAACTATTTTGTGCCCCAACTGTCATGCTCTGACAGATACATTTTGTGGTAAAAATACATACAAATATAAAAATAATAAAAAGATCATGCAGAAAAAAGAATTTAATATGACTAAAAATAAAAAAGATTCAAAAAATCTTAGGTTATTAACAAAAGAAAAAATTAAAAAAATAAGGGAAAGAGAAAAAAATAAGAGACTAAAAGATTTAAAAAATATTGACTCAAAAAAATATGGATGGATTATGAAATTATCAAGAAAATGGGGGGTTTCCCATACTCAGGTTAGAAGATATTTAAAAAATAATTTTCCAGATATTTATATAGAAGCAATGCAAAGAAAAGCTGGGCATCGATGGTAATTTTGGAAGCAGTCCGGTTGGTCGAGGAGCATGACTCGAAATCATGTAAACCCGAAAGGGTCCGGAGGTTCAATTCCTCCTGCTTCCGCCAAAAAGTTCATTGACGTATGGTGAATGTAGTGTAATGGTAGCACAAAAGGCTGTGAACCTTTTAGAATGGTTTCGAATACCATCATTCACCCCAAAAATTTTTGATGCCGATGTAGCTCAATAGAAGAGCGCTTGATCTGTACTCAAGATGCTGGGGGTGCAAGTCCTCTCATCGGCTCCAAACTTTACTTTTTTCTGAATTTATGATATAATATAGGGTCGCACAGGCGGAGGGCCGGGGAACCCCTGCAAGGTTTCTGAGCTGGATGCAACTTCCAGGCGATCCACCAATATGAGACA
>Ga0187878_1001778_pt1 | contig 20281 bp, 18 predicted proteins | sample June2016WEW_17_1_FD_132979 | JGI IMG/M metagenome (GOLD analysis project Ga0187878, IMG submission 132979) | Peatland microbial communities from SPRUCE experiment site at the Marcell Experimental Forest, Minnesota, USA - June2016WEW_17_150 | ecosystem: Environmental > Terrestrial > Soil >...
GGCCAGGAGAAAGACTCCTCGAGGCGCTTGAACATACGTTCGTAACCCCCTTCGTAAGTGGGCAGAAATCCTATCGCGATGCCATCAGCTTCGCATGGGTAGTAGTCGTGCACGTCGGTCGTCGTATAGGAAGCAACCTTTGTGTTGGCCAAGGCCTCGGTGACGCGCTTCAGGGTGCGCTTGTGGAGAGATTTCCAGTTCGTGAGGTAGTTGTCCCACATGCCTTTCGAATAGTCGTTCTTGCGCTTCTCGTATTTGAGCATCTCCATAAAGAGGATCACGGCGGCGACGGTGCGAGGCCCGGGAACCTCCTCCAGGTATTCGTCGAGCCATTGGAGCTCTGGGACGAGGGTGCGGAGACGAAAAGGCGTCTGAGTGAGGGCGGAGCCGACCACGCTGGAATAGAGCGACACATCGTTGCTGTGCAGCTCTGCCGTGGGTGCGACTCGGGTGAGAATCTGCTCTATGGTGAAGTTGCCGGAGCAACCGATAAAGCAGCGGCGGCCGGCGAGAAGGCGGGCGTGGGTGTAGAAGAACTGGCGTAGCTTGGCGTTTATCGAGCCGATGAAGGGCATACGTCAATCACAGCGAGCGCGAAAATTAGCTTAATTGCCGTGGTTCTTTTGTGGAAGGTGGTTAATGCAGAAAACCCTTGCAATTGAATAGCCCTTAATGTAGACTTTTATTAAGCCCAACGCCGGGTTATTCAATTTTTTCTGAACGGCTCTGACGCTATCAGAGTTGTTCAAGAATCCATCCTATCAGATAGACGATAAAATACTATTCCCTTGTGGTCGAAATGTCAAACCATTTTGGGGGATTGTGTCGTGGTTGTCATCTGGGTATGAGGCGTCCGAAGCAGGCGATAGACTCTTCCAAGAGCACAGCGGCGGGGCAGCACCGACCCGGACGCTCCAAAAGATGTCGCAGATGTCGGGGGGTAGACCGCATGGAAAGAGGCAAAAGAACGCTCACGATAAAACTGATTGCTGAGGCCCTCGAATCGACCGGGGGCTTTATTTCGCAGGCGGCCCTTAACCTGGATTGCTCACCCCGGACGATCGAGAGGCACCTCGCTAAATCCAAGGCCCTCCAGGATATAGCGTGGGGCATCAACTGTCGGTACCTCGATCTGGCCGAGTCCAAGCATCTTGAGGAAGTCAAGAAGGGCAATTACGACGCGATAAGATTTCACCTTCGCTGTAAGGGCAAGCATCGAGGCTATGTCGAGCGCCAGGAGCTTACCGGGGAGGGTGGAGGGCCGTTGAAACAGACCATTGAAGTCGTGTTCGTCGAGGGGAACGAAGGCGATGCGGGCTGAGTTCCCAAAAAACCTCCGCTTTCTCTTCAAGCCGGCCCGGTACAAGGTTGCATATGGAGGTCGCGGCGGTGCGAAGTCCTGGGGGTTCGCCCGGGCCCTCCTGATCCAGGGGACAAGGCGGACGGAGCGTATCCTCTGCACCCGCGAACTCCAGAACAGCATCAGGGAATCGGTTCACCACCATCGGACCCGAATTCGTGCCACCACGCTTTGAGCCAGGGCGGCAAGACGAAGATGCAGTTCCACATGGAAGGGCACGGGGACTGGATCCAATAAGAGCTGAAACTGTCAAAATTCTCCGATATAACGACTTCGCCCGATACGCAACGCGACAAAGCTATACGCAAAAAGCGCCCGGTCCCAAGCAGCGGCTAGAACATATACCGTCTCATATTCACGTTGAGCAGCAGCCCCACCCCTATGAGGGTCGATATCAGAGAAGACCCTCCATAGCTGATGAAGGGGGCATCGCTTCACCGGGACATCGCAATAAGGGGGTATTAGTGATATGGGTCGGGGCGGGAAAATGCATCCTGGGGCCTCCTACGGGGCCGTTTCAGACATTTCCGGGACAGTCGCGGGGTCTTTACCTGATCCTGTCCTATATGAAGCCTTCCTGACCGCCTGTCGCCCTGTAAGCGGTCGCGCCCTGGACTGGTTGACGAAGGAACAGGGGGGTCGCGCCGGAAGTGGTCATCGCCCTGGGTCTTCGCTACTGTGGTCAAGAATACTCTGACATCATGAAGGCCCTGAAGGAACGCTTCGGGGAAGACGCGCTTCGGGCCGCCGGGCTGCTGAAGCGATCGAGCTCGAAAGCGGACCGTTTAGTCCCTTCCTTTTGGCATTACTTCGCGCAAAAGGCGGGCTTCCTGGTCATCCCGTATATGAAGGACGGTCGCCCTGTATATCTAGTCTCCCTTTCCAGCCATGCGACAGCGGACGGGAAGTCCATGTCCCCGGCGACCTCGATCAGCTTCAGCAGATCGCCCTTTTCCCCGCACTTGTGACAGATGAAGCCACCCGCTCATATTTCTTTGCGAGATTTTCCACATAGATCGCCCTTCGGCGTGCACTTGTGACAGATGAAGCCCTTGTCCCCGATGACCAGGTCCTGCGTCTTTCCCTCGTGCGGCTGACAGGCGGGACAGAAGAAGCGGCCCCCTCGACCCTCCCCTTTCCCTCTCCTCCATGACGGACTTCTTGTCCTTGGCCGCCCTCTCATCTTCCAACCACGTTTGACGATGGCTTCAAGCTCCGGCTCCTTTTCTTTCACTGGACGGAATAATATAAACCGTCTCATGTCGAATCGTGATTCTGAGCAATCCGCAGCCTTCCAGGATGCCCCAGGATCGTCGATCTCGTCCCGACCCTTATCACTATATACCTTTTTTTTGCGACGGTCAGGCGGGCGGATACCGGTCTCTCCTTCCAATGCAGCACGATGACGTACTGTGCTCAGCTAAGACTGCCCACTGTCCTTTCCAGGTCGTTTCGCTCTTCGCTCATTGCCTTCAACTCATGTATTTCCGAGCTTGTGAAATCTCCCAGCGCGATTTCGTGTTACTCACTGGACGGTGGGTAACAGCGGAACACTCAGAAAAATAACAAGGGGAACCGTGTGTTATTCTTTTGCGGGACAGTGCGGCGCTACTCACCTCTGAGTAACACTTCGGCCGTAACAAACAAGTTTCGAGGCAGAGTAAGGTGAAAGAATTCCCATGACTGTCAACCCGGAGGCAAGGTCAAGATGGGTCCATCGATGGGGGCATAAAGGATAGCGACCGGATAAGGATCGGAAAGATTCGGGAACCGGCCGGCTAAAGTCCGATCCTGGCTTTGGACGCCCACTCCTCGATGCGGTCGAACGCGTTGTTGATCTCCTCTTCGGTCCCCCCGAAGGAGAAGCGGATATGGCCCTCTCCGGTCGGCCCGAAGCCGCTGCCAGGGACGCTGATCACCTTTGCCTCATAAAGGAGTCGGAGCGCAAGGTCCATCGACTCTATACCCGCAGGCACGATCCTGGGAAAAACGTAGTATGCGCCTTGAGGTTTCTGGTAAGAGAAAAGAACCGACAGCCTGTCGAGGTGCCTGCAGGTCAACTGCCTCCGCGCGTCGAGTGCGGCGACCAGCTTTCGGATAAACCTGTCTCCCTCTCCATCGCGTCCGTTCGTGGCCCTGAGGGCTGCGAGTGCGCCATACTGGGAGACGGTGGGAGCGCAGATGGCAAAGGCATCGTGGACCTTGAGGACCTGGTCGATGAAATGTGAAGGGGCATACATATAGCCCACTCGCCACCCGGTCATGCAGTACATTTTGGAGAAGCTGAAGGCGGCGATCAGGCGGCTCTTCAGCTCAGGTATCGCCGTAAGGCTGGAGTGACGCATTGGGTGGTAGACGAGAAAATCATAGGCCTCGTCGGAAATGACAAAAAGGTCCCGCTCGATGGCGAGATCGGCTATGGCCCTGGCCTCTCCGTCGGACAAAGCAGCCCCCGTAGGATTCATGGGATTGCAGATAAGAATGGCCTTGGTACGCGGGGTTACCGCCTTTTTCAACCCTCCGATATCGATCTTCCATCCTTCCTCTTCGAGGAGGGGGACGAAGACCGGCACGCCCTCGGCGAAGAGAATCTGTTCGATGTGGGACGCATAGTTGGGAGAGGGGACAAGTACCTCGTCCCCACGGTCCACCAGCGTACAGATGGCTCCGGCGAGGGCTTCCATGGACCCGCAGCTCACGAAGATCTCCGTTTCGGGGTCGGTCGGTATGCCTTTGGTCCGGCGAAGATGGTTGCTGATCTCCATCTTAAGCTCCGGCATGCCGGGCTGCAAGGAGTACTTGCCGATCCTCTCGTCTTCTCTCAGGGCACGGATGACCGCTTCGGTCACAAAGGGGGGCGTTCCGAAGGAGGGTATGCCCTGACCTAAAGAAACCGTGCCCGGCACCTTGCTCGCCAGCACCGGCATGTGCTTGATGGCGGATACGGTGATCTGGGCGACCCGCTTCGAGACACGGCTCAGGTCCTCTTTCCTTCCGACACCCCTGTATACAGACCGGCCTTCCATAACGCGATCCCTATGCCCTGTTATTCAAGGAGCTTTCTCAGTCAAAAAAATCGATGGATTGCTTCCCGTATCCCATTCGCTCATCCATCCACACCATGAACCTGGTCAAGATGTCCCGTTCCGCAAAGAATTTGACCACCCGGTGGAACATGGTATCCGGCTTATTCCAGGGGCAGATTCGGACGCAGACCGAGCAGTGGGACCCGTTCTTGGCCCACCAATCAAGACATTTCATGGCATGAACAGGCCACTTCAACATTCCCCTGTTATTGGATTCATCCCAGGGCGCCTCCGTGCGTGCTCCTGATTTGATCGCGCCGCTCGGGCAGTGCTCGGAACAGCGCTCGCATTTTTCACAGAAGGCTTGAACCCCTATGTCGATGGGTTGATCTACCTCTAGAGGAAGGTCAGTGAAGACCTTGCCGATCCTGCAACGGGGCCCGAATTCCCTGGTCATGAGCAATCCCATCCGACCCATTTCGCCCAGTCCTGCATCAACAGCATACGCGATGTTGATACCCAGCTCGTTGACGGAAGGTATCGCGTGGTAGCCGATCTCGCTGATATAGGTGGCGAGCGAACAGGAGGTGAAGCCCATCTTCGCATAAATCAGGTCCGTGTCCGCCTCGACCGCCGGTGACCGCTTCACCATGTCGTAGCCCATCTCCTGGACAAGCACGATGACGTACTGATATGCTTCCGGGATCTCGATCGAGTCTCCCGCCTCCGCAGCCCCCGAGTAATAGGCGTTCTGGTCCCCCCAGTGACTGTAGACCCAGGACCGGTTCAGTTTGGCAACCCCCACCAAGTCCGCACCCAGCCATTGCGCCACCCGCTTGATAGTTCGGGTAAGCTCTGCCGGAGTCAAATTCTCCGCCTTGAATTCACGGTTGAACTGGGCTACGGTTTCCCTCCCGTATTGGGTTCGCCGCATCACATAATCGACCGTGCGGGCGGCGGCCCAGAGGCCATGATCGAGAACTGTCTTCCCCTTGACGTTCTTCCTGATGTTTTCCACGCTTCTCTGGTGCATCCTGTCGTACTTGCTTCCGGCGGGATCATTTCGGCCCCGGCTGAATCCCCCCCTTCGGTCGTCGAACCGTTCGATCGGACCCGTGATGAACTTTTTATACGTTGGTTCCTTCACAATTTTCATATCACACCCTCGTTTGCGCAGTGTTTAGAGCACAGTATATGGTGTAAAGCGCCTCGTGGTTCGTCTCTCCAAGCTTACCGCTTCTCTCATATCCCCAGGTAAGCCTTCTTCAGGTGTGCATCGGTTAACAGGTCTTTTCCGGCGCCGGTCAGAACGATTCGGCCGTTTTCGACGACATAAGCCCGATCGGACATATTGAGAGCGTTGAACACGTTCTGTTCCGATAGGAGGATCGTCACGTTCTCCTTATTGATTTGACCGAGGATCTGGAAAGTCCTCTCTACCAGCATGGGTGCCAGGCCCAGGGAGGGCTCGTCCACCGTGAGGAGGATCGGTCGGGCCATCAGGCCCCTGGCAATCGCGAGCATCTGCTGTTCGCCTCCGCTCAGAGAACCGGCAAGCTGATCGCCGTGATCGTAAAGCTGCGGAAAAAGCTCATATAACTCGTTTAAGGACTGGCGCAGATCTTTGCGGGACTTGCTGCAGGTATAGGCGCCCACCTCCAGGTTCTCGCGAACGCTCAAAAGGGGAAAGAGGCGCCTACCCTCTGGAATGTGGACGATGCCGCTTTTAACGACTTGGTAGGGAGGTTTTCCGACAAGTTGCTTACCCTGAAATTCGATACACCCCGACGTCTTCTTCAAGAGGCCGGAAATCGAGCGCAAGAGGGTGCTTTTGCCTGCGGCGTTGGCTCCGACAATGGAGATAAACTCTCCTTCATGAATTTCGAGGTTAACGTCAAAAAGGACCTGGACATCGCCGTAGTAGACGTTTAACCCACTAACCTTGAGCAATAAGGTATTCCTCTCCCAGGTAAGCCTTGATGACCTCTTTGTCTGACGCAATTTGTGAAGGCTCACCCTCCGCGATCTTTTCCCCGTGGTTCAGCACGATGATCCTATGGGAGAGCCCCATGATGACGGCCATGATATGTTCTATGACGAAGAGGGCTATCCCAGAGTCAGCGATCTGCCTGATGAGCTTAATCATTTCCTGAAGCTCGACCGGATTGAGCCCGGCCATCACTTCGTCGAGGAGGAAAAGTTTCGGCGACGTGGCCAGTCCCCGGGCAATCTCCAGTCGTTTGCGATCCGCGATGGTTAGGTTTCTCCCCAGCATGTTTCTTCGATCATATAAGCGGACAAACTCCAAAATCTCTCCCGCCTTTTTCTCGGCCTTCTTGACGCTCTTCTCCTGGTTGAATGCCCCGATCATGACGTTCTTGGTTACGGATATGTTGCCGAAAGGTCTGGTGATCTGGAAGGTTCGGCAGAGTCCAAGGCTGCAGATCGCTTCGGGGCTCAATCTGCCTATATCCATTTTATTGAACCTGATATACCCTGTCTTTGTCCTGTAGAATCCGGTGATGACGTTAAAAACAGTGGTTTTTCCGGCTCCGTTGGGGCCTATCAGTCCCACCACCTCACCCGGGCGAATGGTGAAGCTGAGATCACTCAGGACGGCATTGCCGCCGAACCACTTGCTTATGCCGTGTGCTTCCAGCATGGGATATTTCTCTCCGTATCTTATATCCTTCTCAGTAAGGGAATCTTTTCCTTCAGTTTTGAGCCAATTCCTTGCGGCATATACAAAAGAACAAGCACCAGGATGACCCCGTAGATGATCATGTGAAGGCCCGGCAGGGAGGTCCCCATTTTCGCGCGCAGCAGCATGGCGATGGGGACGAATATCATGGCGCCGATGGCCGGACCGAGCGCGGTACCGATACCACCTACAATGGCAAAGAGGGCTACCTGGATGGAGATCTGAATGCGCATGACGCTGCTCGGGTCTATGAAGACGACATACTGGGCATAGAAGGTACCCATGACGGCCGAAAGAAAGGAACTGATCACCATGGCGATCAGTCGCACCTTGCCAGTCCTTACGCCAAGGGCACGGGCAGCGTTCTCGTTTTCCCTGAAAGCAGTCAGGTAATATCCGAGCCGTGAATGTTCGATGGTATAAGAGATAGCTATTACGGCGAGAAAAAAGAAGAGGCCGATATAGGCATAGGGAAGCTTACCGGCAAAGGAAAAAAGCGTCAGGCTCGGCTGAATGGGCAGCGCCAGCCCCTCAGACCCCCCCGTAAGTGAACGTAAATTGACGGCGATAATATAGCCTACTTCACCGAAAGCTAAGGTCGCCAGAGCGAAATAGTGGCTTCTCAACCGAAAGCAGATGACGCCGAGGATAAGGCCGATGCTCGACGCGAACAAGCCGCCTACCAGCATCCCGATCCAGGGGGAGAGACCGAAATGAAGGAGGAGAAGGGTCGAGGTGTAGGCCCCAATTCCGAAGAAGGCATTATGCCCGAGGGATATCATCCCGGCATATCCCGCAAGAATATTCCACCCGCCCGCAAAGGCCCCCCAGAGAAAGATCAGGATGAGCGCGTCAAGGTAGAATTCGTTCTTGATCAGCAAGGGAAGAACGAAGAGCGAAAGAACGGCAATCCACGGGATGACCTTCAGCCCCGTTCTGCTGCTTCTCGGCTGTTCAATCGATGGTCTCAATGTGCTCCAATTCCTCCTCTTCCTTCAGTCCGAAAAGGCCAGAGGGCCGTACGACCAGGATGGCTATGAATACGAGGAAATAGATGACCTGCTTATTTTCCTGGCCTATCCAGTAACTGGAAAAGACTTCTACCACGCCGATGATCAGGCCGCTGATCATGGCACCGACCACGCTTCCCATCCCTCCCAGGACGACAACCACAAACATGATGAGGACGAAATCAAAGCCGACGAAAGGATGGACGGTGTAGACGGGCAAGACCAGCCCCCCTGCCAACCCCACCAACACAATGCCGATAGCGAATGTCAACCTGTATATGCTGTCGGGATTGATGCCCATCAGAAGGGCTGCGGAACGATCCTGCGCCGTAGCCCGTATGATCTTGCCGGTATATGAGAGTTTCAAAAACAGATAAAAGGCGATCGACAGGAGGAGAGCTAGGACGAAGGCAATGAGGCGTGCGGGACTGACCATGATTTCTTCGATGTGGAGAGCGGGAAAAGGGCCCAATACGAGAGAATCGGTCGCATAACTGAGGGAGATGCTCCTGAAATCAGCAGACCAGAAGAGAAGCACCAGATTCTGAATAATCGTGGAAAGGCCTACCGTAATGAAAATCTGGGCGAGCACCGATGACGCCAAAGTCGGCCGTATGAAGAGGTAGTAGGAGACGATGCCTATCAAGAAGACCACCGGAACCAGGATGAGGGTCGATAGATAGGGATCGATATGGAAATAATGAACAACCCAGTACGTGAGGTACATGGCGATCATGAAGAATTCGCCATGGGCAAAATTGACGATCTTCATCACCCCGAATATCAGCGTGAGCCCGATGCTAGCCAGGGCATAGATGCCTCCAAGGAGAATGCCGGAGATCAATAACTGTGTGAAAAGAGTCGAGTCCATGGAAAATCTTGCGTCTCTTTATGCGCCTTGACAGAAGCAGGCAGGAACTGGATCTCCTGCCTGCCCTCGTGTCATCCTTGCTTGCGCTACTTGACCAATTTGAAATCCGCCGAAGCGATCTCTTTCGGGTAGATCAGTTTCAGCTCACCGTTCTGCCACTGGTTGAGACCGGCGGATGCGTAAAGGTTCTGTCCGCCGTTCTTTTCTTCCGGCTTCGCAAACTTGATGCCCCAGTTCAGAACGCCTTTGCCGCGGGGAATATCAAGACTGAGCGCTGCCTCCCGCAGCTTGTCCGGGTCGAGGCTCCCGGCCTTCGGCAGGATAAACTTGTACAAAATCCACGCCCCGGCAAATCCCACAAAAGAAGTGGGGTTGGGGTATTCACCGTGGTGACTCTCCTTGTACCGCTTCACGAATTCATCGGCATCCTTTTTCTGCTGGGCCGTTAATCTCTTGACGGAAATCTCCGAGGGGATACCCCCTGCCATGACTCCATCGGCATCCTTGCCGAAGGCCTGCACAAAGTCGGGATTGCCCTGGCCTGCGGTGGTCCCGATGACGATCGTGTTCAGCTTTAATTCCTTTGCCTGCCGGTGGAAGAGGATCGAATCGTTGATATATTGGGCGGCCAGCACAATGTCCGGCTTGGCCTGTTTCAGCTTCATCACGAGCCCGGAAAGATCGACCGATTTGGCGCTGTAGATCTCGGTTGCAACCACGTTCAGGTTCCGGGCCTTTGCCCTGTCCGTCAAGCCTTTGCCTGTGGATGTGCCGAACCCTCCATCTTCCTGGACGATGGCCAGACGAAGGCTCTTCGCGTTCTTATTGATCTTGGGGGCTATGACGTCGACTGCGAAATCGATCATCTGGTAGGCCATCATATCGCTGTCAAAGGTTGTCCTGAACGTGTATTTGAAGCCCCGGCTCGTGATGCCCCCGGAGATGCCCTCGTTCTCCAGATAGAAAACCTTTGCCTTCTCCGCAACCACGGTGGCGGCCATGGAGAGGGTACTCGCCTGTGTTCCTATGATTGCGGTGATCTTCTCGTTCGTGATAAGACGGTTCGCCTCACTCGCCGCAGCCTGAGGGTCCGGCGCATCGGCGCTGACCAGGACAACCTTCTTTCCCAGGACCCCACCCTGGTTATTGATCATGTCGGTGGCGATCTTTACCCCATCGAAGTTCTTGATCCCATTCTTGGCAAGAGGTCCCGTCAGAGGGTGGATTGTCCCGACGCGCCACACATTGTCCTGTCCGTAGACCACCTTTCCCGTAAAAAACAGGCCGCACACGAGAAAGACCATTACCCATGTGGATATTAAACCCTTCTTCATAGTAACCCTCCGTTGGTAAGTTTTTTCCGGATTCCCTTCCATCTCCGGTACATCATTCATGACGATGTCACGGCGAGGCTCAGTACCTTGTGAAACCGCTAAGGCATGCCAACCAACCCCATCATAGTATATAAAAGTTAGCTTATAATGCACAAGTTTTGTTTGGAGAGAATGACCGGGGCGCCAGAGAAAGTCTGAATTTCTCTTGATAAGTACCCGCCTTTTAGGTTAAAACATTGGCATGTTGGTGCCCTTTTTCTCGGAGGAAGAGTATGTTGAGCAATGACCGAATCGCGGAGGCTATGACTATCAGACTGGATGCAATTCTCGAGAGTCTCCCGGCCACACCCCCGTTTGTCGAGGGGATACGAAGGGCGCCGAAGAGAAAGTTCACCCTGAACCGCGCCGAGACGGTCCTCGCCCTCAAGAACGCCCTGCGTTACGTGCCCGAGCGCTGGCACGCGAGCCTCGCCCCCGAGTTTCTCGACGAACTCCTCACGATGGGCCGGATCTATGCCTACCGATTCAGACCAGCGGGACCGATCAAGGGAAACCCTGTTGACACTTACCCCGGCAATTGCATCGAAGGCAGGGCCTGCCAGGTCATGATCGACAACAACCTTGATTTCGACGTGGCCCTCTATCCGTATGAGCTGGTCACTTACGGCGAGACAGGCCAGGTGTGCCAGAACTGGATGCAGTACCGCTTGCTGAAGGCGTACCTCCAGGCCGTGACCGAGGAGCAGACACTCGTCGTCGAATCGGGCCACCCGGTAGGCCTTTTCACGTCCCACCGAGGTGCCCCCCGGGTAATCGTGACCAATGCGCTCATGGTCGGCTGCTTTGACGACCAGGAGAACTGGCATAGGGCCGCGGCCCTTGGAGTGGCAAACTACGCCCAGATGACGGCAGGAGGGTGGATGTATATCGGTCCCCAGGGTATCGTCCACGGCACTTACAGCACCATTCTCAATGCAGCCCGTACGCGCCTCAAGCTTCCGGCCGACGCAGACATGGCAGGACATCTTTTCGTCTCTTCGGGACTGGGCGGCATGAGCGGCGCCCAGGGCAAGGCGATCGAGATCGCCCATGGCGTCGGGATCATAGCCGAGGTCGACCCCTCCCGTATCGAGACCAGACGGTCTCAGGGGTGGATCAGCCTGGTGGTCGAGTCGCCGGCCGAGGCCTTCCGGCTGGCACACGACTTTCTGTCGCAGAAGAAGGGCATTTCCATCGCCTTCTACGGTAACATCGTCGACCTGCTGGAATATGCGGTGAACAACAATATTCCCCTCGAGCTCCTCTCAGACCAGACGTCGTGTCACGTCCCCTATGAAGGGGGCTACTGCCCTCAAGGCTTCACGTTCGACGAACGGACGCAACTCTTGAAGACGGACCCTTCCATCTTCCGCGACCTGGTGAATAAGTCCCTCAGGCGCCACTTCGAGCTGATCAGAATCCTCGTGGGTCGGGGCGCCTATTTCTTCGATTACGGCAATAGCTTTATGAAGGCCATGTTCGACGCGGGGATCACCGAGATATGCAAGAACGGGCGCGACCCCATCGAGGGGTTCATCTTTCCCTCGTACGTCGAGGACATCATGGGGCCGCTTCTTTTCGATTACGGATACGGTCCTTTCCGCTGGGTCTGTTTGAGCGGCAAACCCGAAGATCTGCGGAGGACGGACAGGGCGGCCATGGAGTCTATTGACCCGAACCGGAGCCTCCAGGATCGGGACAACTACACGTGGATCAGGGACGCCGAGAAGAACAGACTCGTGGTGGGGACACAAGCTCGGATCCTCTACCAGGACGCCGACGGGCGGATGCGCATCGCCCTCAAGTTCAACGAGATGGTGAGGAACGGTGAGATCGGCCCCGTGATGCTGGGACGGGACCACCACGATACGGGCGCTGTCGATTCGCCCTTCAGGGAGACTGCCAACGTCAGGGACGGGAGTAATGTTATGGCAGAAATGGCCGTCCAGTGTTTCGCCGGCAATGTGGCCCGGGGGATGAGCCTGGCGGTGCTTAGCAATGGCGGCGGCGTGGGCATTGGCAAGGCCATCAACGGTGGCTACGGCTTGGTGCTCGACGGGAGCACTAGGGTCGATGAGATCATTCGTCGAGCCGTGCCATGGGATGTGATGGGCGGGGTGGCCCGGAGGGCCTGGGCGCGGAACGAGGGTTCTCTCGAGACGGGAATCCGTTACAACGAGGGGCATCGGGGCTCCGAACACATCACCCTCCCTTATCTAGCGGACGGCAATGCCCTCACGGAGTTGGTCGACAAGGCCTTCGCAGAAAGCTTGCCCTAAGAACAGGGGCTACCGGCGTGGGGCCTGGAGGAACAGAGGCATGGAAAAAATCTTCGAGACGGTACCGAATTTCTCCGAAGGCAGGGACCAGGCAAAAATAGAAGAGATCCTCGGAGCCTTTCGGGGTCGGAGTGGGGTGAAACTGATCGACCACGAGGCCGACCCGGACCACAACAGGCTGGTTGTCACAGCCGTCGGCGGGGCAGGGCCTCTCAAGGACGCAGTTCTTGCGGCCGTAGGTGAGGCGGTTCGGCTGATAGACATGCGCGTGCATCGGGGGCAGCACCCGCGGATGGGTGCAGTCGACGTGATCCCCTTCGTCCCGGTAAAGAATGCGACGATGGCGGAAGCCATCCAGGTCTCCCGGGAGGTGGCCCGGACGGTGGCTGAGACCTACGACATTCCCGTGTTCCTGTATGAGGAGTCGGCCAGCAATTCTGCCCGGAGGAACCTCGCAGATATCCGGAAGGGACAGTTCGAGGGCATGGTCGAGAAGCTGAAGACTCCCGAATGGAAACCCGACTTTGGGAAGCCGGCACCCCATCCCACCGCGGGCGTGGTCGCGATCGGTGCCCGGATGCCGCTCGTTGCCTTCAACGTCAATCTGGCGACCGACAGCATGGAGGTGGCCGACGCGATCGCGAAGGCGGTTCGCCACCTGAGCGGTGGCCTGCGCTTCTGCAGGGCCATCGGGGTTGAACTGAAGGAGCGCGGCATCACGCAGGTCTCCATGAATATGACCGATTTTGCGAGGACCCCACTCTACCGGGCCTTGGAGCTTATTCGCGCGGAGGCAAAGCGGTACGGAGTCAACATAGCAGGGAGCGAAATCGTCGGTGTGGTGCCCATGGCCGTCCTCGTCGACATTGCCACGTACTACATGGGCCTCGAGCAGTTCAGCATCAATCAGGTCCTCGAACAGCGGCTGATAGAATAAGACAGGGCTCAAGGGTCCAAGGGATCGACGGAAAAGGGACAGGGGAACAACAGGTTAAAAGGTCACGGGTCAAGGGAATAGGATTAAGGAGGACTATGCACCAAACGCTAACGATCGGCGGAGTCTATGAGCGGTAACCTGATCATCAAGAATGCCTCAGAGCTGGTCACTGTGAGCGGTTTCGAGGCAAAGAGGGGTCCGGCAATGTCGGATCTCGCTATCATCCCTGACGGCTCGGTGGTGATAGAACAAGGGAGCATTATGCGGGTAGGTCCGACTGCCGACGTGCTGTCCGGCCTTGATCAGGAGTGCTTTACCATCATCGACGCCAGGGCGAAGGCGGTTCTGCCGGGTTTTGTCGATGCCCATACGCACTTCGTCTTTGGCGGCTATCGGGCCGAGGAATTCTCATTCAGGCTCCGTGGCATGAGCTACATGGAGATCATGCAGGGGGGCGGTGGTATCGCGAGCACCGTGGAAGCGACCCGTGGTGCCACCGAGGAAGAGTTAATTAGCTCTGGAAAGAGAAGGCTAGACAGGATGCTCACCTTCGGTGTGACGACCGTGGAAGGAAAGAGCGGCTACGGCCTTGACCAGGAAACGGAGATCAAGCAGCTCCGTGTCATGAAGAAATTGAATAGTTCTCATCCTGTCGACATCGTGCCGACGTTCCTCGGCGCCCACACGGTGCCGACGGAATACAAAGGGGACCCGGGCGCGTACATCGACTACATCAACAAAGAGGTACTCCCGGAGATCAGCCGGTTACGCCTTGCTGAATTCTGCGACATATTTTGTGAAACGGGCGTCTTTGACCTGGCCCAGTCGAGGAGGCTCCTTAAGTGCGCCAGATCGTTCGGCCTCGGGGTGAAGCTGCACGCCGACGAACTGACGCGGCTTGGGGGTGCCGAGCTTGCCGCTGACCTGGCGGCGGTCTCAGCCGATCACCTGCTCCATGCGTCAGAGGACGGCATAGCACGGATGGCAGCGCAGGGCGTTATTGCCGTGCTTCTCCCTGCCACCGCTTTCAGCCTGAAGGAGCCTTACGCACCGGCGCGCTCCATGATCGATCACAACTGCGCCGTGGCCCTCGCCACAGATTTCAACCCGGGGAGCTGTTTTACCGAGTCGATCCCCCTGATCTTCGCCTTGGCAACCCTCTACATGGGCATGACACCAGAAGAGGCATTGACGGCCTGTACCCTCAACGGTGCCGCGGCCTTGGGCCGCGCGAAAACTGTCGGCAGCCTCGACCCGGGCAAACAGGGTGACGCCGTCATCCTCGAATTTCCGTCCCACCTCTTTATCCCTTATCACATAGGGGTTAACTGCGTGGAGAAGGTAATCAAGAGGGGTGAAGTGGTGTATGACGCCGCGACGGAACAGCGGGAAAAGGGCGACCGAGCATGTTCGGAGACTTAGCGGTCAGGGAGTTCATAGAACAGGTGGCCTCGGGTGAGCCCGTCCCAGGCGGCGGCTCGGTCGCCGCACTTACGGCGAGTCTTGCAGCAGGACTTGCAGAGATGGTTGCCCGGCTCACGAAGGGCCGACAGAAAGACTCCGGCCTCGATGACAGGATGAGCGCTCTCATTGAGCGGGCAGCCGTGCTGAGGGCACGGCTTCTGCTGGCGATGGATGAGGACTCTGAGGCCTATTGCAGGGTGCTGCAGGCGTACCGCATGGCAAAGGTGACCGACGATGAGAAACGGTTGAGACGCCAGACGATCCAGGAGGCCCTGAAGGGTGCGGCACGCGTTCCGTTTCTGGTGGCGCAGATGGCCACGGAGCTTCTCGACCTCTTAAGCAGAGCTGTAAACGAAGGCAACAAGAACGCCGTGACCGACGGGCTCGTGGGTGTGCTCCTGGCCCGCTCGGCTCTACTCGGGGCTGTGGCCAACGTCAGGATCAATCTGCAGGCGATCGACGAAGAATCATTCAGGCGAGAACTGGAAGCGCAGGCCGATGCCCTGGAAAGCAAGGCGCAGGCTGCGGAGCAACTCCTACGGTCGGCCGCTCAGACGAAGCTGCTGGGAGGCCAATAACCACTATATTAAGGTGACCGTTACGACGAGCAATTCGGAGGGCGGACATGCCCGTCATCATGTGCACGGGTTTCAGCCATCTGGTCCATGGCAGAAAACGCTACAATGAAAGACCTGACCCAACCCCATTGATTTTCATAGGTGACCCCATTGACATTTGGGCACTTCATATAGGTCTGACCTATTGTAAGGTTAGCGGAAACTGGCTGTCAAGCTAAAAGGTGAAGGCACAACGGTTGCTTGTAAACGGCCACTATTTGTGGTACCGATAGATATATTGGGGCCCAAAAGGTCTATCGGTTACGTCAGGAAGATAGGGGGTACTATATGGACGTATTTGATAAAGGCTTTCTTGAAGATATGGGGAACCGGTTTGAAATCGACCTTGCAGGGGCAGTGACAGTTGACAGCAAGGCTTCCGTGGAGACGGCTCGGTTCGTTCTTCAGTTCATACCCAACTCTGATCGCCCAAATTGTGTCCGAGCTGTATTTGAGAAATACATACATGCTCGGAAACAGCTCCTCGTCCTCGAAACCCCAGGAGATGTGAACGTAGTCGTTTGTATCCAGGCTGAGCATGATTGAATCCACATTACCGGGCGTCCACTTGAGTGAGTCTCCCTATTGGTCGTATGCGAAGTCGTAGCGGTCCCTACGATCCTCCTTGGCAGTCGCCGTCGATTGCTGGCGATTCATCCCAACTCGGAAATAGCTGTACTCGCCACAGAGGTGATCCCGGGCGCACGAATGGAGTGAGGAGCCAACCATGATGATAATGAGAAGAATGGTGTTTCTGTTCATACACGAAAGCACCCTTCATGTATGTTGCAGAGTATTCAAGAATCTCCAATTCCTCTCATCATTTCGATAGCTTAAAGACCACTGGCAGACAGAGGTACACTCCCAGTCTGGTAGAATCAGGAAGTCCCATTCTCTACATGCCAATTTGGTTCTAATTGCATGGTTTACCAAACTGGCCGATAGGTTCCCGGGACCTGTAGTCGATTGAATTTCTGGCCTCTCAGAGCGCTGAAGGAGAATGCGAGTGGACCGCTCAATGGCCAATCGTATTAGTTCGTGTCCTGCCGGCCCTATGATCGGATTATTGTTGACGTAGAAAATTCGACTCGAAGGGTAGGTGGTGTCTTTCAGAAATATCTCAGGTTTTACCATTGCGTCAGTTGCTGTGTCATAGCAGAGAGGCTGTATCTTGAGCTTGTTGTCATTGAAGAAAGCTTCACATCCCGTACCCTGATATACCTCGTCGGCGTCTACATAAAAACCGCCGTATCTGAAGATGTAGCAAAGTCGAAAGTAATCACAGCGCATTGCCGGATGGTAACAGAGGTCAAACGCTTCGACATGCTCTGTGGAAAAGTATTTGCTTATGAACGATTGGGCACGCTCGTCATCAAATATAAGTCGCCTGAAGCCGTGGTTTCGAAGAGATTCCCAGCTGTTGAGACACTCCTGAACATCGTCGGGTAGGTGTTTGAGATCGTGCCAGTATTGGACTAATACTCTCGGTATTGGGTCCCCACCAATTTGCCTCGACCCCGGCGGGGGAGGTGGTTGATGCATGAGCCATTGAATGAATCCAGACCGAAACTGGTGGTCGTTTGCAGAGCCCGAAAGGCCAGGAGGAGGAAGTTTCATGTGGCGGTCGGTACGTCAAAGAGTTCAGGTTCAAATCCCATCATCATTACCTCGGCTTCGAAGCTATTGGAACCCACTCGCTAATTCGAGGCGTTTCTTAATTAGAATCTCTACGCAGGTGAACCGGGCCAGGGCTACCAGTGAGGCATCCCGCCTGAAATACCAGCCCCTCGACAAGCCCACCACCGCTCATGCTTAAGGCCTGACAGCATCATGCGGAGTGGTGGCCCACGCCGAAATACCGATGCTCTTTACATGGCTGCAGATTGGTAGATCACAATCCCTCAGCTCGCCTGCCAATTCTGTTGACCTCGGGGGCCAAGCACTGCAGTACACTCCCATAGGCAGATTTGGCACAGGTGTTGGTTCCCAAGTAGATCTGACGTGAACTAGCTCGTCGTCAACAAACCATCTCAGTTCATGAGGTTCCCATTCAATTGCGTACCGATGATAGTCCTCGGCCGCGTCAAAGGTGAGATCGATCATTACTGGTGTACCCCTATTGCCGTAGTTGCAGTTCGTTCCGGTATCTCCCGGATTGAAATACACGTTTGCCAATACCTTAGTTGTGTCACAACCTAACAGTTCCACATCTATCTCCTGCCATGGATTGTTTCTATGGAGAAAGAACGCTGTAATGACTCCATCAGCTTTTGCTGGTTTCATAGCGACCTCAAAACGGCCGAATTGATACAAGTGGTTGCTGGCAAGTGAAGCTGAGGAATACTCTCTATTCCCCGACCGCTGTTTCATTAGCGTCATTCGGCAGCCATGGCCCTGCAGAATAGCGATATTCTCTCTTCGAAACATAGCTAGATTCGACGGGAAGGAGTCTTCCAGAGCCGTCCATCGCGAATCATCGAAAAACGCAAAATAGTCCTCGATAACAGTTCTGAAGGTACCGGCCCGGTTGCCATATGTTTTTTTCTCCGAAAGAATCCCAAAAGCAGATAATCTTTCATAAGGTACTATCCAAGGATGGACATCATGCTCCAATACAGCGACAGTCCGCTCTCTGAGCGGTATGCGCTCACAGGACTTGCTCACAAGACTGGGGATATCTCTCAAAACCTTGTTCCTAGGAAAGGGGTTACTGGGAATATCACAACAGAGAAACTTACATACGGTGTGCCAATCATCTTCATCGCGAATGTTGAGCGTGAGGAGCTTGTTGTTTCTGCTAGTAAAATGGGCTGTTATCTCCTCATGCTTTTGCGGGGAAAGTTCACTGCCTTCGAGTGGCGTAGGGGGCAATATAAAGACGGCGTCGGAGTATAGCTTGTCGAGTTGCCTGAAGGCTCTCGTAACGCTCCCTATGCCGGTATAGGCGTCGAATAGCAGCGGCAAGTTATTATCAATTAACTGGTTGATTTTGTCCGATAAGTGCCCCCATCTGTCGTTACAGCATCGGTATCCCAATAGGCTCAGTGCTGTTTCTAGCAGCTCTGCTCCCCTGCGATCGAAGCCAATGCCAAAGACAGGGCTCCGGCCTTTGGTCTGCTCTAGAACCATATGGGTCTTGTCCGATTGCACCCCTAGTTGTGAGAGCAGCGGAAGAATCGAGTAGCGGTTATCTGACTGTAGATCTGTCCGCTGGGATATTACCGAATTGGGTGTCGAGTAAACATCTAATTCAGAGAAGAGGTGATTCATCCACAGATCCACTGGCCCTATGACGGGAAGTGACTGCAACAACTGTTTGGCCGCCGAATAGGAGAGAACATAACCAGATAGCCACCAGTACCCCCTGATGGGGCGACTGAGATTCGGTGAGAGACAAACCTTCTGAGCCCCACGTTCGACTTCACGGTAAGACAAGTAAAGGAGGTCAAATCTGAAGCCGTACTTCCGCCTCTCGGGTAACTCCTGCCACGATTGATTGAGCTGAGCGGCGAATGTCCTCTCAAAAAAAACATCGTCCTCGAGAACCAAAGCGTAAGAGACTTTGTCAGCAACGATTCGTTGCCATGTCTTGATGTGAGAGAGAGCAACGGCGACCTCTTCTCGCGTCATAATAACATTGACGGTTTCTTCCCTAATCTTGGATAACAGTCTGGGATCTGGATCGACATAGTACTGAGAGTCTAGAGGGTAACTCGCTGCTACTCGGGAAGCAGCATCGCCGGGTCTCAGAAGCTTCCCGTCGATCGCTGATACGCGATGACAGAAATTTAGGAGGCTCTGTCTGCCCTCTACCCTTTGACGACGCGCCTCTCTTGTGAAGGTCTTCCAGCGAGCTGATTGGCGATCCAGATTGATCACGTAGGCAGCTTCTATGCGATCGTCGCCGTCATGCTGTCCTGAGCCAAATACCCGCAGTGGCTCGTTGCGGCCGACACTTCGTAAGAGCCATTTAAAGAAGAAAGTTGCCTTTCTTGTGATATTATTACCAACGAAAATATTCATCCAATGCTCTTCCGATTACTCAGTGGCGCCAGCAGCCAAAATCCTTGCCAGGTACTAGCTCTGGCCAGTCGCCAGAGGGCACAGAATCGTCCTGCTCCAGGATGACATAGTCGGCGCGGCATGTAGGACAGCTCCGACAGGGACACGAATTAGGCCCTCCACTCCATATACGCACTGCCCGTCTTCAAATCTTTGCGAGTGCATCAGCAAAGTTACCAAACTCGCCACACCAATTGGCGTGGAATTAAAGACGGCGTTGCGCCTTTCCTGGGCCTTCATTAACATCGACTTGTAAGATGCGATTTTTCGCTCCTGCCTCTTCAATTACGGATTGACCTTTCCCCGAAAAAGTGGACACTCAGTTAAGTTTCATTAAGGAGCCTTTTGTACTGTTCTGGACTCCTATACCCTAATGCCGAATGCCGCCTCTGACGATTATAAAACATTTCCACATATTCAAAAATACTTAGTCTCGCTTCAAGCCTCGTACGATACCTCTCACCATGGACCAGCTCGGTCTTCAGCGTACCGAAGAAGGACTCCAGATAGGCGTTATCGTAGCAGTTGCCACTTCTGCTCATGCTTGCCCTCATCCCGTACCGTTTCAGTAGATCCTGATA
>Ga0187878_1001779_pt1 | contig 20265 bp, 19 predicted proteins | sample June2016WEW_17_1_FD_132979 | JGI IMG/M metagenome (GOLD analysis project Ga0187878, IMG submission 132979) | Peatland microbial communities from SPRUCE experiment site at the Marcell Experimental Forest, Minnesota, USA - June2016WEW_17_150 | ecosystem: Environmental > Terrestrial > Soil >...
TGCCCGCGGAAGTGGTCTGGAGATAATTGCGGAAGGGAACGTAGAGTGAATCCAGAATTTGTTGTTTCCCCGGATCGGTCATGAGCTGGGGTTTGTAATTGATTGATTGGATAGGCAAAGCAGAAAATGTCAGGCCATTGGGAGTGAAATCGCCGGCGATGAGAAGCCCTTCCCGGGTTTCTTTTGAAAATGTCTGGTCAAAAAGAAAATTGCCAAGAGAATAAATTATCGGCGCGCCGTGATAAAGTTCGGCATCTTCAATGACATGAGGATGACTGCCGATGACAATGTCGGCGCCAGCGTCAATCCAAACATGAGCGGCTTGGGCTTGGGCTGTCGTGTGGCCGGCTTTATATTCAACGCCCCAGTGAGGCATAACCAGAACCCGCATGGATGGGTCTTGTTTTGCTTTCTCGATTATCGGGACGAGCGCTTCGGCAATTTGGCCGGGTGCTAGCATATTCACGCCGATAACTGTTAGCGATAATCCTAAGCCATGAAAAACGGCAATGCGGGAAATATCATTGCCGGCAGGTCCGCCAAATGTTTGGATGCCGGCAGAAGCTAAAACGGAACGGGTCGTGGCGATGCCTTCAGCTCCGGCGTTGTCGCTGTGATTATTAGCTTGGCTTACGCCATTGATGTGTAAATATGAAAGTGTGTTTGCAACGGCCGGCGGAAATCGAAATATCATAGTCGTCCGCGCGGAAACATTGTCCGGAATTGGTTTGTCGGTAATCGCTCCTTCCAGGTTAATGATCGCCGCGTCGTAACCCGAAAAGACCTGACTACCTAGATTCGAAAAAGCGTCATTGAAATCATTCCCGAAAGTGTGGTTTATCATCCGAGCGAACATGACATCGCCGCCGATAATGAAGCTGACGCTTGGTTCAGGGGTTGCCGTGGGAAGGGGAATAGCCGGACGGTGATCGGAAAGATCTATGGCGATGGTCGAAGTGTTTTGATAATGATGGTTTATGAAATAAATGGCAAAAACAAAACAACATCCCAATAAAATCCCGACCAAACCACAAGCCACCATCTTTCGCGTGATGAGAAGCTTCATCTTTGCGCCCCCGCGAGGATTTGAACCCCGATCACTGGTTCCGAAGACCAGTACTCTATCCGTTGAGCTACAGGGGCCTCACACCTACTCACCTTCTGCAACACAATTCTTTATTCTTCGTTTGAGTTGCAAATAGGCGTTACCTCTCAATTTTATACTAAACTCCCTGTGTTTGGCATCATCCTTTGAAAGATACGCTTCGTAATAAACCAAGACGAACGGTCTTCTTGTTCTTGTCGCTTCAACTAGCCCAGAATTGTGTTGCGTCAACCTTTTCCTTAGGTCGCTTGTATAACCAAAATATAGCTCATCATCCCGTTTGCTCCTTAGAACGTATAAATAGTACATAGAAAAAGGTGAGTAGGTGTGAGGCCGGGGGCCTCCAAACTTGACTGTTTTCCTTTTTCATTTTAACAAAAAACTTGCCTCGCGACAAGTTTTTTGTGCCTCACCCCCACACTCTTGCATGAGTGTGGGGGTAAACTTACGAACCGACAATTTGGATCTCAAGAGTGTGGCTGCCGAATTCAAGAGCGCTTTCGCGATCAGGGAACCAAATATCGATTTTTTGATTGTACCTTTTGTTCATTCTGTCCTCGACAGTGAAAACCTTATCGCCGAAGTATTCGGGGATTTTGATTTTCGTTCCGAAGGGAAGGAAGTTAGCCGCGACCATACCGTCATAGACGTGAGCGCCGTCAGCGGCGATGAAAGGCGAAGCATCGGTCTGGTCGGGAGTCGAAGAATATCCCGTAACCGGAACTGTTAGCTCCTCCAAGATCGAATAAGAAGTTTTTTTCGTAGCGACAGGTTTAGCGTTTTTCACCGGGCTGTTCGTGGCCAAGAGGAAATTATCGCTGACAATGACCGAACCGGTTTGGGTGTCGGTCTGGGATTGAGCGACAACCGAATTGTTGGCGCCGATAAAAGCGACGCTGGAATCAGACTGGTTGCCGTTGCTGCCAAGTAAATTCATGGCATTGGCGCTTGAAGCTGCTAATGAAAGCAAGGTGAAGGCCAAAAGACCGGCCGAGATCGCTTTATTGAATTTAATGTTGATTTTCATCATGTTTGTATTTATCCCGTTAGAGGTAATCAACCCTCGGGTTGATGCCGATTCGGATGTCCGAATCGGACCTCTAATGGGAATAAAAAACGGCCTATTAAGCCACTTTTTATGATAAAAGCCCTATTTGGGCTTCATGCTTCTAATACTATCACAGACCGTAATATTTGTCAACCCATGTTCGGGATTCTGTCAACCCCGTTAGAAACAGCCCGCCCCAGGGCCTTTTGGGCGCGCTCACGTGCGGGCGTGGTTTCTAACGGGATCAAGTAAGGGATTGCACGAAAAAACCGCCTCCAAAAAGGCGGTTTTTTCGCACAGACATAATTAATTTAAAGCCGGATTCCAGTTCCGCCAATATTAATTCCCATTCCGCTTGTCGGCGGAGCTATTTCTTGAAAGGGCACCCCAAGAAAACCCGCGATTTGGTTAGCAATGGAGATGCTTTTGTCTTGACGAGTATTGATAAGCGGCGAGCCAAATGAAGCGATCGAGCCAATGCTTGCGCTCATATCTGGACGCATTCTACCCAAAGGCAACGCTGAACTATTTTTGAAAACTAGCACCGTTTGAATCATAAGCCGCGGCATTCTCGCATGAGTGGCCGACCGGCCGACTCCCGCACTTTCCCTCACTAACTCCCACTCTTTTCTGCTTTCTACGTGAACTACATCGCCGATCTCATAAGTGAAGGTTTTGCCTCCAAAGATTCGCTTTTTTTGGTAAATAATTTTGTTGCCGGATTTGTTGAAGTCGACAACAATATAGCTGATCAAAAGCAATGTCAGTATCTCAACGATAGGGAATATGCACAAAATCAGGGCGCCTTGAGTGCCGGAGTGGCTGGAAAGAAAAACGAAAAACACAATGACCGAAGTCAAAACAATAACAACGATCATCGGCATATAACTGGAGAGTCCGCCGTCTTTGAGAATTAATTCATCTGCGGTCTGGCTGATGATTTTCATGGATATCGATAATTATCAATTGGCATTCATCTCTACTGTCTGGGTGAAAATAACCTTGTTGAGGTAGCTGATCTGGATCGTTTTTTGGCCGGCCGTGTCGCTAATTTTAAAGAAACTGTTATGTTTATAGGGCGTGAACTCAAATGTTGTCGTTTGTCCAGGCGCGATGGGTTCAACCAAACCTATTTGTTCGGGGACTTCTTTCGTAAACCCCAGTAAAACGGCTGTCAGTGTTGTATTTGAATCCGAGATCTTTGTACCTGTATTTTTTACAGTAACGGTTATCTGCACATCTGGGCTGTTAACTATGGGGTGGGCCGGGTAGACGGTTGCGCTCGTTATGCTTAAATTAACAGAACCGTTTGGATTGCTTGTGCTTTGTGGTGGATTGGTTTTGTTTTCCTCGTATGCGAGAGTCGCATCCATGTCAAGTTTCCAACTGCCTCCCTCGCTAATAAAAACCCAATCAGCGGTAGTCGGAGCTCCGTTTGTTGCTGTGGTTGTTATGTTGGCAACAATGTTAGCGCCCGATTGAAACACGTTATTCACAGTGATTGACGTACCAGACGGAACCAGTTGGCCACCAGAAGTGGAGATTTCATTAGCAGTTTTGGCAGAAACGTATTTAAGAAGAAGGTTGCCATTCCCACTTGAGATGTCCTGGCGCATGTCTGCGAGTATTGCTTTTACGGCATCTATATTGGTATTTGAGGCATTCGTGGTGGTTGAGGTGCTGGGAGTTGAAGTAACCGTCGGTGTTAAACTTGATGACGGAGAAACCGATGGTGAATTCGTGATATTTGTAACGGCGGCAATGGGTGATTTGTTGCCAGTTGATTTCCAGTAGAAATAGCCGGCGGCGGCAATGATAATAACCAAGACCACGATTATTGAGATGACCAATCCCTTTTTTGATTTCTTTGGAGTATTAACGGTTGAGACATTACTAGACAAAGCTTCCGATATTTCACTTTCCGGCCAGCCGGAATTCAAAAGCGCTTGCCTGATCTGTCCATCATTTATTCCCGACCGGCGGCTTTGCGCCACGTAGTCCAAAATTTGTTGATTGGCCATATCACAATTCTACCACCCTTTGAGGGGGGGGGCAACAATTGAGTTACGAACATCGAAACTTTGAGCGGGTAACGGGAGTCAAACCCGTATCTGATTCTTGGCAAGAACCCATAATAATCGTTATACGATACCCGCGTTTTTTTCAAATGAAACTTCTTGATATAATTCTATCCAACGCAATATTTTTTGCAATAATTTCTTATTATGGACAATAACATTACATACTCCGTTTGATAGTCTTTTTGTCGGATGCCTGCCAACAATAGTAACCGACTTTTTGAATTGTTGCAACGGTATAGCAACCAACTTAGACCAAAATCTTTTTTGTATTTCATCGTTTAAATCCGGGTATAAGAGAAGCCGTAAAAATATTTCTTCTCTTGGGATGCTGACTGCTTCATGTAGAAATCTGTAAAATATCCTGATCATTCCCGGGTCAGAATTACTGAGACCAACGCTACCATGTTTCAAAATTCTAGCTCCTTCGCCCCAATAAAGCATTACGCCGGAGATAAAAAGCGGATCAAATTTCTTGATCTTAAATTCAAGTTCTGCTTCTTTTCTGTATTCCTCATGAATTAAAGCCCATTTCTTTTTTGTAGCCGCAACCATTAACCTGAGTTTCTTTGGCGAAGAAAAGGAAGCTTCACTCGCGAGTTTGTTTTTTATCTCTTGCGACCAAGATAAATCTTTAAACCAACCACAAAGCGTGGCAGTAGGAATTCCTAGTTTTCGGGAGATTTCCTTATAGCTTTTATTTTTTCTTCTCAATTCAAGAGCTTTTTCCTTGTCGTTTCTCATGTTTGTGGATAAGTTATCAAACTGCCTGTTGATAGTATAGATTTATTATACAACGGGGTTCAAAAAATGAAAGTCCGTTTTGTGGATAAGCCAAAGAGAAAGTGCATAAACGAAAAACCGTCAATTTAATGACGGTTTTTCCGATGTGCCGTGGGTCAAAATTAAAACAGGCAAAAGCTTGTTTTAATTCTTGATTTGTGCCGCGGAGGTGAATCGGACACCTTTCTAATGCTCTTCAGGCATCTGCTTTACCATTAAGCTACCGCGGCAATAATTTTGTCGAACTGTGGGCCCAGTAGGAATCGAACCTACTACCTCTTCAATGTCAATGAAGCGTTCTGCCAGTGAACTATGAGCCCATACCTATCACTTTGTCATGGTACATTTCACCAAGATACAATAATTTTCTTTGAATCGCAACATGGCCACATGTGATGACACAGACACCTTTATAGTCAGGATAAGTTTTCCGGCCGGCCGTTCTTTGATCCATTGCGACGCCCGTGAAATTTGCAAGCGGAATCTTGAGGTTTTTTGACCAATATCTTTTCATTTTTTCAGGATTTTGATCGGCTCGAAGGTGGAGGGAGCATTTAAAATCACAAATGGGGACACCATACATTTTCTTTAATGCGGTTATAAAGAATTTTAGTATTTTTAAATCGGAATTTCCCATACCGGTTCCCACGCCTTTTTTCATTCCTTCGCCGAGGTATAGAAAAGATAACGCTAATTCAAGTATATTTAAATTAGAAACGTCTATTTCTTTTAAAGAATCCTCCGCCTCTTTCTTGGCTTTTTCTAATCTGGCTTTTTTCTGGGCGTTATGCCAAAGAACCGCTTGCATCCTTGCTGTATCAAGTCCTTTTTGCGAATTTGCCGCTAATATTTCCTTCTGTTTCTTAGTTAGATTTATCTTTCTAAACCAGCCACTCAGAGTCGAACGAGGGATACCAAACTCGTGTTCAACTTTTGTCATAGATATACCTTGCCGTCGCATCGCTAAAGCGGATTCTTTCGACTTGTACCACCTTGATATCATAATATACATTATAACATCGGTAATACGGATGAACAATCTAGTTATCAACAAAAAACAGCAAACCGCTGTTGTGTAGAAAACAAAACTAATAACTAGTTTCGAGCTAATAATAATTTTGTGCCTATTTATTCGGCAACTAAGACCGATCCTTCTTTGGCTTTTTGGGGGAGTTCAACTGCAACCTCTTCGCCTTTTTTGCCGCCTTTCACATTTTCATGGTTGACCTGGATTGAATTGATCGTGGCATCAAATTCATCTTCCCCGTGACGGACTTTCACGGCGTCACCAATTTTAAGAGGCGCCGACAATCTCACAACCGCCACTTTTATCTTATCGTACCAATGGATCACTATGCCGATTTCTTTTTCTTTGGCCATGATTATACGTTGAACAATTTTTTGATAAATCGACCTGTGCGCGGGAGAGGATTCGAACCTCCATGGACTTACGTCCGCCACCACCTCAAGATGGTGCGTCTAACCAGTTTCGCCACCCGCGCATTAACTATACTGAACTTGCAATATTATGTAAATTATCAACCCGTAAAGCAGAATATATTTTTTTAAACTTTCTTTCAAGCCTTGGCCCTGTTGCGTTGTGGTAAACCCTCTCAATTAAAATTTTAGCTTCTTTTTTTGCGTATTTCAATTGATATGCACGACATGTCTTATTGTAGTAATCTATATGTCCGTGAACATTGCATAATGCCATTGTTCTGTCTCTGAGCCATTTTAAATGATTTAAACTTGCAGACACAAACGATAGATAGAACAAGAAACTCGAAGCCCAGCGCTTATCCCAATAAGAATAAAAACTTCCGTCACCGTCCAAACAACCCCTGAGAAAATCGAAGTAATACTTATCCGGGATATCCAATTTTCCTAATATTTTTGATTTCGCTGGCATTAAACCAATCGAAAGTAAGAAATTATAGAAATTTTTATCTGTGAATTGCACGAAGTAATATTTTCGCTCCGGAGCAAAGCCGCTTTTCTTTAGGCACACCTTGCTATTTATTCCAAGGCATTTTTTAAATGTATCAATTTGGTCAATATCTTTTGACACAAAAACCATTGCCCTTCCATTTTTTGACAAGTTGCCATCTGTCGCAATTAGGCCTATAGCATACGCAAGTTTAGCTGACCATTCAGTAGATGTTCGTTTGAGCATCTTCATGCCATAATTATAACTCAAGCGGAAGCGTATAGCAATGCTCCCATTTAACAACCTAACTGGGTAACTTTATTTTTCGGCTTCTTGAGAAGAGGGTTCGGATTCGGTCCGTTGGCCAACAGATGGTTCAATGATCTTCACTTTCCGGCGGGTTTCGCGGGCGGACTTGGTGCGAAGATAATAGAGTTTGGCTTGTCGGACTTTGGAAGTTTTAGCTATCTCAAATTTTTCAATTGTCGGCAGATGCAACGGAAAAACCCGCTCCACTCCAATGCCGTTAGAAACTTTCCGGACAGTGATGGTTGCATTGGGTCCGGAGCCGTGTTTGCGAGCGATGACCATGCCCTCAAAAACCTGAACCCTGGTTTTGGCGCCCTCCTTGATGCGCTGGTGGACTTTCAGTGTGACTCCGGGCCGGATATCCGAAAACGCGCTTCCTTTCGGATCGGTGGCGGTTGTTTTCGTATTGAATGTTTGAATCTGATCCATTATTTTTCTCCAATTAAATCGGTCTTTGCATCTTATCCTAAAATCAATTTTTTGGCAAATTGTCCAAAAAGTTTTGTAATTCCGGCGGCAGGTCGGTTTCAAGGGTCAATGCTTCGCCAGATGGCGTTCCCCCACTACCAACATTTTGGTGTGGGGGTAAAGTGAATGATAGTTTTTGAGCGTGAAGAAAAAGCCGTCCAAGTTCGGGCGGACAGCCTTCGCTCGATTTCGAGCTTCGGCGAGGCGAAGACAAACTGGAACCATAAAGTTGATCACCGACAATCGGGTGGCCGATGGATTTCAAGTGGATTCTGATTTGATGGGTGCGCCCTGTTAGAGGTCTTACCTCTAACAGGGTAAAGCCGGTAAACTCTTTTTCAACTTTATATTCGGTGACCGCTGATTTTTCTTTTAAGTCCCTTTTACCGTGAATTTGGGTGGTTTGTTTGGTGCCAATCTTGCCGATAGATGTTTCGATTCTGCCGGATTCTTTTTTCATTTGGCCGACGACTAGAGCAATATATGTTTTCTTGATCTTGTGTTCTTGAAATTCTTTTTTCAGATAATCAAAAGCCGGCTGGGTTTTGGCAATTATCATCAAACCTGACGTCTCTTTATCTAGACGATGAACGATTCCTGGCCGCAAATCAACCCATTGGCCGAGCATCTCGCCATGTTTATCGGTGACATTTTTGATCTCCGGATATTTTTCCAAAACCCAACTGACCACGCTTTCCGAGGTATCCGTCCGATTGACCGGATGCGTCAAAAGCCCCGATGGTTTATTGATGACCATTAAGTCATCATCCTCGTAAACAATTGAAATGTGAGATAATTCTGGTATCATGTTCATAGTTCATATTTTGGAGGATTTTATGATCATTTCACCTTGTAACGGATTAAGAAAATGCTGGCGACATCCCGGCGGATGCGCTCGGATTGTTATTGATCCGCGGGATGAATACGCCACTCGTATGCGAAATAAAGCAAGGCGACGTCGTTTATGGCATATCGTTTTGGAACAATATCGAATTTGTAAAAAGTGGCGCTTAAATCCAATCCCGCCAGAACTTCATTTGCAAGTTGTTCTTCTTTTGGAACAAGTTCAAATGGAAACGGAACAGAGATTTTTAGAGAAGGAACAAGGAAAAAGTAATGGTTAAAATTAACTCATCCTGACCAGTTTATCTGGTCTTTTTCATTTGTGTGGGCAGTGTAGGAATCGGACCTACGGCCTTTTGTGTGTAAAACAAACGTTCTGCCACTGAACTAACTGCCCAATTGTGCGCGTGCCTGGACTCGAACCAGGGACCCCGTCTTTATAAGAGACGTGCTCTAACCGACTGAGCTACACGCGCATCACGTTCAATAAAATCATAGATTTTTTCGGAGAATTGGTCAATCCAACAACCAGATTGCGCCCGTTAGTTTCGAGAGTACCGTCGAAGCCGCAGTCCCGATTTGCGTAATCGCAAATCGCGGACGTCCGAGCAAGGTGTCGTGTTGTAATTTCCGCAGAGCGAAGCGGGTGGGAAATTACAACACGACGAGGACGGCGAGACGATAAGTGGAGACTTCATCTATTGAGCCGAGGATTGTCAGCAGACAAACGAGGCGAAATGATGTTCCCGCTGGGAACATAGAGTCGGAACGTCTCGAGAAACCAACAGGCGCAATTATGCCTTGACCAATTCGTAGAACTCTTTTTGCTCGATGGTCTCTTTTTCCATGAGAACCCCGGCAATGCGCTCAAGAATTTCCATTTTTTTTGTCAGAACCTCTTTAGCTTTTTTGTGGCCATTCTCAATCAGACGGCTTATTTCGGAATCAATGAGATTAGCTGTGGCTTCGGAATAATCATGATCGGTATTGAGGTCTTTGCCCAGAAATACCAATTCTTCTTTTTCGCCGAAAGTCACCGGCCCGATCTTCTCCGACATGCCGTATTGGGTGACCATTTTTCGGGCAAGTTCGGAAGCGACTTTGAGGTCGTTGGCGGCGCCGGTGGTCAGCTCATTGAATTTTAATTGCTCGGCGGTATAGCCGGCAAGTAAGATCGCCAACTCGGATTCAAATTCCGAACGTGAACGCAAATGTTTGTCCTCGGTCGGCAATTTCAGAGTATAACCGCCAGCTCGGCCGCGCGAGACGATCGAGACTTTGTGGATCGGGTCGGCGTGAGGCACCGAGACCGTGACCAAAGCATGGCCGGCTTCGTGAAAAGCGGCGATATTTTTTTCTTTCTCGCTGAAAATGTGCGACCGGCGCTCGGGACCGAGAATGACCTTTTCAATGGCTTCGAACAAATTGTCCTGGGTAATTTCTTTTTGATTTTTTCTGGCGGCCAGGATCGCGCCTTCATTTATCAAATTTGCCAGATCAGCGCCGGAAAATCCGGGTGTTCTTTCGGCGACCTTGCGAAGATCAATGCTTTTGGCCAAAGGTTTGTCCTGAGCGTGGATCTTCAAGATCGCTTCGCGGTCGTTTATCGAGGGTTCGTCAAGAATTATCCGGCGGTCGAAACGGCCTGGTCGGAGCAAAGCCGGATCAAGAATATCGGGCCTGTTAGTTGCCGCAAAAATGACCACCGCTTCGTCGGTGCCAAAACCGTCCATCTCGACAAGGATCTGATTCAAAGTTTGTTCGCGCTCGTCATGGCCGCCGCCAAGTCCGGCCCCGCGATGTCGGCCGATGGCATCTATCTCGTCAATAAAAATTATCGAAGGCGCGGTTTTTTTCGCCGTTTCAAAAGTATCGCGGACACGTTGGGCGCCGACGCCGACGAACATTTCCACGAATTCAGAGCCAGAAACATAGTAGAAAGGGACAGCGGCTTCGTTAGCGACAGCTTTGGCCAGGAGCGTTTTGCCCGTGCCTGGGGCGCCGACAAGTAAAATTCCCCGCGGCATGCGGGCGCCAAGTTTTTGGAATCTCCTCGGATCGCGCAAGAATTCAACCATCTCGTTGACCTCTTCCTTGGCTTCCACCAAGCCGGCCACATCCTTGAAAGTGATCTTCTTTTTTCCGTCACCCTCGCCGCCGGCGATCTTGGCTTTTGATTTGCCGAAGGAGAAGGCCGTGGCCGCGCCCCGCTGGGCCTGGCGGAAAAAGAACCAGAAGATCAACAGAACAAAAAGAAAAGGCAGAACGATGGGTAGTACATTCGTCAAAAAAGCGGTCAGTCCCGATTCATTTTTGATCTCAACATTAACCGCCGCCAATTTGGTTTTGTCGGCGCCAAGATTGGTCAAGCTGTCGCCGACGCCGACTCCGGTTTCCTTTTTGGAGGCCTCCTGGGTGTTGTCGTTGAGAACGATTGTGAGGTTGTCGGTCTGGACGGAGATACTTTTAACTTTGCCATCATTGATCTGGCCGACGACCGTGCTCAAGGTGACATTGCTGACTTTGCTTGCCGGCGGGGATTGGAAAAGCGCAAAAACCCCCGAAACGACGATCAGTATGACGAAAACTATAAGGATGTATTTGATAAGGGATCTCATAGCGGGGTTATTTTAACAAACCGATATTATTATGACAATAGACGAGAGCTGAATTAAACATGGCGAGGATCAAAAAACTTTTCAGACAGTCCGAGGTCGACAACTTGGGCTAATTCATCCCAACTTATCTTGGTAGGTTCGATGTCGGGGGTCGGCGTTGAGCCGCCATTTAGGATCGAATTCGTGGCGGTGTCGTAATACCAATTATTCACCTCCGAGATTCTACCGCTTTGGATTAGGTCGAATAACTTTGAAGACAATCCGATTCCGGCGTGTTCGGCCTCCCGGACTCGTATCAATGCGACAAGCGAGCGTAGGTCAATTCGTTTTGTCGGCCTGGTCAAAATATTGACGAACCCAGCTTCTCGGCGCTGGACCACCACATCGAATCTGCCCCCAATTTGAGACCTTAAATAACCGGGCATACCGATATTGTCAGATTCGATCATAATGATTTTTAATTTTTTATCCCTTTGTTTTGCCGCAAACTCAACGACTTTTCCTTCCAATTTTTTTTGTTCAAGTTCATTCGGAAATTCTTCGAATCTCCTTTTTTCTTCGTTATAGTGGGCGGCGATAATCGGCAATATGGTGTTAACTACGAAATTGGGGTTATCTGGATAGCTTTTGTTCAAAGCCGCGATCAGAGCCGAAAGACCGAAAGCGCGATCTATCGGGTCAGAAGAAATCGTGCCTTTGCCGAAAAAATCATCCCGCTTGGCATATTCCAAAAGCTTTGTTAATGTTGGGTCGTCATTAATTTCTAAAAAATCAACAACCAGTTGCGAGGCCGTAATTTGGTGTTCCTTGTTGTGATGATCGAATCTCCCGCCGCCGGTATCTATGAGAATGTGACCCTCATTTTCGAATTCTTCGGCTGACTTTTCTTTGGGCACGATTGGCCAGATCTCGACTCGAGCATTTTCTATCCCGGAAAATTGTTTACTTCCGAATATTTTTAAAATAAAAATGGCCACAATGGTATCTGGCTGGGGACGGACGGGGAGAATGATCTTGTTGTATACTGCTTGACCGCCGCTCATAACAATGCAATAATACCATGGACGATATATTGCGTCAAACACTGGCATATTGTCAACCCCGGAAGGGATGTTCTTTAATAAGAGGACTGATCATGAATTCAACCGAATTCCTTGAGAAAATGGACGTATTCTTAGGAACTGGCTTATCACATGAGGGTAAATCGGAAGAAAAACGGGCCGCACTTAATCGCTTTCTTCAAAATAGCATGAATCGTTTGCGAAAGCTCGCTCTCGAATACAAAAGCCGCTTCTTCCTTGGTTTCGTATTTGAGGAGCTAGTCAGAAGCGAGACAAGCTATTGGCTTGATACTGATATTGAAAAGAAAGCCGAGCGATTCATCTTTCAGTGCCTAGAAAACCAGGATAACCTCGGGATATTAAGGACTGGATTGTGGCACATTCCTGATGCTCTTGGTTTTTCGGCAAAAGGAGGAAAGCTTTGCATTAAGCGTATCATTGAGGCCAAGACCAGCCCCTATTTGATTGATATCCAACAGATCAGAGGCCATATCCTGGATGTTCAGAGAGTTGTTGAAAGCATCACATCAAGAACCGATCGTATCGCGCTGGATGATTTTTTTTCTGGGTTTGAGTTGGCGATTTCCGATAATCTTGAAAAAATCGTTGTCATTCCTGCCGGATCTAAAATTGTCAATGAGAAAGTCGGAATGTTAGAAAGCGAAGACTGGCAATTGGCCACCTCGATCTTCTCGCTTGATGAAACGATATTTATTACAAAAGAGCTTTTCCCAGAAGCCGGTACCCAATGGCTGGAATTCAAAGAAAAAAAAGAATCAACTCCCTTGGCTGGCCAAATTGAAAGGCCAAGCGACGAAGACAGATATATTTTTTCAGGATTGATGGATCCTTCATTGAAAAGTTTGAACGGAATCATTGGTTTTTATTCATCGTTGCTTAGTCAGATATACGCTTCCTTGGGCAAGATGATAAAACGCGAGGAACTCATGGAAGCGGCACTTATCTGGGTTTGTACCGATCGGATATTATTGAGACCAGAGACGGCAAGGGATATGTTCAGCTTGGAAGATATCAACGAATCAGGAGAAGTCGAAAATTTCGATTTGCCAGACAGATTTCGGCGGTTACTCTTGAGTTTGAAGCGATATTTTGTCAACGACAAGGACGCGACCCGCGTAATTATGAGGTTGTACGATATTTACCTGGAAATCAGGGAAGAAGTCGATGAGATCAATCCGGAACTTGTCACGGTTGAAGACGCCCTTCAGTTTATATGAATTGTTTCAAAAAAATTACCCCGCCGAGTCGGGACCAAATGGTCCGCGACTCGGCGGGGTGTTTATTTTTCACCTCCTGTGGAAGTTTTTGTTTTGTTGCACGTTTGCCGTCATGGCAGGTACCCGGCGAAGAACTAGCTGGACCAGTTCATTGTCGGATAATCCCGTCGGTGGGATGGCCGTATATTGCTTACTGCTGTTCAGCATGGCCGGCAATCTATTGTCAAAAAACCAGATACCGGGTTCACGACGCTTGAGTTCGTCGGCAAGCTGGGTCAGGTCGAAGCCCCGTCCCTGAATCGCCGCGTGGCCGGATGGATTTCTGAAAACGACCAACTGATGTCTTCGGACGATTTCTCGTCGGAGATAGCGGTCATTTTTTTCAAGAGCAACATGGACGCCCTTTCCAAAATCATTAAGCTTGAATCCTCTCTTGGCATCGACATCCAACCTGGCTCTTTTCTGTTCCGCTTTGGCTTTCGCATAGGCAGTTCGGAAATATTCGGACCGGCTTTTGACGACCGGTTCTTCAAGCCCGAGCGCCGCAAGCCGTTCTGAATAATCGGTAACCGTGAACTCTTGTTTGAGATTAGGCACGGTTCCGGTATTTAGAAAAGCTGCGACGACATCGCCGACCGCTTCTACGACTTCCTTCGGGTCGTATCCGAGATCGTGCATTTCCCGAAGGGTCCAGACGATGCTTTCGTTGTTTCCCTTCAAAAAACCCGTCTGGTTGTTTTTGTTTACAAGATCGATCAATATTTGCAACGCCGGTGTTTTCGGAATTGCAAAGTCGATGACGATCGACTCCAGCGCCGACCCCGTTCCGCGAGTGTGATATTTGTCGTTTCCGATGTCAATCGGGACAACATTATTTTCCTTCCAGATTCGAAGTATCTCTTCTGTCGGTTCGACATTGTCGTCCCAAAACTGAAACACCGGCAGGGGAATACCAAGATGCAATTCTAAGACCGCTTTTGCCGCAATCTTGTCAAACTGCGGTTCCTGAATCATGACTACGCCTGCTTTTTCCACGCTAGCCTCCGATCCAAAAAAGTGAATAGCTAAATTGTCAAATTACCATCGCGAATCTATTATATCACCAAACTTATATGATGTCAAATCAATATAAAAAAACACCCCATTGCTCTTGAGAGCAAGGGGTGGCACGGCTAAATTTACCGTGACTAGAATGAGCTAGTCCGCTGTCTTTTTCTCGGACAGCGGTTCAGTGGAGGTTTCGGTTGGCGATGTTTCCGGTGTGCCTGTGAGAGATATGAATCCGTCTTCGCGACGCTTCTCCCGCAGAAAATCCGGTATCTCCTCCGAGTCGGCGCCGAAATGATGCCGGGCCATGACGGATAGGGATTTTTGGATCCGTCCGTTGATCGCGGCCAATTCTATCGGCTGATTTGAAGAAATCGGCCGGAAAAATTCGTCGGAGAAGTGGCCGATGGTTTTATCCACAAAAATCTTACTGTCCTCCACGCGGAGAATAGCATTGGCCCAGGCCTTGATATCGCCCATACGCCACTCAAAGCCGAAGAAATAAAGTCCGGGCTTGGTGGTGATGAAATCAGCAAAGGCCTGCTTGTCTCGGAAAAGGTTTCTCACCTCCGGGCTTGATTCGAGAATCTCTTTGACGCGATGAGAAAGTTCCGCGTTTCTTACCGTGGCGAGAATCGACCAGATCCTCTTGTCGCGGAAGAGCTGGTCTTTGGGAATTGTCTTTCCAAGGTAGTCTCTGAGGAACGGCGCGGCCTTCAAGGTGCCGGTGGTCGCTTCAGTGATTGACATATTGTCGTGGCCATCGCCTGCGAAAGTCAAGACGAGGTGATAGTTACGGCCATCATTGCCCGTCCAGTCGCGGATGTGGACCGCACGCGATCCTTTCTCGCCGGCGATCAGATCCTCGATGGAAATTTGTCCTTCAGTATCGAGTAGTTGGCATTGCGCCTTAAGCTCGGCGTCGAATGCCTCCTGTCGCTTGGCAACCTCATAGTAAGCGTGTTCCAAACTGATCTTGATAGGTGCAAAACCGATGGCAAGAAAATCGGGCTTGCCGTCACTGATCGTGATGGGAAGTTCACGCTCGCTGTGCCAGGAAGTCTTGACCTTGTTGTCCTGTCTGTCGCGGAAGGTTTGGCGAAACATCACCTCGGCGGCGACGGTCGTCGTAGCTTTGATGGCCACTAACTTGTTGTTAGCGCGGCGGGTGATGACAATCTTTCCGACCGACGCTTCGTTTTCCCGAAAGAACATCGGGACAAAGGCGATGCGGCCAAGGCCGGTCGTTCTGATCAGGTCGTAGAACGATACTACACAGTCACCACTATCACTGGCTTCTTGTCGGATGTTCTCTTCCTTAGCTACAAAAGTAGCTGCGGATTCGTTGCGTTGTTTCCAGTTTTGACTTTTGGCCTCTTTGATGGCCGCCTGGAGATTATCCAGAGCAGCAAACAAATTGACCACTTCACGGATGCGGACTCCTTCCGCATTGGGCAGAAAATACTGGCCATTGTTTAAGATAGGGACTATGCGCGATTCTGCATCTGTACCGTCATCGCGTTTGATAACGAGGTCGGAGTTGGTTGGCGGATTGAAAAAAATTCCGCCGGCGACACCTGCCTCGAGGATCTCGACGAGCTTATTGCTTGCTGATTTCGTGTCAATGCCAACATCACAATTTCCCTCGGGAATTCTGGCCAAGAGAGAGACAGCCAGCTTGATCCGCCGGTTGCGCTCTCCCATGCGGGCAACCACCGTAGGCTGTCTGAGAATAGCAGTTGAGATCTCCGTCCGACCGAGGTCGATCTCTGATTGCATCGTGGACACTGCGAGTTTAAAGATCTCCGGATTGACGTTGTTCTGGACGCCCTTGAGATCTGCAAGGTGTCCGGAAAGAATTCCGATCTCATTCTGCAAGTCGTCAATTTGTGTGGCAAGGTCGTCATCGCCTAGACTGCCGGCCTTGAGTCGAGCAATACGTTCGGTAATTCTCTGCTTGATCACATCGGTTGGCTCATTGGCCAGATCAGAAACAGCGGGCGCCACTAAAGAAATATTCGGTTGATCGGTAGACTGTGGCGACTGCATCCCAGGATCATTCTGGGTCGGTGAAACAAATGTAATTTCAGCCAACGGCTGATCGTTTTCGCCGACCACGGATCGGCGCAAATCAACTCCTCTTTTCTTAGACATATGCTTCTCTCCCGAAAACTTGTCAAAAGGATTGAACTACATTGAACAACACAGAACCAAACTAGACAAAATACGCCCTTATGAGACATTTTATCTTTCCCGTTTACCTCCTTTTCTTGTTAAATAACTGTCAGTTTACGGTGGTTATATTATATATCAAAACGATATCCAATGTCAAATTTCACCATCAATACAAAAAACTGCTGATCTAGACAGCGGATTTGAGAAATTTCTCGGTTTTGATTTTTTCTCGGCGGCGGTTGTAGGATTTTTTGTCGGGGAGGGAAAAAGAGGGCTTAATTTTCAAATGGCCGCGGGGGATACGGAATTTTTTACTCGATTTTTTCGGGCTCATGCTTGATTTCGGGCTCATGGGCGGTTTCAGGTTCGTTTTTTTCTTCAACCGCTTCTCTTTTGCTTTGCAAGGTCAAAAGCATTTTATGTTCTTTGGGTTCGATGGTAACAATGGCCACTTTCTGCTTGTCGCCGATCTTCAGGACTTCGGACGGTTTTTTGTCGCCAAATTCCGATGTCGGGATCAAACCGGTGATCTCGCCGTCAAGCCGGATGAAAACGCCATAGTTCGTGATCCGGCCGACTTCGCCTTCCACCGTCTGGCCGACGGAATATCTTTCTTCGGCTTTGTCCCAGGGATTGGGTTTCAGGGCTTTCAATGACAAAGAAATTTTAGTGCCTTCGATGCTGATGATCTTGGTTTGAACCTTGTCGCCGGGTTTCAAAAAGTCGCGGGGATTGTCGATCAGCTTCCAATCGATCTCGGAAATGTGGATCAGACCTTCCAGCGAACCGGAAATTTTCACAAAGGCGCCGAAATCGGTAACATCGGTTATCTCACCCTCGACGACATCGCCGACCTGATATTTGCCGACTTCTTGTTTCAGCTGTTCGTCGTTAATGGCCCGCTCGGAAACAATGAGCCGGTTTTCTTCTTCCAGAAAATCAATTATCTTGACCTGGATCTCGGTGTTTCGCAATTTTTGCAATGCCTGGACGATCTTGGTGGTGTCGCCGCCGTCAATTTTCGGGTAATGCTCGGGCGACAATTGCGACAAAGGCAAAAATCCCTGAATGCCGTTCAGTTCGATGATCAGCCCACCCTTGTTGATGTTGACCACGCGGGTGGTAATGACCTCGCCGGAATCCTTTTTGTTTTTGATATCCTGCCAGGCGGTGGTCATCTGGGCGCGCTTGAGAGAGAGCTCGCGGTGGCCGTTCTCGTCTTCGATGTCAAGCAATATCGTCGAAACCCGTTGGTCGGCTTTGAGGGATTTCTGGAGATCGGTGTTATCGTAAAATTCGCCAGGATAAACCATGCCTGTGCCCAGCGCGCCGAGATCTATCAGCACCGAATTTTTGCTGACGCTCAAAATCTTGCCCTCGATGACCGAACCGGGTTTGGGCAATTCAAACTCGGTCTTGGCCATCAAGTCCTTCATCGAAATAGCGCCCAGATTTGTTTGATGGGAAACAAGTTCCATAATGTAAAAGGAGTGTAACATGAATTTTTTTTGGCGTAAAGTGTGGGTTGAATCGGCATTTCGTTTGTGCTATAATTACTCTATGAATCCCGTTAGAGAGCGTAGGCCAATATTGCGTTACTTGCCGATTGGCTTAGGTTATCTTATACGGGACTCTCTAACGGGATGAATATCCAGTGGTATGGCCAATCCTGTTTCCGGCTGGAGAGCAAAGGTTTGAGTATTTTGATCGACCCTTTTGTCAAGGATATCGGTCTGAAACCGCCCCGCCTGAACGACAATATTTATCTGGTCAGCCACGACCATCCCGACCACAACAATGTCGCCGGTGCGGCCGAGGACGCGTTCATCGTCAAAGGCCCGGGCGAATACGAGAAATCTGGCGTGTATATCGAGGGCATCCGGTCATTCCATGACAATGTTGAGGGCAAGGAGCGGGGACTCAATACGATCTACACGATCAAATTTGATGAAATCCACCTGTGCCATCTGGGAGATATCGGACAAAACAAATTGACCGACGAGCAGATCGAAGCCATCGGCGACATTGATATTCTTTTCATACCGGTCGGCGGAACCTACACCATTGACGGCGCCCAAGCCGCTGACATGGTCAAAGAGATCGAGCCGAAGATCATTATCCCGATGCATTATAAAATCCCAGGTTTGAATATTAAAATAGACGGTCCCCAGAAATTTTTAAAAGAGATCGGATTGAAACCGGAAGAGAACGAGATTTTTAAGATCAATAAAAAAACATTGCCAATGGAAGAAATGAAATTGGTGATGCTGAAAATATAATGAGAAAAAGCATTTGGCAGGAGATCAAAGAGCAACCACCCCACATTCGAGAAATTTTCATGTGGGTTTGTGTAGTGGCGATATTTTCGGTCATCGGTTTTTCCTGGTTCAGTTCGACGACAAAACAGTTTGCTCTCTTGGTGAATCCGGAGAATGCCCAGCCCAACGCCGACCAACTGGCTCAAAATCAGGCCACTCCAACTTCGCCTTTCGCCACGATTTCAAAGTCATGGAGCGATTTAATGGCAAACATCGGCCAACTTTTCAATTTCACCCAAAAGACCAACGATATTCGGATCGAGAATAAGAATTTACCGGAAGTGCCGCCAAATATTTTGCCGTTGTCGGGAGATAAGAAATAGGAACAGCTGATAGCTAAGAGCTGATAGACAATAGCTGAAAACAGATTGCTATTAGCCATGAGCTCTAAGCTATTAGCTGTATTTTGTTAAATGGCCATTCTTAACGGGACAATAAAAAATCGGGAGATAAACCGCGAAATGCAGGAGTCGTATTTGGATTACGCCATGTCAGTCATCGTTGACCGCGCCCTGCCCGATATCCGCGACGGGATGAAGCCGGTCAACCGGCGGATCTTATATTCAATGAACGAAATGGGGTTGAAGCACAACGCCCGTTACCGGAAGTCGGCGACGGTTGTCGGCTGGATCTTGGGCCGCTACCATCCGCACGGCGATGCCGCGGCTTATGGATCGCTGGTTCGTATGGCTCAGGATTTCTCGCTTCGCTACCCGTTGGTTGACGGTCAGGGAAACTGGGGTTCGATCGATGCCGACCCGCCGGCGGCAATGCGTTACACCGAATGCAAATTGACGCCCATCTCGGATATGATTTTGGCCGACATTGAAAAAGAAACCGTGGATTGGAGAGATAACTTTGACGGTTCAACCCAAGAGCCGGTGGTTCTGCCGACCCGGGTGCCAAATCTTTTGATCAACGGAACCATGGGTATCGCCGTCGGCATGGCCACGAATATTCCTCCCCACAATCTGACCGAAGTCATAGATGGTTTGATCCATTTGATCGATAATCCTGATGCCGATGTCAACGACCTGACCCGATTCGTCAAAGGTCCGGATTTTCCGACCGGCGGCATCATCTACAATGAGAAAGACATCATCAATACTTACGCCACCGGCCGTGGCCCGATCGTGATGCGGGCCAAAGCCGAGATCACCGAATCCGAGAGGAAGGGTTTTCAGATCATCGTTTCTGAAATTCCCTATCAGGTCAATAAATCGGAATTGATAATGAAAGTTGCCGAA
>Ga0187878_1001782_pt1 | contig 20255 bp, 24 predicted proteins | sample June2016WEW_17_1_FD_132979 | JGI IMG/M metagenome (GOLD analysis project Ga0187878, IMG submission 132979) | Peatland microbial communities from SPRUCE experiment site at the Marcell Experimental Forest, Minnesota, USA - June2016WEW_17_150 | ecosystem: Environmental > Terrestrial > Soil >...
CTTTCCAGGTGCGAGCCGCCTTGCGCAGGTAGTTGAGACCACGCTGGACCGGCTCCAGGAAGCTCTTTTCCATGTCGCAGAGTTTCTTGTGCAGCGCGTAGGCATCCGTTTTCAGCGGGCCGAACGTCTTTTTGATCCGGTCCTCGATCGTTACCCCTGCCTGTCCCAGTTCGACGGCCCTCTGGTAACTCTCGTGATCCACGATCACGAGAGTGGTCGCGCGTTCCGACCAATCCGTCGCCTCCCTTTTCACCAACTCTTTCACATCTTCTTTCTTGACTGACTCCTGTGCCCCCTCTGTACCGGGCGCAGGGAACTGAACAATGTTGCTCATGCTGCCCTCCCGTGTTTGGCCTTCCATCGCAACACGTTCATCAAGCTCACGAACGTGCTCCAGTCTTCCGCCGCTTCCTTTTGCGGCAACTCCCGGAGGTCGTACTTGGCATCTTTCTTCAACCGCAGCACTGCCCGGCGATAGCATTCCGGCTGATCCAACAGGTGCGCGTAGGCCGCCAGCTGAATGCCCCAACAGGCTTCCGGCACTCCGCTTTTCAGATCGAGCACTACCGGGACCAGTTCGCCGCCGAGATGCATCAGTCCCCATCGGTCTATCGTCCCCGCATACCGGAACGATCGATGCCAGCGCCTGTCCTCGACGCCTTCCCAGGCAAACTCGACGTCCGCCTTGAAGCGCCGGTAGGCTTCCACGTAAGGCATGATGCGCGGATCAATGCTCGATTCATCCAGGCACCCCTGGTCGTCATACTCGCAGGCCATGTGAACAGCCTGCCCTCGCAAGCGGTGAAACTCGGTGAAGTGTGAGGTATCCACCAGCCCGGACCGATCGATCACCTGAGTCACGGAGACGAGCACTTCTCCGGTTGGCAGCGAGTACTCGTGTTTTTCTGGGTTGAAGTTGAGCATCTTGGACCTCCCAATCTGGGCACATTCTATATTAAATAGCAATGCATTGTCAATCGATATCCAACACAACCCTAATAAAATACGCACGCGGTGCGCCCTCGGCCGCCAGGCCGGTAATTGTTTGATGGCGCACATAATATATATTTAAATCTTTATGTCAAGAACAAAATGGGAAAATCGCAAGAAATTCAAAGAATTCTTTTCATTCGTCCGATCTTAGGTTAAATTGCGACCTATGAAGACATTAGCAGAATTCCTAGACGAAAATATTCAAGCAGATGGGTGGGGTGCCCAGGAAGCCCTGGCGGAAAAACTAGGCCTTTCATCGTCGGCAATCAGCGGCTGGAAGCGTGGTAAGAAACCCGGCTTCGGCGATTGCCTGCGCATTGCCCGGGCCTTCGCCAATGACCCGATGATTCAGGGCGATCCGCTCGTAGTATTCGCAATGACCAATCAACCGGAAGCGGCAGATCTTTACCGCAATTTCTTTACGTCATCCGGGCAGACGAAGACCGTTCGGGATACAGAATGCGTGTGCGCTAAGAACAGCAAGCGTCACAGTCTGCATGCCAAGTTGGAAGCGATTCTGGACGGCCGGCTTGGCCATGCCATCGCCGCCAATATTGAGGCCCTACATAAATTAAATTCCATGCCACCTGCGAGTGATGAGCCTTCAGGCCACGGCCCCTATTTTCCAGGAACTAGGCTGCGAAAACGGAAAAAGCGGTCTTGAGTTCATGCGGCATCCATTGTGCTTGGTTTCTCGGTCCTGCGGGTCCTACGCTTACCGGGTTGCTTCTCCTCTCGAAGACGTATGACGGCGCCACACCAGCAGCAGACATAAAGGCGTGGCGCCAATTTATGAGGACAGTGCTTTGTGCATTCATTAACCGGAGGAAGACGATCCATCGTACGAAATTCCTTTCGATTCCTTGCTCGTTCATATTTGCAGACCTCGCATGCAACACTATCGACAAACAGAGGGAATCGCCTACCAAAATTTTCGCCAAACAGTGGCTTTAGTACTTGAGGAAACGGGTGAAACGCCCAAAAAACAGCGCTATTTATCTGGCATAGTGACAGTTATGTTTGTGGCACGGGTTGCTTGCGTTTAGCTATCCGGCAAAGGTCCTGGAATTGATGTCGCGCGAATCGTTGGACACTTGGCCAACTTCCCAGATGGCCGTTTCTTGGGAGCGTGCCAGTTTCCGGCGGCCGACCCACTCGCGCAAGTGCTGCGGATTCAGCTAGCCAGGGTCGAGCCATCCGACTGTAATTCCAGCAAATTCGCATCGTTCAGATTGCAGTGCGCGAAGTGCCTGTGGAGGGGTTCTCCATGATCGGCCAGACCATTTCGCACTATCGGATTACTGAAAAAGTCGGCGCAGGCGGCCTGGAAAGGGGAAGCGGACTTGGCGAAGTTGACATGACGCCCCATATCAGAATCTGCAGGAGACGCATCCTGGGAGATCTGAACTTCCATACGGCATCTTGTTTGGACTACCCGTCAGGTAAGTTCTGCAACAACCCGTCGTCCCCAATCTAACACAGTCCGTACGCAGCCCTAACGCTTCACAACGGTCACTCTTGCAATAGGGCAGCCTGCAACAGTTGATGGAAACTGCATGGGTAGATATCTGCCCGTCCGGTTATCAGCTACCCATTTCTTCAAATCGTTGTGTGCATTTTCACCGACCGCAACCGCCGCAACCTCGAAGTCCCCTGTATCACTTTCGATGCCGTACGTCACATCCACTGCCCATTTTCCGTCTCTGATGGGTGTTTCTCCTCCGCCTTGAGGCCACCAGCTGTTGAGAGTACTCTTATGTGCAAGAATCCACAGATGACTGTCGGGCGGAATATTGGCTGTCCCTGAAACCGTGCCTTGACCATGTACGATTGTGCCCTTTTCTGGATCGCTGATGATAATACTGCAGCTTGAGCGTTCCGGCTGTTGTGCTAAGCTTGATCCAGTAGGGATCAAAAGCACACTGCAGATTGTTAACCCTAACACTGCCAATCCAGAAGACATCATGTTCCTTTTCATTGAAATTCCTTTCCTAAAACGTTCATTTGGATGCAATGCCACGAAATGCTTCGTCGAAAAGCCTTGCAGATTCGTAAAATCTATCGGCATCATAAGCCAAGATCGCCTTGCGGACCTTCTGCTGGTCAACCGTAAATTGAACAGGGACAGACTGAGAGGCAATTAGATATTCCCGGGCTGCCTGCGCATCAAGTCCATAGCCTTGCAAAACTCGGGCACTTTCGAGGTGTTGAGAAAAATCTCGATTGGCTTTTGACCGCACGCTTAGTTCGTTTATCTCGCTGACGATGCGCTTGTGATCGGCTGTCGTGGGGTACTTTTTCAGAACATCTGAAATGCGGGAAGCCAGATCCGGGTCGACAGCAGTTAGTATCAGGAGAGCGCTATCGCGTTCTGCTTCTTTCTCGCTGATGAGTTTAGAAATAAGCGCGCCCGCAAGTTGTGCTGCCGAGAGCTTCTGTTGCATATGCAAGCTTTCGACAGCGCTCTGGGCCTGACGCTCTGTTGTTGCTCGCTCATGATATTGAAGCATCCACCAACTAAGAACTGCCCAGACCAGGGCGGCAAGTGTAAGGATGAATTCACCCAAGATTTTAGACTTGTCCCAGCGGTCCTTAGCAGGCCGCTCATCCTTCTCGGCTTTTCCGGATCCTGGTTGATCGATTGCGCCAAACTGATCCTTTTCGTTCATATGCATCGCTTCACACCTCGGATTCTGCTATCCCTGGATTTCAGAACTCGTGTCGTTGGAAGCATCGACCAACTACCCGGCCACATTGGAAACGGTTCCTCTGAGTGCATGCTTCAGAACAGCCGCCAAAGCAGCGCATAGTCCGAATTGACTGCATTTCGGATCCGAGCCTGGGTGCGGCCCGCGCTTCAGGTTCTTAGATAAGAGGTTATGTTAACTAGGGCCGGGCGCGCCCGGGCTGCTTCACTCGCCATCGTGCCCGATTATACCTCAAAATGGGTCTGGAGCTCGAGTTTTGGGCACACCTCTACGCAAGAGTTCCTTACATGCCGGCACTATACAGCAGATTAGGCTGTCACCGTGGCAGTGAAACGCGCTTACCGTAGATGTGAAATCCCCGACACTCCCGCGAAGTCCCGTTCTGTTCCCTTTCGAAATTCTGCGTCCGGTGAACTCTTGATTTTTCGAAAGCGGCAAATGGTATGCACCTAAACATAACGCCTGAATCCGATGGGGTTGGTGCATTCGTATCGCACCATCGGCCCTCACCCATGACTCGGCTGAGGATTCAAGAACCACTGTGTCTCCTCAATCTGCTGGATCTGAATGGCATCCAGCGCTTGCCTCATCACGTCCGCAATCGAGTCCAATTTGCTGATCTCGTCAAACAGTTGATCTCGCGTCACGCCTTCCGTCAATGCGGTCGCCATGCTGACAAGGCTTGCGATTGTATCCTCAAGATTGTGAAGACAATTGCGAAGCGCCTCGATTGAGGCACGCTCAGTGAGATTCGTGGCCTGACCCTATCTGGGCCGCTGGGTGGTTTCGATATTCGTGATCGGATGAATCTCCCAAACCGTCGCCCGCCAATTTCGTGGCCGTCCAGGAGCCGTATTCTCTGCCTCACCCATGTGCTCGACATCCAGGAGCAGCCACCCTTGTATGCACACCCATCTGCCTTTGAATTTATCGCAGAGCGCTCTGGTGCTCCAGTTCACTCCCTGGGCTGCCATTTTCGCGCGCCAACGGGGGGTGACCTCAGTGATGACCCGCCTAGTCGCGGCGCTGCCCTCCATCGGATCGAGTACGATCTCGACGTGGGTGTCCCGATCTTCGACCTTCGATGCGTGGCAGTTGCAGCTTTCGATCCCACCCGGTTTGACGTCCCAAACGTAGCCCACGATCTCGGCGCCGTCTTTCACCTTCCATCGACCACGGTCGTCGCCCGACCGAAGCAGAGCGGCGAGTGTGACGGCCTGGTTGATCTGCTCTTGGGCGGGAGCAGTCTCGCGGTTCTTGAGACGGTTGAGCGCTCTGGTGGCGGCACTCCTGGCATCGCCTTCAGGTGGGCAATTCTTGAAGTCCTGGGCGAGCGCGATCCCGCACAGCACCATCAGGGCAAACAGTCTAAGTGACTTTCGCATGGTTCCCTCACGACCCCATACCACAGCAACGCAGATTTTTTAAAATAGAGTCACGCCCGGCGAAACTCCCTCTCGGAGGCGCTGATGCTCCAATTTGCCTGTCTGGAACTCAAATGTGGATCTTGGGTCTTGGTCACCGACGTGAAGGGCGGTTTAGCCGGATGTAGACCGAAGGCCGATGATGGTGGAGCGAAGGAAGAGCCGCGTTTGTGATCGAAGTCCGCGACAACGCGTCCGCTCGTCTGCCCTCGTAGGTTCAAGTTTACTTCCCGGCCTATAAATCGCAGCTATGGTCTAGTCCGGCAGGATTCGACACCCGTACAGGGATGACAAGGCAGAGAATTCCCCCATCTCGCCGTGGCCCAAGGCTGCCCCATGACAACGGACTGTACAGGGGCATTCTTGCTCCGGGCGCGCACGACGGTGATTCTCCAACAAAGATTTTTTGAAATAAACCAGCCAGTTTGAAAGGACAACGCTGCACGGACCGTTGCTACTCCCGGGAGCCTCGGAGAAGGCATGCGTCTTCGCAGACCTGCCCTTATCAGACGAAGCGTATCGGGGCGGTGCTCCAATCCAATATCAATTTTCCGGCTTCGGCCAGTTTTCCTGTCGGACAGTTGGGTAACTCAGGAGATTGGAAACATCTAACTCCGTTATGATGAGCAGCCTCCAGGCTACCGAAAATTGGTTTTTCGGCATTCGGCTAACGCGTCGAAAAATCATCAAATAGGGACTTGACGTGAACTCTGACTTACAATATTCTAATAATGCGAAAGTTTAGGGTTTTGCTCGGGCCCTAACCACCTTAATAAAGCGGTTTGAATTGATAAACTATCGCTCTTCGAGCGTGGCAGATCGCTATGGGAAAGCACTTAGCGGCCCGCTCGGGGATGGAGGAAGATTCTCGCCTTCAGGCGAAGCCTTTGGGATGCTTGTGGCAACGCAAGGACGCCGCGAATTAACACATCGATTGCCGCAAGCCAGCTCTTACCAGGATTGGCACCTAGTTCAAAAGAGCAGTTCGCCGGATGACGCATTAGCAAATCTGGATCGGGCCGAGGCTCTTGGTTTGCCTCCAACCGAAAAGAAACTCGCGGAAGATCTCAGGCCTCAAATACTCTATGCGGTCGTTAAAATACCTAAGATTTTTGAGGGAACATGGCTTTATAGTAAGCAAAATAGTCAGGCTAACGGCGGCACCCATTCAGTAAATATAACGAGGCTTTTAAATTGAATGGGCTGGCGGTCACAGGAGAATCAAAAGTTCAAGTTATTGGTTCATGCTCAGTCGGTGCTGCTTCTTACTGCAATCAAAAAAACTTGATAAGCTTTTGCTAGTATTCAAATCATCCAACATCCTTAGGAGGATAATCAGATGCGATACGCTTGGTTGTTGCTTGCGGTTTGCCTACTGACGATGCCTGTGCGGGCGCAACAAAATGACATTTGCAAGCCGATGGGCGACCCAGGGAAACTACCTGAGTGTTCCTATAAGGGCGTCAACAGCAGCTGCTACGTGCGTATCGATAGGCTTGTGGGGGGGCAGCCTCCGACCATCTTCGAGAAGCCCGGAGGAAAGGTTCTAGTCGTGGTTGATCATGCCTCACCGTTCGAAACCCTGACTTTAGACTTGAAGTCTTCGGCGGTGGTGCTGCCTACTGATCAATTTCAGGCCTTTAACTCCGCTCTTGGTGATTCTCTGAAGAAACTGGTTTTCGTGCAGCTCAACGATTTCGAAATAGCCGATCTCCGAGCTCAGAAATTCCTCATCCAAGTAGAGCAAATACCGCCCGCCGTAAAGGCCATTGAGGACAAACAAGATAAGCAATTGGGCGATCTTTATCGAGTATTTGACGATGCTCGCCTTGGCCTCAAGCCGCCGCCGTCTAATTTTTGTACGGACAAAAGCGTCGAAGGCCCATGGCGCGATACCAATGGCTGGACCTCAAGCCTGATGCAGAGGATGGAAATTAAAGCCGGTGAACTGCAGCAGGCAGACCAAGAGCTTATAGCCAATCTCCCCCCGATTTTGAAAGAAAAGTACGGCCCGCAGCTGCAAGAGCGACAGAAGCGGATAGACGGTATCATAAACAGTTTAACGATTAAGCTGGGGCACCTGAGCGTCGCGCTTAAGGACGTCACGACAACCAGTTCGAAACTTCCCCCGCTTGAGATCTCTGACCCGCGGTTAGAGCCCAGTAGGCCGAAGGACCCAAACTATCTTACACAAACATGGATATTGAACTACGCCAACAAGTTGGAACCGGTCGGGAAGAAGGTTTATTCAGCGGAGGATTGGAAGGATACGCCGCTCGCGGACATGGCTGCCGAGCCAACGAAGCAGCAGATCACCCCGATCATAGTGCAATTTCAGTCTGAAGCCCGCTGGGAGTTCACTACAGGTCTGGTAGTGCCGCTCAGGCCGTTGCACAGTTACGGCAAGGCAGCGGTGGCTTCGAACGGCCAAATAACCGACAACGTGGTTCAAGATACCAAGACCTACGCGGTCGTTCCAATGGCTCTGGCAAACGTACGTATAGCCAGCCACACTACAGCCCGCTGCAGATTCGGCCTCTTCGGAAGCTTTGGTCTGGGATATAACCCCACATCCTCGGCGGTGGAGTTTGGCGTTGGGCCATCATTGGCTTGGGGTTCGTTAGAAATCAACTTTCTCGCCGACATCGGCCGCGACGCGAAGCTGACTGGCGGGTTTAAAGTGGGTCAGTCTCTCGGATTGAGCAGTCCCCCGATCCCTCCTTCAGAAGTCCATTGGAAGGTCGTACCTGCGATTGGTGTGAGCATCCGCATTCCGCTAGGAGGTTCATCAAGCTCTGGCAAATAGAGGCCCTTGGGAGGGGGCTGCCAAACATGGCGCACTCTGCCCACTTTGCGTTTTCGAAAGCTCGTCTTCCGGGCCTGCCTAAATAGAAGTCCAAATAAGGTCCGTGAATTGCCCCGCGCATCATCTGGACTGCCCTGGAGAGGAGAGGGTAGTCGAGGTTGCTGCAACAGGGATTTTGACACACCTCTTCAGAAGAGGGTTTTCGCTCCGATAAGAATTGCCCAGGCGCATGACAGGCGGACACGCATTTGTCATCAGAGCAGGGTGTTCGTATGGGACCAACCCGCCGCGTAAAGCTCGTGCGCCTGCTTGAGATACTTCGCCTATAGCGGGCGAAATCGGCCCATTTCCCTGGCATGCAGAAGCGTTGCCGACGCCAGGCGGCACTCCAGGAATCGCGCTGGAGGGGATTGCAGCGTCATTCCCGCAAATCATAGGGCAGCTCGCGAATAATACTAGCCAACTGCAATTGATATTCGGCGTTATTGTAATGGAGCAAGCCAATCACGAGGGGATTGGAGAGTCGCGCCGAAATCATGCCGTTTGAGGTGACCCGGCTGAACGTAACCTAGTGCAGAATTGGTTCGAGGAGCTCAAGAGCCTCGTCCCCACCGGAAGAAAGAAGGCGCGACTGACCACGATCTGCCACTTCCGGGAAGGCCGGCGCTGAACAGCGTGGTCATTCCCGGATGGCGGAAGGAAGGGCGAGCCGCATATTGGATCGACGCCCGCGCCAAGATTTCCGCCGATTTCCAAAGACTGATTGATTTGGGATTGGGGTGGATCGGGCCGGGGTGACGTCGCGAGCGTCACTTTGTCATGAGTCTTTGTGACGCGAATGTTGGCGTGCTGCCTCCATGGACCGCGTGCGATCTGTCTTTGAAATTCCAGAAGGGAATTCCCTATGTTATAGGCTGGAATCAGCAGCTTTCTAAGCACCCAGAGACCATTTGCTGAACTTTTTCCCCTAGGGTTCGGCCGCTGGTTGGGACGAGATCGCTCTGAGAAGTTCTTGCAGATCAATGATATGGCGTTCTGAAGATACAATACGCCGGTCATGGCCACACAGTCGAAAGGCGATGGCAAGTTCTCCTTTGCCTCCCTCTGCAAACATGCGGGTAGATAGAATAAAGGGCCGCCGACCGAAATTGGCGGCCCTTGTATTTATGGCAGAATCTTCACCTCGACCGGACCGGGAGGGCGTAGAGTCCTGAGCGTGACCGTCACCTGTGACCCGTCCAGCGCGGCGCCTACCACGTTGGACACCCCGTTCACTGGAGCATTCACCACGGCAAACTTACCCTGGAAGGTTGCTTGATTCAGGCCGTAGATGATGACCCGAACCTTGCCGTTGACTGGCGCCTGCGCGATCTGTTTCTGAACGGTGTCAACCAACGAGACGGCACCTGTAGTGTCCAGATCGAATTGCAGGCTTGCCACCGGCTTGTCGACATACAGGAATACCATCATGAGAAGTACCGCCTTCATTGACTTACCGAAACATTGACCACGATGGAGATGGCCAGGCCGCCGACTTTAGAGCACGGTGCCGGCGTTTTCACTGGATCGGACTGCGGACCCTCGCCCCACACATTCACCGCCGCCACCGCGAAGTTGTGAGCTTCCGGCGTGATGTCCAGCTCGAACTTCGGTTCCTGGGTGTTTCCCGCCTGCGCTCCGTCCATGTAGACGTTGTACCCGGTGACCTGCTCCTCTGCAGAATTTGCCGGCCAACTCAATTGCGCTCTCGTTGCCATTACTGAAACCTCCTGCTGCAGTTGTTATTTGCACACCGCGATCCCAAGGATCACGGAAACCAGGGCCTGCACGTCGAGCACGTTTACCGCCCCATCACCATTGATGTCGCCGCTGGTCCCTTCGGGCAGCGGATTTATTCCCAGGATTGCGTTGATGAGTGCTTGCAGGTCCATTATGTTCACGGCCCCATCGAGGTTGAGATCGCACCTCGATGATTCCGCGACAGTCGTAGAAACTTCGTTTGAAAAGCCACTTTCCAAACCGGTCGTGTTGTAGGCCGTCACCGCAAAGTAGTAAGTCCCCGGCGCAAGGCCGGTCACGGTGTAGGTTGTCTGCGTGCCCAGGGAGATCGGGGCGCCGTACACGCCGGGAGCCTTGCCGTAGTAAACCTTGTAGCCGGCCAGGTCTGATTCGCTGTTCGGATCCCAGGCGAGCTTTACGTCGGCTGCCAGTAGCGGCGCAGCCAGCAGTAATGCGAACAGGACGAGGAATCCGGCCTTCATGCGCCCCCTAATTGACGTAAAAGGTGCCGTTGAAGAACGCCTTCAGCGTCGTTTTGTCGCCGTTGACGATTTCCGCGATTGGATGCGGTTCAACGAAGAAATGATCCGACTTGCGATCTTTGTAGACGATCGTGAATCCCAGTTGCCAGTTCGGACGGTCCACGTAAGCCGGCGAGCGGTCGCAAAGGCAAAATCCTTCATGAGCTACAATGTCGCGATCCCACAGCCGCTTGAAGCTCGATCCGCCACGGTGAGTGTGCGCTTGCACAAGGCTGATGCCCTTGCGATCGAGAAGGTTTTTCGCCGTGTAACCGGAATGCATCGAAGCCAGGTTGAAATGGCCGATGAGCAGCTTGCCCCACAACCAGCTTGACTCCCTGTTGCCCGAGTAGATGCATTCAATGCGCAAATCCTCGAGCCCGAGCTGGTCCTGCAGGGTCATGCCCGGCAGACCGTGGAGCTCGCGAGCATGGCTTGAAATGAAGAGCGCCCAACGGTGCTCATGATTGCCCAGGATGTAGACGATGCGCGCCTTGGGGAAGCGCTTCCGCAGCTTCATGAGGAAGTCGCGCACCTCGCCCAGCTCCTTCCCGAGCCTACCGGCCTGATGATGCGCCGGGTTCTTGTCGAATTTTGAAATTTCCCAACAGTCGGCCAGGTCCCCGTTAATCACAATCAGGTCCGGTTGCAGGTCGTCGGCCACCTTGAGCGAGACCTCGATGGCCTTGTCGTGTTGCCAGGGGAAATGCAGGTCGCCGATGATCCAAGCCTTCTCGAAATCAGAAAGTTGACGTGCGATTGCTCACCTCCCGCCTTGCCAGAGAGACCTGAAAGCGAGGGCCGTTGCCGGCCCTCAACACTTTCAACTGTGCATCCTTCAGCGGATGCGAACGGAGAAAGCGAGCGCAGTTCCCTTGCCTTGAGCTGGATTCGTAACGTCTGAAGCAGGCTGGCCGTGGTTAAACGTGTTGGCATAAGCCCGACCGGCAAAGTAGGCGGTCGCGACTGCCATCACCAAATTGATGGGCTTTGCCAGTTTCGGATAGTAGTGGCGCAGCGTGTAAGCCACGAATATCGAGCCGCCGGCAATTCCAAGGCGCTCGGCCGGCGTGATCGTGTATTCCTTGTGAGTCAACGGACCCGTGAAATGCCAGTCCGTCTTCGCATCGGCCACATTGCTCAGCAGGAAAGCTGCCGGCGCGATATTGTTCGGGTCGCTCAGAATATCCCAAACTCCATCCTTTGCCGGCTGGACCACCGGCGCCGGCTGCACTGGTTGATTTGGATCCTGCGTCATCGCAGGCAACACTGAAACAAAACACAACACAATCAGTAAGAGAGCGAGTCTCTTCATGGTTCACTCTTCCTTTTTTGATAAGACGGCCCCGTATTTTCCCGGAGCGTCGTGGTTATTGTTCACCAGGGCAATCAGGGCGCCGAGTAGCGCCGAGAATGCATCCTCGATTCGGATTACCAGCTCTTGCGGGCCACCCCACTTGACCAGGCACGTGACCGTAAGCCCCGTCACCAGGTAAAGGAACGCCAGGAGGCACTTGTCGAAATTTGCGTACAACAGGTCGCGGAGTCGATACGCGTGCATTTTCCGCCTCCTCTGAAAAAGAAAGCTCCATGAAACGGCCCGAGCGGGCCGATCTCTTCATGGGCAGTGGTTTGATATGGGGGAATTAGAAGGCGCGTGCGACCGTAGCGAGGAGCTGGGCCAGAATGAGTAATTTCTGGTATCGGCTGCTGGTTTTTGCGATCTTTTCGATTGCCGCCGCAATCCCAGGAGCGGAGTCTGAGGCCTTCTCGATATTGCCGGCCATGGCATCCACGTGCGCGGTCGTTGATGCCACGCTCGCCAGGGCTGCCTTCCATTGAGGATCAGCGAGTAGCGCGTTGATCTCGTCAATGGAGATACCGCCCTTTTCAGTTATGACCAGCACCCCCTTGGCGAGAGAGTCAATCGAGACACCCAGCGTCTTGGCCGTCTCCGCCAGGTCCGGCAGCAACTGCTCGTTCAGGTTCCGATCCGTGTTTCTGACCAGCTCGTTCAGGGAGTCGGTCGCCTTGTTCAGCGAATCCAGCGTGTTCATGGCGCGCGGAATTACCTGGGTATTGAACAGCCTGCCTGTGCCATTGAACACCGCGGCGGTCTGGATTGCGGCATCAATCGCTTTCTGGTTCTTCGGACTCTCCAGGGCTGCTTTCTGCTTCTCGGCGTAGTCGGCCACTGTCTTCGCGGTACGCTTGATCTCGACCACAGTGGCATCGGCGTCGTTTATGCTCGCTGTAATCCTTGGCAGCGTCTCCATTTTGATCTGCACGAACACGAGGTTCGCGCTGATCATGAGCGCGACAGCCGCCGCCAAGGCGGCAATCTTCAACGCCTGCTTCAAGGTCTCCATTATGCCTCCCTGGCCGCGGCCACGGCCTCCACGACATACTTGGCATGCGCCAACTGGATGATCTGATCCGCGTATGTCGGAGCGGTGGCGTAGTGCTTCGCGATGCCCCTGATGAACTCGTCCATGTCGCGGCGTAGCTTGTAAGCTTCGAAGGCAGCCGCGTAACAGTTCTTTTTGGACGGGATAAACCCGCCGGTGATCAGCCGCGCGTGGTCCGTGAAGCAATCGGCCAGCGTCGGATACGCCTCGAACGCCAGCCTTAACGTCTGCCACTCGCCGTTGATGTACTCCTTTGTCAGCAAGTACTGTGCGCCTGGGTAGCGGTCGGTGTCCTTGATGCCGAAGCAATTGTTGCCGGGGGCCACCTTGAGCCAGCCGGATTCCAGTATGCATTGCGCCACAGACACCTCGGCCGGACATCCGGTCGCTTTCTCGCTCGCGACTGCGGCCTCGGCCATCAGCTTCAGGTTCTTTTTCTGCTCATCTGTCAACATTGCCTCTTACATCCTCCCAGTAACTTCTTGATGTCGTGCTGCACTTCGTTTAGCGTCTCTTTGATCGTGTCCAACTGCGGCTGCAGCACGTCCTTGCGAACGAAAAGGTCAGGGCATTGTTGCTGGCATCTCTCCAGGTCTTCAATCCGCCGGCTGAGTCGCCCGTAGCCCATGGCCAGGACAACCGCGTTCGCCAGGATGGCCCCGAAAAAGGTAAGCGCCGCTTCTACGTGATCGGTGATCCAACTAAACATTGCCTTCCCCCTTCCCTCATGTAGACAGAAGGATCCCCCTTCAGGTCTTCATCGCTTCCTCCAGTTTTGTTTGATGGATACCCCGGCGCGCCACGCCGGAGCGGACAGGTGCCGCTACTGCAGCAGCGCCGTACACCCCGTTGCGATCTTTGGGGTTGTGCTCTTCGTGACCGTTGTGGCCGTTATCCTGGCCCTATTGTCCACCAGTTAGCGCCAGCGTGATCGGCATGATGACGCCGTTCCGCGAGCCTTTCGGCGCGTAATGAATCGGGCGCGGCAGCAAGGCCGCGATCACCGCCGCCAGTTGAATCATGACTTGCGCACCTCTCCTCATTTCGCCGCTCCACTTCGTCTGACCAGGTCTAGGTCATTAGCAATCCGGGTGGCTTGCTCGGCTCGTCGTTACTTGGATCATTGCCGGGGTCGTCAACGCCCCCTCCGCAGCCAGGACCTCCGCCCGGCGGCGTCAGCGGCCCCGAAGGCTGATACGGCGTGCCGGGGTCGCCGCCCGTGCTGCCTCCGGTGGTGGTCGTGGTGGTTGTGGTGGTCTTCTTGATGAACCTCTCCGCGAGGTACCGCAGGATGATCGGCATGAACACTCCGCCCTTCTTCGATCCGGGCGGGGAGATCTGGAACTCGTGATTGCCGACCAGCGCGGCAAAGGGGCAGACATACCTCACGGTCTCGCCCATGTAGTGCCTGATGCCAATGCCGCCGTACGGATAGTTGCGGCCAGACCGTGAGTCCGGGTAAATGTTGATGGTAGTGGCGCCCGGGAGCGCATAGTAGTAATAGCAAAACTCGGTCTCTCCGATGCAGATTATTCCGGTCCTTGGATAACAGGCTGGCACCGAATTGACGTTCAGTGAGCTGGCGCCCGCATCAAAGTACGGATTGTTCGTCACCGTGCATGTGCCGGCTGCGTACGGCCCATATCCTGAGAACGGATAGGGAATGTTCCCCACCTCGATCTTCGTCAAGGCGAAGTAGTCCGCCGCCGCCGCATCCTTTGAGATGCCCAAGAAGTCCGCGAACTGCGCAAGCGAAGAAGTTGCGAAGAAGTCGCGAATGAACTTTATAAAGTCGCCCGCGTCCCGCTGCAAGGAAGCCTGCAGCATGACGCTCAGGTCTTCGCGCCAGTTGCTAAATTTGAAGATCGGCAGCTTGGGCATCAGGCGATCCTCACAGCCGTGCGCCAGTAAGTGGTGTACCCCGACTGGGCTGAAATGCCGGTCACTTTGAATTTGGCGGAGAGTCCGGTATCGATCGGGACTAAGAACTCGGCGCCAATCGTGACGAAGCCGTCCAGAAGTATCTGTTGATAGCAGCGGCCGGCAAATTTCTGGTTTCCGGACGAGGTGCCCGCCGGGTATCCCCACACTTCCCGCACCCGATAGACTCTCGACCCGTTCAAGGTGCGCACGCCGACATTGGTGCTGCCTCCTCCCATAAACATGGATACGCGGTTGGCCGCAGCCGGCGTCACGTTGTCTATCAGGTAGAGGCATCCGTAGGTCCCGTTGTTGTCGAGGCTGTCGGCGGTACTTCGCGATCCAGTCCCATAAACGTAGTGCGCGTGTATGTTTTGAGCCTCTGGCGACAGGTCAAGTATCCCCGCTTGCAAGGTCTCGAAGGCTAGCGCGCCGGGGTCAACGTCTATAATCGCATGGAACTGCCCGGTGTAGATGAAGACTGACCACGTGGTGGTGGACGGCAGGTTGATCCTGCGAGTGCAGATCGTCACACCGTTCGGATCGCGGACGCGCCACTCCAGCTTCTGCGCCGTGATCTTCGTCAGCAGAATGTCGAACCACCGGTTAAGGTCGTCCGGCGGCGACTTGTAGAGTCCGGTGCTGACCTCCGTCCATCCTCCGTGAGTCACGGTCTCAGACTTGAAGTCGTCGATGATCGTCTGCACGTCTGAAACTGAAGCCCTCGTAAAGTAGCGATAGCTGGAACAAAGGAACTCCGGAGCACTCATAGCGTTGCCTTTCTGAAGGCCAGGACGGCGTTCCCCCAAGAGGTCAAGCCGACTATCTTGAAGACGCCCGTCACCGGGCCGTCCAACGGGACGTTGAACTCGGCGCCGTAGTTCTGAGTCTGATCGAGCATCACGGCTTGATGCATCCTGCCTCCCCACCAACTAGGCGCGGAAGTGGACCCGTAATAAAACGCCAGCTCGGCAGGCAGCGGTAGCAGCACGCCAGTCAGTGTCTGCAGAAGGATGTTGCTGTAGCTGTATCCGCGCGCGGTCGTGTAATAGCCGAGCCCGGTCGAGTAGGACGTCGCACCGGGAACCAGGCAGAACAGGTTGCCCCACGTCTGGTTCGTCAGGGTGCCGGCGTTGCTGCGAGGGCCAGCCGTGGCCCACACGACGGGTCGCGGAACAGAAAGCGCCTCTGGAGTCTGGTCCGCGATGCCGCAAGCGAAGCACTCGGGCGTTGTACGAGCCGAGTCGACGACGAAGTGCAGCGGCCCGGTGAAGTATCGGACGGTGTTTCCCGGCGAGGTCGCTATGTCCAGCCTGGTATCGGTCTGGTTGTTCACCAGCATCCCGAGGTTGTCCTTCACGACGAACGACAGGCGCGTGGCGCTGATTTTGGTCACCGTCACGGTGAAGTACGCCCCGTCGCTGCGCACCGGAGATTTGAAGTTCCCAGCCCCCGCCACGACCGGCAGGACGAACTCGATCCACAAGTTCGGAGCCGAGCGGTTGGTAATCAGCTCCAAGCGCAGGTCGTCGATGATCGTCTGCACATCAGTGACGGCGAGCGTCTCTTTGTACGAGAAGAATGTGTTCAGATGCACTGGAACTGCCATCAGTCGGCCCTCACCGCTACCATTCTGTTCTGCGAGTATGCGATGCCCGATACGATCACAAACTTGGCGGGAACGCCCGCGTCGATCGACACGAAGATTTCTGAGCCGTTGCCGAGGGTGTAGTCAACGAGGAGTGTCTGGTACGCGCGTCCGGCGTAGTGAGCGTAGTTCGCCCCGTCGACCCACTGGCCTCTGCCGCCCGCCCAAAACTCCCTCGGATAGTAGGTCCGCGCCCCGCCGAGCGTCCTGGTGCCGATGCCGTTGCCGCCGAGGCCGATCAGGCCGCACCTATTCTGGTTTTGGACGTTGGCGAAGTGATCGCACATGTACGCGTAATTCCAGTTGTTGTAGTTGCTGTACTGGTCGAGCGTGTTTCTGCTCCCGTTCCCGTAGACGTAAGTCTGATGGGCAGTCTGGACTTCTGGACTCAAGTCCAAGATGCCTGCGTGCACGCACTCGGCGTTCCCCGCGCTATAGGAGGAGGCCGGGTTGCTGACGATGTCGATGTAGGCGTGGAACTGCCCCGTGAAGATTCGCACATCCCACGCGTTGGTCAGCACGCCCTGAGCCCGCACGAGGCAGATGGTTGTCCCGAACTGGTCATCCACCTTCATGCTCAGCTTGTTCACCGCCGCCTTCGCGAGGGTGATGTCCATCCAGCGGGCCGCACTGTCCACGGGCGACCGCAATTTTCCGCTGCCCCTGTCGGTCCACCCGCCGTTGGTCACGGTCTCGGCGTAGAAGTCGTCGATGATCGTCTGTACGTCGGAGACGCCCTGTCGCCTGAAGTACCTGTGACTGGAGGTCAAGAAGTGTGGCGTGCTCATCCGCACCTCACTGCGAGTCTGGCTTGGATGTAGTGACTGCCGTCGACGGAGGGAAACCCGACGGCGCGAAAGGACCCGAGGTTTCCGTCGCCGTCTATCGGCACGGTGACCCACGAACCGACGGCGATCTGATAGTCCGTCATGATCGCCTGTGGAAACCTGCCGAGCCACCACTCGCCGCTGACCAGCTCCACGGGCCAGCTCATGAGGCCTCCGGTGATCGTGAACCTGTCTGCGCTGAACGTGCCCGTGCCCGATGGGATGCGCCCCGCCAAACAGTGCACTGCCAGGCCGGTAGATCCCTCGTAGGCCGACGCGCCGGGAGTCAAGACCCAAAACGTGCCGACGAGGTTTCCGTTGACCGTGCCCGCCGTGTTGCGCGGGCCGACGCTCGCGAAGTAGGTCCCTCGTGGAACCGCGTCCGGCTCGGGCGCGCGCGACGCGATGCCACAGCACCAAGTCTCCGGCGCGGATCTGAGCGAATCGACGACGACGTGCATCGGCCCAGACATGATCACGACCATATTGCCCGTGGTGGTGTCGATGTCCTGCCGCGTGTCCGTATCGTTGTTCACCTGGACGCCGTGCTGATCCTTGACCACGTAAGCGATGCGCGTCGCGCTGATCCTGGTCGCCGTCAGCGTCAGGAACAAGCCGTCCGCGCGTGCGGGCGACTGGAACGTCCCGGAGACCGGCTCGGTCCACTTGCTCCCGGCGGGCGGGCTGGAGACGAGCGCGGCGCGCAGGCCGGTTATGATCGACGCCACGTCGGCGACCAGGCCGAGCGAGTCCACGCGGTAGTAGGTGCTGAGATATGCCGAAGCCGTCATCTTTAGTACCCTCGCACGAAGGCTACGATGTCGATCAGGTCGAACTCAGCGTCATACATGAAGCCGTAGTAGTCCCGCTCGTCGCTGTCCATCGGGGTCACCAGGTCGTCGATATCGATCCCCGTGTTGTACTTCGCGTCGAGGAACAGGTGATGTCCGCCCGCGCTGTCCTGCTGCACCACCAGGATGACCGGCCTGAAGTTCTTCGCGTTTTTGAGCGGCGCGAGCGTGGCGTCGCCCGTCAGCTTCACGTAGAAGATGCTCCCCAGGTTGCAGTCAATGGTGATCGTCGACGAGTAGGTGAGGATGATGACTCCCGGGTCGTTGCCGGCCGGCGGCGGAGCCTCGGCGTTCGGTGACACCGTGTCGTCGTCTGAGAACGAGTAGCCGTTGCGGAACCAGCAGCGGCCCTGAATCTTCGTGATGTCGAGGGCGGGGTCGTACGGCATGTCGATCGACTCGAACGTCTGCGTGGACTTATCGCCGCCGCGCATCCAGTACTGGCCGCCGTAGGAGCCGAGACCCGCCTGTAAACCCTGGTATCCTTCGGCCGTCCATTCCCAGAACGGCTTCACGATCATGATCCGCAAATCCAGGAACTTCCCGCCGACCATCGCATAGGCTGGGTTGAGACTCCAGCATCCGGTGATCTTGTTGCCGCTGACTCTGTCGGCCGCGATTGCAACCCAGTCGCAGTATTGGTCGTCGAAAGCGCTCCCGCGCTTGTCGACCAGCACTATGCCACCCGCCGCGCCATTGCCGAAGTCCGCCGGCCCGCCCGCGTCGATTGAAATCTCGCCGGTAGCCGGATCGAACGTGTGCGCCTGCGCGCTGCCGTCGTACAAGACCTTGGAGGAACCCACGACGCCGGAATCTTCACTCAACCCGCGCCACTGCCCCGTGGAAGCATCCTTGATCTGGAAGAAACAAAACCAGATCTTGTGACTGTTTGTCTTTGGCCGCGAGGCACGGACGCGCACCGTCTTGGCTGCAATTCCCTGGACCACAGCGACCGACCAGTCCGCCGGCGGACCACTGTCGGCGTTGTCCGCGGTCTCGGTGTCGATGAAGTCGATGACCTTCGACGGCACATCATGGCCGTCGGTCCATACAGACCATCCCTTCGTGTTGTGAAGCCGGAAAGCGAAGTAAAGCCGTCCCTGCTGCGCAGCCGTGATCACATAGGTCGCGCCGTTAAAGTTGGCTCCGAGTCCGGTCACGACCCACTGGTCGGTTCCGTTATGCGCCAGCGCACCGCCCTCCGCCACGGTGCGTAGATCGACGGAGCTATCGGCAAACCCCTCGTCGAACAGCTGAGCCCGGAACTCGGCTTGGTCTACGTCATCGTTCCACTTGTCGGCTGTCGCACCCATGGTGAGCTGCAGGCCGTTGGAAATGGCATTGACCCACAGGTCGTCGGGAACGTGCGGCGATCCTGGGCCGGTGGGCGTATCCGGCGGAATCACCTTGGGAACGTACGGGTAACTGCTGTCCGGCCAGTCGTGGAGCGAGTCCTCGGAACACTGCACGGTTAACAGGTGCGTGCCGGCCACGGCATCCACCTCGTGCTGGACGCTCTCGACGTAGAAATCTCCGTCGATGAAGAGGCCTACCTTTTCGTCCGCATAAACACTGATCTTGTCGCTGACCTCGCGGGCCTGCACCTCGAGTGCGTTCTCAAGGCTGCGGTGCGCCTTCACGGTCATCGTGACGATCGGCCGCGGGTCCTTATACAAAGCCAGGAGGTGATCGCAGAAGTCCTGCGCTTCCTTGTCGTTCGTCAGGAACTTGCCAGGAAACGGATAGGTCCGGTCGATCTTCGCCGTCGTTGTGGCTTTCACGGTCGCGGCGTCGCTCTCGACCACCGTCGTCCCATGCGCGCGTAGCAAGGTTACGTATGCCTTGCGGCCGCTGTTATTCGTAATCTCCAGATCTACCGTCGCGCCTGTCTTGTCGGGCGTGGCGATGTCGACGTGTTCCGTGAGTTCGTCTCCGCTACCGTCGGCATTGGCGTATGCCAGATAGTCGATCATCCCCCATTCGTTGACGGCGATATTGCTGCCCGAGGGGCTGAACGAGGCCGTAATCTTCTTGGTTTCTCCGATCTCAAGCATGAGCGGATCCCCGCCCTTGTTCCCCTCCAGGTCGACGTACGTCCAGATGACGCCCTCTTCCGAGATGTTGAACGTATGGATCTTTGCTTCGATGATGTTGTAGATGTCGCGGACGCAGTCCTCCATGAAGATCGACCCGTAGCGGACTACCCCGCTCCCGTCCACGTCGCTCCAGTTGGCTACAACCGAGTGGCCCGCCCTGTGCCCTCGGTCCTCGAAGACCAGCTTGCCGTCCTTGGATTCGCGGACAAACCCGCACTCGTTCTCCTCGAGGTCGCGGATCGCCTGGAAGGCACTGACCTTCTCCGCCGTCCAC
>Ga0187878_1001785_pt1 | contig 20246 bp, 23 predicted proteins | sample June2016WEW_17_1_FD_132979 | JGI IMG/M metagenome (GOLD analysis project Ga0187878, IMG submission 132979) | Peatland microbial communities from SPRUCE experiment site at the Marcell Experimental Forest, Minnesota, USA - June2016WEW_17_150 | ecosystem: Environmental > Terrestrial > Soil >...
TACTGCCTGCTGATCAGGGCTGCGTCTTTTCCAATACCCACCAGGTGGAGGCCAACCAAAGGTCATCCGTACTTTTCTTTGTTCCGGATGGCATCGCCCCCTGGCCCGACCAGCCTGTGCAATGGGCGCTCCAATTCAGTCTTGGCTTTTGGGGCGGCCGCCGGCATCTTTATCGAGATGTCCTCAACGATCTCGGGCTTGAGCCGTTTCTGCACATGCCGATAGGCACCCTGTCCAAAGGGCAACGCAAGCGAGTCCTTCTCGCAATAGGTTTACTCTCGCCACAGCCGGTCCTCGCCATTGATGAGCCGTTCGACGGTCTTGATTTACGGCAGAGCCGCGAGGCGGTTGTTGCTTTACGCAACCATGTGTCGCATGGCCGGACCCTGTTTGTTTCGATTCACCAAATCGGAGATGCCGCGAGGATTTGTGATCGCTTCATCCTCTTGAGCGACGGCCGGGTCGCCGGCGAAGGAACGCTCGAAGAGCTGGCCGCGCTCGCAGGCAAGAGGCTGGGCCAAGCGCCGCCATCCGACTTTGAGGAGGTGTTTCTTGCGCTCACCTGACGGCGCGTGGAGATGGCTGCTGCGGAAGGAGTGGCGCGAGTTGGTGGCCTCGACCTCGTGGTGGGTGATGTTCATCCTCGCCGGCCCTCTCGTCGGCCTGTCTTTCATCAGCGCGGTGCGCGCCTATGGCGAAGCAAGCGGCGTTGGCGGCACGGCGGGTGGTCTCGCGGACGCCCTCTGGCCCCTGGATGGCGTCCTCGTTCCCACGCTCAGCGCTTACGAGATCATCGCTCTGTTCCTGCTGCCGTTCGTTGCGATTCGCGTGGTAGCCGGGGATCGTCAGAGTGGCGCCTCGAAACTCGAGTTGCAGCATCCAATGTCTCCGATCGGACGCATGAGCGCGAAGGTGCTCGTGTTGCTTGCAGGGTGGTGCCTTGCGGGCCTCCCGGCCGTGCTGGCCTGCGCGCTGTGGAAGATCTATCACGGCAGCATCTACGCGCCCGAAGCGGGGACCGTCGTCTTCGGACATCTTCTCCATGCCGGTCTGATCATTGCCCTGGCTGCCGCCGCGGCCTCGATGACCGAGCATCCGTCCACGGCCGCAATCCTGACGCTTGCGTTTACCGTCGGCACGTGGGTGCTGAACTTTGTGGCGGCGGTCCAGGGCGGCCTGTGGGAACGGCTGGCCCGATACACGCCCTCTGAAATGCTGGCTACCTTCCAGCACGCGCTGTTCCGTCTCAATCTCGTGCTTGCCGCGCTGGCGCTCATCGCCGCAGGCCTAGTTCTTGCGGCGATCTGGATGAGGCTGGGTGTGGCCGTTGGACGGCGAGCAGTGGAATCGGTCGCCATCGTCGTCGTCGCGGCCGCCATCGTTTTTGCGTGCTCGTTCGTACGGGCGGATTGGGATGCATCCGAAAACCGCCGCAATTCATTCTCCGAGCCGGATGAAGAAACCCTTGTGAAAATCAAGGCGCCTCTGACTATTGAAGCGCACCTGGCGCCGGAGGATCCGCGGCGTTTCGATCTCGAGCACCAGACGTTTTCCAAACTCAGGCGGATCCTGCCGAACCTGACTGTGCGGTATGTATCGTCGACGTCGATCGGACTGTTCGAGCAGGCGAACGCGCACTATGGCGAGATCTGGTACGACCTCGCCGGGCGCCGCACGATGAGCCGCATCACTTCCGGCGAGGGGGTGCTCGAGACAATCTATGGTTTGGCCGGCATCCAACCACCGAAGGAGGACGAACCGGAACTCCACGGACATCCGCTCGCCGTTCGGCCCGTCGGCGCGGCTCCGCTGTTCTATGTGATTTGGCCTGTGGCCATAGCAGGCATTGGATTTTATGTCAAAAGGAGGAAAAGATGAACACACCCCTAAGCCGCACACGGATTCTCATGGCGCTGATTCTGATAGTTGCGCCGCTGTTGTTCGCGGCGGATATCAAGGTGGATCTCAGCAAGGAGAAGGTCGGCGATGAGCCGAAGACTTTCCGGCCGATTGTAGGCACCTGGACGGTAGCGCAGGACGGCTCCGACAAAGTCATCATGGTCGATGGCCGGCCATGGATGGCCAACCAGAGCAACCCTACGGCACTGTTGGCAGAGAAGGCGCGCGTGTTTTATGGCGCCTCGCACGAAGAGTTTATCGATAACGTCAAGCAGTTCGCCTATTACCCGATTGCGATTCTGAACGGATTCGACAACTTCACGGATGGTTCCATCAGCCTGAAGTTCAAAACGGTCGACGGCAAGCTTGATCGCTGCTCGGGCATCCTCTTCAACGTCAAGGAAAACGGCGACTGGCTCAGCGTGCGCTACAACGACACCGAGACCAACATCGTGCTCTGGAGATTTCACGACGGCGTCCGCCGGTCCGTGAAGCGCGGCCCGGAAGGCAAGTATCCGCTCGACAGAAGCCAGTGGCACGAGCTGAAGATGACGGTGCAGGGCACGGATTTCAAAGCCTGGATCGACGATCAGCTCGCTCTCGAATACACGCTGACCGAGCCGGTATCCGGCAAGGTTGGCCTTTGGTCGAAAACCGACAGCACGAGCTATTTCAAGGACTACGTTGTCAGCCCTCAGAAGTAGGAGATCATGTATCACCCGCATAGCGAGTGGCATGAGGAAGCCCCTCGAAGGGGGCACGGGGCTGGCTCGCCCCGACGGTTGCGTCAGTTTTGACTGTGCAGCAGGCACAATTGCGTAACCGGAGGGGTCATAGCAGTAGCCATGGAAAAACCAAAGACGGCGGCCTCAGCGAGGCCAGAGACAGTAGCCCCGGGCAAGCGAAGCGCGGCCCGGGGTACGCCATGCCAGCAATACACGAGCCCTGGGAAGGGCGACAGAAATGTCTGTCGCCCTTCCCAGGGCTCACTCCATTGATTGCCCAAACTCCGGGCTGCGCTTCGGGGCCGTCTCAAAACTGCGGGTCATGCTGTCCGGCCTTCAAGTGGGTCCGGGCTTCAGCCCGGACTCGGAGGTTGTTCGAAGAATGCGAACAACGCCCCAAACTGGTTACCGATCAACGCTCCACAGGTATCAACCCCTTGTTTCTGCCTACTGTTACGTGTCCGGGCTGAAGCCCGGACCCACTTGACCCCGCAGAATGATTCTAGGTTTTGAGACACTCTCTTCGCTTGCCCGGAGCTACTCTCTTTCCGCCCTTCCAGGGCGCGGATCGATCAACACGAGAAATTCGGTGCCTGTCACCGAATTTCTTTCGGAAGCAGGACAGTCAGTTTTTCAGCGGCAGCTGCATCATTCAGTTTTTTATCAAGGGACGAAAAAGCCACGGAAGGAGCCCCCTCGGAAGATCGCAGCAGCTTGCAGGCCGAGAGATGCACCGCGTCAAAACCCCGCAGGCCGTATGCTTCAGCCAATCGTCCCGCCTCGAACTCGTCGAAGTCGATCACTGCAAAATGCCCCCACTCGCTGGCGAAAATTATCATGAGCCGATCATAGTCCCCTTTTTCCAGTTCGCCGGCCCTGAACCGCCGGTTCAAGGCTGAGATCATTTCAGGATAGGCCACGCGGCAGGTGGCGAGGATCTCCGCCTCCTCAGACCAACCCCGGACAAGACGGGAATAGGACTCCGTGACATACAGTTTCACCAGGCTGCTAGTATCGAGGTACAGGATCATCGGCGATCCTCCAGGATCGTTTTGGCAAGCGGCTGGCCCTTCGCCTTGATCCCCTTTATGCCTCCAGGCTTTCCGCCGGCCCACGCGGCTTTGCCCGACCCCACGAGCTGCCTGACTGCGCTCCGCTCCCGGGAAATAGGGATGAGCAGGGCGACCTCTATGCCGCGGTCCGTCACCACGATTTCCTCTCCGTGGCGCACCCTATCCACATACCCGCTTAGTTTTCCCTTCAACTCTTTGATGCCGACGGCAACCATACCCCCTCCAATCTCTTCAGGTAGTCACCACGATAGCATAATAGTAGTCACCTGAGCAATGGTGGGATCGGCTGCTGCGCTCCAGGGGTCGCATCTGTAGATTCTAGTTTTCAGATCAGAACCGGCGTGCCGAAGCGTTGAATAAAGGCGACATACGAAGCCTGCTGTGCGTTGAATTGATCCAGACGCGGCAATTCTGAAATAAAGTGAGGTTTCCGGAAACATTAGCAGGGACAGAGTTCTGCCTGATCAAACGGGTGAATACCGTATATACAGCAATATGTTTACCTGGGACGGCAGAAAGGCTAAGATTAACGTCGACAAACATGGCGTCTCTTTTTAAGAGGCGTCCACCGTCTTTTTCGACCCGGGCGGGCTCGACTGGGAAGATTGCGGAAATTCCGATGGGGAGAGGAGGCTCTCCCGGCGGGCCCGCGGGGAGATCTTCCTCTCTCTTCGGCGTCCTTTGCAGTCCCTCACCGCCTCGCCCGCCGGGTCGCCGGGATAATTCAGCGGACTTACAGGCCAAACCCCTGCCATCCTATCCCAGCCACGAAAAAGCGATTTCTTACCCATCCGATGCTCAGGGCTCCGTTGCTCATGAGGATGATGAGCCCCTGGAAGCCGTACCCGTAAAGGTCGATGAAGAGGTGGTAGCCGAGCTCAGCCGCGAACGCGATTACGAGGCCGGGGACGATCTTCAAGAGCCGCTCGCCGATCGTGGCTATCCCCATGATCGACCTGCAGATCAGGATGGCAGCGAGGAAGGCTATGCTTTCCGCCGTGCCTACATGGTACTGGTAGAAGATGACCGCCGAAATGACGATGTGCCTTCCTATCGCATAGATGATGAAATAGAAATATACTCCGGAAATCCCTTTGAGCGCGTTTCCCATTCGCATCGACCTGCAAGCGTCGAAATTATTTGGCTTGCGCAAGATTTGAAGGTTTTCCATTTCAACACGTAAGCACCCGCTGTGAGTGTGGCCCCAAGACCGGCTTTCTGCTTGCCTTTTGTCAATGCTGGGTGCATCCTGACCCTCTCCAACCGTTCGATGGCAAACGCGCCGAGTGCGATTACTAAGCATCCAGTCTTCCGCACTCGCCACTATGTTGCGGCCTATGGGCGCACGCTGGCGATCATTGGCACTCGGGTGATCGTTGGGGACGGCAAATGTTTGTATCGAGGAGAACTGGGAAATTCCTGTTGCTGCTTGGTCTGGCCCTCGTTGTCTTTTATTCGCCTATTCTGTTCAGCTCTCAGTTTTCGATCCTGACTGGCTTCGATTCCGCAGCCATGGATTACCCCTGGTACAACTATATTGCCTTTAGTCTGAAGCACGGCAGCATTCCATTCTGGGATCCATACACGCAGGGAGGCCGAAGTTTTGTAGGCGAAACTGCTACGGGCGCCTTCTCGCCGGTAAGACTGGCGTCAGCGTGGCTGCTTTCGAAAGACGGGGCCTTTTCACCCAGATCCATGCATGTGGTCTATGTGTTCCTGCATTTCTTGGCCGCCGGTCTGATGTTCGCCCTTGCTCGAAAGCTTGGACTCAGCCGGTTTGCGGCTTTGCTTGCCGGATTATGCTTCTCGGTGGCTGGATTCACCGGGCGTGCCAGCTGGTTCGACATGCTCGATTCGGCCGTATGGCTGCCGCTCATCTTCCTCCTCCAGCTGAAAGCGCTTTATGAGAAGGACCGTCTGCGCGGATTGTCATACGCGCTTTGCGCTGCGTTGGCAATGGGTATGACGGCGCTTGCCGGAAGGGTCCATATCGTCATTATGGACGCGCTATTGGTGATCGCGGCCGGCATCTTTTTTGCAGTTCATGCGCCCGAGGATCGAGAGAATTCGGCACCGAGGAAGAACCGGTGGGTGGCAAGCGGCCTGGTGGTGGCGATCATCGGCATTGTAGGTTTTGCGGCGGCAGCGGTTCAGCTCGTCCCCTCCATGGAATACGCCCCTCAGGTGATGCGCTGGATTCGTCCAGATATGGCGTTAGCAGCCACGAGCAAAATTCGGTACGCTTACTTGCACGATGGCTACAGCCCACGCGCCTTGTTTGCTTTCCTCTTTCCGTTCGTCGATGTCGGCCAAGGCGAAGGCTTCTCTCCTTATTTCGGTATCTTGCCGTTTTGCCTGGCATTAATCGGCGTCTGGAAAAACTGGGGAAATCGCTGGGTTCGTTTCCTCACCGGCGCCGTTATCGTCTCGTTATTCTACTCACTCGGAGGCGTTTCCTTTCTCCACAGGCTTGCTTATTTCTTCGTACCATATCTTTGGATCGCGCGCGAGCCGAGCCGCTTTCTTTACCTTACGCACTTTGCCACCGCGATTCTCGCCGGTTTTGGGGCCGATACCATCTTTTCTAGAGCCGATCGGCGCGCCTCGCTTACCGGTTTCATGAACGTCTTCCGCTGGTGCGTTATCAGCAGCACCGCGATTGTTGGCACGCTCACGCTGCTTCGCAGGCCGGAAGCGAACGATTGGATCGTCCTCTCGTTTCCATTTTTGGTGGGAGACTATCTGTTGCTCGCCGCTATAGATCGCGGATATCGGACGGCCGGTGCCGCCTTTCTGGTCGTCGCCATCACCCTCTGCGAAGTAGGCATCTTCAGCTGGAACATCGCGAATGTCGATGAAATTCGAGCATCCGGCAACGATCATCTGGACCGCCTGTTCAGCCTTCAACCAGTGATCTCGTACCTGAAATCTCAGCCGGGCCTGTTTCGAGTTTCTGTCGATGCGGATTATGAGCCCAACATCGGAGACGCCTATCAGGTGCAAACTACCGGGGGAATGTCTGCTACAGCATTGAAGTCTTACGACAAGCTCCTCCACCAATGCGGGCGTCTCGATGTGCTGAACGTCCGATACCTGATCCGCCAAAGCACGGCGCCCGGTAAGCCTCTGTACGAAGCAGGGGGTTGGAAGATCGTTGAAAATGTTCCCGCGTACCCGCGTGCATGGCTCGTTCATGACACCGTGGTTCAGCCCGAGCAGGAGATCTTCAAGCATATGTGCGAAAGGGACTTCGACGCCTACCGGACAGCTCTGCTTGAATCGCCGCTCGAAGCGCCGCCCCAGCCGAACGCGAAGGAGGACCTCGAGCAGGTCATCATCCGCTCTTATGATACAAATCGGATAGAGGTGGAAGCACAGGCAAAAAGCCGGGCGTTACTGGTAATGAGCGAGATGTATTACCCGGGCTGGAAAGCGGAAGTAGACGGTGGCGCGGTCACAATCCACAAGGTAGATGGAGCACTACGTGGCATCGTCGTGCCGGCAGGCAATAGCCGCGTCGTTCTGCATTATGCTCCGCGTTCGGTTGCTTTGGGCGCTTCACTCTCACTCCTGGCATTCATCGGCGTGCTGGTGTTTGGGACCGCGACTTGGCTCAGGACTAAGACGGATCACGCTCAAGCGGAAGGCGCGCCGAGACAAAGCGCGGGCTCGTGAGCGCGAAGGAGGATACTCCAGCCGGAGCAGCCTCGCTCCGCAGGCAGAGAGAATACACCCCACGGCGCTACGTGCAGCTAGCGTACCGGGCGACAGAGAGGCAGGCGCCAAGTTGCGATATTCATCAGCCTAGCCGATGTTTGCGCGATTTCAGCATCGTTTTGGGTTATGATCGCTGGCAGCGGCCTCGGAGACCGCGGAAGTTGACATAAAATCCCCATATCAGAATCTGGAAGGAACGCAGCCTAGAAGAGGGGACCACAAACTCGGCAGGATATTTCACTATCCGTGCTGTCAACCATAAGAAAAAAGAACTGGCGGAGAGGGGGGGATTCGATTAGAGGAGACTGGACAAACTTGTTCCATTTTAGTTACTTCCGTTTTATTTGTTACATAGCATAGTCTTACTGACATTTTCCTCAACGGCATCCTGTTTCCGCGTTTGCCCCTGTTGCCGTGTTTTTCACATCATTTCAGTATCACCAGTATCACCGTCTTCCCCACTCTCGGCAGCCTACGCATGCCGTTTGCCTGTATGCCTGGAAAAAAGACAAAGCCGAATTCCCCCCTTTGCCTCAAGAATGACGGATACGCCGCCTCCCTGAAATATGGGCCAAGTTGCTTTTCCGCAAGCATGCTTACGGTTTGTGTATAATGGTCTTGATTCTTGAGAGGATGGGAAAGCCGATGACCAATCTGACCGACAGGATTACGATCGACCCGGAGCAGTGCGGCGGGCGCCCGTGTATTCGCGGCATGCGCATTCGGGTTGTCGACGTTCTCGATCTGTTTGCCGCCGGCCTAAATGCCGACCAGATTGTGCAGGAACTGCCGGATGTCGAGATGGATGATATCAAGGCGGCTCTACGCTATGCCGCCCGGTATATGGACCATCCAGTGATGGTCGCATGATCCTCTGGCTCGACGCTCAATTGTCCCCCGCCATGGCAGCTTGGATCAGCGACGAGTTCTCGGTGCCGGCAGTTGCCGTGCGCGATCTTGGTTTGCGGAACGCGAAAGACCGGCAGATCTTCCTGGCCGCAAGGGAGGCAAACGCCGTCGTGATGACCAAGGATGCCGACTTTGTCCATCTGGTCAAACAATCCGGCCCTCCCCCACAGGTAATTTTTCTTACCTGTGGCAACACCTCGAACTCCCAGTTGAGAGAGATCCTGAAGCGCACCTTGGTTCAGACTATGGAGTGGATTGGAAAAGGCGAACCTGTGGTTGAGATCACCGCTGCTGTCTGACGCCGTCATTCCTCATGCCTTTTCCCTGATCCTGGGGCCGCTCAGAGCGGAATCTGGAGGCGGCGCGGCCGCGATGGCTGGCAACTAAAGAAAAAACCGGGGTGACGGTCGGATCTGCACCTGAATGCTGCCGGATTCAAAACCCGCAAGTTGCTTTGTCATTGGAGATGGGTGCTTTCGAAGTGGAAACTTGTTTCCAGTTCTGTTTCCACTTCTCCCGGAAAAACACCCGAGGTGGCAACAAAGTGGAAACAAGAGCGGAAACATGTTTCCACTTTTGTTTCCACTTCCCGGGGAGTCGAAGGATCTCTTCGAGGTATTGCGTCTCGGATTGTGAGAGCCGGGCTCGAACGATCCGAGAACTTCCATCACGGCATTCCCGCAAACCAGATCGATCTTGGATTCGGAGCACCCATGTCGGAATGGCAGGATCTGCCGTGGGCCGGCATGGCCGAAGAGCCCGCACCAAACACGCACCAACTACGCACCAGAGACGCAACAACCACGCAACGCGGCGGCGCCGGCGCCTCTCATCGCCCTCCTCAGCCGAAGGCTAAGGGATGGTGTCTTGCTCATCACTTCCGCCGGACCTTCAACAAACCTTCATCAGCGCCACCGGAGAAGCTCCGGACAGATGCCGAACAAATACCGAACAAAAGCGGCAAAATATGAGACGCGCTCCGTCGCTATCGAGCGCAAAACCGGAGAGCGTGCCTGCTTTTCCTCAGATTTTCCCGGGAAACGCAATCGCGCTTGGGCAAGACCGAGAGAAAGAACAACCCGACAAAACAGGTAAGTGGGTGGGATGTCCCCGGATTTTAAAAGCAGCACAATATCAGGAGCGCACGGGCGATCATGGGCTTGGAAACCGGAAAGCGTCTCGGATTCTGCCGGTTTCTCCAATGATCCGGAGAATGAAGCGCTATTCGCCGAGTCGCCAGATGTTGGTGACCATCCCTGATGTGATTAGGTACTTGCCGTCTGAATTGAAGGAAACGGTGCAGCCAGCCTCCAGGAATTGGTGTCGTCCGCTCTTGATGACATCGTGAGTGAGGGTGGTCAACTTTTCTCCGGTTGACAGATCGTGGATGTGAATCGTCGGTGAAACCTTTCCCTTGCTGTATACCCGCTCTACTGCAGCAACAAGCTTGCCATCTGGTGAAATAGCGATGCCGTCGGTTCCGCTGATGGGCAACTTCGCCACTTCATTTCCATTTTTCCCATCATAGACAGCGACGCAGTACATTTTCTGAAGATAGGAAAACCCGTTATCCGTAAGAGCGGCCGCGACCCGCTCTCCACCTGCGGAAACAACTACATTGTGTGCGTACATTCCAGGCTCGATTTGACGCGTCCAGAGGAGTTGCAAGTCCTTCGTCCGACGACTTACCAACGTATGATCAAAAGAATAGGCGAGAATGTTCCTATCGGCTGAGATTCCGAATCCAAAGTCGTTGGAGAGCGCGACGTCAAAGCTGTGGCGTCTTGGTTCGCGTGGCTCGGTAGCATAGGGCGTCTTCGCCATCTCGCGATAGCTAGGTAATTCAATCAGTTCCACGGTCTGCGTCTGATATGGTTGGGTGTAACGAAAAATCAGAAGCTGACGATCAAATGCTGCCGAGATGGGTCTAATTCCGCCTAGCTTGAAATCCTCCGATTGTTTCCCCTCGATATGTCGGCCATCAGCTAAATCTACAACGCCCCACCAAAAGGCATGTTCACCAGCGCCGCCGGGACCTTCTACGTACAGGGCACGGCTATCTGAAAAGAAACTGGCAAAAAGGACACGGTCCTTAAAACGGCCCCTATAGATCGTTCGCCAGGAATCAGTTTCTACCACATGCAAGGGATAGCCGGATTCCCTCCAATCCTCGAGGCATAGTCTTTTCCCGTCGGGCGAGATGGCCTTCGCAGTGGCGTTAGCATACTCCTGTCCCAGACTCGTCTTCAAAAAGGCTGGCGCAACCGGCGTAGCTGTCGCATCTCTAAATATGGAGGCGGTGTACAGTGAAGCGCAGAAACGAATGAATCTACGCCGCGTGATCACATCCATTTACTTTCCTCAGTGGTTGCACCCATAGGTGTTGTCGGTTCCAGAAATCTTATTGGGTAGGTACTGAAGCAAGCCGTGAAAAATGAGTCCTAGTAAGCCACTAGCTGGATTGAATTGATCAACATCCATCTGGACATCGCCCGTGTCGGCCCTTGTATTGACTTGGAGAGAACCGGTCAGACCAGGAGCCCGGAAATTTCCGGTGAAAAGCAATCCTGCATTCTGCCCGACAGAGATTGTATGAGGGGCACCAACAAATGGGTCGTAGTTGGGATCGTTCGGATTGTTACTGTAAAAACCAAGATCTTGCATTTGCTTTATTAAGCCATTTACATCTCCACCGGAGAGGTTAAGCTCAGTTTTGTCGTAAACCACTCCATCGGGTCCCGTCGTGCCGATAATTTGGACGCTGATAGTATCGAAGCTGCTGAGGTTGAGGCCGACACCTATAGCGGCAGCCATGATTGCTTTTTGAACACAGCCGGGTTCGGGTGTGTTGTTTTGTGCCGCTGCCGCTGCCGCTGCTGCAAAGGCTGCTTGCACTTGGGCGTTGTATTGCTGTAATCCGGCCCACATATCGGCGGGCATCCCTGGTGTATAGCCGGCGGCCAAAGCCCCGCCGTACACGTCCCCAAACTGGAAGCTCCCACTCCAAAATAAATCGTCGCCGCCGCACTCCGCGTAACGGTATTCAGCGCTGCACATAAAACTGGCCGCATTGTGCCCATCAGGATCTACTTTGTTCACTGGGTCGTTTCTGACGTAGGGTACGGGACCCCGGTAAAACTTGTCAGTCACGCTCTGATGATCAGAATCGTCGTACTCGTAGATTAGCATCATAATCGCAGACGCAATATGATGAGGCCGCGGCTGAAATACATGTCTCCTGACTATCGCGGCGCGCCTCTCCGCTTAAAGTCAAAATCCAATCCCGTCTTTCGGGCAGCATACCGCTTAAGAGGTTGAGATGATCTGTCTTTTGAGCTGCCATCATTGGCCGTCGTCATTCCATGTGCCGCCGAACTAAAGAAGCATAAGCGTTGTTCGCAGAGGTGTTTCGCTGTCTGTGTCAGTTACCTGCTTGCAAGGGCACTGCCGGCGGTCGCAGAGTCAAGAAGCAGACCGGGTTTGGATTCGCAGATGCATCGTACCAGTACCCGACCCTTTCACGAGACACGCGAAACCCAATAGCTATTGCGAAAGGGGGTGGGACGGCTCAGTCTTGTGTCTTCAGGAGACCGTTCACCGACAGGTCTTCATCAATTAATGGCCAGTGAATCCCGTAACCTCCGGGTGACAGCTCCGCCTTCATCCGTTCCTTTTCCGAGGCTGCTGCCAGCATTTTGGAACATTTCTCCCACGGAATCCGCAGCCGCCTATCGCCGAGGACCAGAATCAGCGCCTTGGGCGTCAGCTCGATGCCGGTCGCCGTGATGGGCTCAGTTGCTTGCATTTCCTTTGTCCTCAAAACTCTTCTCCCATTCTCCCACAATCAAGTCGAAGTGATCAAAAATGATCTTGCGCACTTCGCGGCGCAAGCGCGGCGTCAGGTTATAGGACCAGGCCTCCTCAATCTCATAGAGGTCGGTCCTCAGCCAGTACTTGCATTCCGTCTCCGCCTTGCGCGCGTGGATGTGAATCGGCTCATCGCCTTCGTTTGCGTAGAAAAAGAACCGCCATCCCTGGATCAGAAGGATCGTAGGCATCCTGCTCAGTCCCCCTGAGTACGATTTATATTTTAGCCGCTAGTGGTCATTGTAACAGCCAAGTGGCACGTGTGACCTTATAGTTTTTGCTTTTGTTGGGAGCCGCCTGCAAGTCGAGGGCCGGGACTTGAGCGCTCCCCGGATCAGCCCTGCCTTGGTCTCCGCGCACCATTGTGGTCTCATCTGCGTGGAGCCCCGATCGTTCCTGCCTTCCACTAGAACTTGCGAACTTGAACAAAATCTGCAAATTCGCATAACCTTTTTTTGCGAGGTAAGTTTTTGGCCATTTTGGGACTCTTCTCTATATAAGGTCCCATTTTGGGATCTGAGGAGCACTAGGGGAACCGGCAGGATCGCAGACGCATTATTGCCAGTCCCGGGAGGCCGCACGATGGCGCGATCCCAGCACGATGTTCGGCAGGCGACATGTTCGCGTGCTTGCCCCGTGCCTCTGTTTATCGTTTAACGGCAGGTTGCCGCCGATGCGCAGATCGATCAGGTTAGCCGGAAGGGGAGTGATGGAAGTTCTCGGATCGTTCGAGCCAAGCTCTCTCAATCCGAGACGCAATACCTCGAAGAGTTGCTTCGAGCCATTTCGAAGTGGAGACAAAGCGGAGACTTGTTTCCGCTTTGTCTCCGCCCTGTCTCCACTTTTTGTCGAATTCGTCGCGGAAGTGGATACAAAGAGGAAACGAAGTGGAAACATGTTTCCTCTTTCAAACAACCTATCCCAAAGGAAATGTGAAAGATACGATGAGCGGCAAACCATTTCAGTCAAGTCTGATTCCTTATCAAAGCGAGATCGCCACGCTGAGGAGTTCCAGGCCGCCAGTCTCATACGCACGCATCTCGGAGATCCTGCGGCAAAAGTACGGCCTCACCATTCAGCGTGCCGGCATTGCAAAGTTCGTTAAAGCCAGGTCTGGCGGTCGCAAGGTGTATTTCTTCCTCAAGGAAGTGGCCCATAAGAAGCGCGCAGCTGTTCAAACAGCTCAAGCGGGCGTTAAGCCCGCCCAGGCCGGTCATGATCCCCAAGTCATTCGACCTAATGCTGAGCAGCAGCCGCCGAAGCCAAAGTTCGAATTCACCTACAGCGAGCGCTACAACCTCCATCGACTTCCGCCAGAAGAGGCGGCAAGGCGACGGAAAGAGCTTGAGGCACAGGGGCACTGACGCCCAAGGGCTCTATACGCCATGCAGCCGGTAAATCTGAACACGTTAGTCGGGCCGGTTCGCATGGGGCAATTGCCACAATGGCAGCATACAATCAGTTTCACCTGAATACACATAGTGCAGGAGAAGCTTCAATGACCATCGCGGATTCAGCGATAGATCGAATCCGAGGTTTAGCAGTTTTGGAAAGTGGGACGCCTCACGGCATTGGTTCCCTCCCCCAGCGAATCGAGTGTATCCAGAAGGCCATGACCGCGAGGCAGGTGGCGGAGTTTCTGGCCATCAGCCCGATCACCGTGTACAAAATGGCCAAGGCCGGCAGGCTGCCGAGCTTCCGCGTGGGAACCGCAGTGAGGTTTGATCCGCGTGCCATTGCGCAATGGCTGCGCGGCAACGCCGTGTGAAGGGTGGTTACGCCCTATTCCCAATCTTCGAATATGGTGTTTACTCTATCCCGGACTACGGCGCCGCGATTGGGTTTGAGATAACGCAGCGTGCTTTCCAGATCGCTGTGCCCCATCCACTGCTGCATCGTGCGCAGGTCGACGCCGCTCCACAAGGCCCAGGTGGCAAAAGTGGCGCGGAATTTATGCAGGTAAAAGTGCTCAGCATTCAACTTCGCTCGTTTCGCGATCGCTTTGCACGCGTCCAGGAAGTCCAGCTTCGGTCTGCATCCTGAGGTCGGAAACAGCAGCGGACATCCGGCGGTATCCGCAGCAGCTTTGCGCATCTTAAGAGATTGGATGAGCTTGTCGGGGATGGGCACCTCGCGTCCTTTGTAGGCTTTCGGCGAAAAACCGAACTCCGGCTTGTAGCGCACCGTCACGACCCCGCGCGTGAGATTGACCTCGGACCAGGTGCAGTACATGACCTCCTGCTCCCGCAGTCCGGTCATCAGGAAAAACTCAAACCACAGGCGCTCGTCTTCGTTGCAGGCCGCAAAGAATTTTTTGAGATCCTCGCGCTCCTAGATCTCGGGCTCATCCTCGACGTAGCGCGGCCAGTCATTCTTGCCGACGAGGCCGCGTACGCCATTGGTTTTCAGAAATGACATTACTGCTTCGAATTTGTTGTAAACAGTCCTTGGCTGGAGCTTTTTCGTATCGCGGAGGAACGCACTGAACTGGAGCAGGTCCGAACGGTCAATCTCCGACACGCGGGCTTTGCCACAGGAGTCAAGAAAGTAGGAGAGCGCCGATTGATATGCCGCCCAGGTTTTGTGCTTCTTGGTTTTCCTGATTTCGTCGAGATAAGTAGCCGCGGCATCGCCCAGCAGCGTGCCGCCGCTATCGCCGTCATCGGCCAGCCGGATGCCGGCCGCCTTGCTGGCAAGGATTTGTTCGTGTTGATGCCGACGTGCTGCGGCCGTGCCGGCATCTTTGCCAACCGATCGGCGCACGCGCCGGGCGCCGTCGTACCATTCCAGATAGTAAGCGCCCTCCGAGTGTCGTTCTTGCCGGTCGGCGACGAGCACGTAGTCCGGCTTGACGCGGCCGTTGGCGGAGACGACTACCTGGCAGAAGCGTAAGCCGTTTGCAGTTCTAACGCGTTTCGTGAGGTTGACATGTCGATTCATCGGTGGCCGAAACCTCCGTTTCGGTATCACCAATGGTATCATAGCTTGTCAAGTTATTGAAAACAAAGATCATGGCGGAGAGGGGGGGATTCGAACCCCCGACACCGGTTTTGCCAGTGTAACTGCTTAGCAGGCAGCCCTGTTCGGCCACTCCAGCACCTCTCCACAGCCGATCGCGGGTGTGCTTGCGGAAAAATCGCTGCCAGCACAGGACGCAAGTGTAGCGAAGCAAGCCCCGCTTTGCCAGTGAAAACGCATCGCCTGCAATCCTGAATCGCCGAAATTCCAGGATAAGTCTTGAGCTTCATGATCCAGCTCGGCGAAAATGGGGCGTGGTGATTCCCAATGCAGCACTCCAACCATGGGAGCTTGTACAATGCATTTTATCTGGCATGACATGTTCGTCCTCGGCGTGCCGGTCGCCGAAAAGGTGCTCCGGCCGCTGATTGTTTACGCCTTTCTCATCGTCGGCCTGCGAATGGCAGGCAAGCGTGAATTGGCGCAGCTGAACCCGTTCGATCTGGTCGTCTTGCTCACGCTGTCCAACACTGTGCAGAACGCCATCATCGGGGATGACAACACGGTCGTCGGCGGCCTCATCGGCGCCGCCACTCTGCTGGTCGCCAATTACCTTGTGGTGCGGTTTTTGTTCGCACATGATCGCCTCGAAAAACTGGTCGAGGGCGACTCGGATATTCTGATCGATAACGGGGTGGTCCGGGAAGATCATTTGAAGAAGGAGCTATTAAAGAAACATCAATTGGAGACCGCGGCGCATCGGCAAGGTTTCGGCAGCACGGGGGAGGTTGAACGCGCCGTGCTCGAACCCGGCGGGTCGATTTACTTCGTCGGCAAGAAGCCGTCTTCTGATGAGACTCAGCAATCGGAGCTCCTCAAGCGTTTGGACGCGATTTCCGCAACACTGGGGGACTTGCGTTCCAGGGTGGACAAGCTGTCGCCATCCTGATGTCGCTTCTGGATTTCCTGCTGACGGTCTTATAATCTTGGTGCTCTTGAAGAGGGTTTGCATCATGACGGCAAGACAGGTGCGCGTTCGCTTCGCTCCCAGCCCCACGGGGTACCTCCATATCGGCGGCGCGCGCACAGCCTTATTCAACTGGCTCTTCGCCCGGCATTACGGCGGCAGGTTCGTCCTGCGCATCGAGGACACTGATCTGGCACGCTCCTCCGATGAGATGGTCGAAGGCATTCTGCAAGGCCTGCGCTGGCTGGGCCTGGATTGGGACGAAGGGCCGTTTTTCCAGTCCAAGCGCTTAGCGCGATATCAGGAGTTTGCCCGTGATCTTCTCGATCGCGGCGCTGCTTATCGATGCTTTTGCACCGCGGAGGACCTTGCAAAGCGCAAAGACGCGCAACGAGAAACGGAAGGCGTCCGGCTCTATGACCGGCATTGCCTCGCACGGCCGTCAGATGAATCCGCGTCCATGGCACGCTGCGGCGTTCCTTTTGCGGTCCGCTTTCGCGTACCGGATGGCAGAACACTCTACAACGACCACGTTTTCGGCTCCATTGCCATCGAGCACTCGCAGATCGAGGACTTCGTCCTCCAGCGATCGGACGGCTTGCCGACCTACCACCTCGGAGTGGTAGTCGACGATCTGGACATGGAAATCACCCACGTGATGCGCGGCGCTGACCACATCTCCAACACTACCAAGCAGATCCTCCTGTACCAGGCAGCCGGCAAGGTTCTGCCGGAGTTTGCCCATCTCCCGCTGATCCTCGGACCGGATAAACAGCGGCTATCCAAACGCCATGGAGCCACCTCGGTCATGGCATACATGGAGATGGGATACCTGCCGGATGCGTTTCTTAATTTCCTCGCACTGCTCGGATGGTCGCCAGGGGACGATAGCGAGATCCTGTCGCGGCAAGAGTTGATCACACGATTCACCCTGGAAGCGGTCGGCAAGGCCAATGCCGTCTTCGGCATAGACAAACTTAACTGGTTTAACAGCCAATACATCAGTATGGCGGCGCCCGAGAATCTGCGCCGGATGGCCGCCGCGGAACTGAGATCCAGCCGGATCTGGAGAGATACGGATGAACTTGCGCCGGAACTTATGGACAAGACTCTGGCGCTGCTCAAGAGCCGCGTGCAGGTTGTGAAGGATTTCAGCGGCCGCTTTCGTGCATTTTTCACGGATGAGTTCGACTACGATTCCGCGGTCGCCGCAAAGTTCCTTCAGGACGAGCGGCTGAAGTCTCTGATTCCCGCGTTGCTCGAGCGCTTTGAGAGCGACGATTTCTTCACAGTGGAATCCACGGAGGCGCATTTGCGCGAACTGGCCGCTGAGCGCAACATCAAAGCGGGTCTGCTGATCAACGCACTGCGAGTAGGCCTGACAGGACAGGGCGTCGCGCCTGGGCTCTTCGAGGTCATGCAGGCGTTAGGAAAAGACCGGACCTTGCAGCGCATGCGCAGACTGGCAAGGTTTCTCAATCAGAGCAGCTATTGAGAATCGCGAGATATTGTGACAAAACGGAACAGTGATTGCGGAGGCGGCCCCCCCTGGGAGCGCGGGCGTCCCGCCCGCAAATCCTTTGGGTCCTTACCGTCCCAAAGATGCGCGCGAGACGCGCGCGGTCCCAGGGCCGATCGTCACTATAATCGGCGAAATTCTATAAGAGGGCAAATCTCATTCTCAAGGCGGAAGGAGCCATGACTAAGCTGGGAGTAAACATCGATCACATAGCAACTATCCGGCAAGCGCGCCAAGCCATTGAACCCGATCCCGTTGCGGCAGCTGTGCTCGCGGAACTCGGCGGAGCCGACGGAATTACCGTTCACTTGCGCGGAGATCACCGCCACATCCGCGAAAGTGATGTCAGACGCCTCAGGGAATCGATCACCACACGGCTCAACCTCGAGATGGCGGCGACTGCTGAGATGATCCGCATCGCGCTCGAACTTCGTCCCGACCAGGCGACCCTTGTGCCGGAAAGGCTGGGAGAGGTTACCACCGAGGGAGGGCTCGATATCGTACGCAACGCCCGGCGGCTCGCGAGTGCAATCCGCAAACTCCAGGGCGCCGGCATTCAAGTGAGCCTTTTCATCGATCCCGACGCACTCCAGGTGGACGCCGCGCTCCAAATCGGCGCAACGATGATCGAGCTCAACACGCGCTCCTACGCGGAAACCTGCCCGCGCAGTCCGGACCTTGCGGGATCCGAACTTCAACGCGAACTCTCCAAGGTTCTGTCCGCGGCTAATCGCGGTGCCGACAAGGGTTTGAAGATTCTCGCCGGCCACGGCCTGACCTATCGAAACGTTCGACTCATCTCGGACATTCTCGTGATCGAGGAACTCAATATCGGCCACAATATTATTGCGCGGGCCGCCCTCGTGGGAATCAAGGAAGCAGTCGCTGAAATGCTCCTCGCCATGGGAAGCCGGTGAGGGATCTATTGATTATCAAGAGCGGAACCCTCTATCTGGTAGCCACGCCGATTGGCAACCTTGAAGACATTTCACTCCGCGCCTTGAACACGCTGAAGCGCGTGGATCTGATCGCTTGCGAGGACACCCGCCACACCGCCAGGCTATTGGAGCACTACGGTATCGCCACGCCGCGCGAGAGTCACCACGAGCACAATGAAGCCAGGCATACGGAGCGCCTGCTGGCGCTGCTTCAGGAAGGCAAGAGCATTGCGCTGGTTTCGGATGCGGGTACTCCTCTCTTATCGGATCCGGGCTATGTTCTCGTCGACGCCTGCAGAAATGCAGGAATCGCGGTCACCCCCATACCCGGACCGTCGGCGGCAATCGCAGCGCTAACCGCATCCGGCTTTCCTACCGACACTTTTTTATTCGCGGGCTTCCTCCCTCCCAGGAAAGGGCCGCGCAGGAGAAGACTGCAAGAAATCGCTTCCATTCCGGCCACCCTGATCTTTTATGAAGCTCCGCATCGCCTCATTCCCTCTCTGGAGGACATGGTCGAAATCCTGGGCGACCGGCAGGCGTGCCTCGCGCGCGAGATGACCAAGATTCACGAGGAATGGCTCCGAGGCACCCTTGTCGACATTGCCGGCGCGATCCGCGCTCGCCCCCAGATTCGCGGAGAAATCACACTGGTGGTAGCTCGTGGCTCCTCTGCGTTAGCGCAGGAACAACCTGTCTGTCCCGCTTCGATTAAGCAACATCTCCAGCAGGAACTGCTGCGAACCGGCGCCTCGCCAAAAGACGCTCTCAAGGCCATCGCACGCCAGCGCGGCCTGTCCCGCAGAGAAGCATACCGGCAGTTGTATGTCAAAAAGGAATCCTGAACTCACGGACGACGACATCCATCGCGGCGGTCTCCACACTGCTCTGCTCCGAAATACGCTGCCTCAACAATCGTCGTGGTCGTGAGCGTGGTTGTAATCGGTAGTGTATGGATATCGAAGAAGCCGATCACGACCACGATTCATGCCAGAAGGGGACGGCGGCAAACTGCCATTTTCATGCGTCACTGGGTGCGCCCCTGGCGCATGAGGGTCTGCTTCGAAAATAGAAGCTGAAAGCCAACAACGTCGGGATCGATATCGGCATTGCGACCGCTGTCTCAATCGGTCTTGCCAGTCCGAAATAGCCAACCTGGGGGCGCGGCGATCCCGATCACGAGCATCACGTCAAGATCGGCGGTTGTAAGCCGCCCTTTTCATGCGCTGGGTCGCGCCCCGAGCATGAGGAGCTGTTCAGGAAGTGTTTGCTTTTCGAATGCAATTCGCCTCCAGCCAGCAAGAAGCTGCAGTCAACGAATGATCCCTCGGTTCTCCAACTCACCGGGGAGGAAACCCGCCTTGCGGCCATCCTGAAACGTGTTGCTGCGGTCCAAACGCAGCCGGACCAGCTTGGCTTCCACCTCCTGGATCTGACTGGCCAGCTGCCTGGCGGACGATGACAGCACAAATCCCATCGATCCCTTCGCGGGTCTGGCGGGGGACCAGCGCTCGGCCTCAGCCCGTGCCTGCAGCTGTTTGAGACGGTCTTCCGCCTGCAGAATATCCCGATCCAGCTTCTGCAGCCGGCTTTGAAAGGAACGCAGGGAAGGGCGCGGCGGCGGTTTTGCCGTCGGCGCGAATCGCAGAGCGGTATCGGATCCCGTTGATGAAA
>Ga0187878_1001786_pt1 | contig 20217 bp, 24 predicted proteins | sample June2016WEW_17_1_FD_132979 | JGI IMG/M metagenome (GOLD analysis project Ga0187878, IMG submission 132979) | Peatland microbial communities from SPRUCE experiment site at the Marcell Experimental Forest, Minnesota, USA - June2016WEW_17_150 | ecosystem: Environmental > Terrestrial > Soil >...
AAGTCGTTCGAGGTCGCCGTACTTTTCTTTCAGCATTTTTGCGATTCCCAGAAGGTTTGTGGCTGTGGAGAAATCGTATCTAGTGTAACCCCCAGAGTCAAGAACTTCCACCAAGCGGTCCCATCCAGCTTCCAATATGGCGTCCGGGCTCGTCAGATCCTCCTGATCAAAATAAAGGTAAGTCTCTTTGGCAGTTTCAGCTGAGATTCTTTTGGCAAAAAGTATCGAAGCCAAGAACCATTTGAACCTATCCTCGGCTTTAGACAAGTCGAGGCCAAGCTCCTTCGAGTAACTTTGTAGCTTAGATAAGGCTTCCTTCACGCTCATGAAGAGCCACCACAGTATAATATAATTAGATTAGCATAAAAGTGTCGGAAGAGGCAAATTTTCGAATACATTCACCCACTATAGAATGTATTTATGCACTTTTTTGCCCGAAAGACTCGCACGTTTCTCTACCCCAACAACCCCGCTTAACACGTTTTCACCGAAGATCACAACTAAATCACATCCGTTCCCGTTGCTAAGAGATATATTGCATCTACCAATGAATTTTTAAAATTATTTGGGGTCTGTCTAAATCTCGAATTCTTCATCTTTCCCGATCAGACTGGGACGGCGACATCATCCCCCGCTATTAAAACAGCATTCCCGTCTAATATGAACATTGTCAACGTAATGCTATGGATGAAACGAAACGCCTATGAAGAATCAACCATAAAAAAAGTAGCCAAGCTATTAAGACATCTAAAAAAGAACTGTAACACCAAAGAACCAGAAGAAGTTAAACTGTACATAGCAAACAAAACTTGCGGCAACGGACACAAAGAAAACTTAGTCGAAGCATACGCAATTTACATTCGCTCAGAAGGGCTAACATGGAATCAGCCGTTTTATGAGAGATACGACAAGAAACGCAGAGCACCAAAAGAGGAACTGATAGACTTTTTAATCAACCATGCAAGAATGGAAATGAAACTCAAGTTATCAATCTCAAAAGACCTCGGACAAAGACCCATCGAGTTAACATGGCTAACAATAAAAGACATCGACTTAGCCACAGGTACTGTATCAATCACGGGAGCTAAACACACAGTCGGAAGAGAAGGTAAACTTAAGCCCAAAACTTTAGAATTGCTCAAAATCTACATAAACGTAAAAAAGCTAAATGCGAACAGCCGAATATACAACGGCAAATCTGAAAACCTATCCAATAACTATCGACATTACCGAAACAGAATAGCGGACGAATACAATATGCCAGAACTCAAACAAATCCAGCTATATGATTTTAGACGTTTTAAAGCATCCAAAGCATACCACTTAAGCGGTAAACTACTGTACGTCAAAGAACTGTTAGGACACAAAGACACACGAAGCACTGAACGGTACATTAGCCTTTATGATGAGCAAAATATCACATGGATACCCATAATTGCAGAAACAGACGAAGAAATACAAAACTGCATCCAAGACGATTGCATCTTAGTGTGCCAAGCAAACGGAAAACTATTCTTCAAGAAACCTGCTTAAAGTTTGAAGCCATATGACACCGCCAGTTCCGCTTCAAGATGCTAAGAACTTTGATTATGTTGCTAAAATAAATCGGTTAAGCTGTTTAGAAAGCGAAAGTAGGTAATAATAGATAATGCCAAATCATGAAGAGCATTGCGCTGAAAGTTTGAAGAGATACGGCAAAAGCTTTTCTGAGCTTCACGCTTGGATGGATGAACCGAGTTTTCTGCTGGGCTCAAACCATAGAAAGTATCGTCATGACCCAAATGTTACGCCAGATGAAGCAAAAGCAATCTTTGGCGAAGGCGCTGACAACGCTTGTTTAGACCACATTCGACTGGATGAGCAAGAAAATCGGAAGAGAGCACAAAATAATCCCGAAATAACAAGCGTTCAACCAGTCACTATTGAGGTTCAATCGACTGCTGGAAGCTGGAATTTAGAATGCAAAGCGGTAACAATTATTCATAATGGTAAAACGACATTCACTTACAATCCGCAACTATACCTAAAGAATTATGACACAGTTTAAACGAGCAAGACTTCGAGCATGTCACAGAAATGAAGCTGTTCAGAAAACGGAAATAAGAATTAAGCTATTTTCTCTATAATCAATCTTTTATTTTTGACATCTATTCTTACTTTGACTTTTTCATTGGCTTCAAATGGGAATGCGCTGTCTCGGGCAACTTCGGTTGGAATATAAACATAATATTTGTCATAGAGCTTTCCTGCTGTTTGGGTTGGTCTGTTGATTAATTTGCTTTCGCTTTCTAACATTCTTTACCTCAATTTGGTGTAACAGTTCTGATACTCAAATTATGTATTTTGAAACACCAAAATAGGAAACAATTTAGTGTAACGCACAAGTCTTAAAAGCCAAACAGCCCTAATATATTATCATAATCGAAGAATGAGAGAATGATTAAATCACGCTCAAGTATATTCTTAATAGCATTAATGGTTAGTTCACTGGTTTTATTTGGCGCTGTGCATTTTGGCACGGCTCAAAGCGGTATTCCTTCACTCTCAGTAGAATGGCAACATACATACCCAGGAGCCACTGCTGTTGATGGCTGGCCGTATATCGTTATTCAAACCAGCGATGGGGGCTATGCAATAGCAGGTAGAATAGCAGCTTCTGGTTCTGGCAACTTTGCTTTTTGGTTGATAAAAACCGACGCAGAAGGAAAAATGCAATGGAACAGGACATACGGTGGAAGTAGCTCCTCAAAAGACTCAAAAGCTCTTGACCTAATTCAGACGAGTGATGGAGGATACGCTATAATTGGAGACTCATATGCTTTCAATGGCTGGTTAACCGCGTGGTTAGTCAAGACTGATGCTCAAGGAAATATGCAGTGGAACAAAGGATACCCAGAATTGGGCGCTTCCACTGCTTTTTCCATAATTCAAACAAAAGACGGCGGATACATCTGGGCAGGTGCTGTCACAAGTCATTTTGGCATAGTTAGGACAGACGCTTTAGGCAATATCATATGGAATGTAACTTACGGTGGTTCAGGCGTTGACGTCCCGACAGATATCATTCAAACTAATGATGGCGGATATGCAGTTTTTGGCAGCACGCGGTCTTACGCAGTGAGTTCAGCCGATTGGTGGTTAATCAAAATTGATGCAAACGGAGTTGCACAGTGGAATAAAACTTATAATGGAGAAGGTTGGGATGATACACGAAAAATTGTTCAGACTTCTGATGGCGGCTACGCTTTGTTCGGGCACACAGCAACTAATGACCTGGGACCTAATGTTGATTTTTGGCTTGTAAAAACAGATGGAACTGGCAACGCACTGTGGAACAAGACTTACGGAGGAACGGGTGACGAATGGGGAGGATTTAGTTTGGTTCAGACTAATGATGGAGGATATGCATTTGTGGGTAGAACCAATTCGTTTGGTGCTGGTGGCAATGATTTCTGGTTTGTCAAGACCGATGGCAATGGAAATATGCAGTTGAATGAAACTTATGGCGGTTCAGGTGATGATGAAGGGACTTCTATGGTTCAGACGAGTGATGGAGGATATGCATTAGTTGGATACACGAACTCTTTCAGCGGCGATGGTAGCTATCAAGTCTGGCTGATAAAACTTGCGCTTGCAACGCCATCGCCTACACCAACGCCTACCCCAACTCCGACACCAACCCTTGCTGTTTCTTGTCAAAGTTCTGCTTCTTACTCAAACTTTAAGGTGGGCATCACTGGAAGCTTAACCGTTGGCGGAACAGGCATATCAGGTGTTCCAGTCTTGCTTTCTTACAGCGTTAATGAAGGCAACTCATGGATTGGTCTTACAACTGCAACCACTGATAGTAGCGGAAACTTTTTTGAGGATTGGTTTCCGTCGGCATCAGGGACCTATCTTCTTAATGCACAGTGGACAGGGAACTCAACTTATTCAAATGCCAACACAACAATTAGTTTTGCAGTTTTACCTTATCAAGAACAGAATGTTTTCTCAATCTCTTCAAACTCAACCATCTCTGCGTTTGCTTTACACTCTACAAGCCAGGAACTAAGCTTTAGCGTCAGTGGACAATCTGGCACAACAGGGTACGTTGATGTGTATATTCCAAAATCGCTCATCAGCGACGTTTCAGGCATTAAAGTTTACCTTGACGGAAACCAATTGGCTTACTCAGCCGAATCTCAAGGAGATTCTTGGCTCTTGTCTTTCACTTATCAACACAGCACTCATGAAGTGGTTATAAACTTGGGTTCTGCATCATCGACTTCGTTTATTCAAAGCCAACTTGGAGAATTAGTTATTGTTGGAGTGGTCATCGCTGTAATAGCAATCGTTGCAGTTGCACTTGTATTAAGAAAACACAAGATAATCATAAGCTGAGACATAAAAACAGCTAAGTCCTTGGGAAGTGGTCAACAAACGCTGACAACACTAAAGGGTAGATTTTTCACATATACTATCTATAGGGGGCTTTTGTGTTTTCAAAAGTTAAAAAACAAAAGTAGTCGGGAGTAATTTCAGTAATTGCTTAATTTTATTTGATGATTATGACGAATCTTTTGTATCCTTTATTTGAAGATGCACATGCATTGCCAATGTCATTATTACGCCAGCAACCAAAAGTATTGTAGCCACTATGTAAAGCAGTATAGATAACGGTTGGAATATAGTTATATTAGCGATTTGCCAATATTGCAAAGATTCCGTCAATTTATATGCTGGAACTGCTGAATTACCATTGTTAATTTGTATCTGAATCTGGTTCATAGTCCACGTTGGAAACACTGTTAAGATGATTGCTATTGCTAAAACTACTATGCCACCAACAATCGGAAGTTTAGCTATTTTCACAGTTTTTTCATCACCATCGAGGGTATTTAGGAAATAATTTCTGTTTGTGTTGCACTCCAACCACTCACAGTACCACCCAAGCCCATGAATCAAACATGAACGTGTGGTATTTTCTTATTTATTCTATCTCCGTTGTTCTTATCAACGCTACACAGATTTAAGACTTATCATCAATGAAAACTTAGCTATGACAAGAGCTGTTCTATCCGTCTAACTTTTAAAGTGCAAAAATCAATAAAAAAAGCTGAATAATCAAGGTTCCGCGCGCGCCAACACACACAAGTTTGGTTAATGCTGTGATATTTATATTATTTTTATACATACATGTTTTGGCGTGCACACACAGAGCATTTCCAGAAAAATAAGCATGCTTAGCAAAGCTCAACAGAAAGGGATTGTGGCAGATAGTAAAATTTCATCAGATGGTAAATAGCGCTGGTCGAGATTCAGCAAGGTTATGAAAATTGCGTTAGCAAATAGCTCAGGATTTTGAGTTCCACTTTTCAACTTTTCAATGGCAAAGCTTTCAATCTCTCGACCAGCGAAGTCTTGCAGATAAATGTCAAGATTTTTGACTTGAGACGGGGTATCGCTTTTCGCCAGGCTCAAAACTCTAATAAGGAAAATCTTGGAACCAGAATTATTTGATTTTTTAAAGTTGTTTAGGAGCTTAAAGGCTCAATTTGTGGGGGTTTATAGGTAGAGACTTCGCAATTTTTCATCAATCTGGCTCAAACTTCGCTTTGAGAGCTTCAACTTCACGGATATCTTTTTGTTCAACGTGGCGGTTAAAATGGGTAGAGAGATTGTAAAGATTCAAGCATGGAATGCAATCTTCGTACTCTTCGATAATTTTAACATAGGGCACGTGCTTGCAGTGATTCAAGTAAAGCAGAGATTGAGCATAACTTGAACGACAGATTTTGCAATTAGGATTTTTTCGCGTTTTTGTTCACCTCCAAAAAATTGTTAAAAAAAGTGGCTCAAAGACAGATGGAGCTCTACCAAGTTACGCCTAAACCTAAAACCATTCAACAGCTTTCTCAGTTTCTCACTTTCTCAGTTAAGGGTAAAGTGAGAAAATTGAACTTTCTCAAAAAAGAGAGAAATGAGAAAGAGAAAGTGAGAAAGTTAGGTCTTATAGACTCCATAACCTCCTTTGTTTAAACCTTTATCATTAACGATTTTAAGTGCCCTGTTTGTTGTGCCTTCTGAGATTCCCAGTTTCTTCATTTCATCAACTATTTCTTGCCTTGTTTTTTCGGTATCCTTGCTGAATTTCAAGACTTCAGATAAAGCAAGTGTTATGGGTGTCGCTTTGGCAATGGTGACTGTTTTGGCGATGATAGGGTTGAAAGTGAAGTCAAAAAAATGCTGCAATCTACCAGTTATCCACACTAAAAGTTCTTGATTGGAAGCGCCAGTTAAAATTCTGTATGCGTTGACTTCTCGTGCGATGTCACCTTTTAAGCGTGTGTTTATGAGTTCATCAGCACCTATATTGAGAGCTCTTGCTTTACAGAGAATCAGGTCATTAGCTTGCTGCAAAGCGGGTAGCAAAACCTCTTCATAGTCGAGGCGATTTGCGATTTCACTTCTGTGGTCGAACAGTTTTTTGTTAGCGACGGCTAATCTTGCTTTCATTTCTTTAACATTTGAGATGTTCGTAGGCGTAAATGAACCTGTAAAAATATTTGAAGCCATGTCCTCGGTTATATCAATTTGAATAGTGTGGAATCTGGTCCAGAAACCAGACTGGTCAAGGTAAGTATAGGTTTTATTGTCTAAAGGACGAGTTCCAACAACAAAACAGGTGTTTGGTACATAGCGCAGACTCCTGCCATCAAATCGTAAATCATCTGTTTTGCCCGCAAACGAATCAATCAAATCTTGAGTTGCATTACCGAATTTCAATAAGTCTCTTGTGGTTTCGTTACCTTCAAGAATCTCGTTGAAAGTGTTACTTTTATCTTGCAAATCTGTGGTGCCGAGGAAAGCTGTAAGTTCAGGTAAAGTACACATTTCATAACCCCAGAAAAGAGGAGAGACCAGTTTTTTGCCATCTTGAGTTATGCAACCGAACATTGTTTCTCGGCTTGCGCTGGTTATTTTCCTGTGAGCAAAGTCATCTGGTAGACACTCAGTGAAATCATCAATAACTGTGTTTTTGTAGTAGCTCTTTGACCAATAGAAATTCAGGTTTATGAAGGCTCTCATTTTGGTGTCTGGGAAAGTTTTGGGACCTAATTTGCTTGCATAACATAGCTCAAGTTCTTCGAATGCCATTTCGCCGATTTCACCATAGAGTTCATGACCGATTTGTTTAGCAAGTTCAAGTGGATTTCCAGTTACAAATGTTTGAGTCATTTTCTCCGCTCCGTGTGGGAAAAATTTCTTTGATTTCAAGCTTAACAGTGATTGGGCATTTCTTGACAAAGATTAGCCGTTTCACTTTCGCTTTAACTAAATTTTCGAGTTCTCGCCAGTCATCTTCATCCAGTTGGACAATGAAGCCGGCGTTGATTTTTGTTTTATCCATATTTAATATCTCCTTTTTGATTTTGTCTCGCTTAAAAAACGAGGTTGAGGAGCTCGGTTTAGGAACCCCTCTATAGAATCTGTGTTTATTTATTGACGCCTAACCGGCACGATTTTATGCCATTTACCATCTTGAGCAACGGTGTAGTATAGGTCTTGGTTAGGGTCTTGCGCAATACATCGTTCTACCTCTTCTTTATGTTCATCAAAATTAAGACCTTTTTTTTCAACAGTTAAGCGGCTGTAATACAAAGTTTCATCAGTTTCTCACATTCGATTTCAAGGGCATTGTAAAAGCAATTGCGGTCAATGTCGAAAACCGAGTTTCGAATAAAGATTTCAGCGTATTTTGGATTAGAGAACATCTTTTCCCAATGTACTCGACCAAACGAGATAGTATGTTCCGGGAAATGGCGATGCAATAGGTCATAGTCACTATCAATTACAGCGTATGCACTTATCTCTGGTTTCGAAATCTCTTCAGCTTTCAATCGGTTTTTTATTCTCATTTTTTCCCAAGCCAGCTCTACATTTGAGTCTCTTATTTTCCAACCTATAAACGCAAAGTTGCTTGAATCAATAAGCGGCGTCAAGACGCAGACTTTTTTTGGTATTTTACCATTTTTCTCCAATTTTTTATCCTCCCTTCTTTATTTTTTTATATGCCCGTTTCAGAGAAAACGGAGCCGAACTCGACTCAAAATGGCAGACTCTCGAATGAGCGCCCGCCGCTTTGATACATGATATATAATATACTCCGTTCGTTTTGTGTGGTCTCGTCCATCTGGGGCGGACCAAGGTAGGTTTATTAACGGAAAAACACCATGGTCTAAACAGCCGGACCACGGTAGGGTTAGCAAAATGCCGATTTCAAGCAAGATTGATTGGTCAATACTCGATTACATATTTAGAAATAAGCAAGTTAGCTTTGGAAAACTTGAAGAAGAGTTCGTTAAGAAGGAGCCGGGGAGAATAGCGAAAAGCACTTTATGCGAACACTTAGGGTTTCTACGCGATGATGAAAAGCTAATCAGGCGAGAAATTAACGATTATAACAAGCCAGTTTACGTTGTAACTGCAAAGGGAAAAGAAGTCTATATAGCTGCTTATGGGAAACATATAAGCAAGGTCGAGGATTTCTTTTAGCGCGTGCTGAATTAAAATTTAATGACCGACCGACTCCCTGATTAGTCAGTATGAATTTCAGCTCAGAAATCTGCCTTGCGACCGACACTCTGCCATTCCAAGCTTTCGTCGTGTCGGTCAGTAAATACCTGATATCAGCATTAATGAGTTTCGAGTTATGCGATTTTGAGTCATCAAAAACATTAAAGGTGAAATTGACCTTAAACGAATTGAGAGTATTGGTGAAGGTTGAGTCGAGTATCAAAAAGAAATAGTTGCGTTGAGTGTGGTAAGCTAATTAGTGAAGAAGAATCTGAAAAACTTGGTGGATTTTATTGCAAAGACTGTTTCATGAAAATAGACCAGATTCTACGTGAGAAGAAAATACAAATGGCAATAAAATTAAGCAAAACTCAACCCGTTGTGATGAGACAAGAAAACGGGAAGCCGTACTTTGCATTTACCCTTCCAACAATAATAGAAGTGGTCGAAGATAAGTCAGAAAAACCAGACGTAAAAAAATTTCTGTTCAATATTAATCTTGGTCAATCGGGATTAAAAAGAATCGGTGACCTTTTGGGCATGGCTGGTTTTTATTACGATGCGGAATACTATTGGGAAACCACTCCTGAAAACGTCATTAATGCATGGAATTGGTTTAGTCAAAAGACACAAGCAAATGATGATTACTGGGATGCTGTGGAAGGTGATGCCGTAAGAGATTTCTTAGATAATAATTGGAACCCATTGCCTAACCCAATGACTAACGAATTTAGAGATTCCCTGACTCTTCATATTCTATCCCTGATTATTGATTTGTACGCTCTCGATAAAATTGGTGTGGACGTAAGCAAAAAACTCTCCGAAATAAAACGCCACATGAAAGGTCAGATTGAAAGCTATGAGAAATTGAGCAGTAACATTGAATTTCCTACGAATTTTAAAGTTTCAAGAAATGCCATGTCAAGAGTAACAAACTTGAGGATGTATCTTGCCAACTTATCAGCAGAAAGCAGTCTTGCAAGGTTGGCAAAAATATATGGATTTAATGTAATACTGGCTGTTCATCCAGACTTGATTATTAACGGCAAGAAAGTGGATGTGAAAAAGCCTGTTGACAGATTTACTACACCCAAAAATCGTGACTTCTTGACTTCTATCCCCGAAGATTCCGCAGTTATGGAAAATCTTTCAAATCACATAAGGGAAGGATTCAGGCAGAAAGTTGACATCGTTGCAATCAAAGTAAACCATTTGGACAAAAGACCAATCAAAGGGTTCAATCCAAAGTGGTTAACACCAAGTATGCTCTTGAAAAACGCCATTCAGAATGCCATTAACTACGACAAAAAAGGTATTGTGCTACTTTTCACGGAAAATTCGAAAGGATACTTTGGTCGAGTATTGCGTTGTAAGAAGATTCGTAAATAGAATCTCATAAGCGACCTCTATTGCGCGCGCTCTTCTTGTAGGTTGAAAAGCCTTTTTAAGCCCGAATTGCCATTGCATCCATCAATGAGGTTTGAAAAATGACTGAAATAGAAAATAAGAACAGCAATAAACCCCTATCTACTGGGACGGCGACATCATCCCCCATAGAACAAACGTCATTAGCGTAAAATAAACGCTTTGCTTTAAAATTAGAAATAAAAAAATGGAAATGTTTGTTGGCTTTTAGACCGGAGTCGGCATTGATGGTGAAGGAGCCATTGTTGCCACAGGTTGTTCTGGCTGCGGTTTTATCTGGAAAAACGCAATTGCAATCAACAGTAGAGCAATCAACATTAGAATGAAACCTATGCCAACTATTACAAGAAAACCGCCTATGAGTAGCAGTAGAGCTGCAGTTGAGAATAAGCCTACGCTTGCTTTTGCAGATAGCACTTTTAGTGATCGTCTAGCGAAGAAAGTTGCGATTATGCTAAAAATCCACAAGACCACTAGTACTAAAAGGAATGATTCTAGTATAGGTGCGGCGTCACTTGCGGTAATGTTTGAGGTGTTTGGTGTTAATCCTGTAAGCGTTGTCCAGTCGCCATTCCAAGTTGGATAGATAACGTGCAAGAAATCCGTAAAGATAGTTGTGTAAAAAAACAGGTAAACAACCGTTATTCCTGTTGCCACTAAACCTACTATGCCCGCAATGAAGCTGAAGAGTGCATTGTTGAATATGCCGCTTTCTTTGTAATTGTTAGCTAAATCGTGCAATGCGACCAGAACCAGTATTATGCCTATAAGCCCCAGTATTGCCAGGAATGGCTCAACAAAAAATGTTATAGCTCCGATGAATAGCAGTATTGCGCCCACGCCGCCTAAGGTCTTGCTTGATTCAAGAGTCATTCGTTTTTATCCCCTAATTTTTTTGTCAGCTTACTTAGAATAAAAGCTTTTTCATGTTTGTCCATTAGCTATGTTAATCGGCATGTTAAACTATGTATAAAAACTCAAAATTTTATGACCAATTGGTTGACAAATAAAAGCGGTGAAATTGGGCTTAATTGGTTTTTGTTTCTGTGCTTCCCAGCTGTCCCTGCAGTATGCTGTAGTAGGTTTGCAGGTAGGCTTTGCCATTTTCTGTTATAGTGTACACTTTCCTTACTCGTCCGTCTTTTTTTTGTTTTTTGCTTTCAAGGAAGCCTTTTTGTTCTAGAGAGTTTAGCGCGGGGTAGAGTGCGCCATGTCTTAGTTTTATGTTAAAATCTACTTCTACTTGTTTTTTGATTTTGTATCCCCATGTTGGTTTGGCTTGCACTATTCGTAATAGTTGGATGTCTAGTAGGTTTCTGATTATGTGTTGTACAATTTCTTTTTTGTAGGTTTCAGACATGGTTTTTTCCTGTTGGCTTGTTGTTAGTGAATTGGTTGATGATTCGATTTATTTAGCTTATGTTAATTTTGTATTGTGGTTATATTGCACAGTTATGCTTTTGTATGCTTTGGTTATGTATGAAGCTTTATATTAGGGTTTATTGATATAGCATACTCAAGATATGTCCAAAAGAGGACATATTGTATACAAGTAGAACAGAAAAACTGTTCAACAAAAATACACATGGAGAAACAAAAAATGTTAACAGACATAAACTCAAAAAAAGAAGTTCCAGCCAAACTAATGAAAGGCTTACTAGACCTAATAATACTACAATTCTTAAACACCCAACCCATGCATGGATACCAAATAATAACCAAAATCCGCAAAAACTTCGGCGTATACTTCGGCCCAAGCACCATCTACCCATTACTAGGCACGCTTGAAAAGAAAGGCTTTGTAAACAGCGAATGGAACATGAACTCCGAAAGGCCGAGAAAAATTTACAGCCTAACAAGCAATGGGCAAAGCATGCTGGATTTCACTGAAGAATCCCTAAACCTGATATGCCGAAAAATATCAATCCAAACAAACGCAGGAATGACCCTTGAATCACCAACCCAGTCAACGGTAAGCATAATGGCCAAGAAAGGAAGAAGTGCTCCAACTGACCGCTTAGCATTTGAAATCCGCTAAATCAAAAAATTTCATGTGCTTTTCGGCAGAAAAGCACCTAAAAACAAAGAAAAGCGCATATTTCAACATGGGCTTACTTCCTCTTCCTATAGATTGGCACGTTCTCTCTGTCGTCAAATCGCACATACTCAAATCCAGCGGATATTAACGCATCTTCTTCTTGACTCGTTTTAGGACGCTTAGATATGTACTCGTCGCTTGTGTAAGTGCCATGTTGATAACGGTCTGTACTGATTAGACTTTTATGGCCTAGTAAATCTTTAACCTGGTAGATGTCGCCTGTTTTCTCGTATTCCCTGCTAGCTCTCCAATGCCTTAGCGTGTGGAAATGAATTTTTAGGAGTCTTGGGTTCTGCATTCTTTCAGCAAGTCGTTTTCTCACGTTACTAAAAGCGTCACGAACCGAAACAGAGTTTGGGCTAAAAACGTAGTCGCCGTTTTTCTTAGGCAAATTCTTAAGCATAGCAATAGTTTTAGCTGAAACCTTAACCGTTCTAGTTCTGCTTCCCTTACCAGGATGATTAATTGCGATTGTACTATTTTTCTCGTTTATGTCCATCCATTGTAACTGTCTTATTTCCCCTATTCTTGCACCGGTATCCTTGAGAGTTTGCAGAAAAGTGGCTGTGATTTTTCCACATGCGCCGATCAGCAAATCTATTTCTTCCTCTAGTGGATCGAATGCTTCTTTAGCGTCATAGCGAACTTTGACTTTTTCCCAGTCTATTTTGAATGCTTTGGTAAAAGCTGCATAGGTTTTAACCATGTTTGCCTTTGTAGGTAACGGGATTTTTTCAGTTGCCAAAACTGTTTCGACACTATCAGGATTCTTCAGATCAGCACCTAACTTAACAAGCTCATTTAACCATAAAGTACGTCCTATTATTGTTACATCGGCTAGCTGTCGTTTCTTCATTTTCCATTGGAAATCAACGATTAAGCCTTGTTGTGTGGTGTTTATTCCCGCGCTAGTTCTTTTTTCTTCTAGCGCTGCCAATGCCATACCTTCAGTTGGTACGTTTTTTTGGCTGCTCACTTTATTGTCCATGACATCTTTTAAGGTTTTAGCTGAATCGCTAAAACGATAACCGCACTCTCGGCACTTAAACCGTTGGACCTCACCATAGGAAAGATAGCGTTTGCCGTTATTGTAAATTTTCTCAGAGCCACATTCAGGGCACTTAAGAACTTGCGATGCCTCAGTCATTGGTTAGTGCCTCTGAGTTTTTTACTCAAACGTTCTGCTCGATCTTGAAACTCCTTTAGCTCCGTTTTTTGCTGTTCAATGAATTGCTGCCGTTTCCAGTTATCAATGAAGGCTCTGCACATGCTTAAGCGCTCTCCTTGCTTTTTGTTTCTATTTCCCCTAGCAAATTTTGAAAGTCAATGCTAGCGCCTTCTAAGTCGCCTTTATCGCATTTTCTTTTTATTGAGCTGTGAGTGATTGCCCTGTTATTTTCAGGGTCAACTGGATGTATTTTTACTCCTTTTTTCAATCGGTATGTTACAGAGTAGCCTCTGCGTCTCTTTCGGTACTCAGGTTCATTTTTGTGTTTAACATACTGACTTTGCCCATGTTCAATAATTGCCCTGTTAGTAACTGGGTCAACTGGATGGGCTAAGGCTCCTTTTTTGAGACGCTGCTTTATAGAGTATTCTAGCCGCTTTTTCTTAAATTCTGGTTCGTCTTTGTGTAGTTGGTAAAAAGTTTTACCGCTAGTGTTCTTTTCTCTTATTTTAGGTTCGCGTGTGCCTTGCCGTTTCGCTCTGCTTTTCCTTTCAGATTCATGCCTTCGCGCTTTATACGCGGGGTCTGTAGCCATACGCAAACGGCACCTAGCGTTTTTCATATCCAAATAATGCCTATGCCTCACTGGATCAGCCTTGATTTTCAAGTATGCTCTATGTGTGCGTTCATGTTGCTTTTTCTTAAATTCGGGATCGTTTTTGCGTTTGGCATAATAGGCTCGGTCTCTCGCTCTCCTTTTTTCTGAGTGTTTTTGGTTGCTTCTTTTCTGTGCGTCCTTTTGTTTTTGTTTCTGTTCTGGAGTTAAGTTTTTCCATGCGTATTTTTCAATGTATTCTTTAACTTTTTCGGGGTGTTTCTCTCTCCATACTTTAACAACTGCTCGAGCTTTTGCCTTATACTTAGGGGTTGATTGATATTTTTTGATGATTGCCTTCCATTGTTCTGGGTGTGTTTGAATCCATTTCTTAGTATATTCTTTTAATTTCCCAGGATGCTTACGCTGCCAATTCTTTGTGCATTGTTTGAATTTTTCAGGGTTCTTTAGGCGCCATGCTCGGCTATATTCGCTTGCTGTTTTTCTTTTTCCAGTGACTTTAGGACGACCACGGGGTCTTTTCGGCTCAAAATGTCGAATTGAAACAGCAAACAAATTTCTGTTACATGCCTCTTTTGCTTGAGCTACCTCTCGCTTTTTTTGGTCGTGCTCATGCATCCTTGCTAATTCTTGTGCCCTTGCCTCGAGCTGATAAGGCTCTTTAAGATACTTAGTATAATCATAACGGTTCTTTGTCCGATCTTCATATTCTTTAGTAATAGCTTCAGGTATTGTTAACATTTTAAGAATCCTCTCCAGCTTGCGCTTGCTCATAGCCTGGGCATCTTAACGGAATTTCAGCATCAGTCGGTCTATAGCCGTAATTATCTGAAGGACATTCAGCTTGCCTAAAATTCTTACATTCACTTGAACAATACCGTTTTTTGCTTTCCCCTAACGCCGATTTTTTAGCCTCTGCCTCTGGAACACTTGGAACAGTTAGAACAGTAGTTTGACCCTCTTTATTATTTTGGAATTTTTCCAAATTCTCAGAGGGATTAAACAATGTATTAACTGTTCCATCTGTTCCACTTTCGTTATCTGGAATAGGTTTAAAGTCAATTCCTATCCATACTCTTTGTTTTTTTCCATCTATACGTTTAGAGCTGTCTTGTACACCTTTTGTTTGTCTCAGTATTCTAGTGAAATTGTCAAGCGCATTTTTTTCTAAAGTTATCCCTATGAAATCACAGTAATCTTTGAACATCTCAAATGCTTTAACCCTAGATATGTATGAAATTTTATTGAAAATCGCTTGTTCCTTGATAAAGGCGTCATACGGATCACTTGCTCTTAGGAATTGGATTTCAGTTTCTTCTTGGGTTTTGCTTTCTGTGAAGTATCCTTGAGTTAGTAAATGGTGTAGCCCATCAAGCATCCAGTTTAAAATTCCCGACCGTTCTTCTTGGTCGTTTAGCCATGTTTCTTCTATATTGCTGATTTTATTTTCTTTGATGTATTCATGTGGAAAAGTGATAAAGAGCCGTCTATCCCGGAAGGCTATAGTGTTATCTTCGACTTTTGGGAATCTGTTAGCGATAACGGTTATTTTTGCTCTGTTGCGGAATTTTATTCTTTTTTGCTTGTTCTTAATTTCTCCGTCTATTGTGTCCTGTCCTGTGGCTTTTTTCAGTAAGTTTGTTTGTAAAACTTTTTTATATCCAATTTCAGGTTCGTTACATGGATTGAATAAACTACCATAGAGGTTTGCCATAGCGAAACGGTGTTTTGAATCAAACTCTTCTAGGCCGACTCCAGAAACATTATCCTCTCCTAAAATGCCTTCCATTGTTCTTGTCCATGCGCCTTTTCCGTTTCTGCCTTGTCCATGTAGCCACATGATTTTATGCTCTCGGTAATCAGCTAAAAGTAAAAAACCTGACCATTCTTTTAGAGTCTGTACATCATCAGGGTTCAATACTTCAGATATGAATTTCTCGAATAATGGACATTTAGCGTTTAAGTTGTAGGTTACTGGGATTGAGTAAAATGGCATTTCATTGGGGTTAAAATCTGTTAGCTCTCTTTTTTCAACATCTAAGAGTCCATTCTCACAAGCTATTTTTTTACTCCATGTAATATCTTGAAGGGTTATTGATTCTAAACAATGACGTATATTTTTAAAACGTGCTTCGTTGTTTTCTTCTCCTAAAAGGTTGCCAACTTGCTCTTTTAGGTATGATTCACCATTAATATCCTGCTGCCATTTCTTTTCATCATAGAAATAAAGTATGCCTGTTTTTCTCTCAGTCTTATAATTTTCGTTTTGTTTTAACCATTGAGCAACTAATGCGGGCTTGAATATTCCCTTTCCATCGCAAAAAGCTGCCAATGGGTTTAGTGGGTCAACATATTTTTCTCCGTTTTGCTCTGTTTGAATTTCAAAGGCTTCATGGAAATCTTTTTGTTCTTGAGTTAACGCTTTTGTGGTTTGGTGTCCGTTTTTGCATTTATAGAACTGGGTGCCAACATCATCAGGTTTTCCTTTTTCTTTTGTTTCAGCTTTGCAAATAGGACAAAAAAGCGTTTGCTCAGTCATTGGTTTGACTCTCCCATGTGGTTACTGTAGAGTTTTTCCCAGGTGAAAGGTAGGGACCATCGGAGTGTTTTTAGATCAGATAAAAAGTAATAGTCCAAACATCCTGCAGTTTCAGGGTTGCAGTTTAAGACTACACAGTAATGAGGCGTTGCTTGGCACTTATCGCAAGTTCTTATTAAACCTCTTTCATTGCTGTCATGAAAAATTATAGCATCCTCTTGTGGCTGCTTAATCTTATCCCTAAACAAAAAATTTTGGCTCATGGCTTAGACCCTTCAAAAATTTGCGCATACGCAAAAAAGTTATCGTGGTCTCCCTTGAGAATCCGTGAAGTCGGAATAACGCGATACTTACTTGCCAAAAAATCTAACAGTTCACGAATAACGGTATCGGAATCGCTGGTAATTTTGAGGGTTGTTACTATAATGCTATTGGTTTCTTGCAATCTCCAACGCCTTCTAATCTCTTATCTTCTAATTCTTTTTGCAATTCGGCTATGCGGTCATTTAGCGCCCGGGTAAACTCCGTTTCTAATACGCCGTATAGACGACCATACTTCTGAGCTACTAACCTTCTGAAATTGTCTAAAGTTTCTTGATTACATTTGAATGAGGCTTTTGCTTGTGTTGACATTTATTTCACTTATGACTCTATTGTCATCAAGTCAGTAAGTAGAAATACTTAAATATAAAAAGGTGACTCTATTGTCAGTAGTGATAAGTCAAGGATAAACGGGATTAACCATGAAAAACACAAAAATAGACACACAAAAGATTCTATTGATCTGGGAAGGGCATGAGAACGAATTTAAGCAATATCACTTAGTAAGAGACAAAATTAGAGAAATCGTAAAAGAACAAGGCAAGAAAAACATTTGGACAGTAACAAGCGATGCCTCCGCTTTTGACAGTCGCTATTATGAGGAGATAGATGATAGAACAATAATGCGTTATTTACAATCTCTTGTAAATGAGCGGAAACTGGAAAAGAAAATTAACTCAGATCACAGAACTTATTATAAACCAACTAATGACACAGAGGTTTTTAGAGAAATAGCAAAAAATCGTATAGAAGCAATAGAAACACCTGAGCTTGTAGCCTTCTTAACGTATTTCTTAATGAATTTAAGTAACTCGGAATTTATGGCAAGAGATATAAACAAACCAATTGACTCCCCTATCGAATTGTCTATCGAATTGTTGGATTCAATTGTTGAAAAAGCAAAAACTGACGCATTAGGAATAACACATCATAGGATACAGTGGAAAGAGGCTGCTAAAGAACTGGGCCTAGATACTAGCCCTGGAGGTGTGACGGCTTGAGCGAAAAAGAAACATCTGCACACAAGTATCCGGTGCAGCATTTTATCTTAATATCTAGCGCTGAAGATTTGGAAGCCTTAAAAAGCATTGGATTTATTCAAGTGCCTTATCACTATTATAACGGGCACATCAACGTTTCTAAACCTCTATGGAAAAGAGAGCAATGTAAACAACAAGCCAAGGAATAGTATTCCCTTCTTTCCCTTATGCGCTCTCGATCTAACCTATTGGTTTCTGTCGCTAAATATTCATTCATTCATACAAACAAACAAGCAAGCAATATACTATATAATACTATAGAGAAATGTTATTTTACTGAAAAGTATGGAAAAAGAACCGTGCAACAGTTCCGAGTTCCTATTATCACTTAAAAGGAAATCGAAACATGCTTTCCTTTTTTGGTTTCCTTTTTCATGGACGTTATAGTGACTTATTATTTATTAGGTCTATACGTGTGTGTGGATATGTAGATTGAACCCAAACACCATAAAGACATAACAAATAAAAAAAGGGAATAGTATTACTGCTATTCTTGCTCGGTTGAAGCTACACTGTTATTGAATCCAACTAAAGCGAAATATTCAAAGTCTCTAAGTTGTCTTTTACCACATTCTCTTACGGATTCAAGTTTCCTAATCATTCCCCTGGTAGCTGCCAACTTTATGTTATAGAGTACCGCTCCGTTTTTAGGGTCTGCCTTGTGAGTTTCAATAGTGTTCTTTTCAATCTCCTTGAGACAGTTGATAAAGAAGGTTAGCTCAGCGTCACTTAGGCGTACTCGATGCTCGCTTTCTTGCTGGGCTTGTTCTTGCGTCATTCGTACTCATGCCTCTCTGGAGAATGAGCGCCTTTAGGCTTTCGTAGCTGCGGATTTTGGTTTAACTTGTTAAGGTATCTTAGTAAATTGTCTGTGGTGCTGTAAGGGTTTCTTGCTCTGTATTCTTTTTGATAGTTACTATAGACCTCTGGGTTTTTCTCTCTCCAGTTCATTATTGCTCTTTTTTGTGCTTCGCTAATCATGGAATAGTATCTCCTTTATTGTTGGCTTGAGTTGCAAGGTCTCGCTGTCTCTGCCAATAAGGCGATAACGCTGGAGTTGGTGAGGCTGATAAAATCTTTTCAATCGCCGGGATTACTTCAGCTTCAGGTATTGGAGCGCCTTCTATTAACTCCCTGATCTTAGCAACCTGAGACCTTAAAGTTTTAAGCTCAAGGCGTTCTCTTGCTCTTGCTTCTCTATTGGCTTTTCTTTGTGCTTCTCGATCCTTCATTGGCATTGTTTATCACACTTAGAATTTTAATTGCTTTATTTCTTTTCCAACTAGTGTCCTATTCCCGCATGCAGGGCAAACTCTGAAAATGTTATCTGTGTCGGGGTATCCAACGACTAAACCCTCCCAAGGTAAGTCATTCTTAGGACACGGGATTTCATGTCCGCATTTTTCACATTTCAAACAATACTGTTCTTTTGCCATTTTAATCATCAAGTATGTAGTGTATCTTCCCCTATAAATATGTAGTGTATCCGATAAGGCAAACTTAACACAGTTAGCCTATACTAATTAAGTTAAAATTTTCGTGTCTGTATGGATTGTTGAGCCTTTGTTTAAACAAAAAGGATTTATTCATACTCGACTAGACAAAACTTTATCGTGCTAGTCTATCATGCTTTACATACTCAGTAACGTAAAAAATGGTAACTGAGAACCATAAAAAAAGAAAAAGGGAAAGGGTTTATTTTCACTGTATCGTTTCGTCCAAGATTTTTTTAAACACAGGGTTTAAGCCGAATTTCTCAGCGAGTTCTTTCGGCTCGGGAACAAACATATCTGAATCTAGCCCAGAGCGCGCAGTTTCAACGATATAATATTCGATCCATTCTTTAGGTGACATTCCAGCGAGGGACTCAGCGAACCTTAGCAGCTCCATGACTTGTTTAGGCACTTCTATGCTTATAGATTCATACTCAATAGGTTTTTCTGCTTGTTTTTGCATTTTTTCTTTTCTCTCCTTGGTATTCTTCTTTTAGCATAAGTTATATATTACCTTTGTGCATAACTGCATACTAACGGACATAAACGTAAAAAGGAAAGATGATTAACTTGAGTGTCATGGTTAAGAAAAGAATAGCTGTCACAGTTAGCGATGACCTCTTAAAATGGGTTGACCGCAAGGTTAAGGACACAACTTTCGCTAATAGAAGCCATGCGATAGAACATGCTTTAACTAAACTTAAAGAAGCTGAAGAAAAGAAACCTTAATTTTTTCCTTTTTTAATATCTTAGTTCTTTCCCGTTCTTTTCCCTAAACGAAACAAGCGCTTCTAAATGTCTTTAGAAAATGCCTTGTAACAATCCATATTCCGACACCTGAACCCATGCCGACAAACACGCCGTTAATCATGGAATTAATCAAGCTATTCAAGTCAAGCATTAAAAGCGGAAACACCTTTATGTCTCTCCAGTTTCCATTTTGGGAGCGTTTGCTTCG
>Ga0187878_1001788_pt1 | contig 20192 bp, 24 predicted proteins | sample June2016WEW_17_1_FD_132979 | JGI IMG/M metagenome (GOLD analysis project Ga0187878, IMG submission 132979) | Peatland microbial communities from SPRUCE experiment site at the Marcell Experimental Forest, Minnesota, USA - June2016WEW_17_150 | ecosystem: Environmental > Terrestrial > Soil >...
GGTTACCTCTGTTTGCTCAGCGAGGTCGTGCAAGACCCCGACAATCCGTCCATCGACATCCCGTAGGCGGAACATGACACGGAGCACGTGCATTACGTATGGGGCCCCGGCCAGGTCCTTCTGGCCATGATGCTTCTGCGCAGCAAGGAGAATCGCGTCATCCAACGTAGGAGCGGAATCCATACTCTCACCATCACTAATGCTATGAGTTGAGCTTTACGCCTCAGTGGGATGTTGACTAGCGATTTCACGCCTGGAAGAACCGGATACGTGCTAACGCCAGTGTATCTGATGAACCAAGGCATAGACACTTCAGCAAGCCTTTCCTGTGTTCTCGGCATACAGTCAATCGAGTTTCTCGTCAAGGTTCTTGGTGGGGCCTTGGCGTTGGTCTTCCTCTTGAATCAGATGAGCATGACTCGGGAACTGTTTTGGACCGGCTTGATAGGCATCGGGCTCATGCTTCTGGGCGGCTTCATGTTGGCTGCGATAATCTGGTCTCCAAGGGCAGCCGCACTAATCCGGAGAATCGCCGGTTCGAAGTCGCTCGGACGCTTCACGGCTGGTGTGATGGCGAAGCTGGAAGAGTTCAGCGAGAACGAGATGAAGAGTCGAAGTGGGATACCCGAGATTGCGCTGATATCGACGCGGTCAAGTCCGGGAAAGGTCTATTGCCTCTGAACTTTTGCATCCTTTGGTGCACCATTTCGCGAGTCTGAGAAATGCACTGCTCTACAGTCTCCGTACTTAGCCCGAGCTGGGCAACCAATAGCTCATTCAGGAGTACTCTTCCATCCCAGGCTATCGCGCCGAAACCTGCTTCAGTATTCCATGGAATCTGGATCCTCCTGACTATGGCTATGTCGAGTGGCATGTTGAGCTTCTGAGTAACCGCGTAGCCTACGGCAACACCGCCAGCGGGGACGGCTAGAAGCTGTACATCTCTGGCAGCCAGAAGGGGGCGAAGCTTGTCTGCTAATAGCGCGCCGGCGTGCGGTCTGTCTTTGAATACGAACTCTCTATCTCTGTACGCTACCTCTTCGAGGACATTGGAGACCATTTCTGAGTCATCTCAGGCTCGTTTGTGCTTGCTCAGCAAGCTGCTTGGTGATGACCAACTGAACCATGTACCTAGCACGATCAGGCCTCGGGACCAGCTTTACGATCGCTCCGTTCTGAAAAGAGACCACGCCCAAGCTTTCATTATCAGTGATGAGCAGCGAAGCCAGCCTGTCCAAGAATGGAAGATGACCCACAATCGCTAGTCCTACGAGTCCCTTGGCAGTCTGCTCCTTCAACCATTGAGCGACCGGCGCAACAGGGTCCAATGGGCCCAGCTCCTGTCTCTCTCCAAGCCTGTCCGTTACTCCGAGATGACGCGCGAGTATCTCTGCCGTCTGCTGGGCCCGGAGTTTCTCGCTGTGGAAGATGAAGTCAGGTTTGATGTTCAGGCGAGCGGCGAAGGCCGCCACTTTTTCCATCGTGGCTTTGCCTTCATCTGAGAGTGGGCGGGCAGGGTCCTCTTTCTCAGGAACGGATTCAGCGTGCTGAATGAGGTATATGTCCAAGGCAGCTTCCTGCCGGCACTTGGACAAGGACTGGAATTAGGCTTGTCCTGCGGCCCAGTATCGCTTTGGCTCGCTATGAGTTAACACATACCGTGTTGACATTCCATGTGATGGTCTTTGAGGCTGAAGGACTTCGTCGCTAGGTACGGGCGGCCATACTCTCGCCTGTTAGGCATCGATTTGAAGTCGCGTAGGAACAAGGAGGTCGTGAAGTGGTTTCTTGCGGCGATACTATACAGCAAGCCAATCAGGGAAAGCTCTGCGACGCGAACCTTCCGATGCTTCGAGAGGCATAGAGTAACCACGGCCAGTCGCGTCGTCGATGCGGGTTGGGATGGGCTTGTCAGCATCCTCGATGAAGGCGGCTACACCCGCTACGATTTCAGCACGGCAGACAAACTACTAGAGGTCTTTGGCAATCTCCAAAAACAATACGGAGGCAACCTGAATAGACTGTACGAAGCATCACGGGATGGGGAAGAGGTCGAGGCGAATCTCAAGAGGCTTGGAAAAGGTATCGGCGACATTACAGTTTCGATATTCCTGAGAGACATGAGGTGCATCTGGAGGAAAGTTGACCCAAGACGGACGCCGCTCGTGACAATGGCGATGAAGAGCTTGAGTATCAAAGATCTGAAGCAGTGCGCTAGGGAGAAAAGAATAGATCTTGTGCGATTGGAGACGGCGTTGCTTAGGTATTCTAAGAACTTCCTCAAGAAGAGGAAAACGATGACAATACTCCCCTGAGAAGATGCGCAAACACGAACACACACCCATTCCATCAAGTCGTCAGGATAGGGATCGAAGAATGACTGGCTTAGCAAGTACTGGTTTTGGAATCTTACTGCCCAAGATTTCGCTAGACTTAGGGCTGAAGTGAAAGGCACCCTGCCTTCCCGATAGAGTTCAAGCGTCCAGAGCGGCCAAGCCAGGTGATCGGGGCAGTGAGCAACCAATTCAAGTTAATTGAGGAGAGCACGCTACTTCTGTCTATTGATCGCTCTTGTAAGCTTGAGTGGGCTTCGGATTGGTGAAAGTCGTTCTCCAAAGGCTTGGAGAAATTCCTGAGGAAAGTGTGAGGAACACCCTAAGCGTAGTTCAGGAGTGCTATGAAGGGTTGAGGCCCCATGGAGTCGAGATTCTGGATCTTCTCCTGTTCTCGGATCCGTCGAGTATGGAGAGTTACTACTCGCGCGAGCGTAGCGCCCTGCGTGTGGCTTCTGAGGACCTTGGTCAAAGCTTCATTGCGACGCATGATGCCTGGAGGGGAACGTCCAGGATAGGCGTATGCATGAGTAGGATGAGAGAGTTGCCGCGGCTTATTCAGGTCGGCACCTTGAGGCATGAGGTGAGTCACTCGGTCCTGCATGGCGCCTTGGAATACTATGTGTTCCCGATCAGTGCACCGTTAATAGAAGCTGCGAAGAGATTAGGGTTCTCAAAGGAATATTCGTTCAGCTTGCTTTACCTGATCTCGATTGCTGTAAAGGACTTCGAGGTTACAAGACTGCTTTCAGAGAAAGGATACGTTGATGATCAAGTTGCCTACTCGAATCACGTTTTAGGAACCTCGAATGAGGATCTGGATGCTTGGCAGCTCTCTAAGGGCAGCCCGGCTGGCATGTCACTATGTTTGGCGGGGAGACTGAAAGAGGCGGCATGCCTAGTAGCATTACAGCCAAGGCTTGGCGAGCAGTCCGTAGTCGATACACTAAGAGGCCAGCTATCGTATCTGCCACACCCGATTCTAGATGAAATGTTGAAAACTCTGAGGAGGTTTCCGCAAGTAATGATAGGCGATACATTCCAGAACGTCGCTGTTATGACGAAGATCTTTGTCGAAGACCTACTTCAACCTCTCTTCGCTCGGTCTTGAGAAGACTGGGGACTCTTGGCACCTCCCTTGCTTCGATAACATGGTAGCTTTGTGACGGGGGGCAACATGACGAATTCTAGAAACCCCACTTGTGTCTGGGCTTCAAAGTAGTCAGGTATTCAACGCAGGGGAGTATCTTCACTCTCTCGGGTTCGTATGAGAGGCTCTTCTGGCATTTCGGGCAGGCCCCGTAGTATCGACGAATTATGTCCGAGGGCGATGGGAGTTCGGGTCCATCGTAGAGGGTGGCATCGCATGCGTCACGGAAGACACGCACGGGCACTACAGCAGCCTCAGTAAAGGATCGGGAAGCTACATCCCTACCTTGTTGGGTACTTCTCAGAACACAAGTCACTCCCTCTAACTTACAAAATTCCGAAAAGCATCCAATGTCTTAAAACGTGAACCACTAGACGGTTAGTAGGAGGTACGTCTAATCTAACTTGCCAAAAGTCAAAGTTGGTGACATAGACGTCTACTACGAGGTTCACGGCGACGGATGTCCTCTAGTCATGATCATGGGGCTGTCCGCCAACATTGATTGGTGGGATCCCCGACTGATACAAGAGACTTCGAAGAGATACAAGACGGTGATTTTCGACAACCGGGGCGCTGGGCGAACGGACAAACCCAAGGTCGCATACACGATCAAAATGTTTGCCGACGACACAGCTGGCCTGATGGATGCCCTGAAGTTCAAGCGAGCTCACATACTAGGAATATCCATGGGCGGGATGATAGCACAAGAGTTCGCTCTCAACCACCCTGACAAAGTTGAGAGGCTCGTGCTTTGCTCAACGACCTGCGGAGCCAGTAACTCAGTTCAGCCATCTCCGCAAGTGCTTGGCCTCTTGATGAGACCCCGCGAAGGAATGACTGAGGAGGAAGTGGTCAAGAACTGGATTCCACTATTATTCACTGAGGACTTTGTCAAAAGCAACGCGAGTTACATGAGTGCCGTTACTCAGCAGCTTCTCAAGGCTCCAATCCCAGCGGATGCCTACCAGCGACAAATAGGAGCAATCTTGAACTTCGACACATATCAGAAACTCCCAAAGATCAAGGCGGCCACACTGGTGATGCACGGCAAGAAAGACATCCTAGTACCGCCAGAAAACGCCAAGATCATAGCCGACAAAATACCCGGTGCGAAACTCGTGTACTTCGAGAACAGCGGTCACGCACTCTTCTCACAAGAACCTGAAAAGGTGAACAAGACTCTACTCGAATTCCTCAAATAATCTCTCTTCTTTTTCTTTCTTGATTTTGAGAGAGAATGGAACTTGGTCACGCATCATTACTTTGGGGTATGTTCGGGGAGAACTTGACGACCTAAGGACTTCTGGAAAACGTAGTTCGTCTCGAAGATGAATTTCGCATCGGCAATACGACATTAATACGAAGTTTTTCATGTCTGGATCTCTTCGTGCGACGCACACGGGCCACGGCAGGCATTCAACAGACTTGATATCTTCAAAGGCTACTCTGAGAGATCGGCCTTAACCGTCTTTCTTCTCCACATTCCAGGATCTCTCCTCTCCTAACGATTTCCAAGCATTTGTTGCAGGAGATGCACTTGGCGGGCTTCTCGTCTCCACTTCTCCAGCGGGAGACCAAGCCCGGCTCCCGAATAAGGGGACGGCACATTGATACTATGTCAGCTTCACCGCTCTCGATGATGCCTCTTGCCATCTGAAGGCTGCGAATTCCGCCAACTAGGATTACTGGTACCATCACAGCACGCTTCACCGAGGCCGCTCTCTCCCGGAAATAGGCCCGCTCAGCTTCGCCTTTCTTGATCGTCGGGGCAGCATCGCCGACACCTACGCTGACCTCTATCGCATCGATCCCGGCTGCCACCAGCTCGCGGGCCGTTTCCAAGCCTTCAGTCAGGGGGAGTCCGCCCTCTCGGTCATCCGAAACCCCGAATTTGATCATCAGTGGGAAATCTCGTCCTACGGCTTTTCGGATTCGACGTACAACCTCTAGGTGGAAGCGCCTTCTGTTTTCCGCACTACCTCCCCACATGTCGATGCGGCGATTGTAAAGCGGCGAAAGGAATTGGCTCATTAGGTAGCCATGAGCTCCATGCAGCTGGATGGCATCGAAGCCTGCTTCAACCACCCGCTGCGCTGCGGAGGCAAAGTCGGCGATAGCAGCCTCGATGTCTTCGTTCGTCATCTCACGATGAGGCCGAGTGATGCTTTCCATCTCGGACACTGCCAGAGGTGCCATGCCCCTCCAGCGCAGGTAGCCAGAGTTGAGGCCCGCGTGGACTAGCTGCACCGCGATATTTGCACCACCACGGTGAGCCACTCCTGCTATGCGCCGCAGTCCAGGGATCATGGCGTCAGTGTGAACGCCATACTGTCCTCGGACCGCCTGACCTAATGGTGAAACGAAGGCAAAGCCGGTCACGATTAGACCGAGATCGCCTTTCGCCAGCTCCTTGTAGAGAGCCACGGACTTCTCGGAGGCGGCTCCACTGCTATCGGCAGTAGCATCCCACGTCGCTGACCTCACGAAGCGGTTTCTTATTTCCAGTCGTCCAATGTCGCAGGGTTGGAACAGGTTTATTGACATGACGGGTCAGATTCGGCAATTACGTATCTGACCGCATATATCCTGAACTCCCCAGTTGGTGCTTAGCCGACTGCTAGTCAGGTGTGCGTGGGACAGCTGGCGCGCACACACACAAACTACCCAAAACGACGACGAACGACGGTTCAAATTACGACAGCTTTCATGGTATCTTCGGTCGTCACTCTTTCTCATTTGATTTTGAGTTTGATGTTCTTTCCGTCGACTGAAAGTTCGTAGGTTCGCTGGTCGTAGGTCTTGATTTCTGCCATGATCTTCGCTGAATGTTCGATCATTTTTAGGAAGGATTGAGGCAGTTTGTCCATGTCCGGGATCTTCCCGCCAAGTCTGGGTTCAGCCAGTTTTCTTCCGGTGCTCACGTCGAACTGTGCACCATGCTGCGGACACGTGACAATCTTTCCTCTGAGACCACCACTAGAGAGCCGGGCGTTCATGTGGCCGCATCTATCATCGATCGCATAGAACTTTCCGTCAACGTTGGCGACCAGAATTTCCCTGTTCTTCACCTCAACATGTTTCATGTTGCCTACGGGAATTTCGTCAACACTTGCGACTTCCAACCAACCTGTAGGATCGGATTCTTGCATGGTCAATTTCCATCACATCCTCAACTATAGCATTCAGGCGCACATATTGTGTGTGGTGTCTTGGCGCGCGTCGTCGTTCAGGCAGTTTTGTGTGTGGGTCTCCTGGAGCGCGACGACGACGAAAGATGAGGGTTCAAATTCAGTTGCGCGCACTAAGAGATCTCGACGGCGCCATTTATGGTGCGGCCAACCGCGCTCAATCAGGGGTTCAGGAGCTTCTTGCGTGCTCCGCAAACCGTATTCATGTAGGCTTCCTTCATAAGGCGCACCTTGAGTATCACTCAGGTGCACCCTCTGGCCAAACACGACGCGTACATCCACATAGAGAATGTCGTCGCGTCGGCCACACTGAACCAGAAGATAGACCTCCACTCGATTGTCCGGATCTTTCCTGGCGTCGAATATAGGCCTGAACAGTTCCCCGGACTAGTATACCGGCTGAAGAAGCCGAAGACCGCCACACTGATCTTCAGCTCCGGCAAGATGGTGTGCACCGGAGCCAAATCCGAGGCGCAAGCAAAGAAGGCGGTCACCAAAGTTGTCGACGAACTCAAAAGGAACGGCATAGTCATCCTTGGAAAGCCGGAAATCCAGGTCCAGAACATAGTATCCTCAGCTGGGCTGGGAGGCCGCATCGACCTAGAAAAGGTAACATACTCGCTCAAGAGGACGATGTACGAGCCCGAACAGTTCCCTGGCCTCATCTACAGAATGGAGGACCCCAAAGTAGTCATACTCATCTTCGCCAGCGGAAAACTAGTCTGCACAGGCGCCAAGAAAGAAGCAGAAGTACCCAGAGCCATCGCAAAACTGAAGGAAGCACTTGAAGAGAAGGGACTCATAACCTACTAGTAATCCCGAGCCCGGTCACGTTTGTCGTACAAGAGAACTGGGGACTCTGTTGTGCTGGGTGGCCGCTAGGTTAGTTTTGTCACCGTGATCTCGATCGTTCAGGCCGTTATTGTGTGTGTGTGTGGGTCTCATGGTGCGCGCGCACACACACACATCAAACGAACGACGACGGGCGACAGTTCAAATTACGACGGTCGCACCATCTTGATTCATTCATGGAGTCAGATAGCTCAGGTAGAAGGCGACGAACAGGGCTACAATGCCAATTATGAAGATCCAGTTCCTTGCGAGAAGTATGGCAAATCTCTTTGTCCCCTCAGTGGATAGGATCGCAAATACCGTCGTGAAAGGCGCCACCCACATCGACAATATCACTCTGAGCAGGTCGATCGGAGACTCCGATAGAGGCTTTGGAGCCTTGATTACCTCGAACCAAGCCTTTGTCCCTGCAACGATCGATGTTAGTCCCCCTGGCGTATAGTCGGTGTACAAGACCACAATCATCCACGTGCCAAGCGAGCTCGGCTCCGAGGGGATGTCATATGTGAACGCCAACCTGCCCTTGTTCAACGCATCCGAGACATCACTGGATAGTGTCGGATAGTCGCTCACAGTGCCGAATGGGATGTTTCCCGGAGGGTAGCTTGCTCTCACTTCTCCCTCAGGATCCACCAAGAAGACGAGCGGGACCATCCATGCAGCAATCATATTGGTTTTCGAATCCGTAAGCCATGGAATGATAGTTATGTTGGAGCCCAAGAACGCAGTTTCATCTTTTGACATATCGATGCGCAACTTCCTGGTGTCTTTCTGAATCGAGTCCAAATCATAGTATAGCGCATTCAGGCCAGGCACGTACTGTTTGATCGGCTCTCCTGCATGGCTATAGTCAAGTGGCATTGCAAGTCCCGTCGAAGCCGATAATGGAAGTATTTCGTCGTACGGAATCTCGCTCTTGGGAGTGACCCTCTGGATGGCGAACGAATACAAGGCCGGACCGTTCAAGACCAACACGAATAGAACAGCGACTGCAAAGGCGATTTTCCGTGTCCTCACCTTCGACTCTTCGGCTGTCATTCAGGGCACTTCTATTCGAATTCTTTGGTTAACCCGTGACTCCGAGGGCTTTCTTCTCTCCATCCTCAAGATAACTGTTCTCCGCCAACTGTGTGTTCTGCAGAAGTTCAAGAAAGTGCTAATCATCATCCGCCAAAGCTTCTTCGTCCTTTCCTTTCATCAAGCAGCTGTCTGATTTCCTCTTTATCGTAAAACATCAACTTTGTCCAACAATAGGAACAAACATGATGACCAAGTACATCTCGCATGAAAAGTCTGTAGTGACCGCAATAGTCACAAAGCTGCTTTTTACCATCATCTCTTGTAATATCAGGCGGCAGCCAACTCATAGGAATCCCTTCAAACGATCATTCGGAACATGCCTACTATCGACGCCAAAAAGTATACGGCTTGTGTCCGCGCACCAGAAGCTGGGATATTTCATAACGGTCGATTCTGTCTGTGTGTGGGTCTGATGGTGCGCACACCCACAAAATCAACTCCAATCACGACGACGGACGGCCTGAAAGCTCGACTAGCACTGCAATGTTCGAAACACTAGGGGACGAAGGGTGCCAGCGTTTGTCGAATGGCTTGCTGGCAAACGGCGCAGAAAGCATAGCCTAGCGCGCGCATACGGCAGTTGAAATCCGGGCGATAGACACCACAGTGATGGTAGTAGGCGCCTTCGAACACCCCCACCGTGCCTATTGGAACTGGGCTGGGTTGCCAATCGCACCGAGTGCAGTCGGCGTTCCTTGTAGTAGGCATAGGAGCTGCAGGCGAGATCAGGTTATGCCATTTGTTGGTCGCAAGGTTTGTGTCGATTGTTATGTTCGGCTGTGCAGGTTCGCCGCCCACGTAGTTGTCATGACCCGACTCGCCACTACCGCATCCAGCGTAGTACTCGTACTCGTCAGCAAGACCGAATGCGGAATGACCCAACTCGTGGAGTGCGGTTTCGCGGGCACTCGGTACAGAGGAAAGGACGGCTACAGCCCCACCGGAGCCCCCGTAGACGCTGGAGTTGACAATTACCATCGTCGAATGCATCTCCGGTACTTGAGCGATGGCTACCGACAGAGCTGTCCCAGAGTTTACCGTTAGTAGGCGCCGAATACCATTATGACAGAACGAGGCATCAAGATACGTACGCGCAGTCTTTCCGGATCCACCGCACGGTGTCGGGTCGTCTGCACCGCTATCGGTCGACGCTATGTCTACCCGATAGATGTTGATAGCGTCCCACATCTGGTCAAACGGAACGGTAGCGTTGAAGTGACTCACAAAGTTGTCAACATCAACATGATACTTGGGCAATTGTCGTCTCGTGTAACCGTCGCCTAGGATTAGCAGGTTCCAGCGCAATGCGGGGGGTCCATGATCAACAACTTTCGTCGTGCCAATGACAATGCCATCTGAGGTGGTCACAGAATCCGTCCCCCTTGCATTCACTTCCCTCTAAGGGGAAAGCGAATAACTTCCTTCGCTGGCCTTCCTTCGCTGGTGATTCTCGGCGGCAGGGGAGCACCAAATAGCACAATTGATTCCGCTTCTGGAACGTCGGGAACAAGCAAGACAAATGTTCCTCTTGGGCTAGAAACCTCTTGCCGGCGTATCGATTCCTTTGGTTCTCCTGTGAAGACTTCTGCGTCAAATCGAATCGGATTCTGTGTTGTGCGTTGATAGACCGAGCGATCTTGCCCATCGTGCAGCTCGTACCAAAACCCCGGTTGTCCTTCCACTGCCCGAGCTGTAGGTGGGGGTGCAATCATCCTAACGCTTTGACGCGAGACGAGGCTAATCTTGTCCCCTTCGTACTCAAAGATAAGACGAAGGCTTCGAACCTCATTTCGGTCGGGTCGCTTCGGTTGCTGCAATGTCATTTCGGGGCATACTTCACATACAGCGGCAGAAAGGGCTTGCGTAGTCAACACCGTCTTGTCGTATGTGTGGATGTTTTGGTGTGCACACGTAGCGAAAAGGCGAGGGATGATGCTTTTTGCACTCGGCTAATCACGCACGCATTCGTTCAAACAGAATAGGAGTGTGTTTTAGAACGTATTCACGCAATGCTTGTGTTTCGGAGACCAAATCGATTTCTTGACTTGCTTTTTCAGAGGCAAACCATGCTTTCTTGAAAAGGGCATATGCAATCTGATGGATGTCTTGTAAGATGCTGCTTTGACCTAGGATCGCTGAGGAATTCTCTTCCAAACCACGTATGCTGAGGCGTCTCATGTCCGCGCAAAGTTTAACCTCAGTCACCCAAAGCAAATTCTCAATCACAAATGGGCTTCTTGCTTCGTGATCTTCTATCTTGCACACTTCGAACTCTAGGAATCGTTGCAACGTTTGAGACTGTAGCACCGCGTTGGCAATGGAGTCTCTTATCATTGCAATTAGAAAGTTTGAGAATTGATAATATCTGATTCGCGCTACCTCTCTTACAGGGAATAGAGGAGAATCGGGCTCCACTTCCCAATAATGATGTCCTGGTGCAGTGAGGTGTGCATTTTCATGTTCGAAAACAGCTTCCGCGTAATTTCCATTAAACATCAAGTCCAGAGCGTGCCGGCATGCAAGGTTGACGTTTAGTGTTACCCTTCTTCCGGTCCGCGTTATGTGTAGCATGTATTTCTTGTCGGGGTCGTTTTCGATCACAATTCGGACGGATCTGCCAAATTTCTCGCGGGCGATTCGAGTAAGATCTGGCCACCATGGAGGCGAGGCTTGTTTTTCCTTCATGCGTCACTCATCTTCGAACAGATAGTCTTCATGGTCAGATGAACGCGGATATGCACTGTACTTCAGCAATACTCCCCCTTACGCCGGGCAAATGGTCTCTGTGTAGGATGGCCTCTTGCTATGAACAAAGCGCTCCTCCAAGACAACTAGACTGGAGCTTGATGCGCACAATCCAGTTGATTGAGTGCCGTAAATATCGAGTAGAATAGAGGCGACCGTATTGATCCAGAGTTCTGCCATTCATATCCATTTTTGAGAAAGAACGCTTTAACCGCGTCATATCTAACCGGCCCGGCGTCCGGAATCGGAATAGGCGCTAGGACCACCTTCGTACACTCTGCAAAAGCAGATTCGCTCCAGCAGATCCGTTCTATCTGAGTCAGCAGCCAAGTTCCGAGATTCTGGCGTCTAAAACGAGGCTTCACGAACAGGTCTTCAATGACTATGCGCTTCCTTTCAACGTACGCACAAAGTATGGTCCACGCGGCCGTCTCGAATTCAGTATCCAATAATGTGAGATTGAACTGATGGCCACGACCTTCACCAATCCTGCCAAGGGCGCTTGGATATCTGAATAATCGAAAGACCATTCCTCCAATATTGACGATCGTGTTAGGCGCAGAGATTGACCAAGCTTTGTTGCTTTTGATCTGTTTCTGCCTTCCATCATCCCAGGCCACCGCTGGGATGCGCTTCCAGTCTTCGAACTCGGACGGGTCCAAGTCTACGTTAGAGGGCCACAGGTCCTCATCACACGTACCCCATCCTTTCAACGCCCTTCGTCCACTTATCGGCTCCGTGCCTTTCACTGGCGTACTATCATCAATCATCTTGCAGACGCAATGCAAAAACCTGACCGACCCATTGTCCCATGTCCCCCGATAGCAGAGGTCACCCATGATTGAGAACGCAACGCAGTAGTCGTGATCATTTCCCAATCCTTGACCCTTTCGCAGGATGTCAAGGATTCTTTTGGGTGTTTTACTCTCATCCATCTTCACCACAAACCTCGAAGGGAGCTGTCTCTTGGACAACTCAGTCGGTCACTCCCATTTCACTCGCCAATACCTTCTGTCTAACCTTGTGACATAATCGGAAAGAACGTTCGTTCGTGGCTTTCCTGCGCAGATCAAACAGCGTACTCTTTCCGATTCGGCATTTTCTGGCTTCGGATTCTATCAGCCTGAGGATGGCTTCTCTGACCACTCGGTTATCAGTCCTCTCAAGGATAGGGGCGGGTTCAGAGAAATTGAGCGTGCTAGATCGGCCAGCCAAGTATCTCCCTAACTCAATTGCTTTCCGCTCTATGATCGTATCCCACTTCATTGAATGTCCCCTGTACATGACATCGGAATTGAACAGCTTACGCAGCAAGTCTATGAATCCGCGCTTCGCCTCTGACTTGAGTCGGTACCTGTAATCGTCACCTGTGAAGTAGAAATCCGGCAAATCCAACACTCCAGACCCAAAGGCATCCACCACCGTCACATCAGCTATCCAACGGAAGGGCTCCTGCAAATCATACACAAGCGACTGCTTCGTCTGATAGACACTAGTCTCGTGGAGGAAACCCACAGACGGCTCTAGGCCTACGGTGTTGATTGCTGTTCGACACTCACCCTCCAAGACACCGTACGCATAATTCAACGCCAAGTTGACAGGGTCAGACGCATTATTCTGGTGGCTCGTTGTCATGCGTCCGTGGAAGTCGAAACATTCAGGAATCACAGATGCGTAGGCCTGCCAATACCTAAGAGCAACTCGGCCTTCAACGGTTCGAAGATCCACAACACTACGTGCTCTGCCAAGTCGCAACGCTTCACCCCTCGTCAGTCGAACTTCCTTTTCGATATCGTAACGCTGGGCGAGCCAATCGAGAACCTGTAGGCTCCTCGCAACCTTCGCCCGCACAATCGCATTCGCAATCGAGAACTTCTTCCTCTCATCCTCGCTCGCTTTGATCTGCGCTAAACGCAAATCAGCTTTGACTGGAATTGGTGGTAATATGCTGGTGATCATTGAGCCGTCATAGTCGAGTATGAAGACTGGAACCTTATTCCGTGACAACCAATGGAAGGCTTGCAGGGAAACGTAGCCACTGTGACCGTCAATGATGATTGAGTCGTATGGCATGCGTCTTGGTCGGATGCGCTCCCCATATGTCTCCAACCTCGCCGACGAGCTGCGCAAAGATAGGAAATCCATACGGTTTCATTTGTACAAGCTCAAGGCGGAAGGCTGCGTGAAGGACCGTTGGGTCGGCATGATGGCGCCCGTCAGCAACCAGATCTTATGCCATGAGTGGCGGCTTTCCAAGAAGGGCGAACATCTCCTATGGAAAGGCGGACTAATCTTCAAGATGCCTTGACAGAACCGAAGACACAAACGCATAGTCTTGAATACTCGAGGACCTAGGACAGATGCTGGAGAATTTCAGGTTCCCTGAGATCTTTGTCGCGAGTTGCCGCCCGCAGCTAGAGCAAAAGCCGGAATCGGCGGAAACCGGTCTTCCGCACATATCACAAAACGGCGTAGTCAGTCCTTCCATGGAAAGTGGAGTGGTCGCTCCATGAAGCGATAGCTACGACTGATGGATGTGGTCCGGACTAGCTTCCGAGTTACGAGCCAGACACGAATGATAGGGTTAGCGTTATGCGGTGGTTTTTCTCATCCTTCTTCCTCTTGCCCGTGCGAGCCTCTCTTCGATTATACCTAGTGACACTTTCTGCTGGTCGATGAGGATCTTCATTTTGGGAGACAAATAGGTCACGTCTACATGCCCGATGCATGATGGAAAGCGTTTGCTCAGTGACCGTTCCCACTCCATGTGCTCGGATACGTCCGGATGTGCGCTTATGAGTAGAAGATTGTAGCCACCTATGCTTACCCTGAGGGCCATTGGTACGTGTGGGTCGTTCTGAAAAGCGAGTGTGACTCTTTCCTTTGCTTTCCGTATTTCTATCATGGAATATGCCAAGACGTAATTTGGAGGGCAAAGCAGGTCAGGGAACCTGCATACTGGTCTCAGTATCCAGCCCTCTCTCAACAGTTGGTCAACGCGTTTCATGACCGTCTTCCTATGAATGTGGAGTTCTCTACTGAGGAAGTTCTCATTGAGCTTGAAGACATCACCAGTAACCAAGAGTTTTAGGATTTGGAAATGCGGCCGATCAAGAGTGACGCCGTTGATCTCGAGTTTTCCGACTCGGTTCAGTTCAGCTTCCATCAGACCGATAGCAGCGTTCGGTTCATACTTGGTCATCAGCTGGTTGGAAACATAGAGGGAGTACGAGGGAAGCCTCGTTTCCCTAGGTGGTATCTTGTGCTCCTCAGTAAGTGACTCTCTCCACAGCTGATGGGCCAGAACGTCCTTCTGATAGATGAAGAGTATCATGTTGTATTCTGCATGGCGCGACCAGTAGGCCGCGAATATGTGCTTGTCCTGAGCAACCCAATCGTTGACACGCTTTTCGTCTGGCAGGTCTGCTCGCACAACTACCAGCAGTGGGTACTCTCTGTACAACCCCATGAATGGGCAGACTGGGGGATTCACCACTTTCTGTCTCAGAAGCTTGGCAACCTCATTCCTGACGGTGTTCCTGTGCCTCCCAGTCGCTTTCGAGAGCGCACTTAGATTAACACTCACGCATTTTCCTGAAACCAAGTTGCGCAGAAGAAGGAGGTTCGTCTCATCCTCTAACACTTCTGGCCATGAACGAGCCAAGAGTCTAGACAGAGTTGGCATCACAGGCGTCTCCCAAGTGACATCTCTCCCATATGTGAGCGCCGTGGATAAAGGTAATGTCGTCACGAAATGGCCATCGAGGCACCAATATCGGACAAGCGCACCCCATTGGAATAGACATCATTGACATTCTGGGGCATTCTCTTGTAATTGGGGTTTATGTCGAACGCGTCCGATCTTGGGCCTGTGGCGATTCGAGATGAGCAAGACGAGAGCAGTCCTCGAGGAAGTCGCGGAGGTAAGAGTAAGGGAACTGCTGGGACAGGTTGACATCTCGACTTTTCCGGACGAATGGGGGCCGGAGTTGGTCGTTCTGACCTACGACCCTAAGACCGGAGTGCGCGGCGTGCTTGTCATAGACAACACGGCCAGAGGACCAGGCAAGGGTGGTATGCGAATTCTTCCAGACGTTAATGCCAGTATGGTCTTCAGGTTGGCTCGCACCATGACTTGGAAGTGTGCATTGGCGGATCTTCCGTTCGGTGGGGCCAAAGCAGGAATACGCGCAGACCCTTACAAGGGTGATAGGATCGCGCATGTGAGGTCATTCGCTAAGTCGATCGCACCGTATGTTCCAAGTCGCTGGGTCTGTGCCCCTGACATGAACGTTGGCGAGAAAGAAATTGAAGCCTTCGTCAACGAAGTCGGCGATCTCAAAGCAGCAACAGGAAAACCCGAGCACCTGGGAGGCATCCCCCATGAGACAGGCACCACGGGATTCGGTGTTGCAGTTGCCATGGAGGCGATGCTTCAACGCGGCGAGGGTCACCTACCACTCCCCGGCTCATTGAACAATGTCAGAGTCGCCATCCAGGGCTTTGGAAACGTCGGATCCGAACTCGCAAGATTCCTATGCTCGAAAGGAGCCCGCATAGTTGCCGTATGCGATTACTGGTCTGGGGTTCATGATGAGAAAGGAATGGACTTCGCGAAGCTATCCAAGTTCGCATATGCCAAAAGTGAGTCTCAATCGCTAGGCAACTGCAAAGAAGCGAGGAAGATGCCTTGCGATGCAATCTTCGACGTAGACTGTGACATCTTTGTTCCGGCGGCTGTTGGGAATGTATTGACGATGGAAACCGCTCCTCGATTGAAAGCGAAGGCTGTTCTTGAGGCGGCGAACAATCCAACAACAAGTGAAGCCGAGAGATTCCTACACAGGAAAGGCGTCATAGTTCTGCCTGACATTCTGGTGAATGCCGGCGGCGTCATAGGCTCATACGCCGAGTACAAAGACAGGAATGCGGACGAAGCATTCGGTCTTATCGACTCTAAGATTCGGCAGAACACAACGCTAGTCGTCGATCGGTCTATTGAGACTGGAACAATGCCTCGAGTCGTAGCCATGGAAATCGCAAAGGAACGCGTCACGGAAGCAATGACATAGCTTCGCATCAACGGGAGGAGGTGAAGAACAGATGGAGAATCTTGAGGAAAGAAAGACCAGAATCATACTTGCATTAAATGAAGCCAAGAGTGCTGCTCCTGTTGCATACATATGCCAACGATGTGGAATCGACGGGACATGTGAGACCCCTTGTAGAAACCTAAGACAGCTCGAGGCTGATGGAATAATCCAGCGTGCGTCTCCGAGCACCTGGTCTGCCAGTCGGGAGCCCCAGTACGAGCTGCCAGCAAAAACTAGGAGGCTTCTTCAGCAAATGGTCGCAACCCGACTGGAACAGCTCATCCAAGCGCGCGCCTAACGCCACAATGCACACTCGCTACTTGATCGAAAGTGGGCACTATGATATGACATGACATGGTAGCATGGTAGTCATGGTGGCACGGTAAGTGAGCGTAGTGCTCGGTAAGGCATTTTCTCTAATACGCAGTATGTCGACTCGCATGCCAGCGAAAGCGCCACTAACCCGTCATGAGCGGCAGCTTGCAGAACTCGACAAGCGTAAGACTCCACCGTCCCCGCCTGAGTCTCGAGATTGGTGCTTTCCCGTCTCGAGACGGTCGCTTTTCGGTCTTGAGATGCAGCCCTGTCGAACCTGAATAACTGTTGTATGGAAGACATCGTAGACGCCTTGATCTACCGGCAGGACGCCTCCGCGCTCGGCACCAGTGACACCTTCATAGATCGCTAACTTGCCTATCTCGAGAAGCGCAAGACCCCGCCCGTGACCCCGCCGGTCACACCCATAGAACGGGAAGCCTCACGCGCCATATGGGATACCTGGTACTCGGAGGACGTGGTGCCGGCAAGATCACTGAAGACGAGTTCATAGAACGAGCCGCCGGTCACGGAGCGGGAGGCCACACGCGCCATGTACGACACATGGTATCTCGAGGACATCATCTCGAGAGTCGAGTATATGGCAGGTCTCGAGGCTCTGGATTATCCTCTCGAGACAGTCTCGAGACAGCTTACTCTTCTCGAGAAGCGTAAGACACCGCCAGTCGAGCCGCCTCCCTCAGACCTCACAGAAGAGAGAGACCTACTCCAAAGCGAAGCTCTGAAAGCCTACCGTGAGCATGTCATAGACGAGGCGAAGCTACGGGAGCGCCTCGCAGATCTGGACCGATCACCAGACGCCATAGACATCTTAGTCGCCATAGAGAAGGCGAGCGCAACCGTCGAGTCTCGAGACGTACCACTTGGTCTCAGTCTCAGAAGCCTGCAACGCGCCTTCATCTACTCAAGATGCAAGAATTCGTTCCCAGATGCCTGAGGCTAAGGTGCCTCAGCAACGCTCGAGCCTCCGTTCTGGTAGCTTGCAGCTGATCGTGTAGAGGATTGTATTGGGACGCCTCAGGCGTACTATCATCTGCTAGGCCATCGGACGGGGAATACGGAAAAATGCGGAAAAGTACGCAGGAATACGTCAGAGACCTTATAGGAACTGCTTTGCTTACAGGCATAACTAGTGAGGTGACGCGCGCATGGCCAAGATAGGGGAGATCACGGTGGACCTGGACAAGGATGTTAAGAAGGACGCGAAAGAGAGCCTGGAGAGCCTATTCTCATACGTAAGCCGAGGGAGAAGGGAAGTTACAATCCTTGAAGAGGCGAAGAAGGCTGCAAAGGTTAAGGTTACGATGGAGACGGTCTGACCTCTCTTCTGAGCGAACCCACAGACCTGCTCTCCTCTCTATTTCTTTACAACCCAGGAGAGCCGCTTCGCCATAACAGAAGCAGCTCTTGGTCGCCACTAATCTCGCGCTAGTCATCATCGACGCGATGACCTGCAAAGACTGGGAGGTTGCCAACGAGTTAGTCACGCGATCTATGGAAGGAGTCTTCGAACGTTGAGTCCTGCTGCTGAACATGGTGTTTTACCGTGACAAAGGGGAGTCCAAGCCGGGCATAGAGGACGTGGCCGGAGTCTTCTTGACGACGTACCACTTGGCCTACTCGAGACAGCCTACAGGCGCGGAGTCATAGAGAGGCCTATCAGTCTTTCTTAATCTCCCTTTCATACTTGGCGACTAGCCCTGTGAGCAGCTCGCAATCCTCCTGTATGACGCCGAAGTGTCGCCTAGCTAGGTAGGCCTGCTGACGTACGCTTACGTCTCTGTCGCCGTTGCCACGGCCGAGTAAGACATGGACAAGAACCGGTGAATCCTGAGTCCAACCGATTCTCCGCTAGGGGCTCGAGTCCCGGCAGCCGCCCTGCCACAATTGTGAATGTCGCTAGTTCGAGCAATCAGGAGCTAGGATCATCATGCCTTGTCCAGTTTCGGCAGCTCCTGGTCCGTCGAAGAACGGCTTCATTTCCAAGAGAGAACGGATTGGAGATAGATAATGAAACCGATCACGGAGACTGCCCAAGCAAGCACCTTGCTGTACCAACTTATCTGGTCTCTTTGAGCTCTAGAATCCCCCGCCAAAGGTAGCCGGCTCTGATAGGCACTTCTGACTATGTACCACAAGAAAAGGGAGGAACCGATGCAAGCCCCAATAACCCGAAAATTGAGCAAGTACAAGGGCACGGATGCTCCGAATGATATCGCAATGTAGATGATAAGAAGCACGAATGCCGGCATTAGGAGTTGGTAGATGGTGAGTGCCCAAGCTGCAAGCTTGAGAATCCAAACTCGGCGGAGCAGTCCAATCAACCAGAGCACCGTTGCGGATCCGATGCTCAACGCAGATCTTATGGCGTCGAGTGCAACGGACTCACCTAGCCTCATCTGGAAGAGGCTGAAGCTCAAATTAGTCAGGAAGATAACGATCGCTAAGAGTATGCCCAGTGTCGAATCCACTTGGTGAATGGCGGATTCTTCCGGAACGCTAGCTTGACTCAAGTTCCGCTTTCCGACACAGATGATCATCTGGAATACTAATAGGGATGACTGTCACCTCGCATTTCCCGAGTCCCAGAAATTCACTTTCGACGCACGGGTGAGCGAGTGAGTCCCGGCGGCCGCACCATCCTCAATAATTGGAGGTGTGCAACATTCAAACCACAATCGTGCAGAGTTCTGCATCTTCTAAGGAAGTCACGAAGTTTTCTAAGCTTCCATGCCGTTTTGGTTTCTCAATAGAATACACAGATTCAGTTGCCAACCTGCGATACTATGAACCGGACTTCGTCGTAATCTTGGAAGGTGGAGAACACTCTCTCATAGAGACCAAAGGCCGTGAGGATCCGGACGTACCTCGCAAGGAGCGAGCAGCGAAACTCTCGTGCGAGTATGCCAGTGACTTGACCGACGTTAGATGGCAATACCTCATGATTCCACAACACGAATTCAAACAATTGGAGCCGAACGAATTCTCTGGCCTGATTGTCTTCAAGTATGAGCAACAGACCCTATGAACCAGTTTTCGAAAGAAGCGACTCAGGCGCTCCCTTGCACTACATAACTCACGCGTAGGCTGAGCGGTCTCACGCGCCTTTGAACCTCTTCCAGCGCATCTCCTTGGAAAGGAAGTATGGACCTTTTCACTCACCATACTTCTGCAAATTGTGGGAAGGACATGAGAACGGTGAAAACTTCGCACAAATGAGTACGGTGGGTCTCGTCCCAGTCGTCTTATTCACACTAACCACGACAGAAGTGACATAAGGTCCCCTGATGGCTTCTGATGGTCTGGGGTTGCATTGTCGCAGCAGGCTACGGCAGAGGTTCCTCAGAGAGTTGCCGGCTGGAACTTTCTGGGGTTCGGCTTCACGACGGCCGAGCTTGAGGAGTACTATCAGAAC
>Ga0187878_1001790_pt1 | contig 20171 bp, 27 predicted proteins | sample June2016WEW_17_1_FD_132979 | JGI IMG/M metagenome (GOLD analysis project Ga0187878, IMG submission 132979) | Peatland microbial communities from SPRUCE experiment site at the Marcell Experimental Forest, Minnesota, USA - June2016WEW_17_150 | ecosystem: Environmental > Terrestrial > Soil >...
AAAGTTTCCAGTCAAATACCATTTCGTGACCCCCCTGGTTCGCAAAACGACTAAAGTCACCCGCATCTGCCCTCACATGGACGTACCGCCAGGGGATCGTGATCACTTCGAATATCTGGTATATGATAGGCTGCCGACCAACCGACCGCGAAATAAATCTCTTGACAGCCGCTAATAATCGGTATATACGGAGAAAGAATGAAGTTTCTTGACCTCCTCAAGAGAGTGAAGGCAATGTTGGAGGAAATACCGGAGAATCATACCGGTGAGGTAGTCATGAAATTCCAGCTCAACCAGGGAGGCGTCAGGGATTCACAGTTAACAATCAGCAAGACATTCAAATAATCACGGCTTCCATCTTCGCCTCCACGATGTAGGTGGAGCCTCGAACAATGGCCCGGCAATACGGTTGAATATGACCGCTATAGCTGGGCTTTTGCCGTTTAAAGGGATGAACCGGCGTCCAACCGATCCTAGCCGTTAAACAGGAACAGATGAATACCGCCGAACCTTGCGGCCAAGTCAAGGTGAAACAAAATACCGGGCAACGGTGACTACTTCCGACCCGGACCTTCCGGCCCTGAAATATGGGTGGCCTTGGAAGCACGGCAAGCACTCTGACGCTCCTTGTCGTGGGTAGCGGGGCAAAGAAAGCTACCAGGGGAACAACGAGTACCCCGATTGTGTCAGGATCAATCCTTGAGTCTTAGGGGCAAACCCAAGGCTAAGGGAAGGGGGAAAGTAGATCACAAGAACCAGTTGAGGCACGAAACACTAGAAAGTAACACCGGCACCTTTGCTGTATACGATAAAGTGTTAAAGTATACGATGAGTAACACGAATATAAATAAAGTAACACCGATAGCGTCTAAAGAAGATATCGAACGAGAGATAGAAAGCCTGACCCGTGTTGTGAATAACCTCCCGCTAAGATTAGGCGGGCGGCTTTTGATGAAAATAGCGAAGTTGAAACGGCAGCTTGCGGGCATTTAAGATGGGGTTTTTATGCACGAGCGGCTTAAAAACATCCAACAAGACCAACACAGGAGGTTCACACCGATGAGAGACGGATTACAGGAGGGGTTCAATATCCTCTACGGCTCAGGGGATTCTTATTCGCTGGCATTCTCGAAGCTCACAGAGGTCGTCAGGAAGGCAGAGGAAGATTACACCGTTGAATTTATCGGCGGGCTGAACCCGAAGGATGACGGCAAGAACAAGTTTTTTGCTATCGTCATGGCTCGGCTCAAGAATAAAGATCGATTAACTGTTGTGGAAGGGAAAGTGCCTAAAGCCATTGAATACCACGACAAAATAACGAAGTTCAGCACATCCGACCCTGTGACGGGAGACTACTGATGGCTCGTTTCCTCCATTTAGGCGGCGTGACCCGCGAGTTTCATCATCTCAAAGTCGTGGACCCCGACGACAAGAGCGGTAAGCCGAAGTTCGAGCGGGCCATGATGATCTACAAGCCGACGCTCAAGGGGAAATCGTTCTGGGTTCCCGACTCCTGCGGCTGGAAGTACCTCGACCCCAAAGATAATGCCGATGTTCACGTCCAAGACTCTAACGACTTCGCCGACCTGCTCCGCGACATGGCTCACGCAAAGAAAATGAGGCCGTTCGGGGACTTTACCGACGAATTCGCCGCCCTGACGATGGCCAGCAGTCTGTATGTTCAAGAGAAATTCCTACGATGCACCACATATTCACTCGTCAAGTGCCTGCAACTCCTTGATATCCCTGTAAACAAGCCCGCGATATTCCAGCTCCTGATGTTCATCCAGGACGGACTGCGCGAGCTTCAGCGCATGAACTTACCGATTCCCGAGACCGAGACTGAAACAGGCCTCGACATGAAAATGACGTTTCACAGGGACGACGATGTAAAGGTCATCGAAGCCCCGCTCACCATCAAAGAAGGCGAACTGAAGACAGGGATGGCCCTATAATGGCGAAAGCCCCCAAACGACATCCGCTAGAATCAGAAGAGATGCAGAAACGCCTGCAGACATTGCAGATATACCGGCGTCAGGCTCGGCTCGCTCACCTTGACAACCGCCAGCAACAGGCCATAGATGCCGATTACTACGACGGGATACAGCTCACCAATGACCAACTTGCCGTTCTGGAAGAGAGAGAGCAGCCCGTTCAGGTATGGAACATCACAAAGGGCGTAGTTAACTGGGCGCTCGGCACCGAGCAAAAGAGCCGCTTCGATATCAACGTCCTCCCCCGCAAAAAAGCAGACGATAAAGACGCCAAGACCAAGACCAAAGTTATAAAATACCACGACGACATGAACTATGCGGCTTACGTTCGCTCCCAGGTGTTCGCCAACGCTGCCAAGGTCGGCGTCGGTCATCTAGATATCGGGGCCAAGGACGATCCAGAGAACCCGCTATATTACGCCAACATGGACTGGCGGGATATGTGGTGGGATTCTCTGGGGAAACGGCTCGACCGGATGGACTGGCGCTATTACTTTATGGAGCGGTGGGTTGACCTGGACATTGCCGTTGCTCTATTCGAGGACCGTCAAACTGAGCTGGAAAACGCCGCAATCGACACGATCAGCCGTTATCCGTACAATCCGGAGGACTCCTACGTTTTCGATGATGCGACCGATGGGGTCACGATGGATTATGGCATGACGTTCGGCCAGACCATTGAAGGCTTCAGGAACCGGGTCAAGATCATCCACATGCAGTACCGGATACCCGACAAGGTGAAGATACTGAACATCAAGGGCGAAGAGTACGGAGCCTATGACCATGTGATCTATCAGGACGATAACGATGTCCACAAGCATCTGGTGAAGTACGGGTCCGCCGACCTGGAAGATGCTAAGCGCATGACCGTGAGGCATGGCCTATGGTGCAATTCGATATTCCTGTGTGATTTCCCGACTCCTTACCATCACAACCAGTTTTCATGGGTGCCGGTGTTCTGCTATCGCCGGGACCGTGACGGGATGCCCTACGGCCTGATTCGTGACATGCGCTCTCCCCAGGACGATGTGAACGCCCGGAAGATGCGAGCCTACTTCCTGATGTCCGCGGAGAAAGTCATCTACGAGCAGGGAGCTATCGACGAATCAACTCCCGCTGGGATTGCCCGGTTTGCCGACGAGTACCGGCGCCCTGACGGGATTGCAAAAGTAGCGGCCGGCGCGCTCTCCGGGCAGAAGATTCACTTCGAGAACGGCATGGCGAAGGCCCAGCAGGAAGCCGCGGTTGCAAGGGAAGCCGAGCAGTTCATGCACAATATCGCAGGCGTGACCCCCGAGCAGCAAGGACAGAGCAAACGGGACCTGTCAGGCGTGGCGATCAAAGCACTTGAACAGCAGGGAAGCAACCAGAATTCCAGCCTGTTCGATAACTATTTCTTCGCCATGCAGATGGCCGGCGAACTTCAACTCTCCAACGTCGAGCAGTTCGACAACACCGAAAAGGTGATGAGGATTACCGGCAAAGAGCAGAAGCATGAGTTTGTCACCATAAACACCGTTGACGAAGAGGGGAAACCGATCGATTCGATTACTCGTGCCAAGGGTGACTTCAAGATATCAAAAACGGATTACCGCGAGACGGTCCGGCAGGGAATGCGGCAAGAACTCGGGGAGCTCATCCAGAATCTCGTTAAGGTTGGCGGCAAGGCCCAGGAGTGCGGCGTCGCCATGCTCGACATTTACGTTGACCTCTACGACGATATGAACGACAAAGAGGAGATGGTCGCCAGGATCAGGAAGATAACAGGGCAGGAAGGTATCGACGACGACCTGACTCCTCAAGAGAAACAGGCCAAACAGCAGGAGCAGGCCGCGAAGCAGAAAGAAGCCGCTGAAATGCAGGCGATTCAGAAAGAGATGCTGCAGCTCGAAGTGAAATTGAAGCGGGCAGAGGTTGACAGCAAAGAAAACAAGGCGATCTTGGACGCAGTAAAGGCGGCATCGGAACGGCTGAACATGCTGATGTCCGCCATGGAGACGGCGGGGGCGGTGTCTATCGCTCCGGGTATCGTGAAGGCAGCCGACACGCTGATAGAAGAGGCTGATGCCCTCGTTAAACATCCTGACCAGCAAGGGACACCGGCAGCGACACCGCAACAGCCACAACCAGCGATAAACCCGCCACAGGTGGGCGATAATACAGGACAACCTGGAGGACAAAATGGCTAAGAAATCGGGAGTAATGGCCTCACAGCCGTACGACGACAACCACTGGGAGAAAGAGGAAGATGTCCGGGCTCTCGCCAGGGCCGCAGCGATCAAGAAAGACCCTGTTCGTCTCAAGGCTGCTCACGGCCATGCCAAGACGATGAAAGCCGAACACATGAAGCGCAAGGCCGAATCATCCGAAATATGCAAGATGGCCGATAAAAAATAACAGGAGGTATCAGGATGTTTATGCACAAGTTTATCAACAGGGCAATTCTCTACGCTCCGCCTACCGAGGGGGGAGGGATCGAAGTCGAAGCAGGGACCGGCGGCGAAGCTACGGCAGAACCCGGCATTCCGGCAGGATTCACCAAGTCACAATGGGAGAACCTACTCCCCGCCGAGCGCGTGGCGTTTGGGATCACCGACGAGCAGATCGAAGCCGCCGAGGGTGGAGAGCTGGAAGAAGATGAACTTGACGACGCCCTTGGAGAGATCGGCGAGATTAAGGAAGGTGAGGAAACGCCCGAGCAGAAAGCGGCAGCCGATAAAGCCGAAGCCGACAGGGTGGCCGCACTCTCGCCCGAGGACAAAGAGAAAGAAGAAGCGGCCAAGGCTGCCGTTGCGGAAGTCATCCCGACCGACGAAGAGCTGTTATCGCTCCGGATTAACATTCCCGACTCCGATATCCCGTTGCCAAAGGTAGAAGTCGAAGTCCCGAAGGAACTGGCAGATAAGATAGTCGCGCTCAAGGCGAAGCGAAAAGAGGTAAACGACTGGTTCGACGAGGGAGAGAAGCCGGACAAGACCGAATTCACCAAGAAAGACCTCCGCGACGCCCTCGACGAGATCGACGACGAGACCGCCACCATCAACCAGGAGATTGCCGAGCTTCGCATGGAGGCCCGTATAAGCCAGCGGGACGTTCAGAAAGAAAACGCTATCTGGATGGCAGAGCAGAAGGCTTTTGTGGCCGCAACCCCTGAGTACAGGGAGAAGGATACCGAGGGGAAGATCACCGACAAGTCCGCCATGCTCTTCAGCGCGTTTGCTTCACGGGTGAATGTGCTCCTGAAAGACCCCGCGAACGCCGGCAAGTCAGGGATGCTGATACAGATCGAGGCCGACCGCGCAGTACGCAAGGCGTTTAACCTTCCGGCCCGGGGGAAAGCAGCCTCTGCCGTTGCGGCGAAACCCGGCGAGAAGGGCAAGGTTCTACCGCTCAAGCCTGCCGCTCCGGCCGCAACGGTGCCTGCCAATGTGGTGAACCTGGGCGAACTCCCGGCAGCCGGCGAGCATGATGCTGACCCGTTTGCCAACATCGACCGGATTAAGGACCCGGTTGAGAGGGAAGAAGCCCTTGCCAGGATGACGCCACAGCAGGAAGCGGCGTATCTGAAAGGCGCGAGGACTTAATGTCCCGACTTCTAAAGGAAATAAAGTTTGGGAGAGGGATTCAGTTCACTATTTTGGGCCAGATTATAACCCTTAAATTCCGGCGTTCCGATTACATAGAGAATGCCGTTAAAGTAGTGTTTGAAGCAGACCCGTCAGTAAGGATTACAGACTTGACGGACATCCATAATCACCAGGACGGCGAAAAAGGAGGACAAAATGGCACAGACCACAGTCGTGCATAGTTCCGTCCAGGCCGTCCAGCGGTACTCAGCGATGGTCGCGGTGGATCTTGCGAGAGAGGGCTACTGGAACAGCAAGTTCATGTCCAGCGGCAAAAACCCGACGATGCCTATCTGGCGTCTCACAGACCTGGAGAAGATGCGTGGTGAATCCGTTCGCTACTATCTCTCTCTGCAGCTCCGCGGCAAGCCCGTCCAGGGCGAACAAAAGGCGGAAGGAACCGCCGAGCAGCTCGACACTTACAGCGATCTGGTTTACGTTGACCAGCTCCGTAAAGTCGTGTCCTGCGGCAACACCAACGACCAGCAGAAAACCATGCTGGAATTCCGCGAAATCGGCCGCGCCCGCCAGTCCGAGTACATGATTCGTCTGTTCGACGAGACGATCACCATGTACCTGTCCGGCGCCCGCGGAAGCAATACCGATTTCATCGAGGCTACCGACTTCACCGGCTACGCCAACAACTCGTTCGTTGCTCCTGACTCCTATCACCAGATGTTCGGTGGCGACGGGTCGGCAACCTCGACCGGGACCCTGACGGCTGACGACAAGTTCGGGCTGAAACTGCTCGACAAGGCAATCGCCAAAGCCAAAACCATGGGCGGTGGCACTGCTCGTATCCCGAAGCTCACGGCCCCCAAAGTCGGCGGCAAGAAACGATTCCTGTGCGTCATCCATCCGATACAGGAATTCGACCTGAGGCGCGAACAGGGCGAACTCGGCTGGGCGCAGATCACCAAGGCCCTGGCGACCGGCGCCAACGAATCCGAGAGCAATTACACCAAGGACGCGCTCGGAATCTATCGAGACGTGGTTATCCAGGTGCACGACGCAAACCTGACGTTCAGCACATGGGGCGCGAACGATACCCTTGCCGGCGCACGCGCTCTATTCTGCGGCGTTCAGGCCGGCGTCCTCGCCCTTGGGCAACCCGGGGAGGCCAACACCTTCTCCTGGAAGGAAGAATGGAAGGATTTCCAGTATGTTCTGGAGATCTGCACCGGAACTCGGTGGGGCGTCAAGAAAGTCACCTTCAACGGGCTGGATTTCGGCGTTTTCGCCCTTGATACGGCCGCTGATCCTACTTCCATCACCTCGTAAAATAACCCGGAGGGGCGTGGAACCCCCTCCTTACGCTTTAGCCAAGGAGGACTCAAATGGCACAGACCATAAGATACATGAGTAAGGCAGTCGGGGTAACTCCCGCTGCAGATGATGCCGCCGCGACACTTCAGCCGCTGCAAGGCTCCGTTGCGGCGCTGACTCACCAGGGGGCGGGGGTGCCGATCAACTCCATTTCTGACATAACCCTCGCCACGGCTACCGATCCGCTCGCCACCAGCGATATGTACGTAGCTGGTTGCGTCCCCAAAGGGCATAAGTTGATTGATTCCTATATTGTTGCAGGGGATATTGACAGCGGGGTAGCTCTTGTCATGTCCGCGGGGTTGCTTAAAAAGGACTTCACGGACCTGGAGGGGTCGAGCACGAACGTGATCACCACATCGAGCGTTGGCCAGGCTGGCGGGGTTGCCAGAGCGGATACCGCGGCCGGACTCCTGCAGGCGGTCTCCGATTATGATACCTGGTACGGGATCAAGATCACCACCGGGGCGACGGGGCTCAACACTGGGGCGAAGCTGAGGATGGTTCTCATCTATATCCCCGACGGGAACTAAGCCAGACAAATAACTTACAAGGAGGAACAGATGAAGAACCTTATCTCAGTCTTTTCCCTTGTCATAGTGGGTATGCTCTGCTCGGCAGCTTTCGCCGACATGCAGAACGGTCCGCTTGTCACCAGGGAATCTAACGCGATATTCAGCGCCAAGGCGGCCACCGCCACTTCGGCGTTGAACTCCAATGTTACCCGGATGTTCGACAACGTCAGGGCGACCGCAGTTTTTACGGGAATGTCCAGCGCAGTCCAGACGACCAACATCAACGGTCCGGCCACCCTCTATTGTGGGGTAACCGCCAGTGGTCCGTGGGCTCCCATGAAGGATAGTTTGGGGAATGTGATAACCCTGGCCAACGGCGCGGCATTCACCACCTTTGAAATCAACAGCCTCTGCAACTTTGTACGAGCAACCTGGACCCCTGCGGCCATTTCCACTAACCGGTCCCTTTACCTCTACCTGCTCGGCGCCGACTGACCGGCAGATCAATCAACGAAGGGGAGGCTTCTACCTCCCCTTTTCTCAAGGAGTGAACAATGATTATCGAATGCCTTATCAAGAGAGACGGGCTGACGGAATTCAACCATGCCGGGATGAAGTACATCTTCAAGTCTCGGCCTGAACTTACCGGCGGGGACAAGGAATCGAACGTATGCGAAGTTTGCGCGGATCATGCGGTCAAGAGGCTCCTTGCAACGAAGGGTTTTTACCGGGAATATCAGAGCAAAAAAACCGAGGCGCCGAGTAAACCGGCAGAGACTGGCGTTTCATTCACGAAGGAAGAATTTTTCGTGCTCACCAACTACGCGCAGATCACAAAAGCGATAAAGGGATGCAAAGACAAAGAGTTGCTGTTCGCCATAGGGGCGCAAGAGGACTCTTCCGCAACCCGGCGACCATGGTTAATTGAACTCCTGGACGGAAGATTAAAGGAACTGGAGGCGACATGAAAAGGATAATAATCGCAGTTTTGATGGTAACCCTATCGGCTGCAATCACATATGCCGGGCCGATGATGAAGATCGGATTTCAAGCGTATTCCTCGGCGAACCAGATCGAATGCGGCGTTTTCGGTATGAACAAGAAACTGAAAACCGACGCTGTTGGCGGGGAGACCAGTATTATACAAGGGTTTTCGCCCGACGATGCTTATTCCCGGACGCTTTCATTGGGGACCCATGGGTTTGCCAATTACTCAACCAATTATGGCAAAACGAACCTGACAGCGGCTGCATGGACCTGCCGAATCGTTTCCACATCAGCAAACTCTTATGCGAATACCATTGTTCCTGTCAAAGTTTATCTGAACGGGGTACAAAACTTTTTCCTGACACTCGGCAGCGGAACATTTATCGGCGGATATACGCCATAGGGGAAGTCGGTGAAAAGACTTAATACCCTGATATCAATACTGTTTTGTATTTCCTTGGGCACCTCTGCATGGGGAGGCAGCGTAGCGTCTCTTTATACAGGTTCAGGCCTTAACAATGGACCCCCATTCCATTTTGGGGATTTCGCATGGAGCGGTGTCGGTTTCCCATTCCATATGCAAGCGTTCAATTGGAATCCCGGTATAGGGAGCCAACCGTTTCACCCCTCTGTTGGCGCAAAGGGTGGCATCGGCAATTGTCTTTTCATCTCTTCCACCATCAGCGCGGTTGTGCCTTCTCCATCATTAGGGGCGCAGTCTGGGGGAAATGTTGCAGCATATGGTGGGCTTGCCGGACAAGTCAGCTTATTAAATAATCAGGTCGGCAGCCAGGGGCTTGTCGGGTTCTTAGGGATAAACGGTTTCGTGAATAATAGCCCGGCCCCTTCTGGAAGCGGCGGCGGCTCTGGTATCGGCACGCTCGGCGTAACGGCACAAAGTATCGCGGTCGTCACCTTATCCGATGGGGGGAGTACCGGCACAACATGGCCCTTCCCGGTATCCGCTGGCGGCATGAGCAACGGACTGGCTTATCTTGCAAGCTATGGCGGGACTGCCAGCATCACAGCGATCACAACAGCGGGGCTCGGCCTTGCAAATATTGCCCTCGCTTCGGTAGGGTCAATCGGCGCGCAGCATGACCCGCTCGGCATGTTGAGAAGCGACCTGATACCATTGACGGCTGAAGGCTCAGCAGGCGCGCTCAGCTCGTTAACTGTGACAGGAGGACTCATAGCTCAAAGTACCTCTGCCAATATCAGCCAAGCTGCAAATGTCGGCGGGTACATTACGAATTCTTATGCTACACTCACCGCCGCTGCGATTAGCCCAGATGCAGCGGGCGGGGTTGCCGGGATAGGAACAATCACCACGGCAGGGACAGGCGTACAGGGCGCAGCGAGTCTGACCGGGAACGGATCGGCAACGGGCGTGGCCGGGTATATCGCCACCATCCTGCAAGCAACAATCGCCCTCGATCCCGCTTATGGCAACGCCGGGATAACGGCAATCACGGCAGCGGGAACAGGCGTACATAATGACGGGTGGAGTGTAACAGGACTCGGCGCGGCAACCGGTCAATCAGTCACGGCGACCGGTCTTGCTCTCGCTTCCTTCACGATCACCGCTCAGGGATCGGCATCCGGCATCGGGACTATCACGGCATCGAACGCACAGAACACTATCGCCTATTTGCAATCTGAAGGTAGCGGTGCAGGACAGCAAACGGCGATTGTCAATCTGACCAATGCCACGGTAACGATTGACGCATCAGGGGCAGCAACCGGCCAAGGTCTCGCATCTGAAACGATGGTTAATATTTACGCAACCGCTGGAACATTTACCAATGGATTCACCGCGCCGACCGGTGTGACCTCAGTTATTGCCGTAGCATGGGGTGGCGGGGGCGGCGGGGCGAATATCACCGGCAGCAATACAGGCGGCGGTGGCGGTGGTGGGGGGGCTTATGCGATAGGCACTGTCTCTGTGACCGGCGGTAACTCCTATACCTATGTTGTCGGAGCGGCAGGGGCCGGGGGCGCATCTCCGGGTGCAGGCGGGGCATCGTCGTTCAACACTTCCTCGGTGGTGGCCGCAGGTGGCACAAATGCCACAGCCAATAGTTCGACCGGCGGGGCCGGTGGCACCACGGCGGCCTCGACCGGCACTACGGCGAAATACGCAGGCGGCTACGGTCACACATGGGCCTCCGGAACTTACGGGGCAGGTGGTGGCGGTTCGGGAGGCACAGCGGCAGCCGGTAACTTCACCACGCTCACCAGCGCATCAGACAACAGCGCAGGCGCAGCGGTGACGGGCGGCGGCATTGGAGGCCTCGGTGCGGCAGCGGCAGGCAACGGTTCTGCCCCGGCTTCCGGCCCTGGTGGTGGCGGTGGCGGGGCATATAGAGCAACGTCCAGCACAAGGAACGGCGGCGCAGGTTATGCCGGTCAAGTGAGAATTACCTATACGAATCAATAGGAGAATGGATATGAAAAAGTTACTGACTGCCTTCCTTTGCTCGATACTCTTTACGGCTACCGCTCATGCCAGCACCACGCTTGAATCGGTTAATGTCTACCTTAGGGTGCTGAACGGGGCAGGAACGCTCACCGGATATGGCGGGGTCGGGAGTTATACGGCGCTCACGGCTACAGGGGGGACTGCAGGTACAACCGAAGACTGCTCAACCGGTGTGACAAAAACCACCTGTCAGAACTTTGAAACGGCGACAACCGGGTATGATAACGGGGAGACATGGACTCCGGTAGCAGCGGGGGGGTGTGCGTACAATCCTGTATATGCCACAACTCCGGGCAGAGGTACACAAAGTTTCCTGCTTACCAACTCAACAGGAGCTAATCAATGTTTCACAGAGCATACCTATGCTTCCGCTTCCACTCATGGTTTCTTCGCCAGGATAAGAGTAAATTCGGTGGCAGGCAGCGCCAGAGTAATTGATATGTGGGACACGGGATACGCTAATGAGGTTATGAGTCTCACCTGGGGGGGGAACGATTGGGGTATACACCAAGGGACGGCGAGCGCCACAACAACTTCCAATACTTATAGCACTGCGACATGGTGGTATGTGTGGGTATATCTTACAACTGGCTCTGGGGCGAACGGCACCATGAATTTCTACGCCTCAGCAACCTCGACCAAGCCGGGAAGCCCCACCTTGAGCATCACCACAGGCTCGACCACCACTAATCCAGTGGCTACCGATATGGCAAGCTCAACGACAGTGTCCACTGTGGAATACGATCAAATTATGGAATCTACTAGTGATATCGGGAGTGTGGCGCCTTGAGAAAGTTTCTTATACTCATAATCTGTTTTTTGCCGAGCGTTGCCTTTGCCGCCAACCCGACCATCAGCAATGTCACAGGAACGGTTGCGACAGGGCAGACATTAACGATCACTGGAACGAACATGATGCAGTTGAATGAAACCAACTGGACCAGTTTCTTCCAGGGGGGTGCTTATGATTTCGTCAACAACCCTCAAACCGATGGATACCGTAATGTAGGTAATCAGAACGGTTCGTATGTCACTTCTCCATTGCTCGAAGGCACTCATAGTATGGCGTATCCTTTAACCGATGGATCGAATGATGGGGGTCAATTTGATGTTAAAGGCGGGTCGAATCTTAACCTGTGGCTTAGAACCTATACTATGTATACAGGGAATGGGAATTGGCCTACTATCACATTAAAAATGACAGGGTTTGTAAACAGTGGGGGCGGCGATACTTATTTCCAGCCGGCGATGTCTGGAGGATCGGCCCCTACGCAATGGCGAAGCACAACAGGGGACGCATCTGGAACTAACAATCAATATGGGACTATGACAAATCCATCATCATTGCAACAAAATAGGTGGTATCTGGTTGAAGAGCATGTCCAAAGTAATCAGGTGGACGTATGGGTGGACGGGGTCCAATACATATCACATGCCATCTCCCCCACGTTGTCTGGTGGGTACAACTGGTTTGAGATGGGGATTATTAACTGCACTGCCATTTCAGGGGTCACTCTCACTAATTATTATAGTGGAACAACTGTGTCAACATCCAGGGTCTATGCCTCATCTTATATTGAGATCAGTGGCGACGGCGGGTCAACATGGACATATCAACCGCCGACGTCCCTCAGTGAAACGTCGATTGCAATCACAGCGGCACTACCCACTCTGACAGCCGCCAATTATATCCTGAGAGTGACGAACAACTCCCAGATGATTGCGGCATCAGGAAACACAGCGACGGCCGGGGGAGCGACGTATGCTCTTGGTGGTGGGAGTTCGCCAAACGCTAATGTGAGCCTCACCGGGTTAGGTTCATCCGGCAGTAACGGGACAATTACCTCTCCGGTTTCTGGCGCGCAACTTATTTTCTCAGAAGGGTTCGATGATACCAATTTTGCCGCAAGAGGATGGTATGACGGGATACCTTCATCTATTGCTACCACGGGATGCTATTCAGGGGCAGGATGTTCGATCTGGACATTCAACTCTGGCGGAACTAATCCGACTCAGATGCCCGCAGGGTCGATGAGACATGAATTTACGGCCACAGATACCATTTACACTTCATTCTGGATAAAGTTCGCTACTGGGTGGGAAGGGTCGCAGCAGACAGTTCATCCGCACATAATATGTTTGCTTTCCGATCTTGATGATACGGCAAACCCATATAGTGCCCTTGCAGCCAACTACCTGAATACATATATCGAGTTTCACAGCGATGTTTTTGCATCTCAAGGCGATTACAATATCTATTCACAGATCGACCTACAAGATGAAAAAAACACAAACCCGAACTATGGGGCTGTGCCTAATGATTTAAGAGCTATGACTGAGAACAGAAGCGTAAACCAATGCAACACCCCCTCATATGACGGGGCTGTGGCTTCTTGCTATGCTGATGGGGTGACTTGCACATCAGGGATGAACTGTTACCCGTCCGGGACTTCTTTCTATTCGGCGAATGACTGGATTGCGACAACCCCGCCAGTTTCTACAGGCGCATGGCACCATATAGAGGCTTACATGAAAATGAACTCTATCGTGGGGGGTATCGGCCAGACTGATGGGATAATGCAGGAATGGATGGACGGAACGCAGACCATCAACTTCAGTAATATGATCTATCGGACGGGCCAACATCCGACGATGAAATGGGCGCAATTCACCATATCCCCTTTCATCGGTAATGGCTCACCGGTTACGCAGACAATGTATATTGACAGTCTGGCGGTATATAACGGACTCCCCGGCACGGCTTCTAGTTCGTCTCTCAACCTCTCTGGACTCGGGGGAACGTGCGGGACCGGTTCAATCACCGCCGCCATGACCTACTCGCCGGTTGTGAGCCTGACCGGCAATGGTTGCGGTTCAGGGGTCGGGTATCCTGGCGGCATGGGGGTAGGTGCTGGTATTCAGGCTATTTTCAGCAACGTAATTATGCAGTGAAAGGAGAAAAGGAATGAAGAAGTGGATGATTTTGGGGATTGTGCTTTGCGCCGGGTGCGCTACCACCCCGCCGCAGAAACCAGCGCAGCAACTTTCGCAAGGCGGCATTGCTTCGGTGGCTCGTAAATGCACCGTGGCAACATTCAAGGATGGAGACAAACAATCGGTCAACGTGAAGATTCAATAACCCGCGCACAAGCGCACAACCGCTGCTAAAGAGCAGCAAGGAGGCATTTCTTATGAAAAAGTTTTACTGGTCACTATTGACCGTATGCCTGCTGGTCGGCCTGACCAGTAACGCTTTCGCAGCTTTTACCGCTGGCATGACACAGCAGGCGAAACAAGATGCGCTGACTGCGGCATTTATTACCGGCAGTCCGGGTCCGACTATCAGGATGAGCCTCGGTTTGCAGTCGGCCAACACTTCGATTAACACCGGCACCACTTCTTCGGCCACTTTTACCGACCTCGACACGGCGCATGGCTACACCGCTGGGGGGAATACCCTCACTTCCTGCACCGCCGCTGCGACCGCCGGCAGTTCTCCGTTGGCCTCTGATTTCAACTGCACCGGTGGCCTCGTCTGGACCGCAACCGACGGCACCGGTATTACCGCTGACTGCGCTCAGCTTTACAACAGCACCACTACGCACGCCATGGCATTCTACACCTTCACCTCTGCCGCGGCGACCGGCAACGGGGCGACCTTTACCATCACCCCTCCGACCGTCTCCACTTCGGTTAGGGGCATGATGTACGTTGCCAAGGGGCTGACCATGGAAGAACTCCAGGCGCTTCAAAGCCTTGGCTGGATTCCGAAAGACCTCCCGGCTACCGCAATGATTATGTTGCAGGTATACGGTGGCAGATTCTAATTTTCAACGTCGAATTATGGGCGTCCTCAGTGGCGCTCATATCTGGATGCTGAAAATGGGGGGGGGGTGATGCCTTGATAACCCAGGGGATTCTGTCATTGTTCCTGGCCCTTACTATGGTCTAACTCAGGGGGCGGCGCATCCTGATTAAATAAAACGCTGGAGGCAAATATGAACAGAGACGCGATAATAAATCAGTTGAAGATTGATGAAGGATTTACGGCATCCGCTTTCTGGGATAACAAACAATGGACGTATGGTTACGGATGCTGTGCGCCAGGGCAAAGTTCCACTATCTCGGAAGAGACGGCAACCATCCTACTCGGCCGCCGGGTAGACCAGGCCATCCAGGAGTTTCACGAAATCTTTGCCGATCAGCCGATGGATGATGTTCGTCAGGGGGCGCTCGTTAACATGGTGTTCAACCTTGGCAAGGCCGGAGTTGAGGGCTTCCACAACATGGTTGCCGCAATTAAGGCCGATAATTGGGACGAGGCGGCAGATCAGGCAATGGACAGTCTTTGGTATCGGCAGCTTAAAAACTCCGGGGGTGCCCCCGGCCGCAGCAATAGAATTGTGGAAGAACTAAGGAAAGGAGCAACAGTATGAAAACTCTCTTGATTCTGGCGGCAGTATTGATGATGCAGGGGTGTGTGACCTCCCACAACGAGAAGTTCAGCGGGGCAGGGGTTATTAGCTCTGTTGACTTGACAAAAAAGAACGATGCGGCGGGCAAACAACAAGCGCAGGAATGGGCGGCATGGTGTAAAGCAAACCCGGTAGCCTGCCAGAAGTCCCTTGACGACGCAAGAGAACTTGATAACGCTTTGGATATCAAATGATGCGCGTATGGTTCAAGAAAAAGGCGACGTCATTCTTCGGCAGCGTGATCATGTTCTTTAGTGGTCATCATTGCCATGTTGAGCTCCAGTTTTCCGATGGCAAGTTCTTTTCTTCCCGAGACGAGGACAACGGGCCTTCTTTCAAAGATCACATCGATATGGAACCGGGCGCCTGGGACTGCATACCGATTGCCTGCACCAAGGCTCAGGAGAAGATTGTCAGGGCCCAGGCTGAATTAATTGCCGCAGGGGGCGTGTTTCTTGTGAAGCCAAAATATGGATGGATTATTATCTTCACCGCATTTCTCCCGATTCCCCTGCTCGTTGAGGATGATCACGTCTGGATATGCAGCGAGGCGGTAGGCGCGTCCATTCAATCAATCGGTTTGCTGCTCGGGATGGCGGCACAAGGCATGGCCCCTGATTTCATGTATAGACGGCTCGCCGCACAAATAAATGCGTGGATTAAATACCAGAAAGGGGATGGTCATGGACTGGGATAAACTGATTTTTTCACTTGCGGTCGCGGGAATTGGGGCTTATGCTGTTTATGCAAAGGACGGGATAACCGCCGGGGTGTGTCTCGGCATCATGGGTGCCATACTCCGGCCAGGGACATCACAAAAACAGGGGGACGCAAGCCCCCCAGAACCAGCCGGGCAAGACCCGGCAATGAAAGGAGTTTAGGCATGTCACTCATCAACAAGATTCTGGAAGATGAAATTAACGCAGATGTAAAGCTCATCAATTTCGTACAGTTCGCTGAAAGTGCCCAGTTCCAAGGGGACATTACCGACCTGGGCGACGCGCTCGCCGCTGCCGGGATTACCTTCACCGGTTTCCAGACCAACCTGATCCCCGGCCTGATCAAACTCTACGGCGCCAACATCCTGAAGATCGCCAATGCAGTCTATACTGCGTCGGTGGCAATCGCCAAGAAGATCGACCCGTCGTTCGTGCCGCCGGTCCCCGACCCGCCGCCGGTCGAGACCACGACCTGACACCACGGACTTGATCTGCCAGCCTTTTGGTAACGGGGCGGTCCGCCGCCCCTAGTTTTGGAGGTTGATATGTTCCAACTCGGGCGGTTGCCCCGTAAATTCTATCCTTTCATTCCTCACTACTCGGCCCTCACCATGCGCCGGGAAAAGACACTCTTGATTCCCGATTCTTGCGATTACACGCCCGGACTCCCTGTCGACGTGGGAATGATGCTCAACGATGCAGAAGGGGATTGCACTTGCGCTGGTGTCTACCATGCCCGGCAGGTGCTTACCCAATGGGCGGCAAAGAACATCATCACCGAATCGGACAACTGCGTCCAGGCCCTTTATGAACAGGCCTGCGGTTATGACCCCAACGACCCCAACACCGACAAGGGTGGCGTCGAGCAGGACGTGCTCGGGTACTGCGTCAATACCGGCTTTCCTATCGGTGACGGCACGACCGCAGAAAAGCTCCTTGGATTCTTCGAGACGGACCCGCGCAATACACAGGATGTGAAGGAGTGCATCTACGAATCGGGCCTGGTCTATATCGGCTTCGAGGTTCCCCGCTTCCTGATGTACGATGCGCAGGGCAACCCGATGACCCCGCCGGATGTGTGGGATGTTCCCGCTGGCGTGGACGTGACGGACACAGTTGGAGGGCATTGCGTCATTCTGCCGGGCTACAATGTGGCGGGAACCTACCCTGTGATTTCATGGGGGAGAAAGTACGGCATGACTCAGGCTTTCTTTGACGCATTCGTTGATGAGGTCTATTCTTTCATCTCTCAGGACTGGACGGACACGACCGGGATAACTCCTATAGGCATGACCGTTGCCGACTGGGAAGCGCAGATGGCGGCGCTGAAAATGGCGGGGTAACAAAAAGGGGGCGGCATGACGACACCTATCCAACCATCTTTAGAGATGTATAATGCGATAATGCCGGTAATATGGACGGCTGTAAAACTGCTCGTGAGTGTAATCGGTGCAGTCGGGGGAGCCCTTGTGGGGGTGCTGGTATGGGTAGGCAAGAGTTTCGTCAAAGGGCAGAAGACTACTGATGGCAAGGTTGACCAGATATTGCTGACCATTATGCACTGCGAAGGGTGCAAAAAAGCAGTAGATGCTGTATCGCCTGGAGGGCGCCGCCTCTATGATCCGGAGGACCGTTTATCATGACAACCGTTAAGCAACTAGTCCTTGATGCCCTCCCGCGGATTGCCAAAGCCCCGCCGACCGGCACTACATTCTACCAAGCAATAAACTATGTCGCTTCGATGATCGCCAAGCGCCTCATCAAAGTGAAGAGTGATCTGCTCGTTCAAATGGAAAACACATGGACCGTCACCCCTGACACGGTTTATTACGACCTCCCTGACGGGTTCATTTCCCTTGCGGAAAAGCCGTACAATCCCGATTACAGCGGGAGTTATGACGATGATAATTGGGATAGTGATAATTCGCAGAGTTACGGCGGCTACGATTACGACCTTTACGGCCGATCGGGATGCCTTGAGCCGATAACCGGCAGCCGGGCTCGATTCCAAGGACAGACGGCGCTTTCTCCGTATAAATATGAGCTTCTCGGCCTGACGCAGATTGTTTTCTATCCCGCGCTCGACCCTAGCCTTGTCTCGGTTTCCATTCTTGCAAGATATTACGGGATGCCGTCAATAATCGACAGTCCGACTCAGACGGTCGAGAACGTGACATCCGATGTGCCGATACCGTTCAACGGGCTGTTCGACCAGGCGTTTTTCCAGGGCGTTCCCCGGGTGATCACCAAGGGGCTGAACGTCATCCAGGCAGATCCGGACTTCGAGGCCATGCTACAGAACGAGGTGGACACGGTGCTCAACGCCAGGGCGGTGCCTTTACCGCGCAGACGCATGAAAAGGGGGGATTTCTATTGAAACCGATCTATTACGGAATACTCGCGATCGCTTTGTTTTGCGTCGGCCAGGTCGTCTACGGCAGCGGCAATGCCACCCCGATAATCAACACGTTCAACTGTTTCTCGTCTGCTGGTGGCAAAATATGTGCTCCGACTTCCCACTCGACCATTAAGATCGTGGGGGTGGTAAACACCCCAGGAACAAAAACTATTACTATCACCCCCGGCAGCGTGGGGGCTGCGTCGGCAGTGGCGTTCAATAGCTATACCTCAGTGGACGGCGGTCGAGCGACAAGGGCGGAAGTGACATCGGGCATACTCTCAATGTCCAGTTCCCCGACTGCCCCCACAACGACCTCTGCCCACAACCCATTCTGGTGTGATACTTCGACCTCCCCGCCGACACTCCGGATCAGGAACGGGGCGAATACCGGATGGATCGCGATAGGGACGCTTACCGATTCAGGTCTGGTATTCTGGGCCACGAATGCAGTGAATGCGACAAATGCCGGGAATTCCACGACCGTTGGCACATACGCTCCATCGACACGCCCCGCAGCAAGCCAAATACCAGTCAACGATGCCAATGGTTTCCATGCTTTCTCGAATTATTCAGCAAACACGTTCGCCAATTATTCAACTCACGGGATAAAGGTGCCGACTCCCCCAGCGTCGGATAGTAGCAGGTATGCGGTAAATTCATATTTCGTCGGGAGGGCGATAACCAACAGCATTCCAGTCTGGACTACGCCTACGTTCAGCTCGACGAACTTCTTAGGCAGTGGCAACACTTGGACGGTCGTCTCGGGGAATGTTGCTTACAATAGATACTACATCGAAGGTAAAAGGATGCACTGGATTCTTTCGCTCACAGGGTCAAGCGTAACCTCCGGGGGCAACGGGCTTGATATATATCTCCCGACGCTCGCGCACAATACGGTGTTTGGTTACATCGGCAGTTTCGTTTATTCAGACAATGGGACATATGGACAAGGGCTTGTTTCCAGTTATGGCGGCACGACAACATATTTCACATTATACAAAAACTTTGCTCTGACCAACTGGACTGCATCGACCGGCAATACTGCTATTATCTTCAACCTTGAGTTTGAAATCCAGTAAAAGAGGCTATTATGATCAACCAACCGACTCACAATGCGACTCTCCGCTACGACAAGGGACTCGGGGACTCTGCCGTCTACGCCCGGATGCCTTACGGGGGGAAATACTGGAATTTCACAACGTTGCAATGGTCGGTCACAGAAACGGCGGAGTGTGATTATTACATGCCCGAATTTGCCGACACTTCGGCGATCCAATCATGGTATTACGCAAGTCTGCCCGTGCCGAACGGCGGACCCTATCCAATAGAGATATGGTACAACGGCCAGATGATCGGCAACGATATATCTATTGAGGAGGCGCTTGTCGGTCCCGGCACGGTGGGGGTAGCGGCGATTATCGCGGCAATCGGCCGGCAGCTCCAGGATATACTGAATATCGGCTACCCAACGAATATCCTGCTCGTTTACCTGAATCTCGTTTGTCATGAGATAGTGGACCTCCGGCCGGAAGCGAATTCCATTCTTCAGGTGTGCCAACTCGTTGCCGGGACACGGCAAACATTTCCCGCTGGATGGAATGATCTGCTGGACGCGAGAAGAAACATGGGCGTCAACGGAGCCACCC